>JACLAD010008319.1_pt1 | contig 119662 bp, 93 predicted proteins | sample 8027901 | NCBI WGS metagenome assembly JACLAD01 (sample SAMN15725071, study PRJNA655200) | protist metagenome | isolation source: fluorescence activated cell sorting (FACS) single amplified genomes of... | place: Spain: Blaines Bay Microbial Observatory, Mediterranean Sea | collected 2016-07-05 | reverse complement strand
TGCGCAATCAGGCCAGCTATTTTTATCTGCCGGAACAGATGCTGGAGAATCCGCCTGCACCGGGACAGGCCGTCCGCCTCGGGGGTATGGTAGAACAGGGTTCTCTGCAAACCGCAACGGACGGCGTGACGCTGACCTTCGCAGTGACCGGCAAGGACGATGCCCGTGTGCCCGTGCGCTTCAGCGGGATCGCACCGGACCTGTTCGTCGAAGGATCCGGCGTAGTGGCGGAAGGCCGGCTTGGCCCCGATGGCACCTTCATTGCGGACAATCTTCTCGCCAAGCATGACGAAAACTACGTGCCCCGCGAATTGCAGGAAATGACCGAACATCAGGCCGCCAAGATGGCCGAGGAAACGACGGTCGGCCTGGAATGATTGCCGAACTGGGTCTTGCCGCGCTGTGGCTTGCCGCCGCGCTTGCCGCGACGCAGATGGTGGCAGGCTTTCTGGCGGTGCGCGACAATGGCACCAGCGAACTCGCCAAGCTGATCCGGCCCGCGGCCATCGCGCAGGGCGTGCTGGTCGCTTTCTCCTTTGCCATGCTGGTGTGGCTCTTCGCGATTACCGACCTGTCGGTCAAACTGGTGGTGTCGAATTCGCATTCGATGAAGCCGCTTATCTTCAAGCTGTCGGGCACGTGGGGAAATCACGAAGGCTCGATGCTCTTGTGGGTCATGGTGATGGGCTTTGCCGGCGCCCTAATCGCGCTGGTGGAACGCCGCCTGCCCGAGCGCACGATGAATGCAACGCTCGCTGCGCAGGGTGTTGTATCCCTGGGCTTCTATGCCTTCCTGATCCTGAGCTCGAACCCTTTCGCACGCCTGCCGACGCCGGCTGCGGAGGGGATGGGCCTTAATCCGTTGCTGCAGGACATCGGCCTCGCGTTCCATCCGCCTACGCTCTACCTGGGTTACGTCGGCCTGTCCGTTGCCTTCAGTTTCGCTGTGGGCGCATTGCTGACACGGCAGGTCACGCCGGAGTTTGCCCGCGCCATGCGGCCCTGGGTGCTGGGTGCATGGGTATGGCTGACTGTCGGGATCACGGCAGGGAGTTACTGGGCCTATTACGAACTGGGCTGGGGCGGCTGGTGGTTCTGGGACCCGGTCGAAAATGCCTCCCTCATGCCCTGGCTTGCAGCGACAGCGCTTCTCCATTCCGCCAGCGTCTTGGCCAGCCGCGATGCGCTGCGGACGTGGACAATTATGCTTGGCGTCGTCGCCTTTTCCATGAGCATGGTCGGCACATTCCTTGTGCGTTCGGGCATCCTGACCAGCGTGCACGCCTTTGCCGTCGACCCGGAACGCGGGACCTTCATTCTTGTCCTGCTCGGCATATTCATCGGCGGCGCGCTGCTGTTGTTCGCTCTGCGCGCCAGTACCATCAGCGAGGGCGAGCGCTTCCGGATTGCCAGCCGCGAAGGGGCGCTGGTCTTCAATAACGTGATGCTCAGCGCCATTCTGGCGATCGTACTGCTCGGTACGCTCTATCCGCTGTTGACCGAAGCTTTCGACGTGCGCGTGTCGGTGGGGTCGCCTTACTTCAACCCCGTGGGGGCGATCTTCGCCATTCCCATGCTGATTGTCATGGGGGTGGGGCCACTACTGCGCTGGCGGCAGGACCGTCTGGACCGGATCGGCAAGGAAGTCGCATTGTTCGGTGCTCTGGTGCTGGCCGCACTGATCCTCGCTAGCATTCTCGCCGAAATTGGCATTCTTCCGTTGCTGGGCTTGGCATTGGGTCTCGGCCTCGCTGTGGCGAGCCTGTTGCCACTGCGCCGCCGCAAGCTGTCGCGTACACCGCTCGCCACCTGGGGCATGGTGGTCGCGCATTTCGGGATCGCCGTTGCACTGCTCGGCATGTCGAGCGAAAGCGCTTTTACACAGGAACGCCTGGCTGCGCTCGAGGAAGGTGGACGCACAAGCGTGGGCCCGTGGAGCATCGAATTACAAGGGGTCGAGCCCATAGCCGGGCCGAACTGGACGGCCATGCAGGCCCGGATTGCGGCGCGTTACGATGGCGGCAAAGCCAACGTGCTGACACCGCAGGCGCGCAATTTCTGGGCGCCGCCGCAGCAGACCACCGAAAGTGCGTTGCTGACGCGCTGGAATGGCCAGCTTTATGCAGTGGTCGGCGATCGGACCCCTGACGGCCGTTGGCAGCTCCGCCTGTGGTGGAAGCCCTTCGTGCCGCTGATCTGGTATGGCGGACTGCTGGTGGCACTGGGCGGTGTGCTCGCGCTGATCGGGCGTGTCATAACCGATATCCGCAACCGCCGCCTTGCCGTCCGCATCGCAGAGCGCCGGGCCGACCGGGAGGCACTGGCATGAACTGGCGCCTGTGGGTTCCCCTGTTCGCCTTTGCGCTGTTTATCGGCTTGGCGGCGTATCAGTTGACGCAGCCGCGGGACGATTTCGTCGAAAGCCGGATGGTCGGACAGGAGCTTCCCTATTTCGACCTGCCGCCTGCGATGGATGGCGCGGAGGGCGTCGCCAATGTCGATTTCGCCGACGGCAAACCGCGCCTGCTCAATATCTGGGCGAGCTGGTGCCTGCCCTGTATCGCGGAAGCGCCGCATCTCGAAGCGCTGAAGGAGCAAGGTGCTGAAATCGTGGGTGTTGCCATTCGCGACCGGCCTGAGGACGTGGCGCGTTTCCTGGCGCAGCATGGCAATCCTTACGTGCGTATCGGGCGGGACGACCTGTCCGAGGTGCAGCTGGCGATCGGATCTTCGGGGGTTCCCGAGACCTTCGTGATCGATGGCAAGGGCGTGATCCGCTATCAGCATATCGGCGATATCCGTGAAAGCGATGTGCCGGTTCTGCTCGAGCAGTTGGCGGAGGCACGTCAATGAGACGTATGATTTTGCTGCTGAACACCGTTTTACTGTTCGGCATGTTCGGTCCCGCGGCAGCGCAGGATTCCCTGCCGCCGGCGCCCTATGCCTATCGCCAGCTCGACGATCCGCAGCAGGAGGCCGCAGCGCAGGACCTGATGGAAACTCTGCGCTGCCTCAAGTGCCAGTCCCAGTCCATCGCCGATAGCGATGCGCCGATGGCGGGCGACATGCGTCACCAGGTCCGCATCCGCATTGCAGCAGGCGAAAGCCCAGAAGAGGTGCGCGGCTGGCTGATGCAGCGCTATGGTGACTACGTCAGCTACAAACCGGCGGTCAGCGCCACGACATGGCCGCTGTTTGCCATTCCCGTGCTGTTGATACTGTTGGCAGGGGGCATCCTGATCCGCCGCATGCGGGGCCGCGCATGAGTTGGTTGCCGATCCTGATCCTGACGGCGCTGGTCTTCGCGCTGGCCGTGTTCGTACTCAAGCTGCCACGCACGCTGTGGACGCTCTTCGGCTCGGCGCTGCTGTTCGGGCTGGCGGGCTATGCGGCACAGGGAAATCCTGGCCAGCCGTCCGCCCCGTCATCGCCGGTGCGCGACGATGCGGCGCAATCTGGCGAACTGATGGTCGAGGCGCGCCGCGAATTCTATCCCGAGGGACGGCTTCCTTCGCGTTTCGTAGTCACGGCCGACGCCTTCACCCGCCGCGGCCAGCACGATCAGGCCGCGAATTTCCTGCGCAATGCGGTTGCCGAGAACCCGAAGGATGGCGAAGCATGGCTGGCGCTGGGCAATGCGCTGGTGGAGCATGCCGGGGGAAGGCTGACCGCCGCGGCGCTTTATGCCTATTCGCAAGCAGAGAAAGTCAGCCCGGAAAATCCGGCGCCGACCTATTTCCTGGGCCTCGCCTTCCTGCGTGCTGGCGAACCCGCCAATACGCTGACCCTGTGGCGCGAATTGCTGGAAAGTGCACCGGCAGATGCCGAGTGGCGGGGGCCACTGGCGGCGCGACTCGAGCGGCTTGAGGCGATTCTCGGCGTGACCGAGCGGGACGGCTCTGTAGAAACCGAAGAATAAACAGCGTGTTGCGTCCCTTGTTGCGGGTGCGAATACATGCTGCTAATCGCGGCGACTTCGCCATACAGGCCGAGTGACACGAAGTTGTCGGAAACCCAATCCAGCATGAATGATCCCGTTCCCGCGCCGCCACCGCTGAACGAAGGCGTGCCGCCTGCGGATTCGCATGGCGGCCATGGCCATAGCGGATCGCGCACGGCGCTGGCCGTGGGCGCCATCGGCGTCGTCTTCGGCGACATCGGTACGAGCCCGCTTTACGCCTTTCGTGAAACCTTTGCGGGCGCTGCCAGCATTGCGATCGATCGCCTGCACGTGCTGGGCGTGGTCAGCCTGATCTTCTGGTCGATGCTGATCGTGGTCGCATTGCAATATGTCACCATCCTGATGCGAGCGGACAACAAGGGGCAGGGCGGCAGCCTGGCGCTCGTCGCTCTGCTGAGCCGCCACATGGGCCGATCGAGCTATGGCTGGCTGGTCGTGCTGCTGGGCGTGTTTGCGACCTCGCTGTTCTATGGCGACAGCATGATCACCCCGGCCATCTCGGTGCTTTCGGCCGTCGAAGGCCTGACGGTGGTCAATCCGGGGCTGGATCCGCTGGTCATCCCTATAGCGCTGGTGCTGCTGATCTTCCTGTTCTTCCTCCAGAGCAGGGGCACGGCCAAGGTGGGCGCGCTCTTCGCGCCGGTGATGATCGTCTATTTCGTAACGATCGCCGGCCTCGGCCTTAATCAGATCATCCAGCATCCCGGCATCCTGTGGGCGCTCAACCCGTGGTACGCGGTGCAGTTCTTCCTGACCGACGGTGCGGTCGCATTCTTTGCGCTGGGCGCCGTGGTGCTCGCCGTGACCGGTTCGGAAGCGCTTTATTCCGACATGGGCCACTTCGGACGCGGGCCGATGCGCCTGTCCTGGTTCGGCTTCGTCATGCCGTGCCTGCTGCTCAATTATTTCGGGCAGGGCGCCATGATCGTGAGCCTGCCGGCCGAACAGGCCGCCGAAGTCGTGCGCAACCCGTTCTTCCTGCTGGCTGCCGAGGAATTCCGCCTGCCGCTGGTGATCCTTGCCACTCTGGCGACCTTCATCGCCAGCCAGGCCGTGATTTCCGGTGCGTTCAGTATCACGCACCAGGCAATGCAGCTGGGCTTCATGCCCCGCCTGTCCATTCGCCACACCAGCGAAACCGAAGCGGGCCAGATCTACATCCCGGTCGTGAACTGGGCGCTGATGGTGGCTGTGATCATCCTCGTCCTGACGTTCCAGAATTCGTCCAGCCTCGCCAGCGCCTATGGCATCGCGGTGACCGGTGCAGTCACCATCGATACGCTGCTGATGGGCGTGCTGTTCGTGGGCGTCTGGAAGTGGAAATGGTTCCTTGCCCTGCCGGTAGTGCTGTTCTTCCTGATCGTCGATGGCGCCTATTTTGCCGCCAACCTCGCCAAGGTGCCCGACGGCGGCTGGTTCCCGCTGGTGGTTGGGCTCGTCGCCTTCACCCTGCTGACCACCTGGTCACGCGGCCGCAAGCTGATGCGGGACCGGATGAGTGAAACCGCGCTGCCGATCGAGATTTTCGCCAAGAGCGCGAAGAATTCCGCCACCCGCGTGCCCGGCACAGCCATTTTCATGGCCAGCCAGACCGCCGGTGTCCCGAGCGCGCTGCTGCACAACATCAAGCATAACAAGGTGCTGCACGAGCGGGTCGTCATCCTGACCGTGCTGATCGCCGATGCGCCCTATGTCGATGCGAACAAGCGCTGCGAAATCCACGATCTGGGCGACGGGTTCTACCGCGCGATCCTGCATTACGGTTTCATGGAAGAAACCAATGTGCCGCTGGGACTGAAAGAAATGTCCCGCTGCGGCGGCGCATTCGACATGATGCACACCAGCTTCTTCCTCAGCCGGCAGACGCTGCTGGCCAGCGACAAGCCGGGCATGCCCATATGGCGCGAGAAGATCTTCTCCTGGATGCTGCGCAACGCCGCGACCGCCATGGATTTCTTCCGCTTGCCCACCAACCGCGTAGTGGAGCTTGGCAGCCAGGTCGAGATTTAGGCCTAGGCAGGCGGCCCGGACATGTCGGGTTGTGCGCTCCGCGTGTGGCGCCTTAGTTACCAGTGATCGCCGCGTCGCAATTTCATCTGAAGAGGGCCTGCGTCACCGGAGAGTGACACGGAATAAAGCATTCTCTATCACGCTTTGATGAATTCGGATTTTTCCCGCGATCTCGAAGTGGTCGGCGCTATCAGCGTCGTACCTTCCATCCTCGAGGTGGTCTGCCAGTCGACCGGGATGGGTTTTGCCGCGGTCGCGCGGGTCACCGAAGATCGCTGGATCGCCTGCGGGGTTCGGGACGAGATTGCCTTCGGACTGGAGCCTGGCGGAGAGCTTCAGGTGGAAACGACGATCTGCAACGAAATCCGGGACCATCGGGACCCTGTGGCCATCGATGACGTCGACAACGATCCCACATATCATAACCACAAGACGCCACAGATTTATGGGTTGAAGAGCTATATTTCCGTCCCGATCCTACTTTCGGACGGCAGCTTCTTCGGCACGCTTTGCGCAATTTCGCCAAAACCTGCGAAGGTCAGCGAACCCAAAACGCTGGGCATGTTCACCCTGTTTGCCGAGATGATCGCCTATCATATCGAGGCCGGTCGCGCCGTAGAGCAGACCAAAAAGGCGCTGCTGGACGAACAGGAAACGTCGGCATTGCGGGAACAGTTCATCGCGGTTCTCGGTCACGATCTGCGCAATCCATTGGCCAGCATCGCCAGCGGGATGCGGCTGATTGGCAAGGAGCCATTGAGCGAGAACGGGAAATCCCTTGTCGGCCTGATCGAGGGAAGCGTGGCGCGCATGGCGGGGCTGATCGATAATGTCATGGATTTTGCGCGCGGCAGGCTGGGTGGCGGCTTGACGCTGACGCGGTCGCGAAAAAATATTGCGGAAACGCTCGATCAGGTGATTTCCGAGTTGGAAGCCAGCCATCCGGATCGCATTATCCATAAGTCAGAATGGACCGACCTGGAGGTGGATGGCGACCATGATCGCCTTGGTCAGGTTTTCTCCAACCTGATCGGGAATGCCCTGATGCATGGCGATCCGAACGAACCCGTCAGGATCGCCCTTGTCAGAGATGGCGAGAACCTCGTGTTTCGGACTGTGAATATGGGAGACACCATTCCCCCCGAAGCGATGGAGCAGCTATTTCAGCCATTCTCGCGTGGCGAGGTGCGGTCGAGCCTCCAGGGTCTCGGGCTTGGTCTTTATATCTCTGCCCAGATTGCTGCCGCGCATGACGGCACGCTAAGTGCCGTATCAGCAAATGGCAAAACCACGTTTACCTTCGAACTTCCGCCTGAGTGAGATGGCTCGGCCCAAACGTCAGCAAGCCAGTTCCGTCGGTTTGTGAAATCGTTGGCGGGGATCGCTCCTGAACCCTGTGACTGACGGGGGCCCCGTTTTACTGAAGTACGCTCGCCGGACACTTCCCGTCCGCTACGAGCTTCGCGCGGTAGCTGTGACCATGTTCGGCGCGCCAGGCATCTGCGGCAGCCTTGCCATTTGTCCGTAAGCGGTTTTTGTATTCCGCTTCCATGGCGCGCCGCTCGGGCCCTGGCCCGGAATCGGCGAAACAGCGGGGGGAAATAGAAGCGGCTGACGAGTTACCATCCGCGATGTCGCCCGAGATCTTGTTGGCCATGACGCTGGTTACAGCATTGCCCATAGGTATCGGATCAATCGGCGCATATTGGCCAAACGCCGGCACGGCGCTGGAGAGAAGAACCGTTACACTGAGTATGCCAAGACCGGTGCGTCTCACTGCCATGAAAATCCTGTTCTGCAGCAGGCACGATAGCCCCGGGCATGATGAACGTCCAATTTATCCCAAGACGAGTTGACCACCATCCGGGGTCGACGGGATGTCCATCGAATGATCCAAGACGAAGAGGAAGGTCCCATGAACTCTTGCCACGTCGTGCTGTCCGGTTGCTCAAGCGGCGGGAAATCGACGCTTCTGGCAGAACTTGGGCGCAGGGGCTTTGCGATCGTGCCCGAACCGGGTCGCCGCATCGTAGAGGAAGAGCTGCGAGGCGACGGGAGCGCGCTTCCATGGGTCGATCTGAAGGCCTTCGCCAATCGGGCGTTGAGCCTTGCCGCTAACGACAGGCACGATGTGCCAGAGGAGGCCGGCTGGGTCTTTTTCGACCGCGGTCTCGTGGACGCAGCGGTCGCGCTGCAACATGCGACGGGACGAACTGCCGCCGGGGTGCTGACAGCGTATCGACGCTATCACGAACGCGTATTTCTGGCGCCTCCCTGGCCCGAAATCTTCGAGACAGATGGGGAGCGTCGCCACAGTCTAGCGGAAGCGAGCGCCGAGTACCATCGCCTGCTGAAGACCTACCGCGAACTGGATTATGACACAGTCATCCTGCCGAAGGTGAGCGTCGAAGAACGAGCCGATTTCGTTCTTCGAACGCTTCGCTGATCGCGCCGAGACTGCGCTGACGTTGGTTCTCTGGATGGACACCAGACGGGAAGGTGGCCGGTTACACCATGTCGTCATCATCGCGACTGTATCCAAACAGCTCGCCGGGCGCGCATTCGAGGACGTGGCATAGCCGCGCGAGGGTCGAAAACCGGATACCCCGGACCTTGTTCGACCGTATGAGAGATAGCTGGGTTTCACTGAGACCGACACGTTTTGCCACATCCTTGCCTGACAAGCCGCGGTCCTGAAGAACCTGATCCAGGGTAATGATGACGGGCATCAGAGTATCTCGTCCAGTTCACGGCGGACATCAGCCGCCTGACGCAAGATGTGCGCTACCAATGTGAGCAGGATGCCAAGGCAGCCCAAGGTGATCGCCGGGATGTCGAACACCGCGTACCCGGACCATCGACCTACAAAGACGTTGAGTAGGAGAGGCTGCAAAAAGACAAAGGCCAGACCTCCGAGAAAGAGGCAAACGCCGAGACGGCCGGTTAATCTGGCCAGCACAGCTTCCTTCGCGTGCCCTCTCGCGATTGCCTTGGCAGCGAGGGCAACCATCCAGATGGCCGCTACGAAAAAGGCGGTTGGCACCAAACCGATAAGGTGAGCGACTTTTGCGCTTGTCGGGACTTTTGGACTGAAAAGTCCGGTGGCGTTTAATGCGATCGCAAAAACCAACAGCGCCAGCACCGTCAGAGTTGCGCGGTGGGCCAATACGGGATCGTTCAATTTGCTCACTGTTTGCCTCCTGAGATTTAAGCAAGACTTAAACCCGAGTAGGGTGATTAAAGCAAGAGTTAAATTATCTCTATCGCACTGGTAGGTGGTTGAGGAGGTTTTCGCCGCGGGGATTGGTAGATGCGGGCACACAAACACCTCGACCTTTACGCGCCATTCCCGCTACGCAGGCGGCTGTTGGTTCAGGACGGTGATGGGGTTAGGCTTCCGGATGGTTTTTACAGATTGCGATGCCCTGATTTTCGATAGCGACGGTGTGCTGGTCAATTCGGAGGTGATCAACATCGCTGTCGAGCAGGAGTATCTTGCCGAACTCGGGCTCACGTATGATTACGCGACCTATGTTTCCCGGTTCGTTGGCCTGGCGAATGCGGATTTCCATGCGCAACTTGCGGCGGATTTCAACGAGCACGTCGGGGGTGAATTTCCGCAGGACTTTGGTTCGCGGTTGGATGAACGCATCTGGCCCAGGATCGAGGCCGAGCTGAAGCCGCTCGACGGCGTGGAAAAACTTGTGGCTGCATTTGGCGGGCGCGTGGCGGTCGGTTCTTCGGCTTCAATCGATAAGCTTGTCCGAAAACTGGAACTTACCAAGCTCGACCGTTTGTTCGCGCCTCATATCTATTCAGCCGATCACGTTCAGCGAGGAAAGCCAGCTCCCGACCTTTTTCTTTACGCCGCGAGACAGATCGATGTGCGGCCCGAGCGGTGCGTTGTCATAGAGGACAGCGTGAATGGGGTGCTGGCAGCGCGAGCAGCTAACATGACGGCTATCGGGTTTGTCGGCGGAGGCCATGCGGATTCCGGACTGGCCGAGCGCTTGAAAGCCAGCGGAGCTGCAACGGTGGTTTCCAGCCATGCCGAGATTCTGGACATGCTCTGACCGCCTCGTCAAAGACGGATCGTCCCTCCGTCCTCAGGCGGTTGGCGGTTCGTCCTTTACGACTTCGTCCCTGTCTTCCAGCGCCAGCCCGTGTTTCAGCAGCATCGGGATCTGGGTGAAGGTGAAGATGAAGCTGAGCGGCATGAAGACCCACAGCTTCGCCCAGAGCCAGCTTTCGAAGGTGAGCTGCATGCGCAGCACCTCGTTCAGGACGGCCATGAAAACGAAGAAGAAGCCCCAGTTGCGCGACAGCTTGAGCCAGCCCTGGTGGTCGACGCCTTCGAAGGCCGCTTCCAGCAGGATCTGCAACAGTGCCTTGCCGCGGAGCCATCCGCCGATCAGCAGGGCGCCAAACAGGAGATAGATGGCCGTTGGCTTGATCTGGATGAACTTTTCATCCTGCAGCCAGATGGTCAGCCCGCCGAAGCCCACGATCAGTGTTGTCGATAGGATAAGCATCGGGCTGACGTGACCGAATTTCAGCTTGCTGAAGACCAGCGCCACGACGGCTGCGACCATGAAGGCGATCGTGCCGTAGATCACTGCAGCGATCTCGCCGAAGGTCGACGTCTCGGGCGGCTGGTAAAACTTGTAGACGCCGAGGAAAACCAGCAGCGGGCCGTAATCGACGAGGATATTGAGCCAACCAGATTTGGGCTTGGGTTTCGTTTGTTCGTTCATCAGGCCACTCCCGCGATCACGCGCGCCACAAGATCGGGATCGAAGGGGCGCAGATCGTCGATCTTCTCGCCGACACCGATCGCGTGGATGGGCAGGCCGTATTGCTCGGCCGCCTGTACCAGCACACCGCCGCGCGCCGTGCCGTCGAGCTTGGTCATGACGAGGCCGGTGACGCCTGCAACCTCCTTGAACACGTCGATCTGGGACAGGGCGTTCTGGCCGTTGGTGGCATCGAGTACCAGTACGACATCATGCGGCGCTTCGGGATTGAGGCGGCCGAGGACTTTCCTGATCTTGGCGAGTTCGTCCATCAGTTCGCGCTTGTTCTGAAGGCGGCCCGCCGTATCGACGATCAGCACGTCGGTGCCGATCTCGGTTGCCTTCTTCACCGCATCGAACACGATCGAAGCCGGGTCGCCGCCCTCCGGTCCGCGCACGAGCGGCACGCCGACCCGCTCCGCCCAGGTCTGCAGCTGACCGATGGCGGCTGCGCGGAAGGTATCGCCCGCCGCCAGCATCACGGCGTAATCGTCTTCCTGGAAGAGGTGCGCGAGCTTGGCGATGGTCGTTGTCTTGCCGCTGCCGTTCACGCCGATAACCAGGAGTACCTGGGGGCGGGGAAAGGCAGTGATTTCGAGCGGTATGGCAACGGGACGCAGGATAGCGGCGATTTCCTCTGCCACGGCTTCCTTCAGCTCCCGCTCGGTAATCTCGAGGCCGAAGCGCTTTTCGCGCAGCTTTTCGCGAATACGCGCGGCTGCCGACGGGCCGAGGTCGGACAGGATCAGCGCGTCCTCGACATCGTCCAGCGTGGCATCGTCCAGCCGCGCAGTGCCCACCACCTCGGTCAGGTTGCTCGTCAGTTTCTCGGAGGTCTTGCGGAAGCCCCCGAACAGCCGGTCGGTCCAGCTTTGCTTGTCACTCATTGCAGAAGGCCATTCTCGAAACGTGTCGGCGATACGGTGATCACGCTGCCGGCGGGTGTGCCCTCGGGTAGGGATACCCGGGCGAAATGCGGCGTGTAGCCGGTCCCGTCGCGTTCGGCGAGGACGGCGTGCGGATTTTCGACGAGCGATGCAAGCCATGTGTCGCGCGTAGAGCTCGCCAAGGCACGCAATTCGGCAGCGCGGCGCTTGACCGTTTGACGCTCGACTTGCGGCATGCGGGCGGCAGGCGTGCCGGGGCGGGGCGAATAGGGAAAGATGTGGCCGTGCACGATGCCCAGTTCGCGGACGATCGACAGATTGGCCGCGTGATGGTCTTCGGTTTCGGTGGGGAAACCGGCAATCAGATCCGCGCCAATCGCGCAATCGGGGCGCAGGTCCTTGAGCCGCGTAATGAGGTCTATCGCATCGCGGCGCAAGTGCCGGCGCTTCATGCGCTTCAGAATGAGATCGTGACCGTGCTGCAGCGAGAGGTGAAGATGCGGCATGAGACGCTGTTCATGGGCGAAGAGTTCGAACAGCTGCGGATCGATTTCCACACCGTCGAGCGACGACATCCGCAGGCGCTGGAGGGTCGGAAAGCGATCAAGCACTGCATGCACGAGTTGGCCGAGGGGCGGCGTGTCAGGCAGGTCGTGGCCCCATGACGTGACGTCCACGCCGGTCAGCACGATTTCGGGCGCGCCGTGGTCGAGATGCCGTTCCACCTCGGCCAGAACCTCGGCGATGGCCAGCGAGCGGCTGGGCCCGCGTCCCTGCGGAATGACGCAGAAGGTGCAGGCATGGTCGCAGCCGTTCTGTACTGCGATAAAGGCGCGGGTGCGATCCTGCGGGGCCGGGGGGGTATCGGCCGGGACGTTCCAGGCGCGCGCGTCGAGCTTGGCCGTATTGGCGACTAGCCCGTCGACTTCGGGCATGGCGGAAAGCTGGTTGCGCTCGATATCGGCAGCACAGCCGGTCACCAGCAGGCGGGCATCGGGATTGGCGCGACGCGCGCGGCGGATCGCCTGCCGTGTCTGGCGTACCGCCTCGCTGGTCACTGCGCAGCTGTTGACGACCACTAGGTCCCGTTCCCCGGCCAGCATGGCGCGGATCTGCTCGCTCTCGGAAATATTGAGACGGCATCCGAGTGAAATGACCTGCGCTTCGCTCACGCGAAATCATCCCATTCGAAGCTTCCGCGATAAGCTTCCGTGGCGGGTCCAGTCATGCGGATGCTGTTGTCTTCGCTCCAGGCAATGGTGAGATCGCCGCCGGGCAGGGTCACGGTGACCTCGCGTTCGACCAGCCCGCGGCGCATGGCGTGGACGGCGGTCGCACAGGCACCGGTGCCACAAGCCTGTGTAAGTCCGGCGCCACGTTCCCAGACGCGAAGGCGGATGTGGCCACGGTTTTCAATGGTCGCGACATTGACGTTCACACGCTCGGGAAAGAGCGGGTCGTTCTCGATTTCCGGACCGAGCGCATCGAGCGGCACGGCACCGCAGTCCTCGACGAAAAATACTACGTGCGGGTTGCCGATATTGACCGCGCCGGGGTGGTCGAGGCCATCCCAGCCGACCGGCATCGCAGCCGTGTCCATGCCGTAGGCAAGCGGGATCGCGTCCCATTCGAAACGGGGTTCACCCATATCGACACTGGCGCCGCCTGCCACCGGTTCGATGCGGATTGTGCCACCTGCCGTTTCGACATCTGCTGGCGCGCCATGGAGGAGCGCAACGGCGCGGCTGGCGTTGCCACAGGCTTCAACCTCGCTGCCATCCTGATTGAAGATCCGCATGCGGAAATCGGCAGCACTGCTTGGCTGCAGAAGGATCAGTTGATCGCACCCGATCCCGGTGCGACGGTCGGCGAGCGCCCGGGCGATGCTGCCATCGATTTGCGGCAAGTCCTTCGCACGCGCATCAAGCACGACAAAGTCATTGCCCAGTCCATGCATCTTGGTGAAATCGACGCGCATCGTGCGGCGCATCTATGCATTTGGCGCCGCAGCGTCCAGTGCATGCGTCAGACGGCGCGAGTGCCGCCTTCGCGCCCGGGCTGACGCTTGCCGAAATCAATCTCGGTCACATTGGCTGGCAGATCCTTCGCGAGGAGATCCTGCTCCTCCAGCCGGCGGAGAACGTCGGCAGCCGGTTCAGGTCGCCCATAGTGGTACCCCTGGCCCTTCATTTTCCCCATCCGCTTCAGCGTTTCGAGAATGATTTCGTTCTCGATGCCTTCGGCCGTCACCGGGAGTTTGAGCCCATCGCTCATGGCTAGGATGGCATCGACCAGCTTGGCGCCATTTTCCTCGTTCTTGAGTTCGGCAATGAAGGCACGGTCGATCTTGAGATTGTCGAACGGGAGGCTGCGTAGCTGGGCCAGACTGGAATAGCCGGTTCCGAAATCATCGAGACTGATATGGACGCCCTGATTGCGCAGAGAGGTGATCATCGAACGCACCATGCCGACATTTTCCAGTAGGCAGCTTTCAGTGATTTCGATGACAAGGCGATTGGCGGGGAAGTTATGCTGCACAAGTAGCTTGAGCAGTTTCTGCGCAAACCAGGGATCGCGCATCTGGACGGGCGATATGTTCACCGACAGGGTCAGGCTTGCGTCCCATGCGAGCGCATCCTGGAAAGCCTGCGCGATAAGCTTCTCGCTCATCTCGCCGATGACCGCGATGTCTTCGGCAATCGGAATGAAAATGTCTGGTCCAACCAGGCCCATCTCGGGCGATTCCCAGCGTGCGAGCATTTCGAAGCCGACAATCCTGCCGGTTTCGAGATCGATCTGCTGTTCGTAATAGGGACGAAATTCGCCGTTCACGATGCCGCGGCGGATGCCGGCCTCCAGTTCGTTGCGGAAACGGAGTTCATTTTCCATCGACGGTTCGAACCAGTAGAAGCGGTTCTTTCCCTGCTTCTTGGCGTGGTACATGGCGATATCCGCCTTGTGCATCAGGCTTTGAGCAGAAGTGGTCCCATTGCGCATATCGTCCAGCTGCCGGCTGGATGCGATACCGATCGATATGGTGATATCGATCGTTGCTGTTTCACACTTCACCGGGCGCGCAACCTGTTCGGCCATCCGGGCGGTTAGCTGATCGACCCGATCGGGGACCTGAGGGTGATAGGGCACGACGCATACGAACTCATCCCCACCGAGCCGCGCGAGGATCGCCCCGTCCGGTAGCAGGCGATCGATCCGATCGGCCGTATTGCGCAGAACCTCGTCGCCCGCCTGATGCCCGTAAAGGTCGTTGACCTGCTTGAAGTTGTCGAGGTCGAGGGCGATTGCGGCAAGCGCATGTTCGCGCCTTTCCAGATGCGTCAAGCGATCGCCGAGCAGTGTCGTAAAGCTGCGGCGATTAAAGCAGCCGGTGAGATGATCGATGTCGGCGAGCCGGCGCGCCTCTTCTTCGGATTTCCGGCGTACCTTGAGTTCGGCAGAAAGCGATTTGTAGCGCTGCCACCCCAGAAGGATGAGCGCCACATTGAGCAACAAGGCGTTCGTGAGCGCCACATCCGGAGATGCTGCTTCGCCATTCCACGCCTTGAACAGCGCGGGCAGAACGACGCCTGCCGTGCCCACGAAGAGGATAACGGCGGCAAGAGCGATGCCAAGAGAGACGAAATCGCGTTCACCGACGCCAGTCTTCTGCCGGGCAGAGCCAGGTCGACGATCGATTTCAGATGAGGTCTCAACGACCAATGCCACCCCCTGGCGTCCGGTTACGTTTCCCCAAATATACTCATTGCACCTAAGAACCGGTTAATTGCCGGGCACGACGGGAAGGCGGGTGGCAATACTGTGCATGGATCGCTAACCGCGGCGCCAAGGCGAAAAAATGGAGAATACCCGCGATGCGCTACTGGCTGATGAAATCCGAACCCTTCAAATATAGCTGGGACGATCTTGTTAGCGAGGGCGAAGGTACATGGGACGGGGTGCGCAACCACCGGGCCAAGAACAATCTCGCCGCGATGGAGGTGGGGGATCAAGCGTTCTTCTACCACTCGCGCGAAGGGCTGGAGATTGTCGGCATATGTGAAGTCAGCGTGGCCGGAATCACCGACCCGACCGATCCAGAAGGAAAGTGGGCTGCGGTAAAGGTGAAGCCCAAGAGCAAATTGCCATGCCCGGTGACCCTGAAGCAGGTGAAGACCGAGCCGAAACTGGCCGATTGCGAGCTCGTGAAATATTCGCGGCTATCGGTGGCGGAAATCAAGGCCGACGAGTGGTCGATAATCTGTTCGATGGCTGGCATCTGATCTTCGTCGCAACCCCGGTTCGCTTGGTCGCGAGGGCGAGGAACGTAATTCGCTATCAGATCGTTATGTCCCTGTAACCGCGCGATTATCCGCGCGATCGAAAAGGAGACGTATCATGGGTGAACTTACAGACAAAATCAAAGGTAGCGCAAACGAAGCAGCCGGCAATGTAAAGCAGGCCGTTGGCAAAGCGACCGACAACGAGCGTATGGTTGTCGATGGCAAGACCCAAGAACGCAAGGGCGAAGCCCAGCAGGTCAAGGGTAAGGTCAAGGGTGCTTTGGGCGACGACGTCTGACGATAGCGCTACGCTGAGATAACAGCGAGGAAGGCCACCTCCCCATGCGGGGCGGTGGCCTTTTCTTTTTGGTCAGCGATTGCGAAGGGCGCTGACGCTTGTTCCGCTGGCAGCAAGCTGTTCGATATCGATGGTGCAGTGAATAAGGCGGAGGCCATTCCGCCCATGTGCCGCAGCAAGCACATCCTTGAATTCATCCGTCGTCGCTGCCTTGGCCGACCAGCCGCCATAGGCAGCCGCCAAGGCCGCAAAATCGGGATTGACCAAGCGCGTGGCGCTGATCCGGTCTTCGCCGGGGAATTCGCGCTCCTGATGCATCCGGATGGTGCCGTACGCGGAATTGTCCACCACGATCACGATCATGTTCGCATCATGCTGTACTGCGGTCGCAAGCTCCTGCCCGTTCATCAGAAAATCGCCATCACCAGCCACTGCGACGACCGTTCGCTGAGGAAACCGCAAGGCGGCAGCGACTGCGGCCGGAACGCCGTAACCCATGGCGCCGCAGGTGGGCGCGAGCTGCGTAGGGAACCCCCCGTAGCGCCAGTAACGGTGCCACCAGCCCGAGAAATTGCCAGCACCGTTACAAATGATCGTATCTGCGGGGAGGGTGTCGCGCATGAATTGCACGGCCTGACCCATGTCCAGCGTATGGCCGTTGGGATGCGCCGTAGCCCATTCCTCCCATTCGGCGTGGGCCTGCATTCCGGCATCGAAATCGATAGCCTCACCATCATCCCAGAGTGCCGCGCTCTCGGCAAACTCGTCCATCGAGGCGCAGATTGCCAGGTCGGCGGGATAAACGCTGTTAAGCTCGTTCGCATCCGGGTGAACATGAACCAGTTGGCGATCGCCATCGATCAGCGGGGGTACGGTATAGCCGTCCGTCGTCGCTTCCCCGAGCCGCGCACCGATCGCGAGTATCAGATCGGCGTTCCTGACGCGTTCGACAAGCTTCGGACTGGGGCCGTAGCCGAGGTTTCCAGCATAAACCTTACTTGAACTTGAAATTGCATCTTGCCGACGGAAAGCCGTTGCAACGGGAATGCCTAAACGCTCTGCGAAGATCTGGAAATGTTCGCGAGCCTTGGCGTTCCAGCCGGCTCCCCCGATGATCGCAATGGGCGAAGCGGCATCCGCGATCATCGCGATCATCGCCTGCATGGCATCGGGGCAGGGGGCCTGCGCCGAGCGTTCCACCCGCGGGCGCGGCTTTGCGGACGTATCCCGGCCCAGCATGTCTTCGGGAAGAGCGAGGACGACGGGGCCAGGCCGACCCGAAACCGCCATGGCATAGGCGCGCGCGACATATTCCGGAATGCGATCCGCCGAATCGATCCGCGCGGCCCATTTGGCGATCGGGCCGAAGAAGGCCGCGAAATCGACTTCCTGAAACCCTTCGCGGTCGCGCATCTCGCTGTCCACATCGCCAACGAACAGGATCATCGGCTGGGAATCCTGCATGGCCACATGAACCCCGATGCTGGCATTGGTCGCGCCGGGACCGCGGGTCACAAAGGCGACGCCCGGGCGGCCCGTCATCGCCCCGTCGGCGCAGGCCATGAAAGAAACCCCGCCTTCCTGCCGACACGTTACGACGTCGATCGTGCTTTGTTGGCCCAGCCCGTCGAGAACCTGCAGGAAGCTTTCGCCGGGAACCGTGAAGACCCGGTCGCAGCCCTGTTCGATCAGGCAATCGACAAGAAGCTGGGCGGCTTGCGGAGTGTTAGGTGCTTTCATGCCACTGCGGTTAGCCCGCGTCGGTTGCGCGCGCAATCGCGCCAAACATGGTTAATTTCCAGTAAACCGTTTCAACGGGGGACAGCGCTTATCTGACCGGAGACCAAATGGTTAAAAAAGCATTAATCCCGCATGATGAGACGCGCACTTGTATTGACGAGCGAAGGATCGCGGCACTGGTTCAGAGCCAGCCTCCCGCAGCGCCGTGCCGCATTTGCCGATATTCCGGCGAACACGCCAATCGATTGGCGGTTGACCGCAGACGATGTGCGCGGGGTGGCAACGACCTATTTCGCGACGGTCGCAGCCGTGCTCGCGTTTATCGTCTAAATTGCGCCGGCGGCGATTTCCGCCGCTTCGTTCTCAGCCGCGATCAGTCTCTTGGCGAGCCACGCGGAGAACAGGCACATGGCAGCGCACAGAAGGATCTGTTCTGTGATCGGGACACCGACAGCGCTCAGTGCCATGGCCAAAAGCGATCCGCCCACCATGGCGCCCGAATTCACGATATTGTTCGCCGCAATGGTTCGCGATGCCTTGTCCGGTGATACACGCGTGGTCAGAAAGGCGTATAGCGGGACTACGAACATGCCGCCTGCCACTGAAATGCCGAGCAGGCACAGCATAAGCAAAGACGCCATGGGCCACGCGATGAACTCGCCCACGTCCAGCAAGTCCGCCGGTTGGTCCGCTTCCCACAATTTGGCGACAACGTAAAAGGCGACCACGAAGATGCCCATCACTATGACCGATGCTGGAGAATAGCGCGCCGATACTTTGCCCTTGAGTAACGCGTTCACCGCCACTGACCCAATTGCGACGCCAATTGAAAATACCACGAGGAAGAGACTGGCTACCTCCGGACTGGCCATGATCGTGTTCTTTGCCAGTGGCGGAAACTGGATGAACAGCACGGCGCCGATCGTCCAGAAAAAGCTAATGGCGAGGATCGCGTAATAGACTTCCGCATTGTGCATCGTGTCCCGCACCAGCTTCACCGAGGCGCGAAGGACATGCCAGTCGAGCTTTTCGATTTCACCAAGAGGCGGTGCGGGCGGGATCTGACGGCTGATCATGTAACCGATACACGAGATGACGATGATCCCCATCGCGGCCCACCCGGTATAATCGACTGCCAGGGGACCTGCCAGGATCGTACCCATCAGGATGGCAATGTAGGTGCCGGCTTCGACCAGTCCGGTCCCGGCTAGTACTTCGTCCTTCTTCAGATGCTGCGGCAGGATTGCATATTTGATCGGGCCAAGGAAAGTGGACTGCACGCCGGTGAGGAATAGCGCGAGCAACAGGAGCGGGATCGCCACCGTGTGAACCATTATCCCGCGCCATGCCATGTACAGGCCCGCGGCCCCGATCATCATGAGCCCGATCTCGCACATCTTTACCGTGCGGATGATCTTAGCCTTGTCGCGCATGTCGGCCAGTTGTCCGGCGAGCGCGGAGAGAATGAAAAACGGGAGGATGAACAAGGCGGAAGCCAGACTGCTGAAGCTGGATTCTGTCGTTTCGTCGTTATAAACCGCATAGACGACGAACAGGACCATTGTGGTCTTGTAGAGATTGTCGTTGAATGCGTTGAACAACTGCGTGACGAAGAGCGGCAGAAACCGTCGGCGGCGCAGCAAATGCGTGGCTGTAAACATGACCCCCCGGGTAGAAACCCATTCTTGCACTGCTGTGTAGTCCTATCGCGCCAGCGGACAAGGCCATTCGGCGGCTTTTGCGATGCACCGATTGTCGCTAGAGCGAAGTGGTAATGCTCAATCTGCCGAACATCCTCACCCTGTCACGAATCATGGCCATTCCGCTGCTTGCCTGGTTCCTGTGGTGGCCGGGGTGGGAGATGGGCTATCTGATTGCCTTCGCGCTGTACTGCCTCATGGGGATTACCGACTATTTCGATGGCTATCTCGCGCGGACCAGCGGGACGGTATCGAAGCTGGGTATCTTTCTCGACCCGATTGCCGACAAGATCATGGTTGCTGCCGTCATATTGGTCCTGGCGGCGCAGGGTGTTCTGAACGGGCCCTATGTTGGTGACATGCATGTCGTCGCGGGACTTATCATCCTCATGCGCGAGATTGCGGTATCGGGCCTGCGCGAGTTTCTGGGACCTCTGCAGGTATCCGTTCCGGTGAGTAAACTGGCGAAATGGAAGACGACGTTCCAAATGGTCTCGCTCGGAGCTCTGATACTCGGGGAAGGGCTGCCACGCTGGACGATGATGATCGGCGCAGTCGATGCGAACATTCCGCACACCGTCGGGCTGGTGACGCTATGGGGGGCAGCGGTGCTGACGGTCATAACGGGCTGGGACTATCTGCGGGTTGGCCTGAAGCACATGGACTGAAGCTGTCGGAGCGGGGGAGGGAACTGACGGACGCAGTCACCTCCGCGGGCAAATTTCTTTGCCATCGCGCCGCAAGAATGCTGGCGTAACTCCGCAGGCTCTCTAGGTAACAGACGAACTGCAAATTTCGGAGACGGCGCCAAGACGCCTGCTTTCATGGCCCTACTGATTTTCTACGTTTCGCTCGCGCTGATCGTATCGTTCTTCTGTTCACTACTGGAGTCATCGCTGCTGACGATAACTCCGTCCAGCGTTCGCTCCGCGGAAGAACGCGGCGCGAAGTGGGCCGCGAAAATGAAAGGGCTGAAAGACGACGTCGAGCGCCCGCTTGCTGCGATTCTGACGCTAAACACCGTGGCGCACACTATGGGGGCAGCGGGGGCGGGCGCGCAATATGCCGCGCTCTACGGAGCGGGACGCGAAGCTGTTTTCGCCGGTGTCCTGACCGTGGCGGTTCTGGTGGTGACAGAGATCATCCCCAAAACCATTGGTGCGCGTTATGCGACCAGCCTGGCATCGTTCACAGCTTCCCTGCTGCCCGTGCTGATCACTGCGCTTGCGCCGCTGGTGTGGGCGTCACGGCAGATCACGCGACTGATAACGTCCGGCAAGCCCGCGGATCCGCCTCAGCACCGTGACGAACTGCTGGCTATCGCCAGTCTGGGGCAAGCTTCCGGCCAGATCGATAAGGTCGAAGTGCGGTTTATGAAAAATCTTATCCAGCTCAACGCGGTCAAGACTTCGGATATCATGACGCCGCGCACGGTCGTGTTCGGTCTGAGCAAGTCGGATGATCTTGGCAAATGGGCGGAAAAAGTCAGCGCCTCGCCCTACAGCCGCATTCCGGTTCTCGATGGGGAGAGCGACAAGCCGAGCGGCTTCGTGTTGAAAAGCGATCTGCTTGTGTGCCTCGCCAAGGGCGAAGCGCATTGCGATGTCGACGGTATCATCAGGTCTCTCCCCGGTGTCCTCGACGAAGTGCCGGTGAACAAGCTGTTTCATCGCATGGTCACCGATCACAACCATATTCTGGCCGTGCTCGACGAATACGGCACCTTCGTAGGCTTGGTAACACTGGAGGATGTGCTCGAAACCATTTTCGGCTTCGAGATTGTCGACGAGCTCGACGAAAAACCAGATCTGCAGGAGTACGCCCGCGAGCTGGCGCGCCGCCGCAATACGGAACGCGCAATGCCCGATGGGTTGATGCCAGACTAACGCTCGAGGTCTGGCTCGGCGCGACGAGGCCTTCGGATGTCTAGTTACGGCGTCCCAAAAGGCGCTTCGCCCTCGAGCGGAGGGAAGCGGGTTCATCGGATTTGGCGCTAGCTAACACCTCGCCGAGATATGTGTTCGGCTTTGGTGTCTGGTCGGAGACCGAGACGAGATTTCGTAGCGCCAGCTGGCCGAGCGCTTCATCGGAGAAGGCCGGCGTGTAATAGATACAATCGTCGAAGAAATAATGGGTGACCTGCGACCATCGCGTGAGCGTTGGATCGGTTTGACGGCTACCACCATGCAACAGATTTGCGGTCCAAATTAACGCTTGCCCTTTGCGGGCCAGGAACGGTTCCTGCTTTTTGTCGTGGGTCTCGCACAGGGCTTGCCATGCGTCGGCGTATGGTGCCTGCGCAGAGCGCAGTTCACTGCCATACCCGCGTCGACCAATCATGGAGTTCGAGATAATCGGCCAACGATGTGATCCGCGCACATAGAAAAGTGGCCCCGCTTCGGCAGCAATGTCTTCCATTGCCAGCCATACGCCGCACATGAATCGTTCGGGAAGGCTGGAAAAGTGCACTGAATCCGCATGGGGCGCCTGTTGCGTTCCCACCGGAAAATTCAAAGTCTGAAAGGGAAAGGCACGACGGCCATAGAGTTTGGACAACAAATCGAGAATGGCGGGATTTGATGCGATGGCATGCACATCTTCGTCCGTTGTCCACGCATCCTGAACCCGTCGCTCGCCCTTGGTCTTGTCGGCTCCAGGATCGTCGAGTGGGATGCCGAAACCGGGACCCAGATTGCTTTTGATACGGTCAATCCGCGCGTCGATATCAGGGTCGGGAAAATCGATGACTCCGAAGCCATCGGTATTCAACTGCCGAGCCAACGTCTTTTCCTGGTCGGAAAAGCCCGCAAGGTCTTCGCTGTCAAAGATCGGCGATTCGATCAAAGGCACACCGGGGAATAGCGCTGCCGTTTTCGTATCGGGAAGGGTAGTCAGATCTGCCACTCGAAGCTGCCTTTTTGTATCGCTGCCGACCTGCCAACAGGCAGATCAAATCATCACTATTTGAATATCTCTTTTTTGAGAATCTCCAGTAATCTCGTCAGCGTCTCATGATAAAGGACGGGAATGCCTTCCGTGCGTGGCCAGAATGCTCCGGTATGGCCGTGAATATGGTGCCCGGTAAGGGGGCGCCCCAACTCCTCGAACCGATCAAGTACCGGCGGGATGGGGTTGTCGGGACGGGGCGCCGTCACGATTTCTCCGTCGGCAAACATGTCCGCCACGCACTCATGGCTGAAGAGGCTGGCCTTGGGATCAAGTCGATCAGCAACAACCATCAAGTCTTTGGACGATACTTCGAGATCCACGTCCATCCAAAGACACATGAGCTGAGGCGGGCGGTATTCGCGGAAAGTATCGGCGTAAAAACCCTTGTGAAAAGTCACCTGATCGACCGATCCCAGCCGGCGAATATTTTCACTAACCTCTTCGAGGCTGCCGGCATAATCGCCCGCGGTATAGCCGCTGTGCTTCGCCTCGGGCAGGCCTTCGAACGAATCGAAGATGTGCATCTTCAAATCCAGCTGTTTGCAGGCAAAACTCAGCATCGAAGAACTGAACCCCTTGAAACAGCCAAATTCAGCAAAATCGCCTTCAACTCCGTAGGATTTAAGCACGTAAAGTTGGTGCGCAATTGAAATGATTTCGCCCACCGAATTGGGCTTGCCATGGAAATCGGCGGAGCCTTCACGTGCTCGGGGATTGGCGGTCGGAAAAAACCGATCGACGAAGGCGAAATGCGCAGAGATGGTCTGGAGATAGCGGATGTAATCCGCGATCGCCGGCGTTTCGCGCAAGGATGGCACGACAAGGATTTCGCGAAGGGCGACGATGAACTGATGTTGACCATCCATGGAACGCAGGTCGGTGACCGCCTCTGGTCGATAGGCGGCGACAGCATCAATGATAGCTGCAGGGAAAGGGCCAACGATGCCCGTTCGCGGGGCGGACGCGAGCTTCTCCAGAAGGCCATCTCCTGCCAGATTTGCCGTTGCCAACCAGACTCTGGGGGCCAATCGCCCTTCGGGATGGGCCGTTATCTTGACGTCGACTACACGATCATGAGGTATCGCGTCTTTCGGCACCTCCAGCGTGAAGCCGCTGAATCTGCCGCGCTTGTAACCTGGTAGCTGACGTTCGACATCGGGACGCTCCACGCCCGTCTTGGTTGAAGCGACGGGCTTGCCATCGATCCACGCCTCGATCAGCACATCTTTGTCGCCGCGCGCAGCGGCCCAACCGGAAAAGCGGTTGAGCGCATTGGTATCAAGTGTGCCCCGCGTACCAGCCAATCGATTAAGCTGTCGGACCAGACGTTTAGGCCGCTTCACTTCTAATTCCCCCGGAAAAAATATCCGCCTACACGTTTAGACAGCCATGCTTATTCCGCAAGTGGCAGTGCTCGGTTCCATTTCGGAGTAAGTTTCCGAATTGCCGGTGATATTCGCAGATCACCCGAGACCTTTACACGGACGATTTAATGTCTCGGCATATGCCCGCGTCAGCCCTCGCGTAATTCCTGTGCCAGAAGTTCGAAATCGTCTCGTCTTGGCGAGTTGCGGCGCCAAATGAGGGCGATTTCGCGAGTGGCGTTCTTCGACTTGAGGGGGCGCGCGACAACTTCAGTACCGTTTAGAATGCCCGCGTCGATGGCCATCTTGGGCAGCATCGTCAGCCCCAGATCGTTATCCACCATCTGGACAAGTGTATGCAGGCTGGTTCCTATCATGGTAGCCGAGGCCCGCAGTTCTGGCCGGTTGCAGGCGGCCAAGGCGTGGTCTTTGAGGCAGTGTCCGTCTTCCAGCAGCAGCAGGCGTCCCTCATCGATCATGCTTGGAGGAATGACATCGGGTGGGTCACGTGGGTCGCCTTTGGGAAAGGCGACATAAAGCTCGTCATCCGCAATGTGGGCCTGTTCGATCTCGCCCGTCGCGAAGGGAAGGGCGAGGAGCACACAGTCGACGCGCCCGTGCTGCAGCGATTCAACGGCGTCTTGGCTGGTTTCCTCACGCAGTAGTAGTTGCAGATCGGGGCGCTCGCGACGCAGGCGCGGAAGAAAGCGTGGCAGCAGAAACGGCGCAATAGTGGGAATTACGCTCATACGCAGTTGGCCGGCGAGGGGTTTTCCCGCAGCCTGTACCAGATCCGCCAGTTCCTCCGCTTCGCGCAGAATCCGGTGAGCCTTTTCCACCACCTGATTGCCGAGCGCTGTAAAGCGCACGACCCGCCGACTTCGTTCTACCAGCGTTACACCAAGGAGCGATTCCAGCTCGCGTATCCCGGCACTGAGCGTCGACTGAGAAACGAAGCTCGCCTCCGCAGCGCGGCCGAAATGGCCGTGCTCGTGCAACGCGACGAGATACTGCAGTTGCTTCAGCGTCGGCAGATAGGTGGACACTCGGCCGGCCTATTCTGCAGCTTGCGTTTCGACCATACCGGCATGGAGGTCATCGATGTGCGTCATGAGCAGGCGGCCATCCTTGACCGCGAAGGCAAGCCGGCCCTCGACGAGTTCGAGCGCGTCTTTGCCGAATACCTCGTAACGCCAGCCATCAAGGATTTTAAGATCGCGAACACCCGCGGCAAGGGCTTCCATTTCATCCGCCTTGGTCAGCAACCGGGATGCAACATCGATTTCGCGGGCGCGGATCTTCAACAGCAGCTTCAGAAGGTCGGCAACGAGGGCGCCTTCTTTGCCTAACGGCGCGCCGCGCTTGGGCTTTTCGGGCATTTCCTCTTTCGAAAGCGGTTCCGCCTTGTCGAGCACTTTCATCAGGCGTTTGCCGATGTCGTTGTCTTTCCAGGCGTTCGACAGGCCGCGAACCTTCGTAAGGTCGGGCTGTTTCTTGGGGGGGTGACTGGCGATATCGGCCAGTGTTTCATCACGCATGATGCGGCCGCGCGGAATGTTCTTGTGCTGAGCTTCGCTCTCACGCCAGGCGGCGAGCGCCTTCAGGCGCCCAAGTACCTGTGCATTGCGGCCGGGCGATCGAATGCGGTGCCAGGCGATATCGGCATCATTGGCATAATTCGCAGGATCTGCGAGCCGCTCCATTTCGGCATCGAGCCAAGCACCACGCCCGGTCTTGATGAGCCTCTTCAGGATACGCGGGAAGATCGTGGCGAGGTGGGTCACATCGCCGATCGCATATTCGATCTGCCGATCGGTCAGCGGGCGACGGCTCCAGTCGGTAAAGCGGGCGCCCTTGTCTATGGTCAGCCCGAGCCAGCTCTCGACGAGATTGGCGTAGCCGATCTGTTCGGACTGGCTGATCGCCATCATCGCGATTTGCGTATCGAAAATCGGTTGCGGCGTCTTGCCGGTGAAATTGTAGACGATTTCGACATCCTGCCCGCCCGCGTGGAAGACCTTCAGAATGTCTTCATTTTCACAGAGCAGGTCCCACAGCGGTGTCAGATCGATCCCGTCGGCAAGCGGGTCGATGGCGGCCGCTTCTTCCTCATTGCCGATCTGCACCAGGCAGAGTTCAGGCCAATAGGTATTCTCGCGCATGAATTCGGTGTCGACGCACACGAATTCGTGTTTTGCCAGGCGCTCGCACAGTTCGGCCAGCGGTTCTGTCGTCGTAATCAGTTCGTGTATTTTCATCGTACTCGTTTCTGGTTCGGGCGGAGTGCCGCCCACGGGCCGGACCGGCCCAAGACAACAGGGCGTGCGCAACCTTGACAAAAAGCCGTGCTTGCCCTGTTAGCGCGCGCGATTCCTGCTAGAGGAGCGCAGCCCTTCGCGCCCCTAGCGCTATAGCTCCGAAAATGGAAAGATTTTAGATGCACGCCTATCGTACCCACAACTGTGCCGCGCTGAACAAAGACAATGTCGGCGAAACCGTTCGTCTGTCGGGCTGGGTGCATAACAAGCGCGACCATGGCGGCGTTCTCTTCATCGATCTCCGCGATCATTACGGCATCACGCAGATCGTTGCCGACGAGGATAGCGAAGCCTTGCCAGTTCTTGACAAGATCAAGCTGGAATCGGTCGTCACGATCGACGGTGTCGTGAAAGCGCGCGCAGATGTGGCGGTCAACAAGAACCTGCCCACGGGGGAGATCGAAGTCTTCGCGCGCTCGGTCAATGTCCAGAGCCGCGCAGACGATCTTCCGCTGATCGTCAATTCGGCGGAGGATTACCCGGAAGAAACGCGCCTCAAATATCGGTTCGTGGATTTGCGACGCGAGCGGGTGCACGCCAATATCATGCTGCGCAACCGTGTAATCACCTCGTTGCGTCGCCGGATGATCGACCAGGGGTTCAGCGAATTTCAGACCCCAATCCTTGGGGCGTCGAGCCCGGAAGGCGCACGGGATTACCTCGTGCCGAGCCGCCTTCACCCGGGCCGCTTCTATGCGCTTCCGCAGGCCCCGCAGATGTTCAAGCAGTTGCTCATGGTTGCCGGTTTCGACCGCTACTTCCAGATCGCCCCTTGCTTCCGCGATGAAGATCTGCGCGCCGATCGCAGCCCCGAATTCTATCAGCTCGATTTCGAAATGAGCTTCGTGACGCAGGAAGATGTCTTCCAGACGATCGAACCGGTTCTGGCGGGCGTTTTCGAAGAATTTGCGAACGGAAAAACTGTGACCCCTGCAGGTGAATTTCCGCGCATCCCATATGCCGACGCCATGCTGAAGTATGGCAGCGATAAGCCCGATCTGCGCAACCCACTGCTCATCAGCGACGTGACCGAACACTTCACGACCAGCGGTTTCGGCCTGTTCGAAAAGATCGTCGGGACCGGCGGCAAGGTCCGTGTGATCCCTGCGCCAGAAACGCACGAAAAGAGCCGCAAGTTCTTCGATGAGATGAACGACTGGGCCCGCCGCGAAGGCTTTGCCGGGCTCGGCTACGTCACCCGCAAGGGCGGCGAATTCGGAGGTCCGATCGCCAAGAATCATGGTACCGAGGGCATGGAGAAACTCTATGCAGAATTGGGCCTGGGCGAGAACGACGGTCTGTTCTTTGCCGCAGGCAAGGAAAAGGACGCGGCCAAGCTCGCGGGTGCTGCACGTACCCGCGTGGCCGAGGAACTGGGCCTGATCGAGGAAGACTGCTTCAAGTTCTGCTGGATCGTCGACTTCCCGATGTTCGAATATGACGAGGACCTCAAGAAGGTCGATTTCAGCCACAACCCGTTCTCGATGCCGCAAGGCGAGATGGATGCGCTCGAAACCCAGGACCCGCTGGACATCAAGGCGTGGCAGTACGACATCGTCTGCAACGGATACGAGCTGTCCAGCGGTGCGATCCGTAACCACAGGCCCGACATCATGTACAAGGCCTTCGAGATTGCCGGCTACACGCAGGCCGATGTCGACGAAAACTTCTCGGGCATGATCGAGGCGTTCAAGCTCGGCGCACCGCCCCACGGCGGTTCGGCCCCGGGTATCGACCGTATCGTCATGCTGCTTGCGGATGAACCCAACATCCGCGAAGTCATTGCCTTCCCGTTGAACCAGAAGGCGCAGGACCTTATGATGGGCGCGCCAAGCCTTGTTTCGCCGCGCCAATTGCGTGATGTTCATATTCGCACCGTTGATGCACCCAAGCCGCAGGGCTCGGAAGCGACGCGGGTCGATCAAGCAGGGGAGTAAGCTGGCCCCGAGCTACCGTCCGCGCTCTGTCAGAACGATTCCTAGACCCTTGCCTAAGCCTTCAGCGTTCATTAGGGCGACAGGCAATTCAATAACCCCCAGATCTGAGAGGGATTACAATGAGCGATACTGCCGACCGCGTGCAGAAGATTGTCGTCGAGCATCTCGGCGTCGAGGCCGACAAGGTCACCCAGGAAGCCAGCTTCATCGATGATCTCGGTGCGGACAGCCTCGATATCGTCGAGCTGGTCATGGCGTTCGAAGAAGAATTCGGTGTCGAAATCCCCGATGACGCTGCCGAAAAAATCACCACCGTTGGTGATGCGACCAAGTACATCGAAGAGCACAAGGGCTAAGCCTTCAGCTGCCTTCATGCCCGCCGAGTGCGGGTTCGGACAGGCCCGACCCGGTAACTGGGCCGGGCCTGTTGTCTTTTTGCGGAGAATAGCATGCGTCGTGTGGTCGTAACCGGACTTGGCCTCGTCACCCCCCTCGGTGGTGATGTGGAGACTTCATGGAAAAACCTTATCGCTGGTAAAAGCGGGGCGGGGCAGATCACCCGGTTCGATACGACCGGGCAGAAATGCACCATTGCCTGCGAAGTGAAATCCAAGGACCACGAAGACGGTTTCGATCCCGACAAGCGTGTGGATCACAAGGTACAGCGCCAGGTCGATCCATTCATCGTATATGGGATCGATGCAGCTGGCCAAGCGCTGGAAGATGCCGGTCTTGTCGACATGGATGACGATCTCAAACTGCGCGCGGGCGTATCGATCGGTTCGGGCATTGGCGGTTTGCCGGGCATTGAAAGCGAATCGATTGTTCTTCACGAGCGCGGCCCTGGGCGGGTCAGCCCGCATTTCGTTCATGGGCGGTTGATCAACCTCATCTCCGGGCAGGTTTCCATCAAATACGGCCTCATGGGCCCCAATCATGCCGTCGTCACCGCCTGCTCCACCGGCGCGCACTCCATCGGCGATGCCGCGCGGATGATTGCGCTCGACGATGCTGATGTGATGCTGGCAGGTGGCGCAGAATCGACCATCAATCCGCTCGGCGTAGCCGGCTTCGCACAAGCGCGCGCCCTCAACACGAGTATGAACGATCGCCCGACCGAAGCCAGCCGCCCGTACGACAAGGACCGCGATGGTTTCGTCATGGGCGAGGGGGCTGGCGTCGTCGTGCTCGAAGAGTACGAACATGCAAAGGCTCGCGGTGCGAAAATCTACGCGGAAATCGTCGGCTACGGCCTTTCTGGCGACGCCTATCATGTGACCGCGCCTCATCCTGAGGGCAAAGGCGCTGAGCTCGCCATGCGCATGGCCTTGAAGAAAGCCGGCATGCAGCCGAGCGACATCGATTACGTAAATGCGCACGGTACATCGACCATGGCCGATACGATCGAACTTGGCGCCGTGAAGCGTGTGCTGGGCGATGATCTTGGCGGCGCATCAATGAGTTCGACCAAGTCTGCCATCGGCCATCTCTTGGGCGGCGCCGGGGCAGTCGAGGCGATTTTCTGCATTCTTGCCATTCGCGACCAGATCGTCCCGCCGACGCTCAACTTGCATAACCCCGACGAGGGCACGGAAGGTGTCGATCTTGTGCCCCTCAAGGCGAAACAACGCGAAGTGAATGCCGCACTCAACAACAGCTTCGGCTTCGGCGGCACCAACGCGTCGGTAATCATCAAGAAGGTAGACTGACGTGAAGAAGGCCGGGTGCCTTCTAACCAGCGTATTGGCGCTCGTCCTGGCGATCGGCGTTATCTGGTTCCTGTCGGGCTGGTGGGGCAGTGCCCAGGTCGAGGATGATACGAATTTCATCGTCCCGTCTGGGGCCAGCCTGACGTCTGTGGCTGACAAGTTGGCGGATGAAGGGTTGATCTCCGACCCACGCGGCTTCCTGCTGCGCGCCAAGATATTCGGATCGTCCGATCCGATCATGGCTGGCGAATTTCTTTTGCCTGCAGGCGCCAGCAATTCGAAGATCCTCGATACGTTTCAGCATGGCGAGGTAATAAGGCGGTTCGTGACCATTCCCGAAGGATTGCCTTCTGTCATGGTTCACGACCGGCTGATGGCAGAAGAAAATTTGACCGGAGAGATCCCTGTCCCGGTCGAAGGCTCGGTGCTTCCCGATACGTACGACTATGAACGCGGCGAATCCCGCGGCGCCGTGCTGGCACGCATGCAAGCGGCAATGCAGAACTATCTCGCCGAAGCCTGGCCCAAGCGCGCCGACGATATCGCTGTCGATACCATTCAGGAAGCCGTGACACTTGCCTCCATCGTCGAGAAAGAAACCGGCGTCGCCAGAGAACGGCGCATGGTCGCCGGCCTCTACTCCAATCGCGTGAAGGATGGGATGCTGCTGCAGGCTGACCCCACGATCATCTACCCGATTACGAAGGGCCGGCCGTTGGGCCGACGGATCAAGCAATCCGAAATTGCCGCCATCAACGACTATAACACGTATTCGATGGTGGGATTGCCGAAGGGGCCGATTACAAATCCGGGCCGCGAGTCCATTGCTGCCGTGCTCAATCCGGCAAAGACGTCTGCGCGTTATATGGTGGCCGACGGCACTGGTGGGCACGCATTCGCCCAAACGCTGGACGAGCACAATCGCAATGTAGCCAAGTGGTTCGAAATCCGCCGCCAGCGTGGGGAAATGTGAACACCGAAGGTGAAGCGCCTCTGATTGTCACGGCCCGGCTGCCGCGTGATCTGCACGCCCGATATACGGCCCTCCGCAAGGCCCATTTTCCTGCAGAACGCAATTATCTCGAAGCTCATGTCACGCTGTTTCACGCCTTGCCGGCCATGTGCGAAGCGGAGGCGTGCACGTATCTCAGGCGCCTGGCAGCAGAGTTTGCGCCCATCGATGGCCATGTCGAAGGCATAATGTCGCTGGGGCGGGGAACGGCCGTCAAACTGATCAGTGCGGACATGCTTTTACTACGCGAACTGATTGCCGACCATTTCAATGGCCTGTTGACGCAACAGGATCAGCATCGCCCACGCCTGCATGTGACGATCCAGAACAAAGTCAGCGGCAAGGAAGCAAAGGCACTGCAAGCAGCCTTGGCGGGCACGATCGAGCACCGAGCCTTCCAGTTCACGGGGGTTGACCTCTTCCGGTATCGAGGGGGACCTTGGGAGAAGGTGAAAGGGTTCGACTTCCGCGGACATGGCCGTCTCTAGCTGGTAAACAGATGGCTTGCCGGCCCGTTGTGACCGAAGATAAATTGTTTGCGTGAGGCCCATTCCGGAAATCGCACATGTAGCACATTTGCGCGGTTGACCCGGTGGCCGGACCGCCCTAAACGCGCCGCCTGCCGAGCGAGTAAATGCCCCGGCATGCCTTTCGGGGCGGAGTAGCTCAGGTGGTTAGAGCAGCGGAATCATAATCCGCGTGTCGGGGGTTCGAGTCCCTCCTCCGCTACCATTCCTTGATCCGGAAGCTTCCACTAGCTTCCGCATTTTTCCAAAAAGCGAAAGAAAAGCAGAGGGTTGCGGGTGATTCGCGTCCGCATGCGCCCATGGTCTTCCACATGCAGCCAGATTTGGTGTGGGGGTATTTTGGGGGTATTTTCGCGGAGTATCGGAAAGGAGCGATACCCCCAATGCCTCTCACGGAGATACAGGCCCGAAATTCCAAGCCACGCGAGCGCGCCTACAAGCTGGCCGACGGGGAGGGCCTATTCCTGTTCGTACAGCCGAACGGTTCAAAGTTATGGCGGATGAAGTACCGCTTCGCGGGCAAGGAGAAGTTGCTCTCGTTCGGCGCTTACCCGGACCTCGGGATAGCTGCCGCGCGCGACAAGCGCACAGCCGCAAAGGCTTTGCTAGCCGAGGGCAAGGATCCAATGAAATCCAAGGGAGAAGTGATCTCGCAGGAAGAAGCCACCTTCTTCGAGGTCGCAAAGCGCTGGCATGAAAATCGAAAGAGCTCTTTGAATGCCGCGCACGCCGAACGCGTCTGGTCGCGCATGGAAAGGGACGTTTTTCCAGTCATCGGCGAGAAACTCGTCCATGAGATTACGGCGCCCGATGTCTTGGCGATGATCCGCAAGATCGAAGCAAGAGGCGCGCTCGATATCAGCCGCCGTGCAAAGCAAGGGGTGGGGCAAGTCTTCCAGTTTGCGATCGCGTGTGGCTTGGCAACGAACGATCCGACGACACATTTGCGCGGGGCGCTAAAGCCGCGACCAAGAGTGAAACATATGAGCCGGCTGCCGCTCAGCGAATTGCCCGCATTCATCGAGAAGCTGCATGCCTACCAGGAAGAGGGCGAACGGCGGTCCTCGATCACCCGTGATGCAGTTCTCTTTGCGCTCCTGACTTGGGTTCGAACGAAGGAGCTCCGCTTCGCCGCCAAATCCGAGTTCGAAGACCTCGGCGGCAAATCACCTGTCTGGCGCATACCGGCCGAGCGAATGAAGATGGGACGAGAGCATCTGGTGCCCCTCTCGCAGCAGGCAACGCACATCGCGAAATCTATGATAGCAGCAGCGCCTGGCGAGTTTCTCTTCCCGGGTAATGGCCCGAACAAGCCGCTTTCAGAGAACACAATGATCTACGCGCTCTATCGCCTCGGATACCACAGTCGCCAAACCGTACACGGCTTCCGGGGCTTGGCGAGCACTTGGGCCAATGAGCAGTTGGTCGAGTTCGGTAAGCCGCCCATGTGGATCAGTAAATACCATGAGGATTGGGTCGAACTACAGCTCGCGCATTCGGAGAAAAACGACGTGCGTGGAGCTTTCAATGCCGCTGAATACCTGGCTCCCCGGCGCCGGATGATGCAGGACTGGGCTGACTATCTGAGCGGCGGGAAGGTGATCGACATCAAGAAGGCAGGGAAGCGCGCAGCCTGATAACTATGGCTTCGATCAGACCGGTCCAATCCAGTCTGCGCGCAAACGATCTCGACCTGCGACAACCCCCTCGACAATCACCGCTGATCCGACGAATTCGCATTCGGGTTCTTCGCTCTCGATGATCCAGACGACTTCGTCTGTCGTGGTCAGGAACATCCCGCGTCTACCGCGGCTTAAAATTCCCGAGACGCGTATTCGACCCGCGCTCACAACACCCCCCGTTCAAAAACGCCAATGGCGCAGCACTTCGCGCACATAGGCCGGCGTCTCGCCATTGCGAGGAATACCGCCTGCGCGCTCGACGGCACCTGGACCTGCGTTGTATGCGGCGAGGGCCAGATGAACCACCCCGAACTTGTCCAGCATCTGGCGTAGGTATCGGGCCGCACCCAAGATGTTCGCCTTGGGATCGAAGCGATTTGAAACGCCCAGGTCCCGCGCTGTCCCTGGCATCAATTGCCCCAAGCCTGCGGCCCCGGCCTTGCTGATGGCCATCGGATTATATCGTGATTCCGTCCATACAAGAGCATCGAGAAGGCCGCTTGGTAGCGAGTATTGAGCCTCAGCAGCGTAAACATGAGGAAGGTAGCTTGCCCGACGGAAGCCCGATGGCGCGCTGCCTTGGGGCTTTGGATGGCGATAGGGCAGATAGGTTCGACCCGAATCGGTAGCCGGCGGCTCGGACGAGGCCGTTGGAGGCTTTCTCCAAATGCCGTGTTCGACGAGAAGGAAGCCATCGGATCCTTCTGCCACGCGGAAGCCATCGGTCGTCAACTCCGAGGCAACGGTCATCTGAGTGGGCTCAAGTTCCTGCCCGTGAGCGGGGAGCGCGAGCCCAAATCCTACCGTTGCCGCTGCAGCTACTGCCCATTTCAATCTCATTCCCGGATCCTTTGATGGCCGAATCGGGAAAGAACATATATAGAACATATGATGTAGGAAAATGAAACCTCAGCGACGCAGAGCGGAGGCTGCGCGGGTGGAGGCACGTTACGATGGAGATGCCCCCATGCACCAACACCGATCATCCCGATTCCAAGGCGGGCAATTGGAAACCCGCGCGCGCAAGATTGTCGAGCAACTGGGCGGTGTTTGGTCGCGTTCACGCGGAATGTGCTGCTGCCCGGCCCACGACGACCGCACTCCTTCGCTAAGCATCACGCTCGGAAAGCGTGCAATCCTCGTTCATTGCTTTGCCGGCTGCGCGAACGATGCGGTGATAGAAGCCATGGCCGGGCTCGGAATACGAATTGCGGACCTGTTCGATGGCACGAGTGGTCCGATCGTGGCCGAACCGCGCGAGGAAGTCGCCAATCGCAATGCGCTGAGGCTCTGGCGTGAGGCGTCGACCATCGCTGGCAGCCCCGCCGAGAAGTACCTCGTGTCCAGAGGCATCACGATTTCTTCGCCGGAGCTGCGTTTCCACCCGCATATGCCGCTGGGGCCAAAGGGTGCTGTCCGGTTTCTACCCGCGATGGTGGCGGCCGTGCGCAATGATGCCGGAATTCTGGCGCTGCACCGCTCCTTCCTTGACCTCGACAAAACCAGCTTGGCTTCTTTCGATCAGCCCAGGCGTGCGTTAGGCAGCCCCGGTTCTGGGGCGGTGCGTTTCGCGTACCCGAATGGGGGACGCCTTGGCCTCGCAGAGGGTAACGAAACGGCCCTCTCAGCGATGCAAATGTTCAAGGTTCCCTGCTGGGCTACGCTGGGAAACGAACGCTTCGGCCTGGCCACAATCCCGGAATCGGTGCGCCAGCTGTATCTCTTTGTCGACAATGATGCGGGCGGGCACCTTGCTGAAGAGCGTGCGCGAGAGGCCTACGCTTGCGAAGGGCGGCTGATTGTCACCAGGCGTCCGGAGCTAACCGGCGACGACTGGAATGATGTGCTCATGCGCTCAGTCCGAGCTGCGGTCTGAATGTCGGTTAGAGGAAAGCGGGCTTGGGGCCTTGTGAGGCCCCCGGGCGGATCCATCCGAACGGACACCCGGACAAACCCAGGGCCTCTTCAGGAGGTCTCTCATGTCACACGCAAATACCGCTTTCTCATTCTCCGATCCCGCCGAGCCGCAAGTGCTGGCAGCGGCGAGGGCGCTGGCCGCGCGGCTCGCTGCAGATCAAGCAATTTCAAGGGTCACTGTGAATGCAGCGATGGCCGATCACTTCGGCGGTAGCGACGCCGAAGGACGCTGGTCCGTACGCGATGCCCATGCCGCACTTGAGTTGGCGCAGGTGCTGTTCCTGGCGCAGGCAACTGAATTCTCACCTGCAATGTCATCCAGCTTTGCCGATGAGGCTTTCACGCGCCTTGAATGTCTGGTCCCGACCCAGTCCAACCGGAGCGACGAGCAGATCGAGTGGCAACAATTCGCGACGCCGCCCCGTCTGGCCTGGATGGCTGCAAAGGCATGCGCGATTTCTGCCGCTGAACTGGTTCTCGAACCGTCGGCCGGGACCGGTATGCTGGGCGTATGGGCAGCAAAGGCAACTGCGCGTCTTGCTCTCAACGAGATATCGCCGCTGCGCCGCGAATGCCTGGGCGTCGTGTTTCCGGAGGCGACAGTCACGGGGTTTGACGGGGAACTGATCGACGAACTTCTCACGCCCGACGTGGGTCCGAGCGTGGTGCTGATGAACCCGCCATATTCACACGGTATCGAGAGGGGCCACGATGGCCGCACTGGCGACCGGCACTTACGTTCTGCCTGGAAGCGCCTTCTGCCCGGTGGCCGCCTGGTCGCAGTGATGCCCGAATGGTTCGAGCTTCCAAAGTTCCTCGCCGGGATCGCTGGTCCCCTCTCGTTGCGCCTCAACGCGACGATCGAGCGCGGTTTCATCAAGCAGGGCACCTCAATCTCAACCCGGCTCCTGATTCTCGACAAGGCTGAGGATGGTACCAGCCCGATCATCGCCCAGCCGGCAAACTTTGCCGAGCTTCATCTGCTGATCGATATGCTCCCTGACCGGGTAAGCCTGCCCGCGGGACCCAGCATTGGCATCAAGCCAGCATTGCCGCTTCGGCTGGTTGCGAACAAGACGAAACCGGTTCCACTTAAGGTCCATCCAACCGATGCGGCGCCGTCGATCCTGCCGCTTGATTTTACTCCGCTCGAAGCACCTGCGCCGATCGAAAGCCAGGTTGGGCATTATTTGCCCTACCGGCCGAGCCGGATCTCAATTGCAGATGCTGTCCCGCATCCGACCCCCCTAGTCGAATCCGTTGCGATGGGTTCGATAACCGCACCCGTGCCCGAAGTGGTGCCTCTTCTGGATCCGGATGTACCGGTCATGCCGCTCGACGACAGCCTGGCCATACTGTCCGTCCGAGACTCCCTGACCGAATGCGAGGCCGCGGCGGCCATCGTGCAGCGATGGCTGGCTGATGATGCAACTCTCGCAGCCAGCGACATCGGCATCATCGTCCCGCAGGGGGCGGAATATGGTCATTATCTGGCAGAGACCTTCGCCCACGCTGGTTTGGTTGCCTCATCGCTTCCTGGGGTTAGTCAGCGGAGGAACATTGGCGGAGAGGCTCTTCTGCATTTCCTTCAATGCCGACGTCGGCCAGCTCCCGCCATGGCGCTCGCATCGCTCTACTGTTCACCAGTCCTGTGCTGGCCCGAAGAAGTGGGGACGGCCCTGGCGGCTGCCGTCATGGACGGCGATTTTCAGCCAAGGGATGTTCGTGACTTCACAGGCAGACAGGCCGCTCTCTTCGCCCTGATCCGCTCGAACTCGCCTTCGACCAACGGCCAGCTCAAGGAGCAGATTCGATCTTTCCAGAGGCTGCTCAGCGACAACGAGGCGCTCGCTGAGGATGTCGCTGAAGCGAAGCAACAGGCATCGCGCCTGATCGCAGCACTTGGCAATGCCAATGACGCGGCAGAAGCGGAACTGGAGAAAGCCATCCAGATGGCAGCGGCCTACCAAGCTGCGCCACCGGCGAGAGGAGCTTACTTCCTCGGTGGCATCTCGGTGATGATGGCCCACGAAACACCGAAGCGGCCGTTTCGCAAGCTTCTCGTCCTGGGCTTCAATGACGGTGCCTATCCGTCACCGCCCGCGGGCAATCCGTTTTTCCTCGACAGCGAAGTCGCATCGATTGCCGATGTGACGGGCATCCAGCTGCCATCGCAGGCGCAGCAACTCGCTGCCGCGCTCGAGCTCTTCACGCGCCAGATTGGTGCAGCGAGCGAGCAGGTTATCCTCATTCTCTCGGAGCGTGATCGCAGCGGCAGCTCGCTCTCGGTGTCGTCGAGCCTGCCGCTGATCTCGCGGCTTGTGCAAGGTATCAAAGATCCGGAGGATCTGATCGTGCCTTTGAGCCATAGCGAGGGGACGATCTGGGACAGGCTGGTGGCGTGGAAACCCAGACCATTGATTGAACCGGCGCTGATGCCGGAGGTGCCGCCGCACTATGCGTTCGACTTCAATCTTCTGGGGCTGCGCCAGAAGGAAGACGGCAGTGCGCGAGCGCAGAGCCCGAGCCGGCTCGAAAAGCTGCTGGTCAGCCCGTTAGCGTGGCTCCTCGCTGAGCTGGGGGCGGAGCATGTTTCCTGGCAGCCCGAGGCGCTTGACGTCATGCTTCGGGGATCTTTGGCGCACGAGGTTTTCGAGCGCCTGTTCGTGCCGGGCAAGGCGCATCCGTCCAACGAGGAGATCGAAACCAAGGTCCCCGATCTACTGCTCGATCGCATTCGCGCACTGGCGCCGTTTCTCCAGACGTCGGCATGGGCGGTTGAACGCAACACGCTTGAGGCAGAAATCACCAAGTCCGCGAAGCACTGGTCGCTCGTCCTCAAATCTCTGGACGCCGAGATCGTGGGCAATGAGTTCTGGCTGTCGGGAGAGCTGTTCGGTCATCCCGTGCATGGCAAGGCCGATTGCCTGCTGCGGCTTCCCGATGGGCAGCCGATCGTCGTGGATTACAAGAAGAGCAGTTCCGGCACGCGTCGCCAGCGCCTCCAGAAGGGATGGGATCTACAGGTCGATCTCTACCGACGCATGAACGTTCGGCTCGACGAGCGCAGCAACGAAGGCGTGGTCCGTATTGCCGAGGCGTTGAGCGGGTGGTCGAAGCTCCCTGCAGTCGCCTATCACACGCTCAACGACGGGAATGTCCTGCTCAACGGGATCGACGAGTTCGATAGCGCTGAGGTCGAACTTGTTGCGGGCGATATTGCCGAGCATGCGCTGGCGCTTATTTCGGCGCGGTTCGATGCCCTCAAGGCAGGCCGCCTTGATACCAACACTACAGCCGACGAGAAGTTCTTCCAGCGCTCCGCGGCGCTCGGCACCTATGCGCTGGAAGACAGTCCGTTGATCCCCGCTTTCATGCGCGATGACATCAACCCCTCGGTGGCGCTTACGGACAATGAAGATGACTGAGCTTTCGATCGTTCCAGCCGGTGCAGGGGCTGGCAAGACCCATCACATCCAGGAAACCCTCACTCAGTGGGTACGCGACGGCAAAGTTCGGCCAGAGCGGATACTGGCCGTCACTTTCACGGAGGCCGCGGCTGGGGAACTTCGTCAGAGGATACGTGGAGCACTGATTGCTGACGGCAATCTGCAAGCGGCTTTGGCTGTTGAGCGAGCCTATGTCTCTACGATCCACGGCCTTGGACGTCGGTTGCTGATTGAGCACGCCTTTGCGGCAGGCTCTTCGCCTCAGCAACGTCTAATCGCCGAGGACGAGCAGGACCTGCTCATCCGCCGCTCAATCGAGGAGAACCAGGCGCTAAGCGAGCTCTCCCGTAACCTCGGGGCCTATGGCTACCGGGGAAGCTTCACCTCGGACGACACGGCTGAAGACAGCTTCCGCAAGACGTTGCTCGGCGTGATCGCACTCCTGCGAACGCTTGGACCGCGGGGCGGTGATCCGGCGATGGCCGACTTTGTCGATGCGTCGATCAGGCAGGGGTATCGCCAGCCGGTCGGGACGCCGGAGACCCTGGCGGCTGGCTTGAAACAGGCCGTCGACGCGCTGCTTCTAGCATTTCCGAGATCACTGGCGGACGACGCTGGAAGTGCCGCGGCCAAGACGGCGTTTCGGGATAATTTCCGCGCGTTGAAGCAAGCCGAACATCTCCTCTCGACTGGCGGGAAGGACTGGAAGCTCTGGCAGCGCCTGCGTGATCTCCGCCAGTCCAAGCGCGGCAGTCCGACGCCTGATGGTTACGATGACCTGGCAGCTGCAGTCATGACGGCGGCCGACACACTGGTCTATCATCCGGGTCCGCTCGAAGATGCGGTTTCCCATGCGCGCTCGCTCGTGGAAGGCGCGCAATCAGCTATGTCGGACTACGAGACCCGCAAGCGGGAACTCGGCGTCATAGACTTCAGTGACATGGTCACCAACGCCGCGCGGATCCTCGATGACAAGCCCGGCGTGCTTGCTGCGATCATGGACGAGGTAGACTGCGTCATTGTCGACGAGTTCCAGGATACCAACCCGATCCAGTTCACCTTCCTGTGGGCCCTGGCACGGCAAGCGAAGCGCTCGCTCGTCGTCGGCGATACCAAGCAGGCGATCATGGGATTTCAAGGCGCAGACCCAAGGCTGACGGTCGCGCTTACGAAGCAGTTCGAAACCAGCCCGCTCAACCGGAACTGGCGTTCCGATCCGCGGATCATGGATTTCGTCAACGCGCTCGGCCCATGCCTTTTCGGCGATGACTACACTTCGCTCACCGCGCAGAACCCCACCGGACATGACGCCGCGCTTGAGATCATAGAACTAGCTAACAAGCGCGGCGCGCGCTCGGGCGGGAAGCCACAGCATTTCGTCGCGGATCGCCTTCTCTCCCTGCTGTCCGACGATGAGGTAACGATCGTCGACAGGCATACGAAGAATTTGCGACCGCTGGAGCCCAGAGACATCGCGGTCCTGTGCCCAACCCATAGCCATTGCGCGAGCTATGCCAGCGCGCTGCGATCACTTGGCCTGCCGGTTCGCGTGGCGGAAGGTGGCTGGTGGCAGAGCAAAATCGTTCAGGCCGCCTGCTTCGCCCTGCGATTCGCTGTCGATCCTGCGGACAGCCATGCCGCGATCTGTACGGCCACGCTTGGTCCTGGAGCCACAGCACTTCCGGACGCGATCACGGCGCTCGCCCAACAAGGCCGAATCGAAACGCCTGAATTGTCTGCGCTGCAGCAACTTTGGCCCGACGCGCTTGCGATCCCGGTAGATCGCCTGGTCCACCAGGTTATCGAAGTCGCGGGCCTTCGCGAATGGTGCGACAGGCTCGATGACCCAGCCCAGATGAGAGCCGACCTGCTGCGGTTCGAAGCGGAAGCGGCAGCATTCATGGATGCTCACCGCGATATGCGCGAAGCATCCGGCTTCTATGGGCAGAGCGCCAACGTTTTTCTCGGCTGGCTTGAGAACAAGGTCGGTCTCAAAGGCGAAGATCTGCGGCCTAACCCTTCAGGCAGCGAGGCCGACGGCGTCGAGATCGTCACCTGGCACGCATCCAAGGGACGTGAATGGCCAATCGTCGTTGTCTGCGGGCTCGACCACAAGCTCGACCCCCGTGCGGGGACCTTCAGCACCAAGTTTCCGGGGTTCGACGACCTCGATCATGTGATCGAGGAAGCAACGCTCGCCTATGCTCCCGAATTTGCCGCGCCTGAAGCGACCGATCGCTTTCTCCATGAACTGCATCCAGAGTCCGAAGAAACAGCGAGGCGGCTGCTTTACGTGGCCCTGACCCGTGCGCGGGATCGTCTCATCATCGAATGGCCACAGGACGATGAGAAGGTTGAACCGCCTCTGCCTATCACTGGCCGCCGGCTTCTGAACGACGTGTGCGGCATAAGATTTCAGGGTAACCAGATCAGCGTCGGCGATGAGGATTTTCCTGCCCGCATGACGATCTGCAGCAAGGAGTTGCCGGCTTCGTTCGAGGCTGAGAGCAAGGTTCATCTCGACGCGTCCGACCTCGAGCTGCGATTTGCCCTGGAGCGACGCCCAATCGACGCACTGACATCCGTGGTAAGCCCATCTCAAGCAATCGCTACATCACGACCACTTCCTTCTCAGATCGAGACGCGTGCGATCGCACCAGATGTCAAGCTCGCCGGAGCCGACCTCGTGCAGGCGACAGATAGGGGCACGGCGATCCACGAAGCACTGCGCATTCTCCTCTGCCGTCCTGATCTACGCCACAGGGTTCGGGAGCATTGCCGCATTCTCGATGCCGAGGTCGAATTTCTATCGCAGCAGGCAGATGCCCTACGTCAGGCTCTCGCGGACCTTGGCTATCCGCGACTGCATGTCGAGCAACCGATCGAGGTTCCTCTTTCAGATGGTGGGAGCCAGAGCATCATCTTGGATCTCATCGCTGAAGGTCCCAATGGCTTCATGATCGTCGATCACAAGAGTGGCGCGGTCACAGACCATGCGCTGCGCTTCGAACGCTACTGGCCGCAATTGGCAGCCTACATCGATGAAGTCGGCACTAAAGGCGCAAAGGCTGTTGATGGTGCGGCTATTTTTTGGACGGAAACCGGCGAGCTGACAATCGGACGCGGGCAGCAGCCGAATGCATGAAGATTGAACTGCGAACGGGTTGTTTGAGAAGCTATGACAATAATCAGCGCATCCGATTTTCAGCCACACTTTGATCGGTTCCAGGAGCTCATTACTGCCGAGAGCAAAGGGCACTCGTTTATCGATTTCACGGAGGGCAAAATCGCCGCGTGGGAAGGCTACAAGCCAACGCTGCGTCAGGCTGCCCTTGCACGGCTTTCCCCCGATACATGGTCTCGCGAAAGCATCGGGTCCGGCTCTATTGTTGAGCATGCCATCGACAGCATCGAGATACAGGACAACAAGGCCAATTTCGTCAACAACCTTGTCTTCTGGCAAAACCGCTTCGGGCACGCCAATCGGGATCACCGCATCTTGCTTGAAGCCCGGACGAACCGCAGTTTGAAGCACGCACTTGATGCTCTGCTGTTCGATCTCTACCGGGGAGACCGTCACGAGGGCGTGGTCTTCGAAGAACTGGCCGAACTCACCGGACATAAATACCCGCTGATCGCCTATCTCTACTTTCTGAAGGATATGACCCGCTTCATGCCGATCCAGCCAACGGGCTTCGATCGCGCCTTTGCGGCGATGAATCTTGGGTTTTCGACACGACAGCAGTGTTCCTGGGACAACTACAGGAGGTTCAATGAGATCCTGTTGGAGTTCGTCCCCCTGATTGAGGCTGCGGCCGGCATCCGCAATGTCAGGCTCATAGATGCTCACTCATTCTGCTGGATATATGCCCATCTTCTGAAATTGGAGGCTGAGGGTGCAATTGGTCAAACCACATTAGGCAAAGATGCGGGCCGCGTGATCGGCGGCCAAGAAAAGTCTATCATTACGATGCGTCTGTCGATCGAGGATACGGTCAGGAAATCGACCGGACAGATCATCGAACGCAGGATCAAGAACAAGGAGTCTGGCCATTCCGCCCAAGAGCTCGAAGCTCTTCTCGCCGAATTGCTTGAACTTCAAGGAAACCGCTGCGCGCTGACCGGCATTCCGTTCCACTTTCACGGCCCTGACGCCGATAGCAACCTCTTGCCGTCTCCTGATAGAATCGACAGCAGTGGGCATTACGTCCGAGGGAATATCCAAATCGTTTGCCGCTTCATAAACTTCTGGAAAGGGGCAAGCGACAACGAGGAGTTCAAGGATCTCCTCATGCTTGTAAGGTCCGTGTGATCGCGCGCTTGTCTGCCGACGGTCAGCTTCGGCTAAACAAGGCAGGGTAAGGGTCGGACAACATTGCGTCCGGCACAGGCTTTCTCAAGAAGACCTCCCAGCCAGATCGGTTCAAGTGGATTTCCCTGTCGAAGTCCCCTTGCGTGCATCGATCCATCTTGTCCTCGACTTCATATTTTCGCTCGATGAAGGAACCGACCTGATCTTCGTCGAAGCTGTCCTTGAGATAGGGATAATTTATTTCCAAGGCGCTCGTGTCGGGCCCCTGCTGTTGCAAGAGGCTGTTCACCTTCCCAAAGAGACGGTCGACGCGGCCCACACGCTGCTCGTTATCGCCCGGTGTCCATGCGATACCGTAATGATGCACTTTTCTGCATTGCAGGTGCAGATTCACCCCCTCCTGGAAGACCGAAGTTGCCATCAGTGTGTTCGGATAAAAGGGGCTGTTGAAGCCGAGGATCAGGTGTTGCCGGTGGCTGGATTCGCCGCTTGCATACCACGCCGGGCTGGAAAGTGTCGTGAGTGTTCGCCACCCCTTGTTCCAAGCATCGACTTCGTGATCGATGATCTTCGTGCAGAGCTGCTCGAAGGTTGCGATGGCTGAAATAAAGTATTTCAGCAAAAGGGAATCTGGAATTTGCAGGTCTGCAAAATCCAAGAATTTCCGGTAGCGCCGCTGGACATTGGCGTGCTTTTCCTCGTCGGCAAGACGCTGCTCGAAGGTCACATACCAGCCATAGAGTTCGACGATAACGGGGCTGGCGAAGAGAAATCCGGCTTTGATGTAGTTGGCAAAATTTTCGGCAATGCGCGGCTGAGCGGTTGCCCAATCAACAAGTATACCCCGCTGTGGCGCGGGCAGGTGATCGAATACTCGACCCCAGATCGTTTCGATCGGCGCATCGTATTCGCGCTGATCTCCGTCGTGAGGGCGCAATGCATCCAACGCGTCTCGCGGAAATTCGGGCCGTGTTTCCATTCGTTGCATCTGTGCAGCCTTGGCAAAATCCATGCGCTGCTTGCCCCCCTGCACGAAGTGGTAGTGCCAATGATAGGCACCTGATTGATAGTCAGAGGCGGGTTCTAGGAGCATCGAGAAGATGCCGGTTGTTTTGCGCAGATTGAGGCTGAAGCGGGAGCAGTCTGTCGGTGGTGCAGGCGGTCTGCCATCAGCCGCCTTCTTTGTCACAAACAGGTCTGCAACTCTGGAACGAAGATAGTCGTGTTCGTCGACACTTTCGCTCTCGCCTTCGATCTCGTCCATCTGGTCGTCGTCGCTATCGATGTCGCGGCGAGTGCTTGCACCAGTGATTTCGTTGAATACCTCACGCGACCAATTGCTTTTCTTCCATCGAAGACGAGATTCTTCATCCCAGCCGTGGGTGTCCGCAATGTGCTTTGCGAGCAATTCGTCGTAACGCTCATTGATGCGCTTCGTGAGCTCTCGGACTGACGGGATGCGTCGCACAAAGACGAGGTGCTTATCTTCATGCAGGCAGCGATCTGTGGCCATTTCGAACAGTTCTGATGGCGTACAGAGATTGACGATGCCATCGTATTTGGGGTGATCGGGAGCCGAGCCGAAAAGGCCGCGAAAATCGCCGCTCATGTCTTGCAGGAGCTGTGTGTCCGCAGCCGCCCTGAAGTCCTTCGAGCGCTCGTCATCCGATCCTTCATTCTCGCTCTGCGCGTCACGGGCCAGATCACGATGGCCTGCGGATTCGAAACCTTCTAAATAACCATAGAGAGCCCGCCTCTTTTCATCCGCCACACCGCAGTCTTCGATCAGGCGCTTCTGGTAGAGCGCAAAAAACATCTCATCTTGGGGGTTATCTCCAAATCTGCACGGAGTTGCGATTTCCCGGCGGTATTGGTGCTTTGTATAGCTCGTGCCCTGACCCTCCATGCGCCGAAACCGGCGAAGCGCGTAGGTGCGCATCAGGTCATCGACTTCCTTCCCTTCAAGTGAGGCCTGGTCGACAAAGTAGGACAGGATGTTCGCCACATCACCAAGGCGAGTATGACTCGGCGTTGCCGTCAGGAGTAGGGTGCGCCGAGCAATTCGACTCTCAGGCTTGCCGAAAAATTCTTCGGCGGCAGCGACGCGCTGCGATCCACCGCGGCGATTGCGGAAATAATGCGCCTCATCGACGATCATCAGATCGAACCCAGTCCCGCCTGTTGCGGCCAGAATTCGTTCATGGAGTTTTTTGGCTACTTTCCCCGCAGCTCTAGCCTTGTCGTTGGATGCGTCGGCGCTATCGAGAAGGCCGCTGAGGGCATGGATTGTCGTTATGTAAAATTGGGTTGGCGCCTTATCTTTGGACCGCTGTTCAATTGCCTCGGTCAATTCCGGCAGGCGATAGTGGGCTCCGATAGGCGGTACGGGTTTTCCGTCCTTCTTGCTCTTAACGAAGTCATCGGCCTTTACGTAGAGGTCGCGGGTAAAGGACCCAAACTCCTTTTGCCAATGTAAGCAAATATCGCGGTTTGGCGCGATCACCAGAATCTTTGCGTCGGGCTTCTTTCGCCACAGCAGTGCTGCTACCCCAAGTGCTTCAAAGGTTTTGCCCATGCCGACTTCATCGGCCAAGAGCGCAACCGGACTTCTTGAAAGCACGCTCCACAAATGAGCGACGCCTTCGGTCTGAAGTGCGGCCATTCCTGTCGGTTGGTCCGGCGCATAAGTCCATTCCCCGCTGACCCCGCCGAAGTTGATCCACTTCGCGACGTCCATTGGTTTCAAGCGTCGCCAGAACTCACTCATATGCTGCCTGCGCCCTTACCAGTGTGACATATTCTGCGGAGACCCCGTTCGGGGATTTGGGCACCGACATTGCTATGCTGTTCCATCGTGATTTGGGCGCCGGGGTATAGTTTGGCTCGCGACGTTTGTAGCCGTGAAGTAGCTTGCGACGCCGGTCTTGAGCCAAGGCGCAAACGGTCGCGACTTCATTCGCGAGGAACCAATTGAACACCGAGCGCTCCTCGGTTTGGATGGTTTCACCAGCCTTTTCGACCAATTCGAGTAGACATCCAGGCGCTACGAAGACCTGCTTTTCCAACTGCTCCAGTTTGTCCACTGCAGAATACCGTTGGCGATAATCATGCATGGCTTTGAAAAGACGGAAATAGCTAATCGAACTGTGCTCGGAAATTTCTCGTTGGAGTAGCTCCGAGCCCAAGTCCGGTTGAGCGGGAGCGTCGTCAGGAAAGCTGTCGCTGTCGTCAGGACCTCGAAGGGGAAGGTCAGTAAGCGATCCCGGGTCATCCCCAAGCAACAAGGCTTCCAGGAGATCATTCAAGTTGTTGAAGATCTGAGCCCTGCGGGACTTCAGGTTGGTTTCACCGACGATGCCGCGATGAACCTCTTTCCCGTCGTGGTGTACACGAAAGATTCGATCTCTAAGCAGCACGCTGTCATTCACACGCATTTGCGCCGGTTGCACGGGGTCGCCGCTGCGGGCCCACTTCAATGGCAGTAGCGCATCTACGCCGGGCAGTCGGACAGAGTATCCCTCGCGCCCCTCATTTCCTGCCATCCACGCACCCGAAAACGTGTAGACCTGTGCATGCCAATCGAAGGTTACGTGCAGATCAAAGGGTGGCAGATCGGCGGGATTAAGTGCTTCCTCGGCTAGGAGCTCATCCGACGCGCAATCCTCCTCGCTCAGCGCCAGTGCTTTGCCATGCATGAGACGCCAGTCACTCGCATCTTCGATGATGATGCCTGCTTCAATGTTGTTGTCTCGGCTCCATTTTCCCCGGTCGTCGCAAAGGCTGTTGGAGCCGGGTGCAGTGAAGTTCCACGAGCCAACAGCCAAGGCCTTGCCGACCTTCCAGATCTTCGCATGACATAAATCAGTTCTGTGGTCGCGTTCGACTGGACTATCATAGAACGTCAGATGTCCACGCCCGATCAACTCCCCTAGTTCCTCGCTCCATTGAGTTCTGAGGAATTTGTTCTGGATCCGATCGGGCACCAAATGGACACGCAGGTCACTGGTCGCCGTTGAAGTTTGCAGCTTGCCAATAAAGCTGGCGAGGTCGCTAGGCAGATATGGCGACCAGACGACGATGTCTGAGGCCGACGATCCGTTGAAAAGTTGCGCTGCGAATGATTGGTTCTGGAGGCTATGGACGAACCGCCACTTTTCCTTGGTCTTGGCAAACTTTCGGCGCTCGGGGAGTTTGCCACCACCGTCCTGAATGTCGCTGGCATCCCAAAGCCGCTCGAAAAACCTCCGGAGTTCTCGATAGTTACTGAGGCTTTCAACCTCACGGAATACGAACGCTTCCAGATTTCGGCCCCAGCCGGACAGCGTGAGATTGGCGCTACCTGCGCCGATGATGCGCCGACCTTTGTCGTCCTCAAGGTAGATGACTTTGGGATGAAAAAGACTGCGTTCGCCGAACCGCTCCGACAAGCGGTCGGGACGGACTGCGTGTATGGGAACGCATGTCCTCTTGATGCGGTTGGTGTCGATGAACCGCGGATCGCAAAAGACTCTGACATCAATGCCTTGATCCGTGAGTTCCTGCTGTAGCTGCTCGAACTCGATCCGGTTTCGGGGAGGTTCGGCACCTAACACCGCAGGCAGGACAAATGTCTCGAGAAACTCAATGTCCAAGTTGAAAGTGGTGAACCATGCTCGGCGCAAGGGACCCATGCCGGTCACCTTGCGCTTCAATTCCTGCAGGAGTTTCATGCGACCGCTCCACGCAGGCCGCTCACGAAGCTGCTGAACTGGGGGAGATAATAGCTATTGAGCCATGAACCAGGCGCACGGCTGTCAGGTTCGGGCAGAGAGACAGTTCGCGCGTGGACATTGATGGTGCCGTCGCTGCTGACATTAAGCCATGAAACCTGGCCGCGGGATTGCATCACTGAGCCATGGTAATTCGCAATTTCGCGAATTTGATCGTCGAGACTATCTGCGTTTGCAGCTTTCAGAAGTTGCTTGAGACGCTTTGCCCCCTCCGTGCCCTTAATGGCTGGCAGATCCGCATAGTCATAAACCGCAGCGGATACGCGTGGCAATCGCGTTGCGTCCCTGCCGAAGTTTGCCCATGCGTTCGCAACGTCATCGGTTGATTGAGTTCGCCGAGATGCCATGAGAGTGAATAGCAGCGAGCAATCTGCCAAGAACGGCTCCAGGTGCACAATGTGCTCGAGCTTGGCCTTCTCTCCGGGCGCTAGGTCATGCGAAAGTGCCTGCTCTATTGCCCCCTGTGGCGAGAGATCGTCTGTTTCTTCGAGAACATCGAAAATCGCACCAGCCGCGCCTTGATTGAGCTCTGTCTGTAAAAGCCAAAAGTCTTTTGCGTAACTTCCCACTGCTTGAGGCGAGGCAAATGCTCGAGCGTATGCTCGGGTCAAATCTGCTGGGACATCAGCAAATGGAAGTTTCCCGCCTTGGATCGGTTGGGAGACGCATTCCTTGAGAAAGTCGGATGCCTTGCGTTCAACCTTGCTAAGCAAGCTCTTCGGTTGGCCGATTATGAGCCTTTCGGCATCAGCCCACCGGCTTTGAAATGCTGGCTTATGATAGTGATAATTGCCATCGAAGAAGCCCATTTCCATTAGCGGTGTTTTATAACGACCACTGACTCCTAGGCCGAGCTGCCGGACCAGGATTTGCCCGGCAGGTTCATGAGTAAAGATAAGTGCCGGCGGGCGATCTTCATTCGCCCACAGTCGCCGCGCGTTTAAGATCCCAAGGATTCCTGTCGATTCCACATCCTGTGATTTCTCATGACGCAGGATTGAGAAGACGAAGACATTTTCGAGGAAAATGAGGCATGCCTGTTTGAAATTCAGGCTTTCCTTGCTCTGATATTGCCGCGCCAGCGCATGACTGAGACGGGCGTCCTCATCGTCATCTTCGATCAGCGTCTTCACCAAGTAGTGATGAAAGAGATTGAGTGTGAAATTTCGGACATCGTTCGAAATGGAGTTTATCCTGTTTCGAAAAACCTGTCTGCCGAATGCCGACCAAATTATGAGCGTGCCGATGGGGTCAATGTATGAATCGGACGAAAGGGAGTCGTCGTATTCGGTGAGTACGCTATTTAAAAAGTGCGCCATTTGGTTTCTTAGCTCGCGCCTTCAACGGGTTCATGGTTGGGGTGGAAAATGGCTTGTCGAAAAGCGCAGTTTGGTAGCTTACGTGTTAGGGCATTTGACCAAGGGTACCTCGGATCTCATTTTCAAATTGTGAAGCACATACATCGGCTATCTTGCTCTTATGCAAGACAGAATGAGGGTTCTCTCGGCCGATCGTCGCGATATGCGACCGATTTTGCCGTATTTGGGAGTTAGGCAGGCAAAATGAGTAGAAACCTTCGGACCAGCTTAACCGACCCTATCCAGATCCCAACGCTTTCAGCAGCGGCCGGGCGAATTGGAGTATCGTTCTGTCCGGGTAAACAGGGGCCGACATTTGCCGGCTTCGATTGGAAGCGCGATCTCGCTGTCGACTTGGACGCGGTGCGCGGCTGGGGAGCCGCCGCAGTCATCTCTCTAATCGAGGATCATGAGATCGATTTTCTTGGCGTTTCCAATTTGGAAGCAGAAGTGACCACTCGCGGCATGGAGTGGCTTCATCTGCCAATCGTTGATGTTACCGCACCCGGTGATGAATTCGAGCAACGATGGCGATCCGCTGGACCTCGCGTGCGCGGCATGCTCGCAGAAGGACTAAGCGTTTTCATCCATTGCAGGGGCGGTCTCGGCAGGGCGGGAACGGTAGCAGCGAGGCTGCTTATCGAACTAGGCGAAGCTGACGCCGCTATCGCGATTGCGCGAGTACGAGAGGTCCGACCTGGGGCCATCGAAACCACGGCACAGGAGAACCATCTGCACGAGCTTTGGCGCGTGTACGATCGTGCCTGCGGATGTCTGATTGGCTTGGCTGTCGGCGACGCCTTGGGGACGACACTCGAGTTCAAGCCTCGTGATAGCTATGCCCACATCACCGATATGGTCGGGGGAGGGCCGTTCGGTCTGGATGCTGGCACTTGGACTGATGATACCTCGATGGCGCTCGCCCTTGGGGACGCTCTTCTGGCTAGTGCGGCCAAGGGCTCAATCTTTGAGCCGCAAGAAGCACAACGGCGATTTCTCGAATGGTGGAAGAACGGTGCCTACAGCCCCACGGGCCACTGCTTCGATATCGGGATTACCACCCGCCACGCACTCTCGCGTTTTGAACAGAGTGGGGATCCGATTTCCGGTTCGGACGATCCGTGTTCAGCAGGAAATGGATCTCTGATGAGGCTGGCGCCGGTCGCGGTCTGGGGCATCGGGGCTGATCCTGCGGTGATGACACGAGTGGCGCGTCGACAGAGTTTGACCACCCACGCGGCCGATGCATGTCTTGAAGCGTGCGAAGCCTATTCGCTCATGCTGCGAGCGGCGATTCTCGGTGCCGATTTCGATAGTGCACTGGAAAATGCTCGCGGATCATACGGCCCGGTAATCGGACCGATTGTCGCTGGCAGTTGGCGCGGGAAGGCCCGAGATCAAATTTCGAGCAGCGGCTTCGTGGCTCACAGCCTCGAAGCGGCAATCTGGTGTGTGGCGAATACCGATAACTTCGATGATGCGGTGTTGCTGGCAGCCAACCTTGGTGACGATGCAGACACCACTGCGGCAATCGCTGGGCAGTTGGCTGGTGCCATCTACGGAGCCTCGTCTATTCGTCAGTCATGGCAGGAGAAGTTAGCTTGGCGCGACGAAATTGAGGCGCTCGCCCGAAAGTTAGCTTTCCCCGCAACTCCGCTCCCAAGTTAGTGTCGAGCGATCGCTTTCCAGCGCTGCCCAAATTCCCGAGTTAGAGCCCGAGCATTCAATGGCTAGCTGTAGGCGTCAGGTCGCGATCGGGTTCGTAATGCGTCAATTTTGACACCGTAACGCCGTTTGAGGGGATAATGCTGCAAGTTTGCGACATTATGAGCTGTTGTCTGAAGTGAACGCTGCGATTGACGGCAGGCTTGGCCCAATTACCTACAACGAGATCTGCGTCCCAGAAATCAGAACGGGGTCCAAGCCTGCCTCCTCCTGCTGGAGGAACAGCGAAGGTTCGCCGTCTGCGCGAAACGGCGAACCTGATTTCCACATTCCGAGCATGATCACCGCAAGCTTCCTGGCCACGGCAACGCGCGCCTTCAGGAAGCCAACCCGCTGAGCCAGCTCGAGACCCCAAGTACGAAGTCGGCTTTCGATCTCAATCCTGCAAAGTACCACGGTGGCTGCGGTAATCAGGTGCATCCGTGTCAGCTTGTTGCCGTGCCGACTGATACGCCCCCGGCGTGAAGTGGCGCCGGACTGATACAGGGTCGGGGTCAGACCCAAGTATGCTCCAACGTCTCGGCTCCGCTCAAATCGATGTGGATCGCCGATAGCACTGTAAAACGAAAGCGCGATTACAGCTCCGACGCCGGGGATCGTCTGGAAATTACGGCATGTAGGATTATTCGATGCGATGTCGCGCATCTGCCGGTCAAGTGCGGAAATCTGCTCTCTTAGAGCCTCGGAAATCTCGACGAGCGGTTGCAGATTGACCCCGATTTCAAGCCCGTGCTGTCGCATCTTCCGCACCTGGTTGTTCACCTCAGCGGCTAGCGCACCCCTTCCGTTCAGGAGTTTTACGTTCCCGCCGTACAACCTGAAAATCGATTGGATAAGTGCATCTGTCCTAGCCCGGTTCTTCAGCATTGTTCTCCGAACATTGATTAGGGTTCGGATATTCTGATGTTCCATTGGCTTCACGAAAACCTGTGACCCCATCGATCGAGCGAGCCGCCCGAGCTCTGCGAGCCCTCGAGCATCGTGGACATCTGTCTTCTGTCGCCTGATTGCCAGGAACTTGCTCGATTTGCGTACATCGACCACCTGAACAGGAAATCCGTATGAACGCAGTTCTCGAACCATCTGGGTGCCATTGCCGGCCTCGATCGTGAGGCACTGCGCTGCCTCGACGCCAAACCTCCGCAGAATATCTCTGATGGGCCCGGATTTCGTTTCGCATATCGCTTCGAAGAGGATCCTGCCCTCTGCGTCGATGAGGCAAACGGCTGTTTCTAGATGCCCCGCATCGAGCCCTACCCAGTAGTGCCGATAAGCCAACCAGCGCCTCCTTCGAAACCTATCCAGAAAGCCCAACTTAGGTTGGCCCGCGCAACTCGCCGAGTAAGAATTGTCCGCTCGGGCGTGATAGTGGAATAGGATATGCTAGGAGTGGATAGGATGACCCCAAGGCAAGCGCTTGATGATTTGATCCGCGAGCGGGACGAGACCTACGCTGCGGTTTCGCGTCTGCTTGGCCGAAACTCCGCCTATATCCAGCAATACATCAAGCGCGGCACGCCCGCGCGTCTCGATCAAAGCGACATCGCTCAGCTGGCTTTGCATTTCGATGTTCCTGCCAAACTGCTCGGCGGAAAAGAGAGTTCTTCAACTTCGCGACGTTCGGTCATCACTGTGCCGGTCATCGAGGCCAAGGGCCTAGAAACTCCACAGGAACGATCCCGTATCGTCGATGAAGCCTGGCTAAGACGCCTATGCAACAGGCCTGCAGGCGTGGCGATCTTACCCATTGTTGGGGAGGCTATGCAGCCGACCCTGCAGAATGGTGACGAGGTCATAATTCAAAGGTTGCGCTCTCATGATGTCCTGCACGACGGGCTCTACGCTGTCCGGGGATTGTCAGAGACGTTTGTGAGGCGGATCGCACTGGACCCGACTAAAAATCGCATTTCTGTCCTGACCGATCATCCAGCCTACCCAAGCTGGAGCGGCGTGCAACGAAAGGCGATCAATGTCGTCGGCAAGGTGATCTGGATTGGTTCACAGGTGTCGTGAGTGGGAGCTACGTTGCCCGCCATATACGCTAATTTGCGAGGTGAGCGCCCACTGCTCCGTCAGGTGGAACGGTCCGCCGCGATCTAATTTCTGCTCATCGCAAAGGTCCCAAGATGGGGGTATTACAGGGTGTATTTTTGGCGAAGCTGATAGAGAAATAACGGTATAACAGCTGGTTAAGTGACGTTGGTGAATCCCTCCACCGCTACCAAGAATCGAGCGCTTAGCGTTCGTTTCGAAGAGCGGTTTACACAAAGGTGTAAACCGCCGCGATCCCGCGTCAGTCCACAATTCTTATTCGAGGGACAATCGCGCCATCCAAGATTTGTCACCAATTGGCAGCGGACTTCGATTGCCGAATTGAGGCATGCCCGTCGCTCAACCCGAGGCGCTGGCCGGTTTCCGGCTCGCCGCCTGTCTGGAGGCAGTGCGATGTTGCAAAAGCATTTCGCGACGAGCGATCAGATTGCGGAGATCGACCGGCTTTCCGAGGCCCGGCGATCGGGTACGACTGGCGAGGCCGAGACGGCCGACGCCGAGCTCGACCGATTCCTGCGCGCGCATGGCGTGACGCTTGGCCAGTACGATTCTGCGATCATGGATCGGATCAGCGAGGAGTGGGGTCTTGACGACGCCGACCGGAGAAGGGCGAGGGCGAACGCACAAGTCAATGCCGCGCCCATTGATCGATGCTGCCCCGCCTGCGCGTTGCTGATCTCGTCGGGGTGCAAAGATTCCAATGCGATCTACCTTCCCCATGTCCCACGACCGCAGGTGGCGCTCAATGGCGGATAGGGGCGAGGCGCGATCACAGGGCGGTGTTGCCCAGCGCAAGGCGGCGGTGCGCGCGCGGCTCTCGATCGGGGCGGTGGTGGGGGGGCACGTCAAGCTCTCGGGTTCGGCAGGGTCGAGGAATCGGCGCGGAAAGTGCCCGTTCCACGGTTCGAATTCGCCCAGCTTCGCGCTGTTCGACGCGCATTCCGGCGACGGCGGGGCGCATTGCTTCGGTTGTGCGTGGCATGGTGATATCTTCGATTTCGTCGCGGATATCCGCGGCGTCGGCTTCATGGATGCTCTGGCCGAGCTCGAGGGGCTCGCGGGGCTGGGCCGCGCGGCCGTGGCGCAGGGGCTGGGCCCGGTGCAGCGGGCGCGCAATCCGGCGCAACACAAACTCTCCGAATATGTCGAGCCGATCGAGCAGGGCCGCTGGATCTGGCGGCACGCCGTGCGCGACGATACCGCGGTGGCGCGCTATTTCGCGGGGCGCGGGGTGCCCGGTGCGGTGCTGACACCCGATCGGCTCGCGGCTTTCCGGTACCTGGTGGAATGTCCCTGCACCGGTTGGCGCGAGGGCGAGGATCCGCGCAAGGTCATCCATGCGCCGGCAATCATGGCGCTGATGGTGCGCGCGGAGCGTTCGGATGCGGGCGAGGTAAGTTTCGTGCCGCAAGGTTTGCATGTCACCTATCTGTCGCCGGGAGGCGACGGCACCATGAAGCGGCGCAAGCCCTGGGCGAAGGCCGACGATCCCGATCCCTGGTTGCCGAAACGTCGAATGCTCGGCCCGGCCGGCAGTGCGGCGGTGGTGCTCCTCGGCGACTTCGCGCGGACCAGCGGCGAGCGGCGCGACGTACAGCTGCGCCTGCTTGATCTTGATGCGCGCGAGAAGCGGGCGAAGCTGGAACAAATCCTCGCCCTCGAGGAGCTAGGCAAGGCGAGCAAGGCCGAAGCCGACGCGGCGCGCGAGCGGCTCGCACTGCTCGACAGAAACTATGCCCTTCGCCGCGACTCCACCCTGCGTGGGACGGCCGGGCCCGGCGAAAATCTCCTGCGCGAATTGAACCAGTCGCCGGCGGAGCTTTCTGAGCGGATCGATCAGATAAAGGTCGACGCGATCGTGAACTTCCGCAGCCTGGGCGACGTCGCGGTGTCGACGCTGCAAGTGATCCAGCGCGGGCTGCTCGAAATCGCCGTCGAAAAATACGTGGCCGAGCCGCTCGCCAAACTGGTGTTCGGCGCGGAAGCGGGTGCGTTGTCGGGCGAGGGCATGGAGGGCTCGGCCAAATCTCTCGGAGAATCGGGTGTGGTGCTTTCCACCGCCGGCGCGACGCTCATCACGGCGGCGACGGCCTGGCAGACGACGGCGGCGGCAATCAACGCCTCGGCAATCGCGCTGGCCAACTCGCAGGGCGGGGGAGGCTCGACCGGCGGCAGCATCCTCGGATCGATCCTGGGCATCGCGGTCGGCGCATTCGGCGGAGGCGGGCCGAGCGCCAGCCTGGTGAAGGACGTCGGCGCGACGCTCGACGCGAACCCCGGCCTGTTCGCGAGCGGCACCGACCGGATCCCGACCGGGCGCTGGTTCGACGTCGGCGAGAACGGCCGCGAGCGGATGCGGTTGCACGAGGGCGGGCGGCTCGAGGTGATGGGATCCGCGCGCACGCGTCGGATGAGCGATGAAGGCAGTTTCGCCCCGGTGCTCAACGTGACCGTGAACGTCCCTTCGCGCGCCGATCCGCGTCGCACTGCCAGGACGGTCGCCCTGGCGACACAGGGCGCCATTGCGAAGGCGAATCGGCAGGGCATCGCGCGGGGGATTATCCGTGATTGAGGATCTGAAGCATGAACGCAGGCCCCTGCGCGTCGCGTCGCCGGGTATGTCGATTACGGCGCAGCGGGGCTTACGCGTGAACGGTGGTTGCGGTAAAGTCGCGAGTATGAGGCGGTAATCAGTGAAAATCATCGGCGAGCACGACCAGTTCCGCACATTTAGCATCACGACCGACGCACCCTCGCCTGCACCCGCTTCACCTCCCCAACAGACCGAACTGCGATCGCCGATCGTGGCGATCGAGACCCCTCAAAAGCCGATATTCGTCGTGGTCGACGATCCGACTGCTTTTCCGGCGCGCGCGGCGCTGCGGGTGCGCCGCCGGAGCGAGCGGCGCGCGGCGATCGGTCAATCCCTAATCGAAAGGAAGTTTGCTATGACAAGCGTCACCATGCGCTACATACCTCGCGGGCTATGCTTGACTATCCAAGTAAGGTGTCCCGGCTTCCGTTTGCGAAGCCCGAAGCCGGGAAGATCGGTGTCCCAGGTAATGCCGATCGGAAGCGACTTGCGACGAGCGATATGGCCTGTCAATTTCAGCCTGATCAATGGCCTGCGAGGGGCTATGACTGAGCCTTGCCTGCCATTCGATTGCTCGCTCTTTGCAGAGCACGAACCTGCTGTTTTATTGTGTTTTTCTTCCATTCATGCAGTATAGGCTGCGTAATGAGTCTACGCCCTAATATACGACGACAGCTACGGACCGTTATCCGAGATGGAGTGGATCGACCGACAAGGCCTAGGTGCCCCGTCATAACGCGCGGCGACGGCACACGCGCGGTGCTGTAGCTGACATGAGCGGTGCAGGTGCCGCGCTGCTTCCCCTCTGTCCGGCGAAGCCTGCCGGACTGGTTCAGATAAAGTGTCATATCGCTCCGCCGTCGCGGTGGATCAGTCTGATAACTGGCGATCAATCTTCCGACAAATCTCGCAATGCTTCTTCCCAGGTCTGGCCGCTCGCTAGAGCATGACGCGCTATTTCCGCCGCTCGACCATAGCTCAAATTAACCGCAGCTTCGGTCGCACGCGCAGTACTCAGCTCGAGCTTTGCCAGACAAATGTCTTGGTCAACCGAAAGACCTTCGACGCACTTGGTCTCGAACATTCGGATTGCGGAGCAAAGCAGGGAAGCCGCTTCGTATGTCGAGCTAAATATGAGTGGCTCAAATGCATTCAGCTGCAACTGTCCCGCCTCCGCCGCGAATGTAATGCTGGTGTCGAGACCAAAAACGCGAAAGGCGACCTGATTGAGTGCTTCGGGAACAACCGGGTTCACTTTGCCGGGCATCAGGGACGATCCAGCTTGTCGCTCCGGCAAAACGAGTTCTCCCAGGCCGCCTCTGGGCCCGCTGGAAAGCAATCGAAAGTCGTTTGCAATCTTGGAAAGTTTCACTGCCAGGCGCTTCAACATGCCGCTGTAAAGTACAAAAGCTCCAACGTCCCAGCTTGCTTCGTAGGGGTCATGAGCTGGACTGATCGGCAGGTCGAACTCTTCTGCGACGGCTCCGACGATTTTTTCTCGATAGGCCGTGGTTGCTCCCACACCGCTACCAATTGCAGTTCCGCCCATATTGATTTCGAGAAACATGCCCGGCAATTCGTTGAGGCGCCGAACATCCTCGCGCAAGCTAGAGGCACACGCCCCAATTTCTGCCCCGGCCGTCATCGGCACTGCATCCTGAAGCTGGGTTCGACCGAGCTTCTCGACATTTGCGAACTGGCGAGCCTTTCTTGAGAGGCTGAGTACGAGACTATCCAGCGCGCCAACGAGCTTGGTGTTCAAGGCGAAGAGCGCCAATCTCACCGCCGACGCATAACAATCGTTGGTCGACTGGCAGCGATTGATATGTCCGATCGGATCAACTGCCTCATAATCGCCGAGCTGCTTCCCCAATAGCTGTAACGACCGGTTCGCGATCACCTCGTTGACGTTCATGTTGGTCGATGTTCCCGCCCCACCCTGGTAGATATCTACCACGAACCACTCGGCGAACTGGCCTCCAGCAATCTCATCACAGGCTTGTACAATTGGATCCAGCAGGTGTGTGGGTATCAGTGCCTCTTGGACGTTGATTTTGCAGGCAGCTTTCTTGATCCGGGCAAGGGCAGCGATCAATTCTGGAAATTCCCCGATCAGACGGCCCGAGATTGGGAAGTTCTCAACCGCACGGGCAGTGTGAATTCCGAAAAGCGCGTGTGCAGGTAGGGCAAATTCGCCAAGCGAATCCCGTTCGATCCTAAACTCAGGAGGTGGAGTGCGCTCTATCACGCGACGTTCATCCGCATACCGCGAAACTTGCAGAGGCTTCAACTGCTGCACCGAGCGAAAACGATGGTAAGCCAGCGGCTTTCCGGCAGTGCTGACCTGCTTCTTCAAAAGCTGCAGCATTCAGGTCCAACGCACAATCGATCACTTGTGGATTCGCCTCGAGGTCATCCGTCGCATTCGCGAAACCATTCAATGTCAGGGATCTCTCGATACGCCCGAGATCTCCACCAAGCGCCACCTTCACAGTCGCCGGAAAGGCGGTCTCGCACATCCGCGCGACTGCAACGCCTTCGTTGATCGAAAGGTCTTTGTCGATTTGACCCGGTACCATAATTCGAACCGATCGAGGCAATTTACCTGAAAACGTCAGAGCATCGGTGTGGTTCGATGCTGGCGAATAATTGGCCACTGGCGAAGGCATGCATGGAAGGACAATCCCCGGCTGCAGAAGACGCAGATTATTATCGTCCATGGGCCGTCCCGATCGCGATCAGTGATTAAGGAGCTGGCCGAGAAAGGTTTGCGCTCGCTCCGTTTGGGGCGACGCAAAGAAGCTTTGAGGATCGCGATCCTCCAGTATGCTTCCCTGATCCATAAACAGCACACGGTCTGCCACTTGCCTGGCAAACCCCATTTCGTGGGTTACGCAGACCATTGTCCGACCATCGCCAGCCAATTCCACCATGACATCGAGAACCTCCTTGATCATTTCGGGATCAAGGGCAGATGTGGGTTCGTCGAAAAGCAGTATCTCGGGTTCCATAGTCAGCGCCCGGGCGATCGCGGCCCGCTGTTGCTGGCCGCCCGAAAGCTGGCTCGGAAATTTGTGTGCCTGATCAGCGATCTTGACCTTTTCGAGATAGTGCATGGCTCGTTCCAGAGCGACCGCGGTCTCTTGCTTGCGCACCAGAACTGGCGCCAGCGTACAATTCTGCACGATCGTCTTGTGCGGAAAGAGATTGAACTGCTGGAACACCATGCCGACACGGCCGAGCGCATGGGTAGCCGCGGTCGATCTCTCGAGCACATTGACACCGCCGATCTCGACCAGCCCTGCTTCGGGCCTTTCGAGAAGGTTCATGCACCTGATAAGAGTGGACTTTCCCGAGCCTGACGGTCCGCACAGGACCACGCGTTCCCCTTGGCCCACTTCCAGATCGACACTACGCAGGGCGTGATACGCTCCATACCATTTGTCGACGCCACTGAGTCGGATGGCTGTCGGCATTAGTTCGACCGCCGTAATGTGCGCACCCGATCAAACGCGGCATCGAGATCGTCGATGAGGTCATCGACAGCTTCCAGACCTGCGTGGATCCTAATCAGCGCGCCGTCGCGCTCTTTGTTCGAAAAGGCCCGGACCGGCGCAGGCCAGGCCGGAACGGCCAAGCTTTCAAATCCACCCCAGCTCGAACCGAGCTGGAATGTCCACATGTGGTCGAAGAATGCACGGGTCTCATTTTCGTTGAGTCCATCGAGCTGGACGCCGAACAACCCGCTTGCCCCGGTGAAGTCGCGCTTCCAGATGGCATGTCCCGGATCGTTGGGATGAGCAGGATAGAGGATAGCTTGGACTTCCGGTTGCTCCACCAACCAGTCGACCAACGCAAAAGCCGTCCGCTGATGACGCTCCAGTCGCGTATCAAGCGTTCGCAGCCCGCGTTGCACGAGATAGCAATCGTCCGGGCTGGCGCAGTTGCCCCACCGTGCCGCAACGTCCTTGATCCGACGGAAAACAGCTTCGTCGGATGCTGTGATTGCGCCTAGCAGGCAATCCGAATGTCCCGAAAGATATTTGGTCGCGGAGGCAATCGAGAGATCCACCCCATGAAGCAAGGGTTTGAAATAGAGCGGGGTGGCCCAGGTGTTGTCGACCGCAGTCAATATGCCCCTTGCGCGCGCGACCGCCGAAATAGCCGGGATATCTATGATGTCGAATGTCTGCGAGCCGGGTGTCTCCATGTAGATCAGCTTGGTTTCCGGACGGCACAATTCTGCTACGCCGCCGGCAATGTCCGCCTTGAAATATTCAATATCCACGCCGAATTTCGAGAGGATTTCGGACAGGAATTTTCGCGTCGGGCCGTAAATGCAATCGGCTACCAGCAGGTGATCTCCGGCTTCTACGAACGCAGACAAGGTCAGCGCAATCGCACTGGTACCGGAAGACGTTATGACCGTTGCCGATCCTTGTTCGAGCTCAGCGATCGCTTCGGCCAGTGCGTAAGTACTTCTTGTGCCGTACAGACCGTAGATGACATCGCCATACAGCCCCTTGTGGCGATCAATATAGGCATCGACCGTATCGTAGATTATCGTCGATGCGCGGTAGATTGGAGGATTGATCACGCCGCTTTGTTCGGAAGGCTTTGGGCCACCATGGACAATGCGAGTGGCTTCGCGCCAGCCGCTGTCGCCCCTCTCCAACGTCCCGAGCGCCTTTTCGCGCTTGCGATTATCCTTCATATGTAAGCTCTCGTTCGATCTTGGTAGCAAGGCGCGACAACGCGAAACAAATCGCGAAGAATATTGTCCCGGAGAAAAGATAGGCTTCGGCAAAGTAAGGGCGCCACTGAGCTTCGACATAGGAAAGTCGAGTGGTCTGTAAAAGATCGAAGACCCCCACAATCAAAACGAGCGTGGTATTTTTGACCTCGCTGATCGACGTGTTGACCAATCCAGGCAAACTTACCTTCAAAGCCTGAGGCAAAATTACGTGGCGGCGAGCCTGCCATTTTCCCAGACCGAGCGCCATCGCGGCTTCTGCTTGCCCTTTCGGCACAGAGATCAGGCCGCCACGAACAGCCTCTGCCATGTAGGCCGCGGTGAAAAGGACGAGCGCAATCTGCACACGCGGCAAGCTATCGATGGTTAGCCATTCCGGAATGAAAAGGGGGAACATCACCGCGGCGATAAACAATACGCCGATCAATGGAACGCCGCGCACCAGCTCGATAAAGCTTATCGCCAGCCGCCGGAAAACAGTGTTGGACGATTGTCGGGCGAAAGCCAAAAGTACCGCCAATGGGAAAGCTGCCACGACAGCGATGCTGGCCAGGAGAAGCGTAACCGGCAACCCACTCCATTTGTCCATTGGGACCGGCTCGAGCAAACCGAACCCGCCGCGCAGCAAAATGATGGCTGCCGCAATTCCGAGGCCCCACAGTGTCGCAAGACGCCTGCCCCAAAGACGCACAATGAAGGAAAGTCCCAGGCAGCCCACCATAAGAACCACGGCGATAACGGCTCTCCATCGCTCCGTTTCCGGATAAGTCCCGAACAGGATGAGATTGAAGTTCTCTTTCAGAAATGGCCAGCACGCACCGTCATTGATCCGGCATTGCGGCGCACCGCCTGTGAACGTCGCATCCAAGAAAAGCCACGCCAGCGCACTCCACCCCGCAACGAGTGTTAGCGCAAGGGCCAAAAGGGTGAGCATTGTTTGCAGCTTCGTCGCAAAAAGATTGCGCTTCGCCCAAGTGCCCCATCGTGACGATCTCAATAGGGGCAAAGGCTCGGTTACTTCGGCAGCGGCCTGCCGCCCAGCCTGTCCGGTAAGACTCCAACCGAAGCTTCGTGCGTAGCGATCGGACACGAATGCAAGTATTAGCGATAGGGTTAGGAAAGTAATGACGATAAGACCAACGCCCTCGATCGCCTGACCTGTCTGGCTGATCACCGTATCGACGACTGAAACGAACTCTGGATAACCGATAGCAACACCAAGCGAACTGTTCTTCACCGTGTTGAGATGCCAGCTCGTCATCGGCGGAATTGCAATGCGGACTGCCTGGGGCACAATGATTCGGGCCATTGTCGAGCCAGGTGAAAGGCCGAGTGCTGCGGCTGCCTCAACCTGTCCCATGGGTACCGCCAGTATTGCCGAACGAAAGATCTCCGCGAGGTAGGCAGAAGTGTAGACCGAAAGACCGACAACGAGGGTAAGGAATTCCGTCGAGAGCGAAAGTCCACCGCTGAAGCCGAATTTTCCAGATTTTGGTAAAACCACTTCGGCTCCGCCGACAATCAGAGCCAGCACAGAGATCGATAGTACGATAATAATCGCGATTCGTGGCCTGGACTTAAAAATGCTTGTGCCTCGCAGCAGGAACCACGCGAGTGTACCTAGGGCAGCGGCGAGAGCCAGCGGTCCAGCCGAGGCAAAGGCGGGCAGATGGAGTCCACGATTGTCGAACCCGAAGTTCCCGCCACCGCCGATCTCAGGCGGAGGCAAGCTGAACAGAAAGACCGCGTACCAGACGAAGATCTGCAGTAGCAGGGGAATGTTGCGGACGATCTCGATGTAGATCCGAGCTATCCGCGCCAGAAGCCAATTGCGCGAAAGACGCGCCATGCAGATCCAGAGCCCGAGAATGGTAGAGAACGAAATGGCCAGCGCCGAAACCAGTAGCGTGTTGAGAAGCCCAACCAGCAGTGCAGCAGCGAAACTATCGCCCGGCCCGTAACTGATTAGTGTCTCGCCAATTGCGAATCCTGCCCGCTCGCTTAAAAAAGCGAACCCGGTCCTGATATTTTTGTCGGCAAGATTGGTAGTGAGCGAACTGACAAAATAGAATGCCGCCAGCACGACCGCACCGAGAACGGCAAGCTGCGCAAATCGCATTCGCCGATCTATGCGAACGCCATTCATCTCATGGGCAGCGGATATATCAATCCGCCGTCCTTGTAGAGCTTGTTCTGGCCACGGTCGACGCCAAGAGGAGTGATGTGGCGAGTGAAAATCTCCTCATAATTTCCGGTGGCCCGGATCGCCCTGAAAGCCCAGTCGTCGTCAAGCCCGAGCGATTTGCCAAAGCCCGGAAGTCCGCCAAGCATTCTACGAGTTTCGGGATCGGGTGAATTGGCTCGCATTTTAGCGGCATTGGCTTGAGAAACGCCCATTTCCTCGGCGGCGATTAAGGCGTTCAACACCCATTTGTTGATCTCGAACCACTGCTCGTCGTCGCTGCGCACGACAGGTCCGACGGGCTCTTTCGTCAGGCGCTCATTCAATACGACGTAGTCGTCTGGGTTCTCTGTGTCGGCGAGCCGAATGACTGTGAGCGTGAAGGCATCGGTGGTCATCGCGTCGCAACGCCCCGCAAAGAATGCCAGCTTCGCCTCTTCGGGATTCTCGAACACTATCGACTTGAAACGGATCCCGTTGCGTTGGAAGTAGTCGGCCGTGTTCAATTCCGAAGTCGTGCCCTTGGTTATACAGATCGATGCCCCATCGAGATCATTCGCTTTTGCGACACCCGAGCTTTTCGGCACCAGAAAACTTTGGCCATCGTAGTACATGATCCCGACAAAGTTGACGCCGAGTTCGGTATCTCTCGTCAGCGTCCAGGTCGTGGTGCGCGACAGCACGTCCGCTTCACCCGTCTGAACAATGGTGAAACGTTTGTTTGAGGCGACCGGCATGAACTTGACCTTGTTGGCATCGCCCAAAACGGCCGCCGCAAGCGCCCGGCAATAATCGACGAAGAAACCCTGCCACCGACCACGTTTGTCGAGATAAGACATTCCGAGCTGTCCGGTATGGATGGCACAATTCAAGGTTCCGCGCGCCTTGACCTTTGCCAGCGTCGAGCCACTGAAAGCCGAGCTTTCTTCGCCACTGGTCGGACCGCTTGTGCAAGCCGTAAGACTTATGACAAGCGCGGCGCAACACGATACCGCGGAGGCTCGAAACATCGCGAAGCTATTCATAATTCGCACATAACAGGCTAGGGCAATTTGAGATACTTATAACCGGAGCCAGTCGATGAACCTTCGTCAGTTGGAAGCTTTCAGGGCGGTAATGCTTTCGGGCTCGGTGACGCAAGCCGCGCAATCGCTGCATGTGTCCCAGCCGGCGGTGAGCAAGTTGCTCGCGGATCTCGAGCACCAACTTGGGTTTCGACTCTTTATTCGCACTCGCGGCAGCAACCTCACGATCACTCCCGAAGCCGATGCTTTCTATCATGAAGTCGAGCGCAGTTTTTCCGGTATCGCCGCTTTGAAGCGGGTGGCAGAAGACATCCGTAATCTCGCGACGGGAACATTGCGGATTGCGGCGCTGCCTGCGCTCGCGGTCAGCTTCCTGCCGAAGGTTATCGCGGAATTCCGCAAGCAGCACCCCGGCGTAACCGTGCAATTGCAGACCAGAAGCTCTTCCACGGTCAGGCAGTGGATGGCCAATCAACAATTCGATATCGGGCTCGCAACGCCTGCGCGGGAGCTTCCCGGCATTCAGATGGAGCGATTTATGCGCTGCGCCGGGGCTTGCGTTCTGCCTCCAGGACACCGGTTGGCGAGCAAGAAAGTTATCGTTCCCGCCGATCTCGCGGGCGAAGCCTTCATCTCCCTCGCGCTCGAAGACGGAGTGCGGCACCGAATCGACAGGATTTTCGAGGACGCAAGGATCGACCGAGAAATGATTATTGAGACCCAATATGCGATGACGATCTCTGCGCTCGTCATGGAGGGTCTTGGATGTTCGATCCTCAATCCCGTCACGGGCGCTGACTACGCTGATCGTGGACTCGTTGTCAGACCTTTCGAGCCGGAAGTGTTTTTCGAATACATGATGTTCACCCCGCGATTGCGACCCGTTTCGCAGGTCGCTCTGGCTTTCATCGAAATGCTTGAGAGGCATCGCGACAGAATGTTTGGGATTTGATGGCACAACGATCCTGTAGCGGCGGCGATAGGTATCGCCGCCGCTCACTACCCTAGAAGTTGACCGTTGCGCGAAGATACCAGAACCCGCCATTGAACCCGATCGGCGCGAAGCGCATGTAGCGGATCCCATTGTTGATCTGGGATTGGCGTGCTTCGAGATCGGGATAGTTGTCGAACACATTCTCCGCGCCGATCGCGATTTTGAACATTTCATTGATCTTGTACGATGCCTCCAAATCGACAAGAAGCTCGGCACCCCCAGTCTGATCAGCTGCTAGATTGGCACCGTAATCGGTCCATTCGCCGTAATAGTTGGCTCGAGCAAGGAAACCGAACCGTCCGCCTTGATAATCGAACGAAGCGTTCCCCTTCCATTGAGGGACGAAGCCTTCCAGCTCGAGGAATCTTTCACGATCGGCGCTGATAACGGGAGAGGCGCGAATGACTTTGGTCGATGTGTAGTTGCCGTTAAGACCGAGAGTGGCCTTCCCTTCGCCGAGGTCGAACCCAACCGTCAACACGGCGTCGATACCCTGGGTTCGACTGTCGAAGGAGTTGGTGAAGAAGCTGATTTGCTGGAAGGAATCGCCGCCTGGGATTCCGAGAGCCGCAAGTTGCGCGCGCTGCGCGGCGTTGAGGTTGAAATTCCCCGATACGGCGATCCGGTCTTCGACTTTGATATTGAAATAATCGACTGTCAGAGTGATCCGGTTAGTCGGCTTAATGACGATCCCTGCGGAGTAATTCATCGATGTCTCTGGCTTAAGGGGCGTAGCACCGAAGAATTGAGCGACCGGATTATTGGGCGAGACGATCCCCGATGTCAGCGGCGCACCAGTTACTGAATCGATATTTGTCTGAACCTGCGACGCATTCGATTGACCGGGTGTGGGTGCCCTGAAGCCAGTATTCACCGAACCCCGAATGCCGAACGCATCGGAAAAATCGTACCTGCTGCTGGCTTTCCAGGTAAACTTCGAGCCGAAGTCGGAATAATTCTCGTAACGGCCTGCAAGTCCGATCTGGAGGGCGTCGGTCAGATTGCCTTCGATCGAGGTGTAAGCGGCCCAGTTGTCGCGGGCGAACTCGCCGGCTTGGATTGGACTGAAACCGGGAAACCCGTTCGATCCGACCGGCAAGCCGATGCGATTTCCGGTATCCGGATCAATGAGCGACGCATATGGACCAACCTGCCATGATGCGATGTCGCCCACGGTGATTTCGTAGGTTTCCTTGCGATATTCCAATCCCCCCGCCAGCGTAAGAGGATCTGCCGTACCGATGTCGATCGGATTGGTAAGGTCGAGGTTGAACGAAAGCTCTCGCTGCTCGAGTTGCCCAGGCTTGAATGAAGTCGGCGATGAAAGCCCGAGTGACGGGTTCACAGTATTGTCGATGCGGTAAGAGGCGTGGTTTTGCCCATAAGAGGCGCTTAGATCGTATGTCAGCCCCGAACTGAACTCACCGCGGATGCCGGATGCCAAGGCGGTATCGGTGATTGTCGCGCCAAAGTCCGGCGTGAAGCCCCCTGGATACAGTTGGCGGAAGCTGAACCTTGGCCCTCCCGGATTGTTCGTCGTGGGGATCGAGGTGGCAATAAAAGTCGTGTTGGGATTCCGGTAGAAAAAGGCAGTGGTGCCTTTGCTCCAGCTGTAATTGCCGAACGCATAGAATTCCATCGTGTCTGAGAGCTCGATGCCCGAGTTCACGAAGATTCGGGCGGCCTCGCTCTCCGGATTGCCCCAGCGCTGCGCAGGAACAGGAACCCCTTGGACACCTGTATCGATCAGCGCCTGCGCGTCAGGACGCTGGCTGCCGCGCGACGTCGTGGCGCTGTTGACATATTCGCCGCTGATATTGATGAAACCAGCGTCCGTGAAGGGAAGGCCGATGTTGCCCTGAACCAGGAAATCCTCGCCATCGCCTTGGTAGTACTGTCCGTAACGGGCAATGAGTAGGCCACCCTCCCGGTCTCGCCTGAGCCCGAAATTCATCACACCCGCGATCGCATCGGAACCGTAAAGGGCCGAAGCGCCATCGCGGAGCACCTCGAGTTGGCCGACCGCGATCGAGGGGATCGCCGCAAGGTCGGGGCCCTGAGAGCCTCTGATGTAGGGGACGTTGGTAAACTGCACTGTTGCGCCTCTGTGGCGTCGCTTGCCGTTGACGAGGACCAACGTCTGGTCAGGCGGCAGGCCGCGGAGCGAAAATGGGCGAGTGAACACTGCGCCGTCGTTGCTGACGAGCCTTTGAATATTGAGTGCGGGCACTTCGGAGCGCAGCAGATCGTTCATGTCCGATGAGCCTTTCCTAACCAGCTCATCGCCCGTGATAATATCGATCGGCAGCGCTGCGTCGGCCGCCTTCAGATCGTTGCGGCGTGTGCCCGTAACAACGATTTCACCCGTCGCTTCAACGGTTTGCTCGTCGTCATCGGTTTGCTGCGCCGAAAGCGGCATAGCGATGGCCATACTACCAACCGCTATCAAGGCGACACCACAACGAAGCCGCACCTTGCCCTGCATTGCCATTTTCCGACCTCCCCAGAAATTCCCTCGCAACCTGTGTCATGAGGTAATCGAGTGGGTCTGGAGTGACTAGGAATAATCACAGGCTATCTGTATATTCGAGAAGGTAATAACTTTTTATTATATCTCGCTTGGTTTCCTGGGCGCTGGTCGGCGACATCGGTGCGATGCACGTGCTTGAGCGGTTTTCGGTGCACGTTGCGCAAGCGGGTTGCGGCCGCCAAGGGTATTCCCGCCTCGCCGCCTACTCAATTGGATGAGGGATGATATCCGATCGTGCGTATCTGGTCTTGAGTAACCCGTTACAGGAGAAAGAAGATGCGCCCAATCTATGTGTCCCTCGCCGCTGCTTTGCTGGTTTCACTCCCGGCAGCGGCACTTGCTCATGCAAAGCTGATATCCACCACTCCGACTGCCGGCGCGACTGTGGCAAAACCGGGCAAGGTAGAACTCAAATTCAACGAGAAGTTGATCGCGGCAACGGTGAAAACCGAAATCGTGATGACCGGAATGCCGGGCATGAAAGATCATCCGCCGATGAAGATCAATCATACATACAAAATGGGCAAGGATGGAAAATCCATGATCTTGTTGCCAAAAAGGCCTTTGTCTTCAGGGACGTATCAGGTTTCTTGGTCAGCTGCAGGCACCGACACGCACCGGATGGGCAGCGAGTTCAGCTTCACTGTGAAGTAGGCAATGGAAGCCGATTGGGGAATGGTGGCGATCAGGCTCGGATTGTATCTGAGCCTGATGCTGCTTGTAGGTCTGGCCGCATTTCCTCTCTATTCACTGAGCAAGACTGAAAGAGACGATCGCACCATTCTGGACGTTAATGGGCTGCTGTCGATCATGGCGACAACGTCCATCGCCCTTTCCGCGTTAGCCTTTTTGGCACTGGTCGCGAACATGGCCGGCACCACCCTGACAAGCCCTGATCTGGAAGTAGTCCGGTCGATCCTGCTTGAAACGCCGATCGGATCGGCTTGGGCCCTTCGGATGGCGGCACTTTTGGCAGCGGTCGCTGCGACTTTGTTCCTTCCGACTGGTACAAAGCGCCTGCTTGTCGCAACAATAGCTGGTGGTGTTGCACTTGGAACGCTTGTTTGGACCGGACATGCAGGAGCGACCGATGGGCCTTTGAGCCTTTTGCACAAGATCAGCGACATATTGCACATGCTCGCGGCAGCCATCTGGATTGGCAGCATATTGGCTTTCCTTCTGCTTCTATCGCCATCTCCCAGCCGATGGTCTGACCACCGCTTGTCAATCGCGCACCGAGCGCTTGAGAAATTTTCGCGCGTCGGCACGATCTGCGTTTCGATCGTTGTCGCGACTGGGCTTCTAAACGGCCAGATTCTGGTCGGCATACAGAACGCATCTCGGCTTACCGAATCGACATATGGCTTCCTTTTGCTTTTGAAGGTCGCATTCTTCGGTGCCATGTTGCTGCTTGCTGCTAAGAACCGTTGGCGCCTGACACCTGACCTCGGTCGTGCGATTGCTCAAGGAGCAAGTCCAAACGCGATATCGGCACTTCGGATCAGTCTATTCCTAGAAATCGGATTCGCAGTGACAATCCTCATTCTGGTCGCATGGCTTGGCATGCTTGAACCGACCGCTGGCTAGTGATCTGAACCCGCGCAATTCATCCAGTTATGAGCAGAGCTCGGACCTTGCAGGAGTCGGAATTATCTGACGTGGAGCAAGCTCAGCGCGGAGCAGATCATTGCGGTTTTGAAGGATTAGGAAGCCGGGAAATGAAGGCGAATCTGTGCCGCCGCCACGGGATCGGTTCGGCGACATTTCACAACCGGAATGCCAAAGGACGGCGGTTTGGTTGTGTCCAAGCGGGGACAAGCCGCATTCGTTGCGATTACAAACAGTCACCCTTCAAATGGTGCAATCGCCGATCGCCGATCGGCGATCGGCGATCGGTGCTTGTCCCGATCACCTAGTGCGCGGTGCGCGGGACGAGGAGTGATGCTGCGCGATTTTCCATTCGCCGCCCTCATGCGTCAGTACCGAAGTCGCCACACCGCACGCTCGATTACGCGGCCGTCCTTTATCCAAGCTGGAACGGTGTTCAGCGAAAGGCGATCAATGTCGTCGGCAGAGTGATCTGGATTGGATCTCAGGTGTCGTGAGTGGGCGCTTTGCTGTCTGCGACATACGCCAAGTTGCGAAGTGAATGCCAACTACTCGGGGTAAGTGAACGGTTTGCCGCGATCGAATTTCCGCTCATCGCAAAGGTCCCAACCTGGGGGTATCACAGGGGGTATTTTTGGCGAATCTGATAGAGAAATTACTTTTTAACAGCTGCTTAAGCGAGATTGGTGGATCCCTCCTCCGCTACCATTTATCCAATTCAAATGGTTTTGGGACACTTGGCGAAGGCTGGGAAAGCGGATACGCAGTTGTATGCGTAGAATTGCAATTGGTTCGCTATTGGGTTTGTTGTTAGTGGCTTGCTCACCCGAGGCTGATGATGCGACCGAGGCAAGGAAATTTCCAGCGCCCCGCGCAGACAGCCAGACTGATCGATTTGCCTTGCTTGCACTTGATTGCGTCCATCGCGAATACCCCAACAAGATATCGCACGTTCTGGAAAGCGACGCCGACGCGCTTCCACCCAGCCAACTCACGCCGGCATTCTACGGATGTTTTGATTGGCACAGTTCGGTGCATGGGCATTGGCTGCTCGCCAGATTAGCGCGCACTGACCCGGACACGCCCCTGCGCGAAGCGATCCTTGCCGCACTCGATCGCAGTTTGACCGAACAGAACATCGCCGGTGAGCTCAGCTATTATACCAGCGGCGATCGCGCGTCGTTCGAGCGACCGTATGGCGTGGCGTGGTTTCTGCAATTGGTGGCCGAGCTGGACGAGAGCGACGATCCTCAGATGAAGAGGTGGCGGGAGAATCTTCGGCCACTCGAAAATTCGATCGTAGACAACATGATGAGCTGGCTTCCCAATCTCGCTTATCCCATTCGTGTCGGGACCCACAATCAAAGTGCGTTCGCGTTCGGCCTGATGCTCGATTACGCCCGTCAGGTCGGCGATACCGAACTGGAGCAGTTGCTGGTCGCGAAATCGCTAGAATTCCACGAAGGGGATCGCGATTGCCCGATCGGATATGAACCTTCTGGCGAGGATTTTCTTTCTCCCTGTTTGATGGAAGCAGATCTGATGCGCAGGGTCATGCCATCCGACCGCTTCGCCGAGTGGCTCAGCGGATTTTTGCCAGACATACCCACGGATGGTTCGGCGGATTGGCTGGAACCCGGGATTGTGCGTGATCCTACCGACGGCAAACTCGTCCATCTTGATGGTGTCAACCTGTCGCGCGCCTGGGCGATGGAAGGGATCCTGTCGGCTCTGCCTCCAGAAGACCCGCGGCGCGCCGCACTCCAGGCTTCTGCCGATCTGCATCGTGAGGTTGGCATCGCCGCGATCAGTGCGGAGAATTACGAAGGCAGCCACTGGCTGGGAAGCTTTGCAACCTATCTGACCACGAAACGTGGCATTTCCGAGCACACGGCGAGCGGATCAGGAAACCAGAGCTAAGGGTCATCATAGCTGTAGGTTTTTGAACGCAATTCGGAGGCACTAAGCGTTTCCGTGCATACCAAGCAAAGCGTCCCCCTTCGCAGGTCAGTCGGCGATGCTCACGTCGATGAATGTCGTATGCGGCGCATACTGGTCGACCTCTTGAGAATAGGTGATCGAACCGTCATCGCAGCGTTCGACAATATCGAAACCGAAGGCGGGGAAGAACTGCGAAACCATTCCGTTTCGATCTGTGGGAACATATCGCGCATGTACTGTTGATGCGCCGGCCCGCCTTGCCGTGTCGAAGAGGGCATCCATGACGGTTTGCTCGACACCGCGTTCAAGGACCCGGCACGATTGCAGCCAAGTGTCGATCGTCCAAGCCGCACCATCTTTGCGCACGATGATCACACCGATCATGCCATGCTGCGCGAACTTGTCCTCCAGGCGAACCTGCCATGCAAGCTGATCCGGATCCTCTTCTATTCTTTGAACATCCTGTTCGCCATATCGTTTGGTCGTCAGGTTGAACTGGTTGGATTTATTGATCAACTGGGTGACGCGACTGCGCCCGGCACCGTCGAAGGGCTTGATCGTCATGCGCATTTCAAGCGACGACAGATAGTCGCTGTAGTTTCCGATTTTTGCGCGCACTTCGGCTGCTGCCGCTCGGCCCCCATAACTTTCGGCCCGCGAAATATCTTCCGTGTTCAGCGGCAGGTGGTCGAACAGTCCCGACTGCGAAATCCTCTCGATAAAGAAGGAAGGATCTTCGCCGACCTCAATGGTCGATACCATCGGCAATTCCTGTCTCACTCGCTCGCGTTCGGCAGGATTGTCGTCAACGAAGACCAGCGACTCAAGGCCCAGACCGAGGGTCTCGGCAATCGACCGGATATTGGTAGCTTTGTCGTTCCAGTTGGCTTGGAAGACCGCAACGTGACTCTCTTTGAGGACCATTTCCGAATGATTTCGAAAAGGCTCGCGCGCAATTTCGTCAGTATTTTTCGAACAAACAGCCAAAACCACACCACGATCGCGTAAGGACAAAATGAAGTTCTGAAAGGCGACGAATGCCTCTCCCTCAGGCGAATTCTGGCCAAGCCTAATGCCTGCCAGCCCATCATCGCCGATCACTCCGCCCCACAGGGTGTTATCAAGATCAAGGACAAGCGCTCGCGCGGACTTGCCTTTCATTGTAGCTAATACCGCGGCGATGCTGTCCGATGCTAAAGGACACATTTCGATACGAAACGGTATTTTGGCTGCATGGTAACGGATCGGATCGAGCCAGTTTTCAATTCCTACGCGGCTGGCCAGTGCGGCCTGATCCCATATCAGCCATTTGCCGAGCATCGCCCCTTCGGCAAGCTTGAGGTTGACCAGATGTCTGAAGCGCGTGCTGGTACCAGGTGTGGCCAGTTCAGCCGATGAAACCTGTTGTGCGGCTGGAAGGGTTGCAAAGATTGGCCGGCATTGTGACTTTTCCAAGGTGGCGCTGGCAAGGGCAGAAAAGAGGTCTTCAGCGGCTGCGACAGCTTCCTCCTCTGCGGCCCGGTCGAGAATTGGGCGCTTGTTCGCGAAGGCGGTTTCATCGAGTACAACGAGCACAGCATCCAGAGGCTTACCGAAGCAGTCCGAAGGCGAATAAGCGTAACTTGCAACGCTGTCGTAGGGCGCCTCGACTGACGATATGGCAAGGCCCCGCGCCAGACCCGCGGCGGCCAGGGGGGCAGGTAGATAGCTTAGTGTCCGATTTCCAAGCAGACCTATCGAAACAGGGGCAAAAGTCGGGCTGGTTATGTCCGACTTGAGCAGTTTGTTCGCAAACCGTTCAAGCCGCAGTTGCTCACGGGTGGTAAGTCGCTGACCCGCTAGCGATCTGACCGCGTGAAAGTCGAGATCGCGGCCCTCGAGGATCGCAGCCTCGAAAATTTCGAGCCGTTCCCCCCAGTTAGAAGAAAGAGGAGGTCGCCAAGGGAAATTTTCGGAGGTCATCCGACCTGCTTCGCGGCTGCGTTGACCAGATCCCCCAGATTCTTGAAGCTTTGCATCTCCGATGTGCTGAAATGTACTCCTAGCTCCATTTCGATCATCACCATCAGGCGGACATGCGACAGGCTATCCCACTGCGCCACATCGTTCGCAGTCGTCTCCATGGTTACCGGCCCGTCATACTCCTCAAACAGGTCACGAATAATGGCTGTAATCTTTTCGAGAATGACATTCTGCTCGGACATCTGGGAAACCTTTTCGTGACGATCTGGGCCTAATTTTCGTGGATCGGAAAGCTGTTCGCGATGCGATATTCTTTTACCGCATTGCGGATATCGCGCTCGTAGGTTGCAAAATTTGCCCGAGTTATCCGGTCTTTTCCGGTTTTCATCGCAGAAACAAATCGCTGCAAAATCGCTGGATCATACGCGTGGCCAACTTCACGAAAGTTCGCGAGGTCCCCCGCCACCGTGGGGTCGCCATCTAATGCAAAGACCCTGACGCCAGATAAATCACTGACGGCATTTACCAGACAGCGCCGCGCAATCATTTGCTCATCGAGAAGTGTAGGACTGATGTCGTTCTGCCTTACATAATAAAAAGCGTAAGACTCTATCGGGAACAGGATATCGACCCTGACTCCTCTCTCAGAAAGAGACCGCACGTCGGGGATGAGTTGTTCGTTCACAGACCGAAAGCTGTGGCAGTCTTTTCCGCTTTTCGCGTCGATGTCTTTGCGGTTGCGCTCAATCATGCGACCTAGCTTGGCAATCTCGCTCGGCCGCTGGAATTTGACATACATGTTCTTCACGTAAGTCTGATATTCCGCATCGTCCGGATTATCGTAGGTCAGCTTCCCGCTCATGATTTCGAACGTTTTCCGAATTGTCGGAAGGTTCACCATCCGTAGATCGTTGGTGATGTCCCCGTCGTACAGGAATGTCGGGAAACCCGAGTTCGCAACGTCGGGCCCCACCATGTAAGTCCAGTCAAACGTAAGGATGACGTGTTGTACGCTTGGGTTGTCGATTAACCGATCCAGGACCAGGTCGCGATCTTTGGGGCGGGGGCCGCCATAGCTCAGGTTTACGGCGCGCGTCTCAGGCCCGAGAATTGCCTTCAGGTATTCCGGCGAATACATCGCCGTGATTGAGCTCCCTACGAGGAACGTGTTGAAAGACGGGTCCTTCGTAGCAACGTCGATCCAGTCGATGACCATGTCTCTGGGCGTGTCGTCAGGCTCAATTCGAGGATTTGCGCCCCACCGATAAACATTATGCGGATCGACTGCGATGACGACGCTCGCAAGCAGTAGATATAGAAAAGTTATGAGAGCGGCGGCCATGATCATCGGTCGCGCTGCTCGCCAGCGAGTATCGGTCAGCCTGAACCCGGCCGAGTGCGGAGGCGGCGATTCAGCGACGCTTGCGAAGTGTTCTGGCCGGGCCATGGCTCAGAACCCCTGATACAGAAATGGTGGCTGCCGCGACACGTAGTAGAGCGATGCGAGGACAAGACCGGAAATCGCCGCCGCCTGTATCCATCCGGGACGCCACAGTTCGCGAAGAAAGGCCGGCCCATAGCTCTTGTTGTCGTAGGTCATGATCGCAGGGCGATATCGGCGCATCAGTTCTACGCTGTTTGGGCAAAGATAGATGATGGAAAACGCCACGGCGAGTGTGACGACGGGTTCGCGCATGTTGAAGGCGGAAGGGGCATCGAACGATGTGCCAAACATTTGCCCGAACAGATGAAAGCCACCCGCGACGCTTTCCGAACGAAACATTGCAAGGCTAAGGCAAAGTGGCAGGAAGAAGACCGCCCTTTCGATAAACCCGATGACCAGCGGCGAAGTGGTTTTGCGAACGCTCTTGTACCATTTCGACGCCCGAACTTCGGTTTCGAGCGCGTACCAGAATCCGTGCATGAGTCCGAAAACGGAAAAGGTCCACAATGCACCGTGCCACAGGCCAATGATCTGGAAGTTGACGAGCATTGGAAGCCACAGGCTGAGCAGGTGAGCCGGAATGGGCGCAAGCCGGTTGAACATGCTGTAGCGCGTTCCCGCGACCGATAGGGGCGTGTAGAGAAACCGAGCGATCACGCGCGTAAGGGTCATGTGCCATCGCCGGTAGTAATCGATGATCCCGTTGGCTTTGAACGGCGAGAAGAAATTTATCGGGTATCGCAATCCGAACATGCGGGCGAGGCCAAGCGCCATGTCCGAATAGCCGGAGAAATCGAAGTAGAGCTGGGCCATATAGGCAAGTGCACCGATCCAAGCCTGAACCGGGTGAATTTCCGCACCTACATTCGCTGCGCTGAAGACGACGTCGACCGTCGGTGCAAGATTGTCAGCCAGAACTACCTTCTTGAACATTCCGATCGAGATGAAGGTCAATCCAACGGCGAGATCGATCGGGTTGAGCCTCAAGAACCGCTTCGACTGAATTTGCGGATTGAACTCGCTGAGATAAGTGATCGGCCCGATGATCAGCTGGGGGAAGAAGCTCACAAAAGCGCCGTAGCGGCAAAATGCCGAGAATACTGACTTGATCGATCCAAGTCTTCCCAAGAACTGTGTAACGTTCTTCTCGCGGGCATATGCATCGGCCAGGAATGCTGCCTGATGGAATGTGTAAAAAGATATTCCGGCAGGAATTGCTATGCCTGCGATGTCTACGATGAGACCGGATTTCGGCCCCAATAAAAGGGTCACAATCTTGTATTTGAAATAGCAGAGGGAGGCTATGTTATAAAATTGGCCGAACAAGTATGTTGAACGCCTGTTTTTATCATGATCATCCATCTTCGTTATGATCATTGCTACCGAGAAGTTAACGGCAAGTGCGATCAGCAAGAGGATGACCGAAGTTATCGAGTGAGGGATATAAAATATTATCGACGCTACGAAGAGTAAGGCGAGCGCGTAATTTCGTCCGAAGTACGAAGCTGTCGCATAGAACGCGACCAATACGATCGGCAGGAATACAAATAAAAATATCGGATCGGTAAATATCAAAGCAAATCCGCCCTATTTTTACATTCCCAAAGCGATAGCGATTGGCCGGGCGTCCGCCTGACGGTGTGCCGACACTGATGCCGATGCGATGCCCAACTTCATTTCGTTGAGAAAGAGGTGCATCGGTATATCGCGTTGGTCACGATGAATGGCATGGGTTCATCAGAGGTACTGCAAACGGGTCAGACCACGATTTCGAAGCCTTAAGCGGCCGAACCACAAACCAAGATCGAAGGCTTCGGCCCACTGAGAAGGGGTATAAAAATGCCACTTCTCAACTGCTTAGGAAAATTATGCGCTGATCGGCGCGGATGCTCCTGAGCATATCTTTTGGGCCGGGCGCGGGTTGGTGGGTCAGTCGATGCGCCAGCGTCACCATTGCCCTGCCTTGATTGGGTTTCTGCCCATGACTAGCGTTAATGGCGCGTCTTCCTTGGAAGGTGCGGCGCCAGTGGCACGAAGGGTGCAGCCTGACTTTCCGTCGGAAGGCTCAGGTTGCACTTCCATCGTCTCGTCGAATGCGTTGGCCTCCAGCGGCCTGCGCGGTGGGCAAAGGTTAGGGCAGGTAATGCAGTTAAAGGACATCGATTTCGTCATTATCGGCGCCGCAAAATCGGCGACGACATGGCTGCAAGCACAGCTGCAGTCCGATCCTTCGGTCTACATGCCGGACCCGGAACTTCATTATTTCTCGAGGGAATATGCTCGCGGAACAGACTGGTACCTGTCGCAATTCGCTGAAGGACGGCGGGACAAGCTTGTTGGCGAGAAATCGAACTCGTATCTATATGTCCCGGAGGCCGCTGCACGACTTCACCGTGACGTCCCGCAAGCGAAACTGATCGCGCAGCTTCGGCATCCGGTAGAACGGGCTTACTCCAGTTATTGCATGCTGTATCGCCGGGGACAGGTCGGGGGCGACATAGACAAATATCTGAACCCCTCTCTCGGGGAGAGCGAGCAGATCCTGAAGTCCGGAAGATACGCTTCGCACCTCGAGCGGTTCATCGATTTATTCGGGCGTGAGAGGATGCTCATCCTGTTTTTCGAAGGCGTCTCGAAAAGCCCGAAGGCACAGCTGACACAGGTGCGCGCCCATCTTGGGCTTTCGCCACGTCCGCTCGCTGTAAAGTCGCAATCAAAGGTGAAGGACAAGACGACCCCGCTCGTACCGGGGCGCCTGCGCAAGCGGCTGGATTGGCTCAAGCCGATCGTTCGTCCATTGCGGGGCGCGCCCGCGTTCGAGGCGGCGAGAGGCCTCATCGCAACCGAGATCGAGTATCCACCGCTCACCGACGAACTCAGACAGCGTCTGAGCGATTATTACGCTCCCTCCATTGAAGCTCTGGAACGGATGAGTGGCCAGCCGCTCAGCCATTGGTACAGCTCTCCGGATCAGGCGAAAGTGGCGTGAGAGTTCGGGCGGCCGCCAACGTATGCCGGCGGCTATAAAGGACTAATCGCTTTTCCCAAATGTGATCGGTCAAAGCGATTGGTAGCTCTCGCTGTGCCAGCTTCACGCCCGCCGGAATACCACAGCTCTGCAATTATAGACGGAGCCGGATGGTGCCGAGGCCAGCTGGCTGAAATCGAGCAGAAGTTGCTCGGCACGAGACCACTTCGGTCGGTGGAAGCACGCCCGAACCCTCATCTCTCGGGATGAACGGAATTTTGAGAAGGCCTTCAATCAATATGAAAAAGTTCATCGTGACCGGCGTTCAGATGCGAAACAAGGGCTCTCAAGCCATGTTCCTGTCGCTCTGTTACGGGCTCAAGTCCATATATCCGGGCTGTGAGGTTGTCGGGTTTGCCAATAAGTACGACGACCCCGCTCAGTATCAGTTCGAACTACTTCCATATGACGATTTCACGCGCCTGGTTTTCAAATACCGGCTCAACCGTGTGCCTTGGCTTGGGGATGTCCTGGCGAGGTTCGCGGGCATGTGGCGGACGACTGGAAAGTGGTCCGGTAAGATTACCGAGATGGACAGCGCTCTGCGAGACGCTGACGCTATTTTCGACGCGAGCGGGTACACGTTGGGATCAGGCTGGGGGAAGGGTGGGGGCAGGCTGCTCCTTCAGACGATACGTATCGCCAGGGAATATAAGAAACAGATTATCCTGATGCCCCAGAGCTTCGGCCCTTTCGACTGGGGTGAGGACGATGATGCGGCATTCCTCGAGGAGGTTCGGCAGGAACTGGACTACTGCACGCGCATCTACGCGCGCGAGCGTGAGGGGTACGGGTGTCTACGGTCTCTCGGGCTTGGCAATGTCGAGTTGTCGGCAGATATGGTGATCCGCGAGAAGGTATTTCCGCAAGCGCGCGACATCCTCAGTTCTTACGACGCCGCGACAGTAAGCTATCCGCCCCCGGGATCCGTGGGCTTCATCATCAACGAAAATGTATTCAGGATTGGAAAGCCCGAAGCGGTGCTGGACCTCTATTCGCGCATGCTGGACCGTCTGATCACTGCAGGCGAGCGGGTGTTCATTCTCAACACCTCCACTGCCGACTTCAGACTGGTCGAAAGCGTCCTCGGCAAAACGGAAAACAGAGACAAGGTAGGTCTGATAAGTGGGGAATACTCCAGCCCGGAATTGATCGATATAATCGGTCGTTTCAAATACGTCGTTGCCTCCCGCTATCATTCGGTGGTGTTCGCCTACCGGAGCGGTGTACCGGCCATCATCCTCGGCTGGGCAAGCAAATATATCGACTTGGCGGCTCACTTCCAGCAGGACGAATATGTGTTCGACATCAGGGATCCGGATGCAGGAAGGATCATTGAGCAGGTCGACCGGATGAGCGTGAATTACGCCGCAGAATCCCGGCAAATCTTGGCTTGCCTGGAAGAGATTCAAAGGACGTCGGTCATCGGCGAAGCTGCAAGTCTCCTGCGATCTCCGCCCTCGCTTTAGCCGCGGAAGCACATCTCACCGCTTGTTCCAATTTCTCCCCTTTCAATACCCATTTTCGCACTCGCAACGTAGATATGCGCACCTAAGCTAGCGGTATGTGCGGAATTGCTGGCTTTCTGGATTTTGATCGTCAGCGATGTGCTGATCCTCTCCGCCTGCTCGACAGCATGAGGGATACCCTGACGCACCGTGGACCGGACGCCGGCGGCTCCGCACTGGAAGCGGAAGGTCGGATTGGACTGGGGCATCGCCGCCTTGCGATCATAGATCTATCGCAAACCGGTGCGCAGCCGATGGAATCGGCGTCCGGTCGCCATGTCATCGTTTTCAATGGCGAAATTTACAATTTTCAGTCCATACGAAACGAACTGACCGCGCTCGGTGTGGATTTCCGGGGAACGTCCGACACGGAGGTTCTACTCGAGGCGATCGAGCGTTTCGGTCTTCAGGAGGCGCTCGGGCGGGCCAACGGTATGTTCGCGTTGGCTGTCTACGACCGAAAGAAGCGGCAACTGGCCTTTGCGCGCGATCGCCTGGGAAAGAAGCCGCTTTATATCGGCATCAGTGGCAGCACGCTTGCTTTCGGATCGGAATTGAAGGCGCTTCGCTGCCATCCGAAATTCAGCCATTTGCAAATCGATCCACGCGCCGCAGCGCAATATATGCGGCTGGGTTATGTGCCGGCGCCATTGTCGATTTACCGCCATGTCGGAAAGTTACCGGCTGCGAGCTACCTCGTTTTCTCGATCGATGGGAAGGCGCCTGATCCGGAGGCAATTCACGAGGAAGCAGTCCAGTACTGGAGCATGTACGACGCTTCGCAAGAAGGGGCGGAAGCTCGGTTCGGAGATGAGGCCGAGGCTTTGACTGCGCTCGAAAATCAACTGGGCGCGGCGGTTGAAAGGCGCCTGGTTTCAGACGTCCCCGTAGGGGCCTTCCTCTCTGGCGGGGTGGATTCCAGTCTTGTGTGCGCCGTCATGCAGGAACAGCTCGGTGGTCGCGCAAAGACCTTTACGGTCGGCTTTGCGGAAAGCGAGTTCGACGAGACAGCCGAGGCGGCAGAACTTGCCGAATATATCGGATCATATCACACCGAACTGCCTGTTGATCCTGACGCGGCGCTCGGCGCTGTTGGTGACCTGCAGGAAATTTTCGACGAACCATTCGCCGATCCTTCCCAGATTCCGTCCTTGCTGATCTCGCGCCTGATCCGGTCCGAGGTCACGGTCGCGATTTCCGGTGATGGTGGTGACGAATTCTTCGGTGGCTATAAACGCTACTCGCGAATGCTTGCGATGGAGCGGCTGGCAAAGCGGTTGCCAAACGCAGCATGGCAGGCGTTTGACAAAGCACCGTTGTGGCTAGTCGATGCCGGTTCCAGAGCGGCCGGGCGGCTTACCTCCGCAGCTCACGCGGAAGAACTGAGCGGTGACCGGATGAAGAAGATACTCGCGGTTGTCGGTCAGCGCGACTTCCGCCATCGCTACGAACAATTCAACTCGCAATGGACGGGGGAGGGAGCGGCAAGTTCCAGTCCTTTGATCACAAGCCCTGTGCCTCCAGGGTTCGGCCAGTTGGAACAGATGATGTATCTAGACGCAATCTGTTACCTGCCGGATGATGTTCTGGTGAAGGTGGATCGCGCGTCGATGGCGGCAAGCCTGGAAGTTCGCGCGCCGCTACTGGATTATGAGCTCATTTCGACCGCGTGGAGAATGCCTACGAGCCTGCGGATGCAAAATGGCGAGATCGGGAAAGTGGCATTGCGAAAGTTGCTTACGCGGCGCGTGCCGGAACACATGATCAACCGGCCGAAGCGTGGCTTCGGGGTGCCTCTCAACGAATGGCTACGAGGTCCACTTCGCAACTTGGCCGACGAACATCTGGCCGCTGCCAAGGTGGATCAGGTAGGTTATTTCGACAGCGATGAGGTAAGCAAGCTGTGGACTGAACATCGTTCGGGTCGGCGCAACTGGGGCTTCCATCTTTGGAACTGCATCTGTTTCAGCATGTGGCATGGCCGTTGGATGACGCACTAGGCATATTCGACGGCTCAGGAGGCCTCTGGCGCAACCTGTGAAGCGGAAGCCCGCCTCAGGCTTCTCCACATTGCGACATCCAGCATGATCGCATTGACTGCACCGAACCCGATATGTGCAAAGCTTGCGCCAATCGCACCGTAAGCCGGAATTGTATTGATGGCGATGGCAAGGAACACAGCCGTCGAACATGCCGACGCGCCAAGTGCATATTGCGGGCGGTTCATGGCCAATAAGGCCGACCGGGATGGCGCCGAATGCATGATGAGAAACACCGCGAACAGCTGGGCGACCAGGATCGCATAGGCTGGTGTAAACGCAGACCCGAATGCCAGTGCGATAATTGGTTTGCCGACCACTATTGTAACCAGGATCACGCCGCCCAGGATCACAGCAAGCAGTCCTTGAACGCCGACAACCGTCCGGCGGAAGCTTTCGGTGATTTTTCCGGCCCACATTCGCGCAAGATCCGGATAGACAACCATCTGTATCATCTCGCCAGAGCTCATGGCGACTTTCGCCATTCGCTTTGCGATGTGGTAGAAACCGGCAGCTTCCGTGCTGTCAGTCAGCGCACCGACGATCAGCGTATCTGCTTCATGGGTAATCGTGCGCAAAGCGCTCGATGCGTTCGTGGTAAAGGCAAAGCCCAGAAAACCGGGGAAGTCCTTGTGCAGATTACCCATGCGCGCACGAAACGGGGATGGAGTGCCTTGCCGGGCGAGCTGGCGAAACCCGATGAAGTTGTAAATCAGGGCATCGACCACTTGGCAAATGGTCCAAACCCAGACGAACGTCATCAGTCCGCTTCCCATCCAATAGAAAATTGCCGCGAGAAGCAGGCGCAGCAAGCCAGCCAGAAAGACGATATACGCCATTGTCCGGAACATGCCTGCCATGCGCAGAACGGCCGATGACATGCCGCGCAGGTTCAAGGCAATCGCGATCGCATAAATCGCTACCAACGGGACCATTTCCGGCGGAAAGTCGAAAAACGATGTCAGAATGAAGCCTGCCAGGACGGTCAGCAATGCGGCAACCGCCGCTCCGACCGCGTCCAGAAGCAGGCCGAAGAGATACAGGCGTGACATTCTTTCCGGGTCGGACGCGCCTTCTTCTGTAGCGGCGTACCGAACGAGCGGTTGCCAGGATTCAAAACGCACAACCCTTTCGCATACGCGCCCCACGGCCAATGTCAGGGCGAGTACGCCGAAGGCCTCCGGTCCCAGCGCGCGTGTGGCAAATGCGATGCTTCCGATCATGACCAGAGCATTGCCGAGATTTCCGGTCAGCAGATGGAGCACGCTCTTTACACGTGATCGCAAGACCGACTTCTCCGAAGTGCCGGGCATAGCAACACCCTTGTTCATGAAGGCGATCCCCAGGTCGCGCTGTCAGCGGTTTTCTGGATTGGCGCCGGGCTGGCCTGAAGCTCGTCGCGAGGCCGTGGCCGAGCGCGCGGAATTTCAACGCGCGTGCAAGTCAGTATGGCGAGGAATACCGGGGCGACCCACAGCCGCGCGTACATGTGCGGAACGGTCAGCGTGAACAGCGTGAAGATCAGCAGGACTCCCACGCAGATGATCCCGCGGCGCGGATCGACCGACATGTTGGTCAAGGCCCGGAACCACAGTATCGCAAGCAGTCCCAGGAAACCGATCAGTCCCGATAACCCGCCCTCGGTCAACAGCAGCAGAGGAAAGACGTGGACCGGCGCCTGATGGATGCTGACGACCCTGAAGCTGTCTACGCCGAGCCCCAGGAACAGCGTATCGCCGGACATGCGCCAAGCCTCCTTTGCCAGTTCCATGCGTCCGGCAAAGGTGCCCGCCTCCTGGAGCCCGCCTCCCGCAAGTGCTCCATAAACGCGCTGTTCGAATGGCGCAGGTAAGGGGAAACCGCTGGCGAAATACGCTGCACCGAGCCCCACCAACGTCATCAACGCGAGGATCGCCCATTGCGGCGATCGAATGATCATTACCAGCGATACCGCGCTCAGGCATATGACGAAGCCGCCGAAACTTGCCGAGGCGATGATACCCCACAACAGGAACACGCCGCACACTAGCGCGAGCAGCCGGTTCATGAGGCCCCGATCGATCGCATAAAGCAGCAGTACCAACGCGAAGCCGGCCATGGCGCAATTGTTGTTGGCGTTTCCCGAAAACGCCCCCAGCCGGCCCATGCCCGTGATGAAATTGTTGCCGAATATCGGCGCGGTATCGGCGTAGTCGAAGAAGATATTGGCGATGTTCCCGAACGCTTGCGAGAACGTGACACCGAGGATGTAGAACACCACACAGTGCTGCAGCGTCTTCTGATTGAAACTGGCGAACATCATCGGCAGCAGCAGATATGCGAAGCTGTATTGCAGTGCGACGACGAGCCATCGCATCACCTCGCCGTTGACGACCGTGCTGATGAACAGGCTCCCCAACATCAGGATCAATGCAAAGATCCAGGCCGGCGAAAACCCCTCCATCGGCGTCAGGTTGAAGCGCGATGTGGCCACCAGACCCAGGATGACGACCAGAAACGCGCCGTCGGAGATCGTGAAGTTCAGGTCTCCCGGCCGCGCGATTTGCCAGGATACGGAGAAGATGCCGACAAGCAGGAACCCGTACAGGACGCCTGAAATCGAGAGCGGGGCGCCCTGCCGGGACCTCCTTGCGGCCGCGCGTCTGGTCGCGGCCGGCGCTTCGAGGCGCGCATCTTCGAAGACAGTGCTCATCACACCGAAATGTACTGTATCGCTTTTCCGCAGCCAAAGACGGGTTTGGCTATTGCCCAGGCTCTCTAGCGCCTCGGACCGGCAATTATGGGTCAATGCCTACGCCCTATGGGGGAGTGCCCCTCGGCGGCAGCGAAACTTCGCCGACGCGCTATCCGGGTGAGCGATGGACACTCGCCCCGGCAGGCTGCAGCGTCTGCCCTCGGCTAACCACATTTGCGGGCGAGGTCTCAGGCTCAGTAATCATCATGCGACCGGTATGGACACTCTGTGCGAAACTGTCGGGGCTGGCCTTCGCGGCGAGCCTGGCCTCCTGCGCGGATTCTGCTGAAAGCGGCACTCAGCCGGACGCGGAACAGGAGGTCTGGCAAAAGCCCGACGTCCCCGCCTTCCCGCGCGCCGAAGGCTATGGCGCACGGAGCAAGGGCGGCCGCGGCGGGCGGATCATTCGGGTGACCACACTGGCCGATTCCGGGCCGGGTAGCCTGCGCGATTGCATCGAAACTCTGGGGCCGAGGGTCTGCGTCTTTCGCGTATCGGGCCTGATCCGTTTCACCGGCGCCCCGCCTCGCATCCGCCATCCCTTCATAACCATCGCTGGCGAGAGCGCGCCGGGCGAAGGCATTACCCTGGCGCATGGCGGCGGCAGCGTTGGGCGCACGCCCCTTGTGATCAAGAACACGAATGATGTGATCGTGCGCCATCTGCGCATTCGCAACGACCGGGTCGGCGATGAGCGCGGAAGCGAGGATGGGATAACCATCGAGAATAGCTCTCACGTGATCATCGATCATGTCAGCGCCTCATGGGCGCGTGATGAACTGGTGAACGGATTTGGTAACAACAACTTCATTACCATAAGCAATTCGCTGTTTTCCTGGGGTATTCCCAAGCACGACAAATGCGCCTTGCTCGCTTCCGATCCGGAAAGGCCGCAGCATTTCAGCTTCCTGGGCAATTTGTGCGCCCATAATGGCGATCGCAATCCCGACATCAACTTCCCGCCGCTCTCCTGCGTCGAGGTCGTCAACAACGTATTCTACAACGCCCAGTCTGAATTCGCCGAGGTCTGGGAATCCTATGGCGGCACGCCCGTGGCGATTGTCGGAAACACCTTTATCGCCGGCCCCGACACGAAATCCAACGCGATCGGCGTCGTGCGACAACGGATCGCCAGCACGGGGCCTGCGCGCGTGTTCGTTGCCGACAACGACTTCATCGGGAAATTCCTGCTGAAGGATCACGATCTGGCGGAGATCACGCTGGACCGGCCGGACTGTCCATTGACCGTCGCCCCAGTTTCGCCGCAAGCCGCCTATGCCAGTGTTCTGGCTATGGCCGGCGCATTTCCGCGCGACGCGCTCGACCGGCAGGTCGTCGGCGAGGTGGAGCGGCGCGAGGGATCGATCGTCCATTCGCCGGGAACGATACCGGCAATACCGGCGTCTCGCGCGCCTGCCGATACGGACAGGGACGGTATGCCGGATGATTGGGAAGACGCTCACGGTTCAAATCCGGACCTGCCCGATGCCTGGAAAGATGCGAACGGGAATGGCCTGGCGAATATCGAGGAATGGCTCGAGGAACGCCATCAGCAGCTGATGGGCGGCGTCCGGTCATCGAGCACGTCCTGATGCTCGTCCGAAAGCGAAATCGGCAACCATGAAAGTTCTGCATGTCATCACCGGGCTCAATGTCGGCGGGGCGGAGAACATGCTTGCCAAGTTGATAGAGCAGGGCGGAGCGGACCAGCCTGAAGTCCTCTCCCTCCTTCCGCCCGGGCCGATTGCCGAACGTATTACCGCGCGGGGTGTCCCGGTGCATTCGCTCGGAATGCGGCGCGGCATGGTGGGTCCAAAAGCAATGCTCCGCGTGCGGCGACTGGTCGATCGAATTCGCCCCGACCTGATCCATGGCTGGATGTATCACGGAAATCTCGTCGCGAGCTATGCGCGTTTCGGGCTCGGGGGCAGAGTGCCTCTGGTGTGGAACGTCAGGCATTCCATTCCGGATCTCGCCAAGGAATCCTTCAAGACGAGGGCCATTCTAAGGCTTGGCGCAGCCATCTCGGCGGGGCCCGAAGCGATCGTGTACAACGCACATGTGTCCCGCTGTCAGCATCAGGCTTTAGGCTATTCCTCCGGTCGATCCGTTGTGATTGCCAACGGCTTCGATACCGCCCGCTTCGCGCCAAACCCGTCTGCGCGCGATGCGGCCCGGGCGGCGTTCGGGTTCGTTCCGGGTGTTCTGCGGGTCGCATGTGTTGCAAGGCTGCATCCGATGAAAGATCACGCGCGTCTGGTGCGCGCGATCGGCCGGGTGCGAAACGCGGGATGCGATGTGCATCTCGTCATGGTCGGGCACGGACTGGCCGATCCGCCTCGCGATCTCCAACAGGCGATCGAGGCTAGTATTCCTTCCGATCGGATAACCGTTTGCGGCGCGCGTCTCGACGTGGCCGATTGGCTTCCGGGGATGGATCTTCTCGTCGTACCGTCTGCTTGGGGCGAGGCATTTCCGAATGTCATCGGCGAGGCACTCGCCTGCGGCGTGCCGGTAGTTGCCACCGATGTCGGTGACAGCGCGCGGATCGTGGGGGCACAGGGCATCGTCGTGCCGTCCAATGACACGGCAGCGCTGGTCCAGGCCATACTGGCGTTTGCCGCGCGCCCCGCTGCGGAACGTGCGGCCATGGGTCGGGCAGGGCGAGAGCGCGTGGTGAGAGATTACGCGCTCGAAAAGATCGGCTCTGCTTATGAGGAACTGCATGCATCGTGCCTGGATATGGCGCTGTACGATGCTCACTCGGGTGAAACAGCTATTGCGCCCCACCATAATGCGCGATGACGGCATCCGCACCGACCGTCTGGTCAGATTTCGTGCCCAGGAAATAAACTCCGCTGGCACCGTCGATGGCATAGTCGGCAGGGATGATCGCGTCGAAATAGACTGCCCAGAAAAAGGCCAGCTTGGCGATCTTGCCGGCAGAGCGTGAGCGAAAGACGCTGCGCGCGAAATAATCGACTGCCCACATCAACTGTCTTCCCGGCCCACCGGAAGATCCTGAATCGATCAGGGCAAATCGGCGGAACAGATAGCGGTGGCCGCTCTCGGTAAATCTCGTGAAGTCGTAAGCCCCTTCGTGGACCTGCTGCATGAAGGGGGTCTCGGCATAAACCAGCCCTCCGGGCTTCAGTACGCGCCGGATTTCGTCGGCCACTCGCTGCGGCTCCAGGACGTGTTCGAGCACAGCCTGCACCACGACCCCGTCGAAATAGCCATCGACGATCGGAATATCGTGCGCGTCGGCGACGAACTGCACCTGCGGCGTCGAATAGATGTCGAAGGCGAAAATTTTCACATCGGGATCGGCATATAGCGCCTTCATTCCCTGTCCCTCGCTCCCGCCACCGATCACGAGAACCCTGGGACGATCGGACCGGCGCTTGAGTTCGGAAATCAGGCGACAGACATTTCTGCGCGTCGATTTCTTTTCGGGCGACAGCAGGGATTTGATCAGTTTCGTGGCGAAGGAATATCGTGGCCGCGCGATCGCGCTTCCTGCATTCGTTGTTTCAAGATCTTCGCGGCGGATTACCGAATTCGCAAAATCGATAAGCACGGGTTTTCCACGGGCTACTGGAAAGTCGCAAGGCTCGCTTGCGTCGGCCGCGGTCCGCAGGCTCACACGCCCGTTTTCGAATTTAAGGGCTTTTCCGGTTATGGGACATCGGAGTGCACCGTCGAGATCTTCGATTGAAGCAAGCATGATAAGAATGCGCTCTAAAGCGGGGTAATGCGCGAAGCGCGCCCGCTATTGAGACGAGAGGCTACTCCTGTCTGTTATGTTCACGGCTGGCTGCGCTTCTTTGGCCAGTTCCCGGTAGATCAGCGTCAACTGCTCGACGTGCCTTTCTCGCGAGAACCGCTTCTTTGCCATCGCTTGGGCACGGCGAACAAGGTCGGTGCAGCGCTCCGACGAGCCAAGCAAATCCAGGACGGCTGTTGCCATGGCATGGGGATCGTCAGGTCGAACGATAATGCCGCAATCAGGGGTCAGCGCTTCCGCATTGCCCCCCGATTGCGTGGCCACAACGGGTGTGCCGACCAGCATGGCTTCTACCAGGGTGCGTCCAAGAGGTTCGTTCAACGCTGTCACAAGCAGCGCGTCGCAAGCCGCAATCCAGTCATGCCCCGGTTCTCGATAGCCCATCAGTCTGACCAATGACCCAGCGTGGCTCGACGCCAGCCGTTCCTGCATCTCCGCGAAAAGTTCTGCGTCCTCCGGCTCGCCGAACATGACCCCCATCACCGGCCGATCGGCAATTTTTGCCAGCTCCTCTATGGCGTCGATGAACTTTAGGGGGCGCTTGCGGACGATATATTGGCCGCAGTAGCAGCAGATGATCGTATCATCCGGGCAGCCCAGTTCGGCGACCAGACGCTTGCGCATCGCCGCGCGGTCGATGTTCAGATTGACGTCGAACGGACTGTGGATCACGCGTGCCGTTTTCAACTTTCCCCAGCGCCGCGGAGGAAGCGAATATTCCGAAACCGCGGCGATCTGATCGGCAAGAACAGGGGCAACGAAACCCGTTCCGCGGGCATCCGGGTCGCCCCGGTGGTGCCACAGGACTTTCGCTCCCGCCAACTTTGCTGCCAGCGCCCAGCTCGCATGACTTCGACCATCGTTCGTGTGGACTATATCGGCCTGCAATTCTTTCAGCAGGCGAGCGCGGCCCGCGATGCGAGGCACGGTGCGGAGCGTACTTCCTAGGCCGAACCTGCTGCCGACCGTGAATGGCTCCTCCAGGGCGCAGGGATCGATGACCTGCTCGAAATGGCTGAAATACTGCGCAATCCGGCCATCGGGAACTTCGACGATGACGATGATACGATAGAGGTGCTCGGAGAGCGCATCGAGGAGGCCGCGGAGGGAAATATGACTGCCTCCCAACCGATCACCGGCAAATGCGAGGCAGATGGTCGTTCTTCGCCGGGTAGCCATATTGCTAAGCTCGCTCCTCACCGGTTGCGCATTGGCCGACTGGGAAAAGGCAGGGTCACGAAACACGGCGTGACAGGGCCGATCGGCATCGAAAGGGCGCAGCATCTGAAAGCGGGACACTCGGCGCTGGCGGCCGGAAACTCAATTTCTCTTAGGTATACCCTCCACCTGATTTGCCGCGGCTTGCCAATGTGGATCGCGCCTTGTGCCCACGACGGGCATGGCTTTCCGCCCAATCACCGACCGCAGTTCGGCGCTGGCAATTGCCGGGAACTGTTGAACAGGTTTTCGTAACGGACATCGTCCTTTGCCAGCATATTCAGATATTCCTCGATGTTGGGATAGCCGTCGCCGTCCGCATCCTCGTTTGCATCTGGACGGTTCGCATCTGTGTTTGCGTAACGGGCTTCCCATTCATCGGGCATGCCGTCATTGTCCCCGTCCGGCAGTGGATCGTATCCGGCCGTGATGCGAGCGAAGCCGCCGTAATCTGCAGGGTCTCCGCTCGTGAAGCCACCCTGAAAAAGGTAGGGTGCACGATCGCACGTCTGAAGATCTTCGATGTACAGCGCATCGACATTGTCCCGGCAACCGCCCCCTCGGCAAAGTATCGCTCCCGCCTGATCCAACACCGTACGCTGCGACGTTCGGGCATCGGTCAGCATCCAGGGACGAAGGAAATTCTGGCTGATGCCGGGCGCGTAGGTCATGGCATCGACAAACATGCTCGAATTGATCGTCGTGCCGGGATAGGCGCCGAACCCTCGTCGTGCCTCGTTACCCGATCGATAGATCGAGAAGCCGAACGATGCGATCGTCGCTCGGTTGAAGATGGCTGGAAAGAACGACTCCGGGCGGTCCTGTGAAAGGACACCCTCCATGTGGGTGTTGTTGATCCAGTTGAGGTAGACGCTCCCAAACTGGTTTGAAATCAGGCCGGGCTCGCTGATGAAATTGTAGACCGTGTTGCCAATGTAATCGACCTGCCCGGTGTTGCCTGCGGCTTCAGGCGTCGTACCCGCCGCGATATTGGCGCCGCGCTCGTCGCCGTGCTGCGAAAGGTTGTAAGCGATCGTGGCGCGGTTGACGGGCTTCATGAAGAAGGTCTTGCAGTGATAATTGCCTGGGTCATGGCCAGCGTCGCGGCAAAGGTTCGGGCCGACCATGGAAAACTGCACCGTGCAATCGGTGCACACCGCATCCAGACTTTCATCCGTGCCGAACATGGCGGTCACATGGTCGAGTATCTGCCGGCTGCTGCTGCCGATGCGGACGGAATCTCCATTGCTGCTCGGCGCATCGGTGTGATTGCCATAGCGGAACCTGATATGGCGAACGATCGCGTTGGCCTGGCTTCGCGTATAGAATAGTGGTGCGTCGACCAGTCCCTTGCCGCGAACGACCTCGATACCGTTCGGCGATGTCTGACCGGCGATGTAAATGCCGTCCACGGTGATCCGCATTTCCGAATTCACCACGATTTGCCCGCTTACATCGAACACGCAGTAACGCGGGCGCCCTGCAGGAATTGCGTATGGGGAGGACACCGCCAGAGCGAGTGCGCATTCGCGCAATGTGATAAGGCCATCGTCGGGGTCCGCTGTGTCGGCGAGGCTATTGATACGGTAAACGACCGCATTGGCGCCACGGGCACTTGCCTGCGCTCCAAATCCAATCGCGGTCGGAAAGGCGAGGGGGTGGCGGCTTGCCTCGGGAATGGCCCCGTCGTCCGGGTTTGCGAAAGCGGAACCGGCACCAGTTCCCGGAGTGGGCGTGGGTGTTGGGCTCGGCGTCGGTGTTGGCGTTGGTGACGCAGTCGGTGTCGGTGTCGGCGGAGCGCTGTCCCCGGAACCACAAGCCGTCAGCAGCAACAAAGCCGCAGGGCTCAAAACCTTCCCGGCAATTATGCTTCTGGTTCTGCTGAACGAGTAAATCTTGGATATGCGGGCCATCGTCTCGTCACCTGAAATGGACTTCGAGTCTGCGGCCCTCTTGGCATGTCTCCATACACGCGTTCTCGCGGCGGGTATCTATCCGAGGCTGCGGTCATGCGGATGAATTGGACGGGATGTGCAGGGAAAGCGCCGGGATGTGACACATTCTCCCATCAGTGCATCATGCTCGAAGGATTGATCGCACATGCATGAAAGCCTCTGCCGCCGTCAAATAGACGGCAGAGCCGCGCACCTTTGCCAGGGCACGCAATGTCTCCGGGCTGCGCTCATCGGGAAAAGCGCGGCACTGGCTTTCGAACGCAGCGAAAGCATCGAGCTTTCGATCGAGCGTTGCCGAGATGTCGATAAATACGTTCGGTACGAACGCCGGTGTAATGGGCGCGGCGTACCAGTTGGTTTCACTCACCGTTTCGTAACAGAGTATCTGACTGGGGGCCTTCGCATGCCGCGGCCGTGCAGCAACCATCGCCGCCAAGAATGTCAATTGATGGTCCAGGTGGATGTCACCGACGAATGGCAACAACAGGGTATCGGGCTGTAGGGTTTCGACCAGCTCGGCAAACGGGGTGTTGCAGTCCCGCGCCGAGAGAGTGTCCATCTCGGCAGCCGGAAGATCGAGCAGCCGCGTATCGGTCACCCCCAGAATGGCGTGCGCTCGCCGCATCTCCGCATGTACTTGCTGAACTTGCTGTGCGGGAAAAGCCGGTGACCGGCCCGTTGTGGCCACTGCGATAGTGACGTCGCCACCTTCATCTGCCAGCCGCGCGAGCGTACCTCCACACCCCAGTATCTCGTCATCGGGATGGGGGGCGATTACCAGCACCCGGCCAAATCGCTCGGAAAGCGTCATCGTCACAGATTTCCCAAGACCGAATGCAGCCTCGGCCTTTTGTTCGCCCCCGATTCCCAATCCTCAACCCGGAGCAGTCCGTCGCCTGTCATGACCGTAAAGTGCTCTTCAGTTTGATCGACGATCTGGCCCTCGGTTGCGTGATAACGGCCAGCATCAGGTATAAACGTGCTGCGCCACACGGTCAGTCGCTCCCCCCGATCATATGAAAATGCCCCTGGATAGGGCTTCCCGACGGCACGTACCAATCGCTCGATGTCAGCTGCAGTAGCGCGCCAGTCTATCAAGCCATCGGCCGGTGTCCGTTTGGCTCCATAGGTCGCGTATTGCTCATCCTGCTTCAAACGAGGCGCAGTGCCTGCGGCAAGGAGTTTCAACGACCTTTCTAGCATTACCGCGAGCGCTGCCTGGTGCCGGGCATAGAGCGTTTCCGCAGTCTCATTCGGCGCCACATGGAAAAACTGTTGGTCAATCAGATCGCCATTATCGACATCGTCACCGAGCCACATGAGAGAGCCCGCGGTAATCGGTTCGTTCAGGAGGATCGTCCACGGCAGTGCAGCGCGGCCGCGCAGACGTGGCAGAGGAGAGGGGTGATATCCGATTATCTTGCCGGGCTTGAGGTTCATGAATTCCTCACGGCAAATTTGCGACCAGCCAATTACAAAGATGAAGTCCGCACCGGATTGCCCAATTGCATCGAGGCAATCGACACTGTTCGAATTGATCGTTCGGAAAATTCTTGCGCCTGCCGCACTGGCGATGTCGTTGAGATCAACGAAATCCGAATGTCTGCCAGCCGCCTCAAGTTCGAGAGTGACAATCAACTCGAGTGACCAGTCTGCCGAGCGAGCGATCATTTCGGCCGCCAACGCAGTACTGCCAACGCATCCCACAAGAGCCGCCTTCAACATCGCTCATCAGGCCCCACTGCTCGCAGCTATCTGATGGGGAGGAATCTTGCTGGTACTGGGGCGCCTCTCCTGCGGATGTACACCGCTGCTGTTTATCAGGCCCATTTCACCGAGCAGCTGCAAATTGACCTTGTCCACGTCGTAAACGTCCCGCGCTAACGCAAGGGATGCCTTGCCCATCAAATTCGCGCGTTCGGGCTCCGCAGCGAAACGCATCATGGCCATCGCCAGGTCGTTTTCGTCCCGCGGGCGGACAAGATAGCCGTTGATGCCGTCCACGACCGCATCGCGACATCCGGGCAAATCGGTGGTTATCACTGCACGCGCGCTGGCGAGGGCTTCCAAGATAGTGCGGGGCAGGCCTTCGCGATAATAAGATGGCAATACGAATACCGAACATGCTGCGAGATATGGTCGCACATCGTCCGTGCCCGGTACGAAATCGACCTCGTACTCTGCCGCCAGTCTCTCGCTTTCGGCGCGCGATATGCCCGACGGATTTTCATCTTCGCAGCGGCCTACAATCTGAAATTCGCAATGTGGAAAGTTCTTGCGAACAAGCCGCGAAGCTTCGAGAAATTCGACGATACCCTTGTTCCGCATCAGCCGTCCGATCATCAGAAAACGTGTCGGCAGGACGACAGGAGCGCAGGGTGGAAACCGCGCCAGCGAAACGCCGGATCCGGGAACCTGGATCACCTTCTGATGATGGCTGATAATTCCAAGCGCGATCATATCCTTCCGATCGTCGGCATTAAAGACGAAGGTAGCCTGAGATTTCGCGATCGCTGCGCGATATAGCCGTATCACAGCAATCCGCAGCCAACTGGCGTAGCCGGCACCTTCGGTGAAAACCTGGCCTAGCCCGGACATCAGGGCGAAGAATTTCGCACGCGAACCAACAAGGTTGGCGAGGCGAGTGGCAAGGCCGCCGTAGATTATCGGCTTCTGGGTGTAGGCCAAGACGATGTCAGGCTGTTCGCGTCGTATCAGGCGAAAGTAGTCTAATGCCAAGACAAGGTCTGACACGGGATTGGTTCCTGTACGCTGCATCGGGGTCACCACGAACTCGACTCCCATATCGGTCAATTTGTTCTGAGTGACGAGGTCGCGATCCGGGGCGCAGGCTATAACCGTGTGGCCATTGTCGATCATGGCTTTGAGCAGGTCGCCGCGAAAATTCACGAGCGAGTACGCGAGGCTCGAGAGAACGATAATCTTCATCGGAACGCGGCTGCAGTGGATCGCAGCCACACTTTACTGCAATATCCACCTTGGTGCCGATCGACCGACAGACGGTATTTGTTTCGACAAAACACGATCGCGGTATGCGGTCGATTGCAAAGACCGACAACCGGACAAACGGCGATTACCCTTTCGATATGTACCGTTGGCGCATTTGGAAAAGACCGTTGCGCTGTGGACAGTGCCGGTTAGCCAAATTGTCGCTCAGCTATCTGGTCGGGCGTTTCTGATCGGCATGCGACTACTCCGGCTATTGCCTGCTTGCTCATGCCCCACCTTCGGTCGGGGCGGGTATCGTGGGGCACGCCATCATAATGTGCTGTCCGCCACAGGGCCGCAACATCTGGGCAAAGAAGCGAGCCGAAGTCGATGAACAAGCCCGAGAGGATCATGCAAAGCGACGGTGAGCTGGCAGCCGGGAAGGGCGTCAGCGCCCTGTTCGGCGGAAAGGTGAAACTGCGCCGCGTGCTGCGTGACATAGCGGTGATCGGCATCGATTTTGCGATCGTTGCAACAACGCTCAACGCGGCGCTTCACGTGGCGCACGTTCGTCCGTTTCCTCCATTTTCAAACAACGCCTCTTTCGCTCTGAGCTTCGCATTCGTCGCAACAGCGGTCTTCGCGGTTGCGGGCCTGTACAAACGTAGCTGGCGATATGTGAATTTCACGCAATCAGGCTTCTTAGTCGCGGTAATACTTGGCGGGACATCCCTGGCGTGGCTCATCACATCGGTTTTTCCGCAAGCTCGAGCAGAGGCTTCCTCGCTAATAGAGGTTGCAGTGGTCCATTGGGCTTTTGCGATACTCGGGCTGCTTAGTGTGCGGATGCTGCGGCGAGGCGAGCGCCAATTTTCAGAGCGGCGAAAGTCGGCAAGCCGCGTGGGTCCAAAAGCTGCAGTCCGGAAGAAAGCAATCCTCGTCGGGTCTTGGCAGTGGGCACGCGTATCGATCGATCTGGCAAAAACCGATCATGGTTCGTCTGTTGAAATCCAAGGTGTCCTGCTGCCGCGCCAGGAAGATTCGCTTGTCCGTGGATGTGGAGTTCCGATCCTGGGCAGCCAGCATGACATTGCCAGCGTGCTGCGACGGCTCGAGTTCGAAGAAAAGCTGCCCGATCATGTCATCGTCTGCGATGACGGGACCTTCCTCAGCAATCGCGATGTCACCCGCATCATACACGCTTGCCGGGAGCGTGGCGTAGAAGTTTGCCGCATACGGGATCCCTGGGCGCAGCTGTTGCAGCACTCGTCAGACCCCAATGGTCAGCGCCTCCCGATCGAAGAACTGCTCGGCAGGAGCGAATACAAACTCGATAGCCAGACGGTGCTGCGCCAGATCGCGGGTCGAAGCATTCTCGTCACTGGGGCAGGTGGCACCATAGGGTCAGAGCTGTGTCGGCAGATCGCTCAGATCAGGCCAGGGACGTTGGTTCTGGTCGATTCGAGCGAATACAATCTCTATCAAATCGAGATGAGCCTGCGAGAGCTCTACCCCGATCTCAATATAGTGTCCGAGATCGCCTCGATCTGCGATGCACCCGCAATCAACCGGGTTTTTGCAACCTACCGACCTTCCATCGTATATCACGCTGCCGCGCTCAAGCATGTGCCGATCGTGGAAGTGAACCCCTGCGCCGGCGCGATGACCAACATCATCGGTACTCGCATCGTGTCCAACGCCGTCTGTGAATACGGTGCGCGGGCGATGGTTCAGGTTTCGACCGACAAGGCTGTCAACCCGATCGGGTTGATGGGCGCAACGAAGCGTGTTGGTGAACTTTATTGTCAGGCTCTCGACATGTGTGGTGTCGACGACACCAAGGCACCCCGCTTCATGACGGTCCGCTTCGGCAATGTGCTCGGATCCAGTGGATCTATCGTGCCGCTGTTCGAGCGACAATTACGCGAGGGGAGGCCCCTGACGGTCACTCACCCGGACATCGAGCGATTTTTCATGACCGTGCGCGAAGCGGTGCAATTGATTCTGCAGAGTAGTTCGAGTGCCCTGGAAACCGAGACACAGCGAGGATCGATCTTCGTCCTCGATATGGGCAATCCGGTCCGGATCGTCGATCTCGCTCGACGCATGATCACGCTCTACGGTCTCGAGCCGGACGAGGACGTTCCCATCGAGTTCGTTGGATTGCGACCCGGCGAGAAGCTTTATGAAGAGCTGTTCGACATCTGCGAGGAGCAAATCGAATCCGGCATCGAAGGGATCTTCGAGGCACGCTCTCGCCCGATCCCCCTGCCGTTCATTACCATGGCCATCAATCGCATTGCCGAGCTTGCGGTAGGCGGGGAAGATGAGGGGATCGTGCGGCTGGTCCATGGTCTTGCGCGCTATCCCGCCAAGGGCAATCACAAGGATCTTCTGGACTATTCATCTGCGGCAGAACTGGTGACCAAGTTCGAGAGCGCGAGCTTAACGGAGACAGCGAATGACCGCTGAGGCCGTGTCCATGAACGCTCGACCGCAACTCGGTATCCAGTCGGCCTGGCCCAGGTTTGAAGCAGACGAACGCGAAGCGGCGCTGAAGGTTCTTACCTCGGGAAAGGTCAATGCGCTCGTTCACGGGGGCGAGTGCGAAGCCTTCGCTGCTGAATTTGCAGACTTTCTTGGTGTTCCGCACGCGATCTGCATGGCGAACGGCACCGTTACCTTGGAAATCGCTCTGCGTGCGCTCGGAATTGGTGCCGGTGACGAGGTGATCGTGCCGGCACGTAGTTTCTTTGCGACAGCGAGTTGCGTTGCGGCGGTCGGGGCGATGCCGGTATTCGCTGACGTCCTATCACCGTCTCAGAATATCGATCCACGCTCGGTTGAACGAATGATCACGTCGCAAACAAAGGCGGTGATCTGTGTGCATCTGGCAGGGTGGCCATGCGATATGCCCGCGCTTGCCGATCTCTGCGACCGGCACGAGCTTTTCCTGGTTGAGGACTGTGCCCAGGCCCATGGGGCAGCGATTGACGGACGCAAGGTAGGCACATTCGGCGATGCGGCGTCCTTCTCCTTCTGCACCGACAAAATCATGTCGACCGGAGGGGAGGGCGGACTTCTGGTGATGCGCGATCACACTGCGCACGAGCGCGCCTGGTCATTGAAGGATCATGGCAAGAATCCGCACAAACTATCCGACGGGCAAGGGGCTCCCGGTCAATTCCGTTATGTCCACGACAGTTTGGGGACCAATGCCCGGATGACAGAAATGCAGGCTGCGATCGGCCGTGTGCAATTACGCAAGCTCCCCGATTGGTTGGCAGTTCGCAGCGCCAACGCAGGCTATCTGTCAAATGCACTGGCGAACCACCCATTGGTCGAAGTCCCCGAACCGCCCGCCGGCGTGACACATGCCTGGTACAAATATTATTTGATGATCCGGCCGGAAGTGTCCGATCCAGCCGCACGGCGGGGCCAAATCATTGCGGATCTTATGGCAAGCGGGATTCCTTGTGGTTCGGGATCCTGCCCTGACATGAGCCAGGAACTGGCCCTGAAGCCATTTGGATGTCCCCGCGATGGCGAACTGGCTTCCGCCCACGCGCTTGGAGAGCGTACGCTTGCACTTCAGGTGGATCACACACTTGATCAGAACGACATGAAGAACATCGCGGATGCGGTTTTGCGGATTTCCCTATGAGGCAGAGAACACTCTTCGGACCCCCGCTGCGAAATCAAAGAAGCGAGGCCGATCTGCTCCTGATGCGATCAGGCAGCAGCGCCAGGTCCGACCGGCGACACTCTTCAATTCTTCCGAATTTATCATCGAACACCGTAATGATCGGGGAGCCGTGACATGATGCAACGATCGAAAGAACTCGTACTGACTATGACCTGCTTGGCAGCATTTGCGCTGCTCGGTGCGTGTTCGTCCCCTTTGGGGAGCCTGCCGCCGGTATCCGCCGCTTCGGCATCCGAGTATAGGCTCCAGCCTGGCGACGAACTCCTGGTGACGATCCAGGATGTTGCGCAAGCCGACCGGTCCTACATCATCGACAGTGGCGGCACGATTTCGCTTCCACTGCTGCAAGAGGTGAAAGTTGCTGGGCTCAGCGTGCGCGAGGTCGAAAACCGCATCGCCGAGGGGTTCCGGGCGCGGGAACTCCTGAAAAACCCGATTATCTCGGTGCAACCGGGGGCGCTGCGTCCATTCTACGTGATCGGCGAGGTGAACTCGCCCGGCGAAATCAATTATCGGCAGGGTATGACCGTACTCTCGGCAATTTCGGCGGCCGGTGGCTACACCTATCGCGCACAAGAGGGGCAGGTCGAAGTCGTCCGCACCGTTAATGGTCAGGAGGTTCGCTCCAAAGCCAGCGAGGACACTTTAATTCAGCCTGGCGATCGTATCAGGGTCTATGAACGGTGGTTCTGATGCAAAATGGGAGGTTCTGGGTTACCCTGACGGCAGCGTGCGCAGTCTCGGGCATCGCTAGCCCTGTCAGCGCCCAGGAGATCGGTTCGACGGCCCCGGCGATCCTTGCGAAGGATCCCGAATATCGCCAGTCGCCAATCCGCGTCGGCCCTTTTACCCTCAAGGCCGGTGCCGAGGCTGAAGGTGAATACAATAGCAACGTGTTTGCGGAACCGGTCGCCGCTCGGAGTGACTTTATCGCGCGAATTCGGCCTTACGCTGAGATCGAACATGCTGCTGGCTCCTTCACCACGTCTCTTTCGGGGAAGTTGGACGCGCGTCGTTATGCCGATTTCACCAGCGAGAATGCCGAGGCATATAACGCGACACTGACAACCCGGTTTAGCCCGAGAGAAGGTGAAGCACTTTTCCTGACCGGATCGATCGACCGCGCAATCGAAGATCGCGGCGATCCCGAAGCAAGAAGGGTTCAGGGTATCGGCCCGCGTATCTATCGCATTGCAGGCGGTAGTGCAGGATACACGCGGCAAGGGTCGCGCTTCCTGATCGAGGCGGTGGGAGACGCACGAAATGTCAACGCACTCGATCCCATCGACGATGATCGCGATTACTCAAGCTACTCTGCCAGACTGACGGTGGGGTATCGCCCTGGCGGGCCGTTCTACTTCACCGGTACCGGCTATTATAATCGGCTGAATTTCCGCCTGCCCGAGGCAGTTACGAACGTCGACCGTGACGTGTCGACCATTGGCGGTATGGTTGGGATCCGATTTGCTGATGGTGGCCTGATCAGCGGAGGTGTCAGTGCAGGTATTTTTCGCCTTAAAGCCGACGATGACTTACGCCCCGACCGGACCGGCTTTTCGATGCAGGGCCTTTTGACCTATCGGCCGCGAGAGCGAACTGCACTTAATCTCAATCTGTTCAGCGGCGACGTCGCATCATTTCGAGCAGGCGGTTCGACGCGCAACGAGACGAGAATCGGTTTGTCGGTCGATCAGGAGATTCGCCATAACCTTCTTGGATCAGCCGAGATTGGTTGGGAACGAACGAAGTTCGTTGGTTCAAATATCAGGCAGGACCGCGTTCGCGTTGGCGGCGGCTTGGAATATCTCGTTAACCGTCGGCTGTCGGTGTTTGGAAGGGCAAGCTACGGGACCCGCAGCAGTGACGATCCGCTCGATGAGTACCATCGGTTTCAAGCGGGGGTGGGCGTGAGAGTTCGTTTGTAAGATCGAACGAAGGCCTTGGCGTTATTTCATACGCGCAAAGCCCCGATGATGCATTGCGGTCTACATATCAAAATGGGCTAACCTGAATAACTCTGCTTCAATACCAATGGTCAGATGACAACCGGCCGCCTTCCAGCACAATATTGACCGTCGAATTTCCTCGGAAAGCCGCCTCTGCACGAGGCGTAACAGGCTGTTGATCATGGCAAATCTAGTAGAAGTCAGCGAGTTTGAAAACCATCCACCTGCGGAACGAAGGCTCCCATGGACCTACCGGCCGGAGGCCGCGACCCATCACGCCCTATCCCTGCGCGATTTCGTCCGCCTTTTGGAGCGTCACAAGAAACTGATTGTAGTGACGGTCGCCGCGGTCACAATTTCGGTACTTGTGTATCAACTCTTGTCACCGAATCTCTACAGTTCCTCCGCGCAGGTACAGGTGCAGCTGCTCGACGAAGTCGGGATCAATCAGGCCGACATCAGCAATCGCAACGAAGTGCGCGTGGTCAATGCGGTTCGCCTTTATCGTTCGCGGTCGTCGGCTGAATCGGTAGTGGAAGATCTGGATCTTCTCAGCGATCCGGATTTCCGTGCCGAGGTCGGAGAATTTCCGGAAGAAAAAGCGGCGCAAATGCATCAGGCCATCAATACGCTTCTGAGCGCCTTGACCGTCACGAGCGAGCCGAGCTCCGATCTTATCGAAGTCACCGTTACGACAAAATCTCCCGAGCTTTCCGCACGGATTGCCAATCAATATCCCGAATCTGTCGCAAAGGTGCGAACGCGCCGTGGAACCGAGCAGAGGGAAGAGTTGCTGCAATCGCTGCTTGCCGAGCGGGCGGATCGTGAAGAGGCAGCACGAAATGCCAAGACCGAACTCGCTGAGTTCCGCAGGGATGCGCGAATGCCGTTCGGTTTGGGGACGAACGAAAATCTATCGTATATGAACCAAATTGCCGCAGAGGCAGCATCGGCAAGCGCCAACAGCGCAGGCTCTTCTTCCCGAAGCGCCGTCATCGCGAATGCAGCCGGCCTGCGCAGTACGGCACAGGCGACATCGGCCGCGGTGGAGCAACTTCAGCGTCAACAGGCGACGCTGGTTGCCGAACGTGCCCGGTTGGGCGCGACCTTCGGATCCAACCATCCTGACGTCGTGCGCGTGACTTCCGAATTGTCGTCAGTCGAGTCCGCGCTGGCGCAGCAGCGAGCCCAGGCCCAGGCTGCTGCGCAGGCGGTTGCCAATGCCGATGCGGCACAAATGCGCGAGGTTGCTCGCAGTCAGGCTGCGCAGGATGCGGCGCGGGCCGGCCGATTGCAGGGCACGCTTGCTGCGGTTCAATCGCAGGCTTTTCGAAACAACGAAAACTCGGTCCGTCTGTCCGAGCTTGAGCGCAACGATGCGCTTGCGAACGCGGCATTTTCCGCGATAGTCGAACGCATCGAGCAGGTTCGCGCGCAGATGCAACTCGAAGGAGTGAACACAACCGTCGTTTCACCGGCCGTGGCGAACTTTGACCGCATATCGCCAGAACCACTGAAGCTTACGCTGCTCGCAATGCTGGGGTCGGGTGCATTGGCGGTGATGATGGCGCTCGGACTGGAACTGGCCGACGGCCGCGTGAGGACTTCGGCCCAGGTCGCGCGCCACTTCGGGCTGCCGACCCTCGGCATGTTACCGCGCATCGATTCAGGGCTATCCGACCAAATCGGCGAAAGCCCGGTTATCCAGAGCCCGCAATCGCTCTTTGCGGAAGCTGCGCGGGCTACCTATTCGGAGATGCGGGCATTGCGCACGAAGAGCGGTTCTCAATCCGTGCTCATCACGAGCCCGCTTCCAAACGACGGCAAATCGACCGTCTCCCTAACCTTGGCCGCTGCAGCAAAAGTCATGGGGCAAAGCGTGGTGCTGGTCGATCTCGACCTTCGCGCCATGGGGCTGCTGAAGAACGTCCAGAGCAATCTCGATACACCCGATATTGTCGACGTCCTTTCGGGCCATGCGAGCCTCCAAAGCCTGCTGGATGATCACTCGGCGTTGCTCAAGGCACCAGACGGTATCGATCCGTCTGTGGGTCAGAGTGAAGGGCCGGAGGATGAGGGGCGGATCGTACTGCTCAGCGCCAAGCAGCCGGTGGATAACCCGGCCGCCCTTCTGAACGCACAGAGCTTGCGGCACCTTCTGGCCGAGCTGAAGAACCACTTCGACCTCCTAATCATCAATGCTCCTGCCGCCCTTGCTGTGCGGGATGCCCGGGCAATGTGCGACTTTACCGATCACACCCTGGTCGTTTCGCGCTGGGGACGCACGACGATCGAGCAGATGAACGCAACCCTGGAAACCCTTTCCGGGCGGGCCGATGGCGTCGTCTTCGATCATGTCGATTACAAAGAACATGCGCGCCGGCAATATGGCGATGCGATCCAGTTTTACGTCGATGCGTCGGATTACTATTCCGACACCCTGTACGCGCCGCCTTCGATCAAGGACCGGATCATGCGGATCTTCCGCAAAAGGCGGGGCCTGGAACATGAAATGGCTTGATACGGTCGCTGTGCGATCATGATCTCGCGTATCACGGCTCTGGCACTGCTTGTCCTGCTGTTGCCGCTGCTTTTGTGTCTCGGGGTGCTGGTGGCTCTGACCATGGGGCGTCCGGTTATTTTCCGGCAGACCCGCGCCGGCGCAGGGGGTAAGCCGTTCACGCTCCTGAAGCTCCGCTCAATGAACGAACAAAAAGACAGTGCAGGGGAGCTTCTGTCCGATAGCGAGCGGACTACGCCTGTCGGACGGTTTCTGCGGCGATCCCGTCTAGATGAGCTGCCGGGGCTGCTCAATGTGGTAAGCGGCGATATGAATTTCGTCGGGCCGCGACCGCTCCTTCCTGAAACGATCATAATGAAGGGCGAAGCCGGACGGGCGCGTGGCGAGGTTAGACCGGGGATTACGGGTTGGGCGCAAGTAAACGGCAACACCTTGCTCTCGCTCGACGAGAAGATAGACCTTGATCTCTGGTACGTTGAAAACCGCAGTGCCTTGCTCGACGCCCGGATACTCATTCGAACAATCCTAGTAATGATCGCTGGCGAGCGGCTTACGGCTTCTCCGGTTCGGGAAACTCCGACTTAGTGCGTTAGTTCAATACCCTTCGACAGGTCGTCGAACGTGTTTATTCGAAGTTCCGCACCGTGTTCGGATGATGTGGCATCGGGCGAGTGTATTCTTCCAACCCGATCTATCTGCACTGTGCGCCAGCCGAGCGCGCGCGGCGCAATGAAGTCCTTTGCCGGGTTGTCGGCGATGTAGACGTGCATTTCCCCATGTTCACCAGACCATTGCATTATTTGCTCGAACGCCATCGGATGCGGCTTTCCCATACCTTTCGCCAGTTCGCCGGTCGATATGATGCAATCGAAACTCTCCTCGATCCCGAGCGCCGCGATCTTGGATCGCTGCATGTCTGCTGGCCCGTCGGTGATGATAGCACGCCGTCTCCGATCGCTCTCAAGAAACCGGCAGGCATCCGGGCAGAGCCGTATCTGAGGGGGGTGGCTGCGGTAAACCTGAACCAGTTCGTCAAGAAGTGAAGGGGTGGCTTCAATGCCGAAGCTTTCCAGGGCGAGGTCGAAGATTTTCCCTCTCGCTCCTTCGACAAAAAGCCGCCAACAGGTCCCGTGGCTAACCCTATTGCCATATTTGTCGGATAAGTGCGTCTCTACTGCCGTAAATCCACTGCAAGCGAAATCGCGCTCAAGATACAGCGTGTCGTCTAGATCGAAGACCAGCACATGGGCAGGCGGCGATTCACAGGAAGATGGCACTGTCGTATCGCAACATGGTGAGGCCGTCTTGCCAGTCGTGGCAGGCAACCAGCGGCATGCCGATGGCAGTACGCAGGACATTCTCGGCAAAATGGCCGCCCGCGTGATCAGCAAGCGGATAGCCGCCGCCGAACCGGGCGTTGATCTCGAATACGCGCGGACCGAGTTTAGGGTCGTCGAATAGCTGGAAACACAGAACGCCGCGTGCCCCAGGCAGGGAGACGGCGAGATTGCGAGCAATCGCATCGAAGTCAGCGCGGCGAACGGTACGTCCCTTTTCGACTTCCCCTGCGCGGACCGATATTCGAAGGTGCGGGATTGCACCGCGCATCACACCGCCCTCATCGACGAAGATGTTGATCGTATATTCATCGCCTTGGAGCGCTTCTTGAACGAGCATGGGCTCGTCATATTCGTGCTTCAAATCCGCAGGACTGCAGATCAGCGCGACGCCGCGGCTCGCACTGCCCGCCACGGGCTTGACGAATAGTGGCCATTTCCAGCCCTCCTGGCATTGTCGAAAATCTTCGAGCGTAGCGGTGCGGGGGACGGGAACGTCGGCGTGCGCGAGAACGTCCATTGTGCGCTTCTTGTCTCGCACGATGTCGATCACATCCAAAGACGACACATGGACATAGATACCAAGAGCAGCAAAGTCGGCTCGCCGTGTCGCGAGCGGCTGCAATTCGGTGTCGATGGTGGGCACGACAAGGACGATGTCGTTCTGACGCGCGTAGTCCAGCAGGGCCGGAATATACTCCGAATGGGTACAGGGAGGTGCTGTGAAGTGCTGATCGGCAAGAGCACAAGCAGCGCTCAGTTCGGGATGCAGATCACAGGCGTGAAGCTCAAGCTTCACTCCCATACGTTCTGCAGAACGGCGGAAGCTTTCGACAAGTCCAGCGCGCCTACCGGCCGAGGTGAGCAGCATCTTGATGGGCAACCCGGTCACGCGGTCGGCTCTTTCGCTTCGGTGATATTGTGATGCAGCACCGGTGCTGCCGATAGAACTTCACTCAGGACTTCGTCCCACATTCGCATCACGCGCTGTGGTGAGAAGGCACGGACCGCCCGGCTCGCTTCACGTCCGAGCCGGTCCCGCATCGCGCTGTCGTCAATACATTCTTGAATGGCAACGCTCAGTGCGTTCGCATCTTCGGGCGCCACAAGCAGACCCGAGTGACCATGATCGATCATCTCGGCGGGTCCGAAGTCGCATCGGGTGGCGATGACTGGCAATCCGGCTGCCATTGCTTCGCCTAGCACATTGGGGAAGCCTTCGTAACGCGATGAAAGAACAAATAGGTCCGCTTTACGTGTCCAGTCGCCCGGCACGACACTGTTTCCCACCAGCCTTGCTTTTCTCCCAAGCCCGAGCTGGGCAATTTTATCTTCAAGAGAACTTCGCTGAGGACCCTCGCCGAAGATGTAGAGTTGCCAATCTTTCGTTTCGGCCCTCGCATATGCATCGAGAAGCAGATCGAAGCCTTTCTGCTCGGTCAGTCGGCCAACCGCGACGATACGCGGTGGCTTCGCCGGAATTCGCCGCATTGGCCAGGCGCTGACGGGGTTCGGAATGATGCGCGCCCGATCCGCAACGGCCTTGGGAAAGCACCTCTTAACCGCAACCGTTTGGCAGACGATCAATTTTGCTCGCCGGTAAGCGATTGCGAGCAGGCGGTTCCAGGTCGGGTTCTTTTCCTGCCGCTCTGGATTGTTCCGCTCGCTACAGACGACGGGGATCGAAAGGCCCATGGTTGCGCAGAGAGCGAGCAGGTTATTCTTGGTAAGGAAAGAAACGACCAAGTCCGGTCGCCTGTGGCGTAACAACCGCCTGAGGCGGCGCAGGTCGCCGAGTTTTGTCAGCTTGCGTCTCTTTGTTACCGTATCTCCTGCGCCGATACGATGAAGTCCGATGCCGGGGTCGAAGTGATGAAAAACCGGATCGAAAGGCGTGTCGAAGCTGGCAATCTCTACGGCGAAGCCACGGCCATTCCAATGCGAGGCGATCTGCGAAATAACGCGCTCCGCGCCGCCAGCGCCGAGGCCCGAGATGACGAACATTACTTTCGGCATCGGCGAGGTTCCAGCGTTCCTGTTTGCGGAAAGCGCCTGCCGGTATGCACGGTGACGCTGTCTGAACGTCTCATAGCAAACCGCCTACGCGTGAAGACCGCCTTGAAACCCGCGTCATCGAGGTTCAGGTTCCTAACGACCGACAGCGACATACTTGATTCCAAGCATTTCCAGCTCGCCGCGATCATAGATATTCCTGAGATCGACCAAGACCAGACCTTTGAGCAGCGATTGAACCTTGGTGAGGTTCAGCGCCCTGAACTCATCCCATTCAGTCACGATCGCGAGCCCTTCGGCATCCTGCATGGCCGCATAAGGATCATCGAAGTACGCTACATCTTCGAACATCTGGCTGGCGTTGGGCATACCTTCGGGATCATACGCATGAACCACGGCGCCTGCATCTTGTAGTGTTTGCACGATCGCAATTGCGGGGCTGTCACGCATATCATCGGTATTCGGCTTGAAGGTGAGGCCGAGCACGGCCACTACTTTGCCGCGTACGTCCCCGCCGATTGCTTGAATGACTTTCCGACCCATTGCGCGTTTGCGCTTCTCATTCGTCTGGACGACCGCTTCGACGATGGTTTGCGGGGCTTCGAAGTCTTGAGCGGTCTTGAGCAGTGCGAGCGTGTCCTTGGGAAAGCAGCTACCGCCATAACCGGGGCCGGCATTGAGGAATTTGCTGCCGATCCGCTTGTCGAGGCCCATGCCACGAGCGACCTGCTGCACATCAGCGCCAGTCTTTTCGCAGAGGTCGGCGATTTCGTTGATGAATGTGATCTTGGTCGCCAGAAAAGCATTGCCGGCATATTTGGTGAGTTCGGCCGAACGACGGTTCATTTCGAGGATCGGCGATTTGTTCAGGCTTAACGGACGATAGGCTTCGCGCATCACACCGAGCGCTCGCGTGTCTTCGCTGCCGATTACGATGCGGTCGGGTCGCTTGAAATCCTCGATCGCGGCGCCTTCGCGGAGGAATTCGGGGTTTGAGACAACCGCAAATTCGCCATCCGGCCGGGTTGTGGCGATGATCCGCTCCACCTCGTCGCCGGTACCGACCGGAACCGTCGACTTTGTGACGACAACGGTAAAACCGTCCATCGCGCGCGCAATAGCGGCGGCGGCGGCTTCGACGAAACTCAAGTCGGCATGACCGTCCCCGCGGCGCGACGGAGTGCCGACAGCGATGAATACGACCTCTGCACGAGCAACGGCAGGGGCCAACTCAGTCGTAAACGAAATTCGTCCGGCCCGCGCATTGCGCTCTATCAGATCGGCAAGTCCGGGCTCGAAGATCGGAACCTTACCGCCTCGCAACGCCTCGATCTTGGCTTCATCCAGATCGACGCAGACAACGTCGTGCCCGAAATCGGCGAAGCATGCGCCGGAAACGAGGCCGACATACCCGGATCCGATCATAGTGATCTTCATCGCATTTCCACTTCGCTATTCGCGTACGAGAGGCAGGGCATGTTAGACGTGCTCGCCCATGGCCTCAGCGGGGTGGCAATAACCAGCAACTGACGCTTGGCGGTGGCGTCGGAATCTCCGGATTTCCTAGACGCCGGGGCGGCCAGGCGAATGGTGATTGCATCTCCACCAGACCTCTCAAGAGCAAGCGTCCGGTGAGGTTCAGGCCTTTACCGCATGCTCCACAGGACGCGTCTCGGCCAGCATGAACGGGCGCGGCGCGCCGGTGTCACACGTGTCGGCAGGCTTGCTCGGCGCGTCTATCGCCGCGACGGGGGCGCGTACCTTAATTTCGGGCATGGCAGCCTGCACCCCATGATTGACGGCGCAGATCGCGGCTTGCGTACGGTTCTGGACATTAAGCTTGCGCAGAATTGCCTTCACATGAACTTTCACGGTCGCTTCGCCGATATCGAGACGGCGAGCGATCACCTTGTTGGGGTAACCCATTACGAGGCATCGCAGAGTAGCGATCTCGCGTTCGGAAAGAAGGTTCGAAAGGTCGCCTTCGGTCTTTGTCCGGTCGGCTGTTGCCAAGGTGAAGTGCGGCAGTTGTTTGACCAGCTCTCCCGGAACAACTTTCTCACCACGCGCTGCCAATTGAAGGCAGTTAACGAGGGACTCGCACGAGATTTCCTTGAGGATATAACCGTCCGCGCCGGCTTCAAACACGTCCACGAGGCAATCGACTTCGAGACCTTCGTGCAAGACGACTAGTCGCGAATCCGGAAACGCCTGACGCACGGCATGAACATCTTCGGCGATATTGCGGGATGCATCGGCGTCAAAGACTATCATTCCGACAGGGACTGCAGCGTGATCCTTGGCTGAAATCATGGCGGAACAGGTTTTGTGTAAACCTACAACCGAAAATTCTTCATCATACAGGATGGACTTTAGTCCTTCACTGACGATCGGGTTTGAGCAGATAAGTGAAACACTCGTTGATACCGTACGCATGATACGTACCCCCCAAGTTGTTTAAACTATGCTTCCCTTTTCTTATTCTTCATCTATGGTTCTACACAGAAATCGCACACCACCTGACCCCCGCTTAAAGCGGGAAGAGGCCTTTTGATTGTGGGTGCGACTGGCCGGTTAATCGATTCGTTAACCTATTCTCTTTGGTAAAACACAATCATACTGATTACCAGTGGATTCACCTGAACTCTTTCCGCCTGTCCTAAATTTGGACATTCTGGACGATTAGACACAAACGTCAGCGTGTGAGCGCAAACAATCGCTGATTTTCGGATCCACCATGCTTGTATCGAATTCGGCCGCATGCGTATTCTGACGGGATGTTTCAGCACGAACCAACGTCGGTTCGACGGAGGACCGGCGAGCGGGGGACATGGTGGCGGTTAATTGACTAAGCTGAATGTAGCCATCTGGGTAATCATCGCGGCGCTCCATCTTGCTGTCATCGCCCGGGCAATCCTGCTGGCGGGGCGCGACCCCTATGCGCGCGCGGCGTGGTTGCTGCTGCTGATCGCTTTACCTTTTGTCGGGCTGACATTGTATGTTCTGTTCGGAGAGCCGTGGACGTCGAAGAGGTTCAGACAGCGTGGGCGCCTTGTATATGAAGAGCTGCTTCCTTTCGCACCTTCGCCAGCGATCCATTCAGGCGGGGAGGGACCGAACGCAAATGCCTTCCGTACTTTCGAGGGGGCATCGCGCTGGCCCACTTCCACCGGCAACCTTGCGCGCCTCGCACCTGATTCAGATACTGCCATCGCGATGCTCGTTGAAGACATCGACGCGGCAGCGCAATCGGTTCACTTGTCATTCTATATATGGCTCGACGATAACAACGGCAGGGAAGTCGTTGAAGCGGTCTGTCGCGCTGCTCGGCGGGGGGTGACCTGCCGGATTGCAGCGGACGCAATAGGGTCGCGCGCGCTTATCAACTCCGACTTGTGGACGATGATGCGCCAGGCGGGCGCCCGACTTTGCAAATCGTTGGAAGTGCCGTTCGGAATGGCTTTCCTTGCCGGGCATCGCACGGACCTGCGCAACCATCGCAAGGTTGCCGTAATAGATGGAAGCATAACCTATTGCGGAAGCCAGAACTGCGCCGACCCGGCATTTCTCATTAAACGGAAGTTTGCGCCCTGGGTCGATATCCTCGTTCGTTTCGAAGGGCCGGTGGCGCGCCAGGCGGATATCATTTTCGCATCTGCATGGACTGTCGAAACTGGGGAGGATCTTGGCGCGGTAATGTCTGCGCAGCCGCCTCGGGCGTCGCCGACAGGCATTCCCGCAATTGCGACGGGGACGGGCCCGCTCTCACCTCGCGGAACTATGAGCGAGATGTTTGCTGCCGTGCTCGCCGCAGCACAGAGCAGCGCGACTATCACCACACCCTATTTCGCGCCCGATCCCCCGCTGCTGGCTGCAATAGTTGCCGCGGCCCGACGCGGAGTCGCGGTTCGTATCGTATTTCCCCATCGTAACGACAGCCGGATCGTCGGCGCCATTGGCCGAGCTTATTATCCGTTACTTGTAGAGGCTGGTGTCAAAATCTTCGAATTTCGAGGTGGGCTGCTGCACGCGAAGACGATGATGGTCGACGATACGCTGGCCTTGATCGGATCGTCGAATATGGACCGGCGCAGCCTGGACCTTAATTTTGAAAACAACATTTTGCTCGAGTCCCCGGAGTTCGCAACTCAACTGAGCGACCGGCAGAATCTCTGGTTGGACGATGCTATCGATATCGATTCCGATAACGTCACCCGGCGCCCCCTGGCACGCCGCCTCGCGGACAATCTCCTGACGATGATTGCGCCCCTGTTTTAAGTCGAGGGTGCAATGACTGCGTCAGCGCGGCGAGCGCCTCGAGCGGGTCAAGAATGCGATGAAATGGCTTGGGGCCAAGGGGCCGCCCATTTGGGCCGGGCCGACTTTCAGGCTTCGATGGTGGGCGTAGCAAGGATTGAACTTGCGACCCCTACGATGTCAACATAGTGCTCTACCACTGAGCTATACGCCCGCACCATCGAGCGCCCCTTTCCGGGGCAGGCGGGCCCTTTAGCGAGGCTGATCTGGCCGCGCAAGGGCAATTCGCTAGTTATTGCAGACGAGCGCTCACGCGGTCGTCCAAGACCCGTTCGACTTCCAGTACGAGGTCACGCAAATGAAAGGGTTTTGACAGAACCTTGGCATGCGGCTGCTCACGGCTCGCCTTCAAGGTAACCGCGGCAAATCCGGTGATGAACATCACCTTTGTATGCGGGCTTACCTCATTGCATTTCTGGGCAAGTTCGATGCCGTCCATTTCTGGCATGACGATATCGGACAGCAACAGGTCGTAATCGCTTTCCACCAGGAGGGGAACGGCAGCGGTGCCGCGATCAACCGAATCCACCTTGTATCCAGCATTGACGAGGGCGCGTTCGAGATAAACGCGCATTGCATCGTCATCCTCTGCAAGCAGGATCCGTTGAGTCGCTGTGTTCGTCATGGGGGCCTTGTAGCCCCACCGCTTTAAAAAAGCATGTATCGCAAACGGGTAATGTAAATATGGGACAGTTTTTGCGCACCGTAGCCGGGGCTTGGCAATTCCGGTCTTGATTAAAGATCTTTCGCGGACAACGCTCGTTCGATGCGGGAGACTCAGTCAGAATCGGCGACGGATATCGAGCTTTCGAGTGGCGGGCAGATCGCCGGATGTGCCGGACCGGCCTATCGGCTTTGGCGCTCGGCCCAATGCAGCGTTCCGGTTCTTGTATCAGTTCCACATAGCGGGAGGTGTTATCCCGAGGCGGTCGTTTCGGCACTTCGAGATTCCGCGCAGGCAATGCTTCGGCTTGAGGATCGCTATATCGACGTCGTCGCCCGCCCAGTTGCGGCGGCGGCGGGGGCTAGCCTGATGATGGCAGACGCGCCTCGCGCAATGATCGATCTGAACCGGTCGGCAGACGATATCGATTGGTCCATGGTCCGCGGCGAAAAGCCCCGTGCGGTTCGGCACTCGCTTGCCAATCGTCGCTCACGCAATGGATTGGGCCTCGTACCGCGCCGCATTCCCGGCATGGGGGAAATCTGGCGGCAACCACTTGAGAAGGCCGAACTCGATAGCTGGATCGCAGGGATTTACAGGCCCTATCACATGGCTCTGGCCAGTGAATTGGAAAGGCTGCGCGATCGGTGGGGCGCTGTGCTTTTGATTGACCTGCATTCGATGCCGCCGCTGCGGAAAACCCATCCGGAGGACCGACCGGCCGAATTCGTGATCGGCGATCGGTTCGGCGCTTCCTGTGATCCCGGATTGGTCGATCTGGCCATTCGCTATCTTTCGGCGCACGGTCGGCGTGTTGCGCACAACCGTCCTTATTCGGGAGGATACGTCCTTGATCGATATGGGCAAACCGCGCGAGGCGTACATGCCATGCAGATAGAGGTGTGCCGCACGTCGTATCTCGATGCCAATCTCGATCAGCCGAGTTTTCGGGCGGGGGCGATCACTAAATTGCTGGCAGGGCTTGTCGAGACGATGGCTGCTGAGGTGGAGGCCATCAGTGGCAACCGGCAGATGCCACAGGCAGCGGAGTAGGTAGACGATAAAAAACCACCTCGCGCAGTTGCGCGAGGTGGCCAAGGTTCAGGGAGGAAATGCACTCACGTGCATCTGCCGGAAGAGCCATGAGGGGAAGCCCTGCCAGCATCACCAAAATAGGTGGGTATGAAGCCGTTTCAAGCGGTTCGGAGAGATTCGGCGCTGACTTAAAACAGTTCGCCGCAATGCGCCTCGTCAGAGGCGAGATGCCGAAGAGTGTCGGCAAGAGCGCGGCTCTCCAAGTGGAGCGGTCGGTAAATAGAAAGAGGGCGCAACCCGCATGCGGGCGCGCCCTCGATTTGCTGGGTTTTGAGGCCTTACGCAGTAGGCACAGCCGCGGTTGCGGCGTCGGGCTGGGGGACTTTGCCTTGCTGGATCTGACGACCGAAGATCGTGCGCATCATGTCCATCGAAAAGATCTGCGCCCAGATGAGCGGCAGCAAGCCATTCTCGGTCCACTTGCGCAACTGATCGCCGCGAAGTTCGCGCAGCTTTTCCTGATTGATCATCTGGAAACCGCGATAAACGAAAGGCTTGTCATTACCCTGTTCCGTGATGGCGACTTCGCCTTCCATCAGCAGGTCGTGGTCCTTCAATTCCTTCATGAAATTCTGCGTGCGTTGACCGGCATGCTCGAACTGTTCGCAGAAGTTGAGGATTTCCTTGGTGCCTTCGCTGGGCTGACCATCTTCGAAAAGAGGCTGGCCATCTTCGAACTCGCCGATGTTTTCAGCAGTCGGATCGAAGCACAGCGAAAGATCGTCGCTGTTCTGGTTCAGCCGAGCAAGCATGAACGGGTAACGACGGACATAGGCAGGAATGTAAACCTGCTCGGTGACAGTGCCTTCATCGTCGCAGAAGGTGTTTACGCCATCGTTGAGGCCCATCAGTGCCAACGGCACGGCATCGGGACCGGTGGAAAACACGATTGGCATGTCACGCTGTGCCTGCACGAATTCATCGACTGTCAGCGGGATGGCATGCTGCTTGGCAAGCCATGGCGCCTTGGTCATCGGACGCGAGCGATAGTTCGCATGGTCCTTGCTGTTGAGCGGCATGAGGTCTTTGAAAAACAGGGGCAGGTTGGGCTGCGGCGCGCTGGCCATGGATCTCTCCGAAATTCAGTTGGATTGTCGACAAGCCGGCAGGCAAGCGTTCGAAGCGGGCGCTTTACGGTGTTGGCGCGTCGGGTGCAAGCGGCACGAGTTTGCCAGGATTGAGTATTCCCTGTGGGTCGAGCGCCTGTTTTATAGTCTGCATTAGTCCTAGCGCCACGGGATCGCCAAGCCTGCTTAATTCGTCACGCTTCATCTGACCGATCCCGTGTTCCGCGCTGATCGATCCGCCAAACTCGGTGACAAGATCATGCACAAAGGCGCTGATGATTTTGCCGTCAGTCATTTCCCATTCGCCTTGGACGGCCCCTGGGGGGGCAAGTACGTGATAATGGATATTGCCGTCGCCAAGGTGCCCGAATCCAATTGCTGTCGTGCCGGGAAATCGTTTTTCGATTTCGGGAGAGGCGGATTCGACGAACTCGGCCATGCGCGCCACCGGGACGGAAATGTCATGCTGCATCGCTGGGCCGATGGCTCTTTCTGCAGGAGAGATGCTCTCGCGCAGCAACCAAAAAGCTTCCGCCTGCGCTTCGCTCGCAGATATCACCGCATCTTGGATGAGGTCACGTTCCATAGCGCTGTGCAGCACGTCTTCGGCGAGCCCGTCGATCGCGTCTGCGTCAGCCGCTTCGGCGACCAGTTCGACCAATGCGTACCATGCGTGGTCACTGGACAATGGACTTCGCGAATCGGGCAGATGTGCGAGCACCGACTGGAGGCAATGGTGAGGCAGCACTTCGAAGCCTTCTAGCGCATCGCCTGCACGTTTCTCGCAGTGAAGCAGCAATTCGCGCGCGCTCGAAATGCTCGACAAGCCGATCCATGCCACACGCCGCTGCGCCGTTTGCGGCACGAGACGCAATGTGGCGGCCGTAACAATTCCAAGAGTCCCTTCAGAACCGATCAGCAATTGTTTGAGATCGAAACCGCGATTGTCTTTCTTGAGCGGGACGAGGTTCGAAAAAACGGAACCATCGGCCAGCACACTTTCCAAGCCGAGAACCTGCGCACGCATGGTACCGTGGCGCAGGACCTGCGTGCCCCCGGCGTTGGTTGAAACCAGGCCACCAATCGTGGCCGATCCCTTCCCGCCGAGGGTCAGGGGAAACCGAAGTTCCTCCGCTTCTGCGGCATCGTGCAGCGTTTGCAAGACTACACCGGCATCGCAGGTAACCTGCTGGGCAGCCACGTCCAGCTCGCGAATTGTGTTCATTCGACGAAGTGAAAGGATCACGCTTTCGCCCCCGTCGTCTGGCGTAGCACCGCCCGACATTCCGCTGTTACCGCCCTGTGGTACGATCGGCACGCCATGCGCGCTGCATAGCTTCACGAAGCGCGACACTTCATCGGTCGACACGGGAGATGCCAGCCCGACAGCCTTGCCGGTGTAACGGCCACGCCAGTCGGTCAGCCACGGTTCCACAAGATCCTTGTCGTATGTGAACCCTCGCGGCCCCAGCAATTTTGTCGCAGCGCTTCGGAACGTGTCTCTGTCTCTCATGATGCGGCGTCTTTGCCACATCCTGACAAGTGATTACCAGCACTTGCCAATCTATGCCGAACAATTAAGCCCGCATTCAAGCGTGGGGGCGCATCAGCATTCTCTGGATTTCCGCACGTCACCAAACCTGCGGGCAGAGGAGCTTTCGTACCAACCCCATGTCCTTGCTTTCCCCCCTGGCTGCCATGCTGATTGCATTGGGCACTCCGCAGGGGACGGGACCTGACATGGCCGCACATCATGTCCATAATAGCGAGGCTGGGTCGGTCGATCTGAAAGCGCTGTCTGCGCGCAGGCAGGTATGGCGCGGATTCGTCGACACGACGATAATACCGATCGTCAATCAGGTCAGGATCGAGCGGCGGGTGATCATGCGCGTCAGCCCGCGGCCGAGCAGCATCAGCCGAAGCATGTTGAGCGAGTTGCCGCAGCAGGCGGTTCCCCCTCGGTTGGTCGAGCGTCCGCACGGGAAATGTGTAGATGCCGGCGACATCGTGGGTGTTTCCGATCGCGGTAGTAGGTTGATGATGTACATGCGGGACCGGCACATCATTTCCGCCGAGTTGGAAAAGTCCTGCAGCCCCCGCGACTTCTACCTCGGGTTTTATGTCGAGCGTAGCGAGGACGGGAAACTTTGCGTGGATCGCGATCGGCTGATGTCGAGGGCCGGAGCGAAATGCCGGATTTCCCATTTCAGCCGCCTCGTAGCGGTGGGCGGGGATCGCTGAAGGGCGACTAACGCCGTTTTCTTGACTTTTACCGCATTTCCGGCGAAGGGCGGCGCCAGCCGATGCTGCGCATGCGCAATTTCGCGTCGGCCCATGTTCCAGGGACAATTTCGAACCACATGACTTTTGCCGATCTCGGCCTTTCCGAAGACTTGCTCAGGGCAGTAAGCGAAGCCGGCTATACCGAGCCGACCGACATCCAGCGCGAGGCCATCCCGCCGGTGCTGATGATGAAGGACATCATCGGTATAGCCCAGACGGGTACGGGCAAGACGGCGAGTTTCGTGCTGCCCATGATCGACATCATGGCAAGCGGCCGCCGGCGGGCGCTGATGCCGCGTTCGCTGATCCTGGCACCGACCCGCGAGCTGGCAGCCCAGGTCGCCGAAAACTTCGAGAAATACGGCAAGAATCACGACCTCAAGCTCGCCTTGCTGATCGGCGGTGTGCAGATGGGCGATCAGGTCAAGGCGCTGAACGAAGGCGTCGATGTGCTGATTGCGACGCCGGGCCGCCTGATGGATCTGTTCGAGCGGGGCAAGATCCTGCTGAATGGCTGCGAACTGCTGGTTATCGACGAAGCGGACCGCATGCTCGACATGGGTTTCATCCCCGACATCGAGTTCATTTGTTCGAAGCTGCCCGAAACGCGGCAGACAATGCTTTTCTCGGCGACGATGCCGCCCCCGATCGAGAAGCTGACGAAGAAATTCCTCAATAATCCCAAGCGGATCGAGGTCAGCCGCGCCGCGACCACGAATAAAGACATCACCGCTTTCAAGATTCCGGTGAAGAGCCGCCAGAAGCGCGAGACGCTGCGCTGGCTGCTCAATCACGACCAGGTCGAAACCGCGATCGTCTTTGCCAACCGCAAGACGACGGTGCGCGAGCTCAACAAGAGCCTGCAGCGCCACGGATTCCGGAGTGGCGAAATCCACGGGGACATGGATCAATCGAATCGCCTGAAGGAACTCGACCGGTTCAAGAAGGGCGAGATCAACATTCTCGTTGCATCGGACGTTGCAGCGCGCGGCCTCGACGTAAAAGGCGTGAGCCACGTGTTCAATTTCGACACGCCCTGGCACCCGGACGATTACGTTCACCGCATCGGCCGCACGGGCAGGGCGGGCGCCAAGGGCCGCGCGTTCACCTTCGTGGCAGAAGAAGACGCCGAGGCGATCGCTAACGTCGAGAAGCTGACCGGTGCGAAAGTACCCGTGTTCGGCAAGAAGGACGTGCGCGTCGATCTGGTCGAGAATACGCCGAAGCCCGAAGAGACGGCGGAACCGGAAGAGCAGCCCAAGCGCAGCCGGAAGAAGCGCGAGGACGACGATGTCGCGCCGCGGACCAAGCCGGAGCGAGCGCCGAAGGCCAAGCGCGAACCGCGCAGAAGCCGTAACGAAGACGAAGCGCCGGTTGCAGCGGGCGAATGGAACGGGCCGCGCCCGGGCTTTCTCGACATCTCCGCCACCTGATTTAACGGTCGTCCGACCGGCATTTCTTTCTGGCGAAATGCAAAACCCAGGCTGATCGAGGAATTCGGCAGTCGATAAGTTCCGTCGCCCATTCGAGAGGCGATACTGAAAGCATGAAAGTGCGCCGCTGGCGCAGGGATGCGATGAGGCGGTCTAGTCTGCCAGGGTGACGAAGCTGTCGAGCACGCGTTTTTCGCCGGCTTTTTCGAAATCGATCGTCAGCTTGTTGCCTTCTTGGCCGGTTACGGTGCCGTAGCCGAACTTGTCATGGAAGACTCGGGCGCCGTCGGCGATGTCGCTGCGGGGCTTGGCCGCGAAGCTGGCGGCGCTGCGGCCCGGTTCGGCTATACGCTTGGGCGTCGCATCGTATTTCGTCGACAGGGCCCGCTGCCATCCGGGGCCGCGCGCGCCCGAGCGATCCGGGCGGTTGGAGGACACGTGAGCGAAGGGGTCGTCGGTCTCGCTCCAGTTCGCGCGCCAGAGCGAGGCACCACCGGTCATGGTAGTTTCGCTCTTCACGTGTTCTTCGGGCAGTTCCTCGATAAAGCGGCTGGGTATCGAACTGGTCCACTGGCCATAGATGCGGCGGTTTGCGGCGTGAAAGATCGAGCAGCGGCGCTTGGCGCGCGTGATCGCGACATAGGCGAGGCGGCGCTCTTCCTCGAGGCTGGCCAATCCGCCTTCGTCGATAGCGCGTTGGCTGGGGAAGACGCCTTCTTCCCAACCGGGGAGGAAGACATGATCGAATTCCAGTCCCTTGGCCGCATGCATGGTCATGATGGTGACTTTCTCACCGTCATTGGCCCGTTCATTGTCCATCACCAGGCTGACATGTTCGAGGAAATCGCCAAGCGTGTCGTATTCTTCCATGGCGCGGGCAAGTTCGGTCAGGTTTTCGAGGCGACCCGCGCTTTCGGCGCTGCGATCCTTCTGCAGCATGTCCTCGTAACCGCTTTCGGCAATCACCGTGCGCAACAGTTCGGACGGCGTAATCTGTTCCGATAGCTCTCGCCAGTGGACGAACTGACCGAGCAGGCCGATCAGAGTGTTGCGTGCGCGCGCCGGCAATTCGTCCGTATCGCACAGGTCGAGACTGGCGGCGGCCAGCGGCGTCTGCGTGCGGCGCGCATGGCGGCGCATGGCTTCCAGCGTCTTTGCGCCAAGGCCGCGCTTGGGCTGATTGTAGATCCGTTCGAATGCCAGATCGTCGGCCGGCTGGGCAATGGTGCGCAGATAGGCTAGCGCGTCTCGGATCTCGGCACGTTCGTAGAAGCGGAAGCCGCCCACAATGCGATAGTTGAGGCCGATCTGGATGAAGCGGTCTTCGAATTCGCGCGTCTGATATTGTGCGCGAACGAGAATGGCGACCTCGTCCAGCGGAGCGCCTTCGGCTTCGAGCCGCTCTATCTCTTCGCCTACGCGGCGCGCTTCTTCGGGTGCATCCCAGACGCCGATAACCCGGACCTTTTCGCCGGCCGGCAGTTCGGTCCACAGCGTCTTGCCGAGCCGTTCGCTATTGGCGTCGATAAGTCCCGATGCCGCGGCAAGAATCTGCGGCGTGGAGCGGTAGTTCTGTTCAAGCTTGATCACAGCTGCGCCAGGAAAATCCTTTTCAAACTTGAGGATATTGGCGACTTCTGCGCCACGCCATGAATATATGGACTGATCATCATCGCCCACCACGCAGATGTTCTTGCGCGCCTGGGCAAGCAGGCGCAGCCAGAGGTACTGAACCTGATTGGTATCCTGATATTCGTCGACGAGGATGTATTTGAAGCGCTGCTGATACTGTTCCAGCACATCGCGGTGATCGCGAAAGATGTTGAGGATATGCAATAGCAAATCGCCGAAGTCGCAGGCGTTGAGGGTCTTGAGGCGGTCCTGATACAGTTTGTAGAATTGCGCGCCGCGGCCATTGGCATAAGCTTCATTTTCGACCGCATCGAGATCGCCGGGATTGAGGCCGCGGTTCTTCCAACGGTCGATCAAACCGGCCAGTTGGCGGGCGGGCCAGCGCTTTTCGTCGAGATCGTTTTCCTGGATCAACTGCTTGAGCAGACGAAGCTGATCGTCGGTATCGATGATCGTATAATTGCTTTCCAGTCCCACCAGTTCAGCGTGACGGCGCAGCATGCGGGCGCCGATGGAATGGAACGTCCCCAACCAGGGCATGCCTTCGACCGCATCCCCAATATGACGGCCCACACGCTCGCGCATTTCGCGCGCTGCCTTGTTGGTGAAGGTGACGCACAGGATTTCGCTTGGCCATGCGCGCCGGGTTGCGATGAGATGTGCCAAACGTGCGGTGAGTGCCGCGGTCTTGCCGGTGCCCGCCCCAGCAAGCATCAACACCGGTCCTTCCGTGGTCAATACGGCATCGCGCTGGGGTGCGTTCAACTGGGCCGCATAGGCGGGAATCTGCGCCTTTTCGAGCGCGCCGGACGAGGGTGATGGGTCGGACATGAAGTCCGGAACAGCTAGGGAACGCCAAGGCAGAACACAAGCCCTGCGCATGGCCCCCCTCTGGAACCGACGACCCGTTTCCTGCGTAAGACGGGCAATGACAACGATAATGGAGACTTCTCCTATGCGTAATCTTATCTTCGCCGGCGCCGCGGCAATCGCCTTTACGGCCGTTCCTGCCATCGCGCAGGACGTGGCAGTAGATGCCGACGGTACGGTCTATGTCCTGACCGACGAGCAGCAGACCATGTATGACGGCTGGCCTGCCGACCGGCAGACGACCTATGACGCGTGGCCTGACGAGGTGCAGGAATATTACTGGACGCTAACCCCGGCGCAGGTCGAAGGCTGGTGGGTGCTGACGGACGATCAGCGCGTACGCATCTATGAAATGACGCCCGAAGCCCGCACGCAGGCGTGGACGCAGATTTCTTCGCAGATGAGCGCTGCCCCGGCTGCGACCACTTCTGCCCCGTCCAGCACGGCAACAGCGCGTACTGCAACGACCGCCGGTGCGTCCACGAGTTCCGCCACGCCGCGGTTCGTGAGCAAGGAAGTCACGCAGGCAACGCCGTCGGGTTACGCGGCTGCATCGGGTGAAGACGTGCCCGTCTGCCGCGGCGATCAGCAGGACGGTTGCATCAACAGCTGGGAAAAGAACAAGACCGGCACCCGTCCGCTCGAATACTGGCCGGGCAAGCCCGCGAGTGAAATCGACGAGCCACTGCCTGCGACCAAGCCAGGCTCATAACAACAGGCTTTCCGCTCGCGCGCCCCAAGCTGGCAGCGCGACGCTTGGAGGGGGCGGGTACACCATGGTGTTCCCGCCCCTTTTCGTATTCTCATCATGGTGTTAGCGGGTTTTCCTCGAAATGATCTTACAGGGCGAGGCGCAGCTTGCCGCATTTTGAGCACATTTTACGACAAACCGGTCCGCGGCTGCGTTCGAGCCGCATCCAAATCCCTGCACCGTCCGTTGATCCCCCATAATCGAGCACATGCGAATTGTGCCTCAGGACGGCCCAGTGGCCAAACGAAAGGACCAATGATGCGTAAGACATTCTATTACATAGCTGGCGGCGCACTTGCTGCCGTATGTATCCCGGCTGTTGCACAGGACATGACTGCAGCGGAAACCGACACTGCCGATGCTGCGACGACCCCGTCCACGGCTATGACGGCCGAACAACAGGTTTCCTATGACGGATGGCCGACCGAGCAGCAGACCCAGTTCGACGCCTGGCCGGAAGACGTGAAAGCCTATTATTGGGGCCTTACACCGGAGCGTCAGGAACTGTTCTGGCGGATTTCAGACGAAAACAAGGTGACGATCACGGCCCTTAGTGCCGAGCAGCAGGCGCAGGCTTGGACGCAGATCGAAGCTCAGGCTGCAGCCCAGACTGCACCGGCAACTACTGCGCCCGCAACAACCGCACCGGCATCCCCTACCGAGCCGATGACTGATACTACGGCACCGGCCGATCCGATGGGCGACACTACCGCACCGGTCGAACCCGAAACGGATGCAGCCACCGATCCGATGTAATCGGTCTGGATCAAATCATTGGGCAAGGCGGAGAAGAGATACCTTCGCCTTGCCCATTTTTCTGTCCGCCACGACTTCGAGGCCGCGCAGTTCGCGCTCTTCCCTTGCCCCGGTTTCCAGCGCGACCCAAGTTGCCGGGCCGATCCATCCCAGACGCGTCAGCCGGTCGATGGCGACATGGCCTGCTCCGGTATCGTAAGGCGGATCGAGCAGGATCAGGTCGTGCGGGGCCTTAGCCGGACCGAGGCTCATCACGGAGGCCTGCTGGACGGTCG
>JACLAD010003299.1_pt1 | contig 121076 bp, 141 predicted proteins | sample 8027901 | NCBI WGS metagenome assembly JACLAD01 (sample SAMN15725071, study PRJNA655200) | protist metagenome | isolation source: fluorescence activated cell sorting (FACS) single amplified genomes of... | place: Spain: Blaines Bay Microbial Observatory, Mediterranean Sea | collected 2016-07-05 | reverse complement strand
GGTGGTTTTTGGCGTTCGAAGACCCTGATTGCGCACATATCCCAGGGGGTGGGAGAACGCCAATCTGAGGGTTAATCTCTGCAGAGAAAAATCGCCACTATCCCATAGTTTACAGGGGCTTGCGAGAAACGCGCAGGCGAGTTCGAAAATTTCCTGTGGGGTGACCGCTGGTTTGACCGCATTTACCAGTTGATCTTGCGCCAACAGCCGCTCTTTTTCCAGTTTCTCGATTTTCCGTTCATAGGCGGTAATAGTCCCTGCACTGGTACTGTCCACCAATCGGTCCATAAGGCCATCAATTTGGTTTCAAGTACTGTGATACGCTTATTCAGGTCACGTCGGAGCGTTTCAGCCTTTTGTGCTTGATTGGACCATGCGCGCTCCACCATAGCTTTTACCATACGAACCACGCCTGTTTGCGGACGCATGGACGTCAGCAGCGTTTTAAACTAGCCTTCAATGGTATCGTGGCGAATGGACTTGTTTGCGCTGGGGCAGTCTTTGGTGCGGCATAAATAGTATGCGTGTTTCTTGCCCGTACCCGATTTGGACCAGCAGGAGGTCATAGGCTTGTCACAGTCCCCGCAGGTGACAAATCCGCGCAGTGGGAAATCCTTGTTAATATCTTTGCGGGTTGGTGCCGGAGCTGCAAATTTTCGCCGCGCTTTAATCTTCTCGAACATCTCCAGTGATATTAGCGGTTCGTGCAGCGCTTTGCGAAACGGAACATTCCAGATTTTGGATTCGAGATAACCGGCATAGAGCGGTTGGCTCAACATATCCGAGACCACTTGCGGTCTGATCTTGCCGTTGGGCTTGCGACGCAAGAAGGCGGGTTGATCTTCTAAGAACCGCTGCACTTCTGCCTGAATGCCAAAGCGTCCCGAAGCATAGCCTTCCAGCGCTTCGGTGACGATGGACGCAACGGGTTCGTCGTGCACCAGAATGCCGCCCTCGGTTTTGATGCGTATGTATTTGTAGCCGATGGGCGCGTGAAACACTCAATAGCCCTTCATCAGCCGCGCCCAAGAGCGGTTGCGCGTGGTCTCGGCCACTTTCTCTCGGTAATGCTGCGCGCCAAGCGCTTGAATGCCGTCATAGAAGTTCCCGTCCGCATCGCGGGCGTGCTTGAACTTCATTGTAGGACTTTCCAGGAGCGCACCCGTCTTGTGAATGGCATCGCGCAAATCAAAGAACACACGCACATCTCTGGCCAAACGGCTGATGTCATCAATGATAACGACATAGCGTGTGTCTTTGGGTCCGAGTTTAAGGAAGCGAAGCATGTCTTGCACATCGGGACGATCAAGAATTTTCCCCGAGATCGCCTGATCCGAGAAGACTTTGACGACCGGTATCCCCAAATGCCGCGCATATTCGCGGCCTCTGGTTTCCTGGCTATCAAGGCCTGATGCACCAACGATCTGGGAGCGATCCGAAACACGGGTATAAATAACCGCGTGATAGGTCACGCTGGTATCACTGTAATCAATGTCATTGTTTTGAAAATTCACGTCTCTCTCCTTTCTGTTTGTGTGTCGCTTTGAGTATTGGATGGCGCTGATCTGGCATTGTCAGCAATGACCAGATCTTCGACCAGCACCGGGTCAGCGGCTGAGCCATGCTCAAACGCCTCTAACGCATAATCACGCGCAACGGCCTTCAGGGCGTGTAGCGTCTCATCGCTCTGTTGCCGGTCTTGGGCGGTTGTGATCGGGTGAACGCCAAAGCCCAGATCGATGAATTGCACGATGATCGCCCATAGGGCTTCGATCAGCTCGCGCTTTTGTGCGTCCGGGATGTCGTAATCATCTAGAAATCGTTGGTAATAGGCGGTATCGACGCCGAGACTTGGCGGCGGCGCATGTGTTTGAGTTGACGTCTGCGGAGCAGCGCTGGTGTTTTGGATTTCGCTGGCAGCCGAGAAGGTCTCGGCGATGTCTTTATGTGGGGGTGTCCTTTGTGTCATGGTTTGAGGGGCTTTCATCATTTATGTGTTTAGCTTGAATCCATAGGATCAGCTCTCCTGTCCTTGAGGGAGGGGCGGTGTTTTTGCGATATGTCTTGTATGATTTTAGCATAGCAAATCCGTGTGTCCTCCTTCAAAGGTTTCGGGGTTTCCTGCGCGTACAAAGCGTGGATAACCTTGCGGGTTATTGTTGGGGCTCGGGCTGATTTTGGGCCGGGCCTTGTCGCGTATTTCGTGCGGGCGCGCTGCTGTTATCTGACACGTCACCCATCAGCATATAGCGCTGGTCGGCCAGGCTTTGGTCCTACGAACCTTCAGCGCTTTTTTGCGCAGACGCGTTGCCTTGGCTGCGCTCCTGTTTTCTCAGGCGATCCACGGCGTAATAGGCCTGATCGGCCAGACGGCGCACTTTCAGAATATCGGTACCCAAGAAAGATTGCATCTCGGCAATCTGTCCGGTTTTCGGATCGGTGTAGAGGCGTGCAAAAGTGACATTGAAAAAGGCACGGCCTTCTTTGCTGACATTGCGAAATATCGAGGCCTTGACCGCGCCGTCATTGAAACGCTCGACGGGCGCTTTGCTGCTGGCGCCTGTGTGATGGTCTTGGGGTGTGTTTGCCATGGTGTTTTTCCTTTCCTTGGTTAGGGTTGGCAAAGGGGATAGTGATATCACAAATAGAACAAAATAAGAATAAATACCTATAAATTATTGATTTAGAACGAGAGTTATGCATTCGATTGTATTTACCGTTCAGGTTCACGTATCTGGCGCTCATAGGTATTGGCTTGAACAGGCTCCCGCGTGTGACCCAGCCCATGAGATTTGGCTTTCGCCATCGCGGCATCGCATTGCTCGGCCAGCCAGGCGGCTTTGAAGAGGGAGGCTTCGACCGGGCGGGCGATTCGCTGCGGCGGTCGCAAGACAGGCCTGGGGTGGTCTTTGCCGACCATGGACGAGCCGCGCCCGTCTGTTTGCTCACCTTCACCGCGTGATGTGTTACCGCGTTCATTGTCTTGCTCGATGGCTTTGATCCGGGATTTCAGCCGCGCCTCATGGGCTACACCCTCTTGCCGTCGCTGCGCCTCGGGCTTTTCAAGATGCAGGCGCATGGTCTCACCTCCAGGATCGGCCTCGCGCGTGTAATCGCGCCTGAGTTGCGGCAGCGCGCCCAAAACCTCAGGCGGCATCCATGCCCCGTCATAGCGCTGTGCCACGCTGCTGCGGTAATCATTTGTAGGATTGCCCATCACAGACCGCCTACAATCGACAGCGCGGTGGGCAGCGAGGATTTTTGGGACTGCGACCCACCTGATCGCCCTCCAGCACGCCCGCCGGAACGCCCCCCAGAACGTCCCCCGGGCCTGGCCTACGGCCACGCCGATCCGCGCTGCGCTCTGGGTTGGACCCGCCAAATGAAATGGAAAATGCCATGGTCTTGCTCCTGTCAGGCTTGAGATGATGAAGGGGGCTCTGAGACTTCGGGATCATGCAATCCGAGGCGGTACAGCGCGCCGGTATAGATGGCGGTGAGCGCGTTCACAGCCGTTTTATGCGCGGCGCGAAACGATCCCAAATCCCCGAAAACAGGGCACGCAGGCAGCGCGATGCGGCAGCGAAGAGCCTTCAATGAGATGAACTCCGGCGAGAAATCCGCGCTGGATTTTGTGATGACGTGTTGGGCTTGCAGGAAGGTCGCGGCTTGCGCGCGGATCGCAGCCTCACGTTCATCGAAGAGACCGTGCAGGTGATGATAGTCCTCGCTCAGCCCTTTGAAATCTTCCTCCGGATCATGACGCAGATCGGCAATCGCATCCGCGCACGCGGAAAGCTTATCCATGGCATCAGCGTGAATCGCCTTGAGCGTCTCCAGCGCCGTCTCGCCGGTGGCCTCGCGCGCAGCCGTGGCGTGGGTGCTGTTTGCGCTAGCGCGCGACAGGCCCGGATACGGGTCTTCAAAGGCCGAGAGCGCGGTGCGCCAGGACAGGATCGCAAACCCCGTCCCCGAGAGCATCAGCATGATGCTGTGCATGTTGGACAGAGCCGCGCCCAAAACTTCAGGCGAAATCTGAAGGCTTTCAGGATGCCCCGTCGAGCGGACAAGCGCAGCAACGCCCAGGACAAGGGCAATGGCAGTGCCGGTGAGAAACGATCCGATGCGACCAAAGCGCCGCGCCTTTCTCATATCCGGCGTCTCGACAGGCGCATGAATGCCGTAATTCCAGTAGCGCCCGAAGAACCCGCCGCCCAGACCGGCAGAGAGCAAACTCGTTACCCCGGCAATCGTGAAGCCCTGGGCAACGGCGGGTGCGATGCCCGGTACAAACCCCGCGCCGTAGAAAAAAGCCGCGTTTATCGCGCCCTCCATGAAGGTCATCGCACCGATTTTCGAGAAGCTCAATAGTTGGTCGGGTACCAGGGGCGAGCGCGTGATCCCGTGCTGATACTGAAAAATGCGCAGCCCTTGGTCTGTGCTCTCCGCCGCCTTTTCCGCTTCGATGATCGTTGCAGCCTGCACGCTGGCCTCCGCCTTCAACTCGGCGCAGGCCAGATCGCTAATGGTGGCCACATCCGGGATCGCATGATCGGCGCGGCCAGCCAGCTCAGCGCAATCACTTTGATACGCGGCAATATCCTGACTGAAGAATTCAGCCGCCTCGTGAACCCGCTCCGCAACAAACAGCCTCGCATCACCGGCAATCGCCGCCTTGTGAAAATCACCTCTAGAAGGATGATCAGTCATCACACACATCTCCAGGCCTTGCTTCGGTTGATTGCCTTGCGACATGACGCAGTTCTCCGTTCATCGAGACGGGCATTCCCCCGTTACGACGTTGGTTTATGTTTGGTTGAACTTTGGGTTTAAGCAGCGCGCCGGACTGCCCGGAATCAGAGCTCAGCGCTCAGATTGAAGCAAATGTAGGCCACCACTTTATGGATCGAGGCCCACATCTGCATCTAGCAATTCTATCGCGCGTTCCAGTGCCACTCTTTTATTGGGAAATCTTCTTGCAGCAGTATTGAATGCGTCCTAATGAGCGCGAGATACCCGCGTTGAGAGGCGTACAGTAAATCGATTGACTTCTGCTTTCGGGTCAGCAGTGTTGTCGAACAAGTCGCCACTTCGCCTATAAATTCTCTTGCTGCCAGTGCCAGTATCCGGGTCTTTATCTGCCACAACGCCGCGTTTTTCAAAGGTTTTTTCTAATTCCTGCAGTTTAAGTCGCGCAGGTTTTCCCTGTCCAGAAAAATCTGTATCACTTTGATCTAACGATGTTTTTTTGTTTTTGTCTTTCGGCATGAGAACAGAGACTTCGATTTTGTCATCGATGCGCCGGCGTCAAGACGGGTCGCCACTGCCTTGCAGCTTGATCTGGCAACTCAAAAGGATATTCCACCAATGCTTCGTTGCGCCATTAGCGCCGACGCATCCAAAGGTGTCGCGACCTTGAATATGCTTGGTTCGGCCTATGGCTCTGCGGACTTGTTGCGGCGCACCAAGGTCGCCGCAATATCCGATGCTGCTTTCATAGATTTCGCGAAAGCTTTTTGGCCTGCCGATCAGCACGAGCCAGGATTTCAACCCGAACCAGGTTGCTCCGAGCCTACCTTTGTAGGATCAGCGGCAGATATCGCCTTTTTTGCATCCTCATTCTTCAACTTTCCAGCTACGACCTTGACCTTAAGGAAGGACGGTGACTCAAAGACTACGGCATTTTTTGTTGGCGCACCACTTGGTGACAGTTTGATGGCATCGCATGTTGTCGAGCTTGGTCAGCCGAGTGTCCACGCAGAGGCTCGCCATGGATACCGCGTCCATCTCTCTCACCGTGCGCAATCAGCAATAGACAGTGAGATCAAGTCGAATGCACGAACTGGCAGCGCCAAAGACGAAACCGGAGGTATCCTTCTTGGCAAAATTGACGATGCGCTCGGAGTAATTTCGGTTGATGTGGCGACAGGACCACCACCTGACAGCAAAAAGTCTACCGAGCTCTTTGAATGTGGCATCGAAGGGACTCACGCACTTTGCGAGTTCCACGCAAAAGAAAGCGGCAACTCAACGAAGTTCGTTGGAGTCTGGCATACACATCCTGTTTCCATGCCAAAGCCGAGCACAGTCGATCTTGGTGCCATGGCACAGATACTCCATCTGCAAGAAAAGACGCCGCGCCATGTTGTGATGCTGATCGTTGGTAATGCAGCCACGCGCCCGACCTGGCGTTTTCATCTGTTCAGGCGCAATGAATTTCAAGTTATTCCACTTGCCGCTGCGGAGAGTGTCGATGAGTAAAAAGTTACTCAAATTTGGACTTGCATTATCAGTCGGCGGCTCGCGAGCGGCAGCGTTTCACCTTGGATGCATGAGAGCTTTGAATGATCGCGGCATTCTCGATCAAGTCCGCACGCTTTCGACTGTATCGGGCGGAAGTGTTATTGGCGCGCTTTGGGCATACTCAGATGATAGCTTCGACGAGTTTGATCAACGTATGCAAAGGCTTCTGCGCAAGGGACTGAAAAAGGGGATCATCCGATACACACTCTTTTCTGGTGAAGCGCAGAAGATTGTTGGGACGATCTTCACATCAGGAGTTCTGGCGGCGGTATGCTCATCAGCGAGGCTGCTAATTTCTGCGCTTGGGCTTGTCGGCATCAAACATGCGAACTTGGATTCATTGAAGCAACGTCTTCAAGCACCGCTTCCCAGATTTGCGAGCAGAACGACAGCCTTTGCACGATTTCTCAATGATGAGTATTTCAAGGAAGCACTCCTCAAGGGGATTAAACGCAAGAACCTTCAAATCATTATCAACGCGTCAGAGCTCAGAACCCAATCGGCATATCGCTATGGTTCAATGGAATCGGGATGCTGGAGATTCGGAACGCTAGCCGAAGATACGTTAGTCGCAAAAGCTGTTGCCGCCAGCGCATCGTTTCCAGCTATCCTTCCAGCTTTGGATGAACAGCAGCGCTACATAAAGCGCGGTGAGACTGCCACGCATCGAACAATCGTCAGTGATGGCGGTGTCTATGATAACCTCGGGACGAGTTGCCTTATCCCCAAGCGCGATAGTAGTTTTAGTACGAATGTGACCGAGACTGACTTCATTATTGCATGCGTTGCAGGTCAGGGCATTCCCGATGGTTCCTCTCTACCATATTTTTGGCCTTCCCGAATGATTGACACGATCAACACAATTCATCGTCGGACTCATTCAATGACATTCGATCTCTTGCACCGTCTCAAGGAAAAAGGTGAGATCAAGGGTTTTCTCTTGCCGTATCTTGGTCAGAACGACGCTGCTCTGCCATGTCCGCCTTCTGACCTCGTAGCGCGTGACAAGACGTTTGATTATCCAACAGACTTCGATCCGATGAGCCAGGAAGACTTGGAACTTATCGCAAAGCGCGGTGAACAGCTCACTCGAAATCTAATCGAGACTTACCATCCTGACCTATAGCGTTCGTTTGCCCCACCCTTGCGGGCCGGGCTGTCGTGAACCGAGCCAGCGTTGCTGTCTCGGCCATCCGGCGTCCATCCCTTGCACGTTTGATGCTCAGCACATGAGCCTGCCTTAGGGCGCTGCCCTTAGCGCACTTCAGCAAAAATAGAACACTGACCGTGGCTCGGGCTTTCGCCCTGCGCCCGCACCACTCAACGTCGATTTTTCCTTCCGTTTGCGCACCCCTGTTTCAATTTAAGCGGAAAGGAAAACACATGGCACAAGCAGCATTTCAAACAGCAACCCAAGACAGCGATATTCGGATTTATGTCTCCTGTCTGGCAGCCTATAACAACGGCATATTGCACGGGCGCTGGATCAACGCCGATCAGGACGCGGAAGAATACGCGATCCATGACTATGAAGGCTTCGAAGGCGTTTCGCTCTCCGAATATCACGGCATCGATGAGATTGCTGCCCTGGCGACTTTCATCGCCGAGCATGGAGAGCTGGGCGCGGAACTCTTCAAGCATTATGGCGATATCGACACCACGGAAACGGCCTTGGAGGATGACTACTGCGGCGAATATCGCTCATTGGCCGAATACGCCGAGCAACTGCCCGAGGAGACAACACAAATCCCTGAATCTCTGCGCTACTACATAGATTATGACGCCATGGCGCGGGACATGGCGTTGGGTGATGTGCTGGTCATTGAGACCCGCGTCGAGTGCGTTCATGTGTTCTGGAGCCGCTAATATGGACGTCCAGAATTACACACTGATATGGCATGACGGGATTTCAGAGATTGAAATCCTGATCACGCTCAAGCCTTACTATTTTAAAGATGTGGCGCATCTGGAAATCCGCAGCATCGCGCCTGAGCGCGCACCTTTGCCCATCACCGAGACAGGCTATCGCTCGCACTTCTTACACATCACCAACATGGATTTTAGCACCTTCGATCCAGTCACCGAGGTGCAAAGCTGGATCGAGAAGAAGGCAGTAAGTCCGAAATGGCAGAAAGCCGTCCTAGCCAATCGTCAGTTAGCGCTATTCTAAGCGGCATGCAGTCAAAAAATCTTGACAAATCCATGAAATATCTATTATGTCTATTAGGAGTAGTTATGATCAGAATCTCATCAACCGAGTTCAAGCAGAATATCGGCGCTTACAGCGGTGCGGCAATGAGGACACCCGTTGTTATCACCAAGCGGGATCGGGATCGTTTGGTGCTCATGTCGATTGAAGATTACAACCGCCTCAAGGCTTTGGATGACCGCATTGCTTGTCACTCTGCCGATTTGCCCGACGATATCAAAGAGGCGCTGGATATGGAAGTCGCCGCTATGGATAAGGACGATATCGCCGACTATCCCGTAAAAGACTTTTAATGGCGAGCAGACCGCCCCAAAGGAGTCAAATCATTAATTATAGCTATCTCTGGCATCGTGAGCAGTCTCAAGGCGCGGAAGAAGGCAGCAAAAACCGTCCATGCGTCGTTGTCCTGACGCTCAAAGATGGACGGGTCCTCGTCACTGCCATTACCCATACCCAACCACAAAAAGGAACGCAAGCCATCGAAATCCCTGCGCAGCTCAAGAAACAGGCCGGGCTGGATCACGAAAAATAATGGGTGATCACCAGTGAGGTCAACTATTTTCAATGGCCGGGCATGGATTTACGTCCTATACCTAACAGGGCGGATCGCAGCTTTGTCTATGGTCAGCTTCCACCGACATTTACCAATCTGATCACAAAGACCGTTCAAACCAATGCGCGATCCAGAGTGCTGAAGCACGTGAAACGCGACGAACCGGAGGATGACTAGACCCGCATCCTATTCCGAAAGGTGCATGGTTGGAAAAACCGGCATCACTTGAAACTTCAAAATCGTCCTTGCACCGACCTGAATCTGGGCATCGAAAATCGCACCGGATTGAACCGGAACGGTAAAACACGTCACATCTCCGGCTCTGGTCCATCGCGGGCGTGCCGTTTGTCCGGGCTATAATCAGGCGGGGTTTGAGGCCGGGCATGTGTGGCCTCCAGCGGGCGTTCGAGCAAAGCGATATCCTCAGCCAGTTCGCGGTCGGTGGCAGATAGAGTGCGCTGACGTTTGTCCTGTTCTTGCGCATTCAGACGTATCTGTTGTTCAAATTCGGCGGACAGGCGCTGTTTCTCGATATCGTCGCGCCGTTTTGCCGCCTTACGCTCTTGGGCATTGCGCAGTTCCATCTTGCGGCGGAAACACGTGAGCCTGTCGATAAAGCCGAGAATGCCCGTGCGGATACGGGCCTGGCGTAAAGCGTCCTCTTGCACTCTCCGCAGCCTTTGCAGAGCATCGAAACGCTTGGCTTTCGCATGTTGCTGATCGCGCAGTTCTCGCAACCGTTTCGCAACTTGAGAAGCGGCCTTTGCATGGGCTTGCTGGACGGTCGGCAGAGCGTCCGGTTCCCCTAATTTTTCGCGCACGGCTTTGGCCTTCACGCCAACCCAGCGAGAAATCGAATAAACCTCGCCTTGATAGTCCACGGCCACGAAGCCACGCCTATCACCTTTTGCCAATATGGAGCCTCGTTCCGCCAACGCATACGAAAACCCTGCCAGCCCGTCAGAAGTCGCCCAGCGTTCCTGAAACATGGCCTTGAGCGCCTTCGCATCCTTGCCTTGACGCTTGGCCTGCTGCCACTCTGCGAGGGAGAAGTTTTTCGGGTCGCGCCGTTTCGGATCGATAAAACCATGCGGCATGCGCCAGCCATGACGGATGTAGAGTTCGCGCCCGACATCGACCAGCTTGCGCTTGGTATAGGAGAGCTGCACCGCTTTCACGCGCCCAGATGAACTACTCGTGTCTATTCTGCTCCACACCACATGCGCATGTTTGCGCAGCTTTTCATCGCTTCCAAACTTTTCGTGAAAGAAGATGATGCGCGGCTGCTTGGATAACCCCAATCGCTCTTCAGCCAGTTCGGCCGCATCCATAAAATTCTGATCACTGACGCTTTCGCCCTTGGGCGGGTTCAGACTCAGCGAGAACAAATGCTGGCGGCACTTGGTGGCGCGGCTCATGGCATAGGATTCGGTCAGCGCTCCCATCACATCGCGCGAGATAAAGCCCCGCACATCGACGACCTGCACCGTTTCATTCTCATCTTTCATCAGATGAAGGGCGAGGTCTTTCGCGCCGCCGCGTTGATTGCCGTGCAGGATCATCGGCGCTGTCCTTTTGCCGACCGAGATGGCGGTTTCAGACCCAATGCACGAATGAGATCATCGCGCATCTCCAAAACCAGCAAACACGCCGCGCCGATCTGTTCTTGCTGCTCATCACTCAAGGAGAGATCACCGGTCTCAATAGCTTTGGCGATCACATCCAGATTGGCGAAAACCTGACTTTTGCCGAGCGCGGCCAATACTCGCACCAACATCTGATAGCGATCTGCAACCTCCGAGGCGCGTGACACAAGTACATCGCCAAAGAGGCGATCTTTGATGAAACTGCCAAGTGGTTGATCACCCGCCAGTTGTTCCAACTTTTGCCGTTCAGACCTGTTCAGCCGCACCGAGAGAGGCGCAGGGCGCTTTGGTTTGATGTGAACTGTCATGACAGCCCTCCCGGAGAAGGCCTCTCAGCGGCTTCGATATCCGCGTCACTTTCATCTTGCGTCGCCAGAAATTGATCAAATTCTGAATGCTTGAGCTGATGTCCCCAATCCTCCAAAACCTTCAACAATTCGTTCGAAGTTTCTTTGTCGAGGGGCACCACTATTCAAAGCAACATACTGATATTGTTCTGATTTTGTTAACGGATGTAGGATCGTAGTTGATGTCGTTGTTGTTGAATGTGCCTCATACCTATCGCAAAGATGGTGTTTATTACTTGCAGCGGTATGTCCCTGAGGATGTTCGTAAGCATTATAAAACCAATCGTATCTCTTTTTCGCTTCGGACAAAGTCTGCACGGGAGGCTTATGCTCTTTCTCGCAGTGCCAGTGCAAAGCTTGAAGCCTATTGGCATTCTCTCAGGCTCGCGTACAGAGAAGTGCCCGCTCAGCATTTAGTTTCTTTGAGAAGTCAGACGGTACTGACATAGAGCAGCCCGTAGATTTGAGCCTGACTAAAGCTGGCGAGGTGTATCTGCGCCTGAAGAGGGTTCAAACAAACCCAAGACATTCCACAGTGCTGTAGAGCGGACTCTAATCTACGTCGTTAAAGTGATTGGGAATAAACCACTACAGGCAATTTCACGTAAGGATGCAGCGGCTGTGCGGGATGATCTAGTTGCCAAAGGCCTTGCGCCATCTTCGGTCACTCGTGTGCTTACGACAATCAAAGCCGTCATCAATTTTGCCATTCAAGAAGAAGGGATAGAGCTTTCAAATCCATTTAAGTGTTTATTCGTGGATAAAAGCATAGGGCCGAAGAAACGGATGCCTGTTCCATTGAATGATTTGCAAAGAGTACAGCTAATTTGCAGGCAAGTAGATGATGATTTGCGCTGGATCGTTGCCGCAATCAGTGACACAGGTTGTAGAATGGCTGAGATAGTGGGGCTGAGTAAAGCTGATGTCAGATTAGATGCTGATATTCCCTTCATTGTAATCAGACCTCAGCCGTGGCGTAGGCTTAAAACAGCCTCAAGTGAGCGGAACATACCGCTGGTTGGATCAGCTCTTTGGGGAATTACTCGTGCATACCAGTCAACCAATTCAGAGATGTTATTTCCACGCTACAACAATGGGCTTTATTCAAACTCAAATAGTGCTAGTGCTGCTCTATCAAAATGGCTCAAGCAGCAAACTAAACCCGACTGCACGATGCACAGCTTTAGGCATTCATTCCGAGATCGTTTAAGAGCAGTGGAGTGTCCTATGGAACTCACTGATGCACTTGGTGGTTGGAGTACTGATGGAATTGGGGCGGCTTATGGTCAGGGCTATAGCCTGGAACTTAAAAAAATGGTTGTCTGCAATCGTGTTAAACCCCTGATCAACCAACGACATCAACTACGATCCTGCACCCGTTAACAAAAACAGAACAATATCAGTATGTTGCTTTGAATAGTGGTGCCCGGGGGCGGATTTGAACCACCGACACGAGGATTTTCAGTCCACTGCTCTACCCCTGAGCTACCCGGGCACTGAAGCGCCAACAAACCTAGTATGATTATTCTAGGACCTGTAGCAAAAACTGTCCAGAGCTATTACTATAAATTCTTGTTTCTCGATCAAGTTTCTACCGCTATCCGATCAAATCAATCAAACGGCCCCGGGCCGAGGGTAAGCGATCAATCTCCAAATTCGCGCATACATGGCCCGCCAGAAAATACTCGGTGACTCGCAAGCCCAAAACAATTTCATTATCCTCAAAAGAAGGTGCGCCCAACATAACGGGCGGCAATGGCAATAAGCGCTGCGCCCAAGCGCCAGCCCCTTTGACAGAAACCGCCCGCCCTGTTTTTGGCGAAACATAAATTAAATTTTCGCGCGCGCCCGTGGCCGCACAGCGGCTAAGATCCAATCCATAGCCAAGACTGTCCAATAACAACATTTCCCACCGAAGATAGGCGAGCGGCCAAACATTACCCTGCCCTAAAAGATCAAGCAATTGCTCGCTGCGCTGATAAAGCTCTGGCATGGCTTCACGCTCCGGCATTAAGCGCGACAGCAGGGCTGTAACCGCATTCAAGCCCGCCAAAGCTAATCGATCACTCATCACCACGGCGCTGCGGCTGCGCACAGGCTCGATTGTGAACTTTCCCAAATGCGCCTCTAACCTGGCCCGCCAATGAATATCAACTTGCGACCCGGGCTGCAAAACCGCCGACATTTTGCGCACCCGCCCGCGCGGCACAACCCCCAGATGCCGCCCTTGGCTGGGCGTTAGAACATCTACAATGACAGAGGTTTCACCATACAGACGGCGGCTTAAAACAATTCCCGTATCGCGCCATTCCATTGTATTAGCCTATCTCAACACCGCCTCTGAGCAAAAGCTTACCATAGAGATCTGCGTTTTACACATAGTCATCTAAAAAATGCCGACCCGCGCGGTCTTCAACTTCGATCACCCAAAGATCGGGATCAAATCCCAATTGCCGCTGCAGCGTCGTATCAATTTGTACTTCTGTGCCTTGTTCAAGCTGGTGCCAGACACGATCGCCAGTTTGCAGATCAAACACGCGTTGAAACAGGCAGGCCTCGCCGTCTAATGTTGTCAGTTTGACGATTACTGCGCCAGCGGCATCATCCCCATGCACCAATATATAAGCTGGGATGTTTTCAAGCGCCAGACACCGCAGATAGGCTTGTACCCAAAAGATAGCCGTCAGCCGCATCATCCATTTCCATCCTTAAAATCCAAGCCCATTTCACTGTAGCGTGCCGCATCTTCCAGCCATTTCTGGCGGACTTTAACTTTGCAAAATAGATGGACGCGACGTTCTAGAAAGCCTTCCAGCTCTTCGCGCGCCGCTTTTGATACGGCCTTTATTGTTTCACCTTTATTGCCAAGCAAAATACCCTTATGCCCATCGCGCACCACATAAATCACTTGATCCACGCGGGCGCTGCTATCGGGGCGCTCTTCCCAGCTTTCTGTTTCAACCGTCAGCTGATAGGGCAATTCCTGATGCAGTCTCAGCATCAATTTCTCACGCGTCATTTCAGCCGCAATCATGCGCAGCGGCAAATCAGAGATCTGGTCTTCCGGATAGAGCCATGGGCCTTTGGGCAGCTCTTGCCCCAGCCAGGCCCGCAAATCCGGCACACCATGCCCGCGCTCAGCAGAAATCATAAAGGTTTCCTCAAAAGCAAAGGCCACGTTCAACTGCTGCGTCAAGGCCAGAAGCGCATCTGATTTAACCCGATCGATTTTATTGATTGCCAAAATAACCCGGCGACCCTCTAACTCTTTAAGCTGATCTAAAATGCTCTGAACACCAGAGCTGATGCCGCGATGCGCTTCTACCAGAAGCACCACGATATCTGCATCCATCGCACTGCCCCAAGCCGCCGCCGCCATCGCCCGATCAAGACGCCGCCGCGGTTGGAAAAGCCCCGGCGTGTCCACGAACACCAATTGCGCGGCCCCTTCCATACAAATCCCGCGAATACGCGCACGCGTCGTTTGAACCTTATGCGTAACAATCGATATTTTCGCACCAACGATTCTATTCAAAAGCGTCGATTTCCCAGCATTGGGTTCACCAATCAGCGCGACAAAGCCTGCCTGGATCACGTGTCCGCCTCTATTCTGGTTAAAAGAGCCTGCGCCGCCGCTTGCTGTGCAGCGCGTTTGGTGCCGGCTCTTGCCCGCGCCGATGGACCATCGGAAAGTTGAGCCTCGATTTCAAAGACTGGCGCATGATCCGGCCCGTTGCGCCGCTTGGTTAGATAGGTTGGAGGTGGTAATCCGCGGGCCTGTGCCCATTCCTGCAGTGCCGTCTTGGCATCGCGAGTATTCTGCCCGTCAACGGTTTGCAAACTGCGATGCCAGAGGCGCAACACAAGCGCCTGTGCCGGCTCCATGCCACCATCAAGATAAACCGCCGCAATCACGGCTTCCATCGCATCCCCCAGCAAGGTTTGCTTGCGCCGCCCCCCAGTCATCATTTCTGATCGACCCAGTTTCAACACCGCTCCAAGATCAATATCGCGCGCGATTTCAGCGCAGGTTTCTTTGCGTACCAACGCGTTATAGCGCAAAGCCAAAATTCCCTCGGAAGCCTCTAGATCCTGCGCCAACAAAGCTTGCGCGATCACCAACCCAAGCACGCGATCGCCCAAAAATTCCAAACGCTGATAATCCCGGCGGGTGCTTGTGCATTTTGAAGCATGCGTGACAGCCTCAATCAAACCAGACAGCTGATTAAACCGATAGCCCAACCGAGTTTGAAAAAGCGCCAGATCACTGACGATTTTCACTGGACCGCCTTAAAAAACCGGTCTGCGCGCCAGGTCCAAAAATACAACATTGAACGTCCAGCCGAGGAGAACATGATGCGATCAGCGCGCCCGATTAAATCCTCATATTTCACAAATCCAACACTATTGCTGGCTTGGCGTACCCGGCTGTCTGTTGAATTGTCCCGATTGTCACCGATGAAGAAATATTCACCCTCTGGCACGGTGAAAACACCCGTGTTATCCAATGACTGTTGTCCGATATTTAGCGTGGTATAGCTCACGCCATTGGGCAGCGTTTCTGCAAAACGTTGCTTTTCACAAATGCCTCCCATTCCAACAGCCCCATTCGCACAGCGCGGGCGGTTTCCGAACGCACCTTGCGGCTCCATAATTTCTTCAAAAATACCATCTGGCTTTTGCTCAACGGCCTGCCCATTGATCACCAATTGACCGTTTTTCATTTGTACTCTATCGCCGGGCATTCCGATCAAACGTTTGATGTAATCGCGCCCGGAAACCGGATGGCGAAACACCACCACATCGCCCTGTTGGGGCAGGCCGCCAAACAAGCGCTTATTGTCGTTTCGGGTGAACCCGCACAGATCCTTTGCATCGACATTCAATCCCAAACGCGGAATAATTAGGCTGGGACAAGATGCGTAGGAATAACCATAGGCCATTTTATTCACAAAAAGGAAATCACCGATCAACAACGTTTCTTTCATCGATCCTGATGGGATCCAAAAGGGCTGAAAAAATAAAGACCGAAACACTCCCGCAAGCAGCAAAGCATAAACAATTGTTTTTATCGTTTCAAAGATAGAAGCCAGCGGTGATTGGGTTTCAGTTGCCATGACGTTCTCCTGCATCCAAATTTGGGCTTAAATGGGCCTTTGCCGCATGCGTGTCAAGGCAAGAGGCGGGCCTCAATCACTACGAAAGCTTGTGCCCAAGGGTGATCACCGGTCAGGGTCACATGCAGCACTGCCTGATGTCCCTCTGGGGTGAGGCTGTTTAACCGTTCGAGCGCCCAGCCAGATAACACCATCACCGGTTGACCGGTTTTCAAATTGCTGACGGCCATATCCTTCCAGCTTATGCCCATGCGTAAGCCGGTGCCCAGCGCTTTTGAGCAAGCTTCCTTTGCGGCCCACCGCTTGGCGTAGGCGCACGCTTCATCTTTTCGGCGCTTTGCCTTGGACTGTTCGGTATCGGTAAAGACACGGTTGCGGAACCGGTCGCTATGGCGTTCAAGAACCCCTGCGATACGCTCAATATTCGCAAGATCTGTTCCAATCCCCAAAATCATGCGCGCACGCGCGCCGCATCCATCAAGCGGCGCATTTCTTCAATCGCCGGTGCAAGCCCGCGAAAAATTGCCTCACCGATCAGAAAATGGCCGATATTCAACTCTATCACCTCGGGAAAGGCTGCCACAGGTTGTACGGTGTCATAGGTCAGGCCATGGCCCGCATGCACTTCTAGACCAAGACTATGGGCAAATCTGGCCATTTCGCCCAATCGCTCCAACTCTACATCGCGTTCCTCAAAGCGCCCCTCTGCGTGCAAATCACAGTACGGCCCCACATGCAATTCGATCACTTGCGCTCCGATGCGATTTGCAGCTTCGATCTGCTGCTGGTCTGCGGCAATGAAAATGGAGACGCGGCATCCGGCTTCGCGCAATGGCGCAATATAATGCGCAAGTTGGTTTTCTTCGCGCGCGACCTCCAGGCCGCCCTCTGTAGTGCGCTCCTCGCGCTTTTCGGGCACCAAACAAATGGCATGCGGCTTATGACGCAGCGCGATTGCTTGCATTTCAGCGTTTGCCGCCATTTCAAAATTGAGGGGCACGCGCAGAATATCCATCAACCCATCAATATCCGCATCAGAAATATGCCGGCGATCTTCGCGAAGATGCGCTGTAATACCATCCGCCCCTGCCTCTTGAGCCAATTGAGCAGCGCGCAGCGGATCCGGATAAGCGCCGCCCCGCGCATTGCGCACGGTTGCAACATGATCTATATTCACACCTAGTCGCAGCTGCCCCACAAGCTTCATGCCGTTCTCTTTCACTCTGCTACAGTATAAGCTAGTGCGGACGATGCGTTTCGTCATCAGATTTCAAAGTTTTTTTTCGAAGCGCAATTAATTTTTTACGCAAAGCACCTTTTCGGCGCTTTTGATAGGCTCGAATGATCGGCACGCTGAGGTAATATCCGACCGCTCCGGTCACAACGCCTGGAAAGATACCACCCACCATATAGGGAAAGAAAATTTCGTTATAAAAGGTCATGAGATTGGTCCAATTAACCTCTTCCCCAGAATAGCCGGCCAATAGACTATCTCTTAGATCGCGCCATGCATATAAGAACTTACCTCCGAATGAGCGAGTGCTTTCCACATTTTCCGCTCTATGACCCAAGATAAAATGCCCGGTCTGCAGTGATACAAGCCCAATCGGGATATAGGTCAGCGGATTGCCGAAAAACGTCGCGAGCAACGCAGCAAGAGCATTACCGTTGAACACGCGAGCCAAAAGAAGCGCTGCAACAAAATGTAGGCCATAAAATGGGGTGAATGTTGTAAAAACGCCAACCCAAATGCCGCGCGCAATGCGCTCAGGTGTATCGGGCAAGCGCCGAACCCGGTGTTTCACGTATTGGAACGCCCGGGACCAGCCACCTTTGGGCCAAAGCAAGTCGTGCATGATGTTTACCACCGCTCGCCTGTCACGTCGTTTAAATACCACAGGGCACCTCTGATTCTTCTCAGTTTTGGTTTACGCCGCGATGCGCAGCGCGTAAACGACGAACTGAAGCCACTTCGCCTTCTGCCTGCAAAACCGTACTGACCGCATGAAGCTGTTCGATGTCGCGCAGATCCACGTCAATATTCAGGCGATAAAAATCAGGGTTTCGATCTATAAACTCGAGATCCGAAATATTTGCCCTCTGTTCCCCGATCAACGTACAGACGCGCCCCAAAACGCCCGCATCATTGCCCAGCGTCATCTGCAGCGTCACCGGGTAAACAGCGGCGTGCTGCCCGAAATGCCAATGTAAATCCAGCCATAATTCAGGCAAATCTTCATAATCCACCAACATTTGGCAATCAATTGAGTGCACCGCAACGCCATGCCCATGCGCAGCGATTCCCACAATCCGCTCTCCTGGCAAGGCCTGACAACAGGGCGACCGGTTAAAGGATTGCCCCGGCGATAGACCGATCACAGCGCGGCGCATATCAACATCAACAGTTTCTTTTCCGCTCAGCTTAGGATAGACGCTGCGCACCACATCATGGGCGCTGAATTCAGCGCTTCCCATGCGCGCCAACAACTCATCAAGATCGCCAACACCCATTTTCTTAGCCGCCGTCTCAAGCACTTTATCCGTGGTGCGCTTGCCAACATGCTCAAAAGCCGCGCGCGCCAATTCCTGCCCCATCACGATGAATTTTTTACGGTCTGCCTCTCTGAGGGCGCGTCGAATAGCGGTTCTGGCTTTTCCAGTCTCGGCCATTTGCAACCAAGTGGGTTGCGGATTTTGACCTTGCGCAGTGATGACTTCAATCGATTGGCCATTGCGCAGCCGGGTCCATAGGGGCACCCGCAGTCCGTCGACTTTCGCCCCCACGCAACCATTGCCGATCCGCGTATGAATGGCATAGGCAAAATCAATCGGCGTTGCGCCTTTCGGTAGTTTGATCACATCGCCCTTTGGAGAAAAACAAAACACTTTATCCGAATACATCTCGAGCTTTACAGCTTCAAGAAAATCAAAATGATCATGATCTGAGTCAAACTGCGCGATCAGGGAGTTGATCCATTGAAAAGGATCTACTGTAAACGGATTTTCACTGCGTACGCCATCCCGATAAGACCAATGCGCAGCGACACCGCTTTCCGCCACATCGTGCATTTGCTGAGTGCGTATTTGCACTTCCACACGCTTACCATCCCGCCCAGACACCGTGGTGTGAATCGATCGGTAGCCGTTAGATTTGGGTTGACTGATATAATCTTTGAACCGCCCTGGTACGGCCCGCCAACGTTGATGGATAACTCCCAGCACGCGATAACAATCGGCTTCACTTTGGGTAAGAATCCGAAACCCATAAATGTCAGACAGCCGCGAAAAGGCCAAATCCTTTTCTTGCATTTTACGCCAGATCGAATAGGGTTTTTTGGCCCGTCCAAACACTTGCGTTGAGATATTGGCCTTGTCCAATTCATGGTTCATATCGCCAGTAATGCGCAAAACCACATCGCCAGTTTCTTTTTGCAATTTGATAAAGCGGCGCATGATGGACGAGCGCCCTTTAGCGTTCAACACTTTAAAAGACAAGTCTTCCAAATCTTCGCGGATCGATTGCATGCCCATGCGGCCTGCAAGGGGCGCAAAAATATCCATGGTTTCACGGGCTTTTTGAACTTGTTTTGCAGGACACATTGCGCGGATGGTGCGCATATTGTGAAGCCGATCCGCCAGCTTAACCAAAATAACCCGCATGTCCTGCGCAATCGCCATCAACAGCTTGCGGATATTCTCGGCTTCTTTGGTTTCGGTCGAACTGAGCTGCATATTGGTTAATTTGGTGACCCCATCCACCAATTTGGCAACTTCTGGGGTAAAGCGGTCCGAAATATCTTGAAGCGTTGAGCCGGTATCTTCAACCGTGTCATGTAAAAGGGCTGTCACAATCGAGGCATCATCCAACCGCTGGCCGGCCAAGATTTCAGCCACGGCAATAGGATGTGTAAAATACGCTTCACCAGATTTACGCAGCTGCCCCTCATGCTTCATCCGCCCATAAGCATAGGCTTGTATTATCAGTTTTGAATTTGATTTCGGATTGTATTGAGCAACCTGTTCAGCAAGGCCTTCAGCAGACAGCAGCATATGCGCGCAAACTCTTAAGGCTGACTATCCTTGGCCTTGAGCGGCCATCAGTGCGCGAAGTAGTTTTTCTTCTGACATATCATCATCCTCAGGCTGATCCACTTCACCGCCCATCAGCAGGGCCATTGCGTCTTCCTCGGGCTCATCCACTTCGATTTGCGTCTGGTTCGACTCGATCAGACGCTCTTGCAGCGCACCAAAAGATTGCGTTTCATCCGCGATCTCACGCAAAGATACAACGGGATTTTTATCGTTATCGCGATCTACCGTAATCGGTGATCCTGAAGAGATTTCGCGCGCTCGATGAGCTGCCAGTACCACAAGGTCAAACCGATTAGGAACTTTATCGACGCAATCTTCTACGGTAACCCTAGCCATTCTCTACTCCGCTTCACTTTTACTGAAAGAGGTTTTTTTACGCCTGGATGCCCCAAATTACAAGAGCCAATTAAAGAGCGCGCAATTCTGCGCGTAACGCGTTTGGCAAGGCATCAAACATCTGTGCCACGCTCAATCCCGATATCGGATGACGCCACTCTGGTGCAATCTCCATCAGCGGACCCAAAACGAAAGCTCGCTCGTGCAGACGAGGATGCGGTAAAATCAGGGTATCGGGCGCTTCTGTTTGTTGTTGCGCCGCGTCTAAATGATACCAATGTTGAAATTCAGCCATATCCGGCAAAACAGCATCCGCGCAAAATAACAGATCCAAATCCAAACAGCGCGCGCCCCAACGCTTGATCCGGCGGCGCCCAAAATCAACCTCTACTTTGTGTAGGGCGCTTAAAAGCTTTTTCGCAGACAAGCGAGAGCGAATCAAGGCTGCAGCGTTTACGAAATCGCAGCCGCAGCCTCCGGGAAAGCTTGCTGTCTGGTAATATCGACTCACCCGCACAAGCTCAATCTGAGGCAGTTGCGAAAGAGCTTTTAACGCTGCATTTAATAGCTCAACCGAGGTCAGACCTTGCCAAGTTTCATTGCTTCCCAACGCAATCGCGCCACTTTCCTCCGAGAGGCGTTTTGACCAATCCTTTGACGTGTCCATTTGACTTGCGAGCCCGTTAAAAATACTTAAGTTAAGCGACCGAAACGGCGACTTTGATGCGAAGGCTCACCGATATAGGAGCCGCTGTTTATTTGAAAGGAATTTGAATGTTTTACAAGGACGAACGGCTGGCGCTGTTCATTGATGGATCTAATCTATACGCGGCGGCCAAATCGCTTGGCTTTGACATAGATTATAAACTTTTACGCACAGAATTTATGCGCCGCGGCAAATTGCTGCGAGCGTTTTATTATACGGCATTGCTAGATAATGAAGAGTATTCGCCAATTCGCCCTTTGGTCGACTGGCTGAATTACAATGGTTTTACCATGATTACAAAAACCGCAAAAGAGTTTACCGACAGCCAAGGCCGGCGCAAGGTCAAGGGCAATATGGATATCGAATTGACCGTGAATGCAATGGAACTGGCACCGCATGTCGATCACATCGTTTTGTTCTCGGGGGATGGAGATTTTCGGCCCTTGATTGAAAGCCTACAGCGCCAAGGGATACGAGTGTCCGTTGTGTCGACGGTTCGAAGCCAACCTCCGATGATTGCCGATGAACTTCGCCGCCAAGCGGATAACTTTATCGAGCTAGAAGGTCTCAGGGATGCAGTGGGTCGGCCTGTGCGTGAAGACGATGGCACAGAAGAAATTTACGCGCCTAAATAACGCTTATTTTTGGGCGTTTAGACCAATCGGGCCGCGCCAGCGGTCCACCCCCTACGCCAATTCCAACGTCGAAACAGGCTTTTGCAACTGCGCGTCAACCTCTTGCAAGACCGTCGCAGTGGGTTATGCGATGCAGCCAACAGCAATCAGCGCCGTTTGAGGTCCGTGACCCGCCGATTGAAACGCACGTATCTCAGCGGTCACACTATGGTTACTCGCCTCGATAAGCACAGCGTCAAAGAGGATCAGGTAAAAGATTTTATCGCGCAAAACCAGCAAAGTATCTTGGAAACGTGAGGCTTCGGCCACCACGCAGCCCAATTTTTCAAGTTGGTGTTTCAAAATTTTAACGCAACCCGGCCCGCCTCAACTTTTGAACTGTCTAGAATTTTATCGACCAGCCGCAACAGCACCGCAGAGCTATCACGCATAACTTTGATCAACCGCGCTTACTCATGATCAAGTTGTTTCGCTTCAAACAACTCTAAGACGCCCATGGTCCCATTCATTGGGGTGCGGATTTCATGGCTAATATTTGCAAGGAACCTAGTTTTCGCAACATTCGCGGCCGAAGCCTTCTTAATTGGCCTGGTACAGATATTGGCTGTAAGATTTACTAATCGCACTGACGACATAATATTGAATAATAAAAACAGACAACACGGCCAATAAGCATATATAGCGCAGGGCCAAAGAGTCAAACACGACTATTATGTCCAAAAGATCATCTTCCAGCCCCAAACAGGTGATCCAAGCCATTATGCTGATCAAAACAAAAAATATAATATAAAGGCCTTCTTTCTTTACCGAAAAAACTAAGAATGCCCCACCGGCAAAGCCGGTATAGAAAATGGCAGCGCTACTGTTTTTACTCACGAGTAAAATCCCAATCGTGACCGCAATCTAAGTAAACCCAGAGCCAGCGCACCAAGAAGTGAAAGCGCGTGTTCAAAAAGACAACGGAAATTAGCGATGCAACTACCGTGATTACCGAGGGAATAAAAAACTTAATTGCTGCAAAAAATGCCCATTGCAGCCCACATGATCGATAAAACCAAAGTGACCCAAGCGGATATTCGAATAATTTCAAACCGTCTTGCCTGGGTTAACTCTTCTATCTTCAAATCAATTTCTAGGACGTCCGCCATTTAAAATACTCAAAGTCAAAAAATCTTTAAAAAATGACATCAGCCTATACATCACAATTGAAAAAACATGCAAAACCTTCGGCCATCACCCTGGCCGATGAAATTAAATATTTACCCTGCGCCTTGGCTTAATTAATCTACGCGTAACAATAAAAAAATTTCTCTGGAAAAAGGGTAGAACGATAATGCCGTTAAAGGATCTAACTTTATATCTTGCGGCACCCCGTGGGTTTTGTGCCGGCGTAAATCGGGCGATTAAAATTGTTGAGCTTGCTTTGAGAAAATGGGGGGCACCGGTCTATGTGCGCCACGAAATCGTGCACAATAAATTTGTGGTCGATGGATTGCGCGAAAAGGGCGCCATTTTTGTGGAAGAATTAGATGAGTGCCCAGATGATCGACCGGTTATTTTTTCTGCCCATGGCGTGCCAAAAGCAGTGCCATCCGAGGCTGCAAAGCGTGAAATGATCTATGTCGATGCCACCTGCCCTTTGGTGAGCAAAGTGCATATTGAGGCCGAGCGTCACCACGCGGCAGGTCTACAAATGGTAATGATCGGCCATGAAGGACATCCCGAAACGGTGGGTACGATGGGCCAATTGCCGAAGGGAGATGTCCTTTTGGTAGAAACCTCCGAAGATGTGGCAAAGCTAAACATTAGCGATCCTAAAAAATTGGCGTTTGTCACGCAAACAACGCTTTCAATTGATGATACTGCGGATATCGTGGCTGCACTGAAATTGCGGTTCCCGAATATTGTGGGGCCGCGTAAAGAAGATATTTGCTATGCAACAACCAATCGGCAAATTGCGGTCAAGGAAATCGCGCCTTTGGTGGATGCATTATTCGTGGTCGGGGCGCCCAATTCTTCCAATTCAAAACGCTTAGTGGAAGTGGCCTCAAAGGCTGGTTGCTCTTACTCACAGCTCATTCAGCGCGACACCGATATTGACTGGCACGCTTTGGAGGGCATTCAGTCAGTGGGGCTTACGGCAGGGGCATCTGCACCCGAGGTTTTGGTCAATGAAATCATCGAGGCGTTTCGCGCGCGCTACAAGATGACGATTGAGAATGTGGAAACCGCGCGAGAAAACATAAATTTCAAAGTTCCACGCGTGTTGCGTGAAACCGCCCTATGAGCTCTATTCAGCCAGCCCAAAATAAGGGGCTTCGAAAAACTGCACCCTCTCGTTTAAAGCCTATGGCCAAGGCCAAAATCCGAGATCCATACAAATGCTAAACATCCCACGCTCCGCGTTGGTTTTGGGCTTGGCCGGCGTGATGCCATTTTTCTGGGGAGTGGCAACGCTTTATTCTGATGCTTTAAGCCTTTGGACCCTGCGCACAATTGGCCCGTGTTTTAACGGCCCCTATGTGCAAGTTTATTATGGGGCAATTATCCTGTCGTTCATGTCTGGCGTACTTTGGGGCTTTGCGACAAAAACCACCGGCCGACAGGCCACAATTGGCTATATATTATCTGTTTTACCCGCCTTGTGGGCATTTTTTATAACTGGTAATGGCCCGGCCTCGGCCTCAATAAATCTAATGACTGGATTTACTGGCCTGCTGCTTTTAGATTGGTTTTTTTGGGCTCAATCTTTGGCACCGCCATGGTGGATGCGCTTGCGGGTGTTACTGACGACTTTAGTGCTTGGCTGTTTGGGCTTAGAGGGTTTGTAATGGCAGCCGATCAGGAAACCATCACTGTTTATGATAACAAAATACAAGATTACGCCGCGTTGAAACCGGATCCTCAACAGGATAAAACAACGCGTGATTTTTCAGCCCAACTCCCTCCTGGCGCAAGGGTTTTGGATTATGGTTGCGGGCCCGGCGCCTCTGCTCGCGCCTTTGCAGATCAGGGCTTTCAAGTAGAGGCTTTTGATGCTTCAAAAGAGATAGTAGTACTGACCCAAGCCGATCGGCAAATAAAGACATGGCAAGCAAGTTTTGAAGAGTTTCAAGCACAGCGCTGCTATGATGTGATATGGGCCAGTTTCTCTTTGTTGCACGCTCCCCGCAAACAAACGCCAGATTTATTAATGGCCATTCAATGCGCGCTTAAACCCAACGGCTACTTAACGCTAGCCTTAAAACTGGGTACGGGATCGCAGCGCGATAGTCTAGGGCGGCTCTATACCTATTATAGCCTGCCAGAGCTGCGCGGCTTGCTGACAGCGGCGAAATTTGACTACCTGAACCATATTGAAAGCAGGAGTATTGGGCTGGATGGCACACAATCAGATTGGACAGTCGTTCATATGCGGATCCGGAATGGCTGACTTATTTGCCTATACAGATGGCGCCTGTTCTGGCAATCCGGGCCCCGGTGGATGGGGTGTTTTGTTGCAAGCGAGCCAAGCCGATACAATCGTTAGAGAGCGCGAATTAAGCGGTGGCGATGGTGCAACGACCAACAATCAAATGGAGCTGATGGCCGCGATCATGGCGTTTGAAACGCTAGATCGCGCCAGCACGCTGACCATCGTGACAGATAGCACATATATCAAAAATGGAATAACCAAATGGATACATGGCTGGAAGCACAACGGTTGGCGCACAGCGGCAAAAAAGCCTGTCAAAAATATAGAGCTGTGGCAACGGCTTGATCTGGCACAAACCCGCCATCAGGTGACATGGGAATGGGTCAAGGGCCATACAGAGCATCCGCAGAATGAGCGCGCAGATGCGTTGGCGCGCGCGGGCATGGCCCCGTTTAAACCGTGAGCGCTGCCAAGGTGCAAAAGGTTTGCCCCTTGGTATCAAGATCGGACAATGCTGCGCCAGAGATATTGATTTTCCGCCACCCGCTTGCCGGTATACAACCTGTCAAAGGCACCGTTGAAACTGCTGAAAACTCCGCCAACACAGCGCGGAGCGAGCTCTTTGAAGAAAGCGGCCTCGTCGCGCGTGCGCCACTTTCTTTCATTGGTAAAACCACCCAAATCGCCCCTAACCAGACGTGATATGTTTACCATCTCAGCCTAACCTGCAAACGAAATCAATGGACCCATTTCGCCCCAGATGATGAAGGTATTGAGCTGCAGTTTTTTTGTCATGCGCTAGGCGCCACCGCCGCCAAACTGCGGCGCTTTATATGCGCGCGTGTTGAATTATGCGCGACCACAGCTCCTCAAGTAGCTGCAGCTTTGGGGGCGTTTACGGCAAAAAACTGCGCCACTCCAGTCACGGATGTACAGCGTCACGAGCTTCGATAGCCTTTCCGGTTCAAGAGAGGACTTTGGCACTGGTTTATGCTTTTGGCGCGCCAAATCACTCGGATCAGCTGGTCTTAACACACGAAGCGCATTCTTGCCATTTTATAGGCGAAAATGCTCAAACATCACAATTCATAATTTAAAAGGGAATTTGGCCTCTTAAAGGCACATTAAGCGGCAAGGTATCAGCAACAAGCTGGGTAAAACGTATACAAGCCGGCTGACCCTGTGGAATATCGTATTTTCATAGAGCTCTCCTCACAAAAAGTAGAGCTCTGGCATACAGATCACCGCTGAATTTACAACCTGAGATTATATAATAATATTTATTTCTACTTAAGGGTGAAATCGACAAACTCGCCTGCACCTTTTTCTGTGATGAATCGTATCTTATCGCCCTTCAATGCGACCTCTTGGCAATTATGCTCGAATTTTTTTCCACCCCAATATAACACGCGGCAAAAATACTCATCTTGCCAAACCCAAGTGCCAGTTACTTTCATAGCCGCCGCTTTGCCGGTGATTGTTCCATCTGGCTTCACCTGTAATCTGATCAGCGGGCGCTTTAAATCTTTTCCTTCAATAACAGATAAAAAAATATCGCGCTTGGATAGTACGACAAAATCTGCAGAAGCACTGACCGGCAAAAAGATCGCAATGCCAACGCTAGTAAATATCCCAACAAATAAACCACGCATGCTATTTACCCTGAAACGATTGTTATAGCGGAGACTTATCTCATTGATCCGATGAATCAAATTTGTGTGTTGCTTGAGTTTAAAGGCCCAAAACATCAAGCATATTATATTCACCTGCGGTTTTATTTTGCGCCCATTGCGCAGCTTTCAACGCACCTTTGGCAAAAAGCAACCGGTCAGTGGCCACGTGGCGCAGGGTGATCAGCTCGCTCGCACCCGCAAACAGCACATCATGCTTTCCAACAATATCGCCCCCGCGAATAGCGGCAAACCCGATATGGCCTGTTTGGCGCGCACCGGTGATACCGTCGCGGCCACTATCGCGCATCTGAGCCAGATCAATACCGCGCCCCTCTGCTGCGGCTTCGCCCAGCATCAGCGCTGTGCCAGAGGGCGCATCGACTTTTTTGTTATGATGGGCTTCGATCACTTCAATATCAAAATCTTCATCTAGCACCGCTGCAACTTTTTTCGTAAGCTGCACCAACAGATTTACTCCCAATGACATATTGCCCGCCCGCACAATCACCGTTTCTTCAGCGGCTTTTGCAACCGCGACAAGATCCTCATTGCTCAGCCCTGTGGTTCCAATCACATGGGCAGTTCCGGTGTGAGCAGCTTGCTTTGCAAAGGCCACTGTTGCCGCAGGGCTGGTAAAATCGATAACAACATCGACATAGGAAAATACGTTTTCCGCTTTATCCTGCACAATCAACCCTGTTTCAGATTTCTTCATCACGCGCCCCAGATCTTGACCAACCCATGGATGATCGGGCCGCTCTAAAGCCCCAACCAACGTGGCCGTTTCGCTGGCGTGCACGCTTTCAACCAGCATTTGGCCCATACGCCCAGAGACGCCGGTTATGGCAACGCTAAGCAGATCTGACATAATACACTCCTATTTTTTTAACTTTCTTTCTAATAACCTGCCAAAGCTGGCTTGGCAAAGCCCAAGGAAGCGCGTAGAATAAATTAATGGGGGAAAATAAATTTAATGATAGACTTGGCCCGTCTCAACGGCAATTGCGCGTCGGCGAATTGATCCGCCGTATTTTGTCAGACATCCTGATACGCGGCGATATTCATGACCCAGATCTCAACAGGATGTCGGTGACTGTCGGGGAGGTCAGTACCTCACCTGATTTGAAAATTGCCACCGTTTATGCCTGCCCATTAGGCGGCAATGGAGGGCCAGAAATGATCGACCTTTTGACCAAAAATAAACATGAGATACGCCACGTAATTTCAAAAAACTTAACATTGAAATACATGCCGGATCTGCGGTTCCGATTGGATAAGACCTTTGATCGGATGGACGAAACACGCCGTTTAATGTCACAAAATGCCGTGCGGCAAGATCTAGAAGACGAGTAGCATTTTTCTAAATGCAAGCGTGACCCTAGGGCAGAAACCGCTATTCGCAATTGGTGTCTCGGGAATAGCCTGCCGCAGCATATATCCCATAACCCAACCGGCTTTGGGTTTGAACAAAATCTGTTAAATATTTTTACGCACCCGCTCCGCAGTATAAACCCAGTGCTTAACCCACGGCCAAGGAGATCCGATAGGTTTCTGCATCAGTTTTCTCTACATTATAAGGGGGATAGCTTGATTGCGTGGTCCGATTTGAGGCCAACCGATCCATAAGTGTGACCATGTGATCAAAGCCAACACTGGCACGATACAGCGGTGTAAAGTCAAAATTTCTCGTAGGTTGTCCTTTCTAAATCAATAACGTGGGGCCCTGTCTTTTATAGACCAGAGCGTTTAAATTCAGGCCCTTTACGGCACTTGTGATGAGTAAGCGGGAATGTATTTTGCACTTTCAAGCCCCCCTGAAATCAAGAAATAATCCTGTAGCCTATGGACGGGCGTGGAGCCGCGCATACATGCTCGCCAAAGCTGGCTGCAGCACCGGACCCAGCGCAAAATCCTAACCATTCAACTCGGCTTTGGCGGGAATCAGAGAGACCGTAGTAAAACGCCCATAGGAATATTTGTAAAAAACCGGCGTCCCAGAGGATCCGAATGTAACTTTGTAGGCCAATACGAGCATTCCAATTTGGTCACCAGCCGTACAGCAATTTTGTTTTATGTACGGCCCGTCAGATTTACCGCGCTGGTAAGAGACCAACGCCAAAACAGCCCCCAAAGCGGGAAACCCATCCACCTTGAAAGGCATAGCTGCCCGCGAGGGTACAACAGCCTCTGTCAATTCGAGCAGCGCAATATCGTTACAAATCCGGCGGGTCTCAAAAAAATATCTTAAAACTGATAATCCGGATGCGTAATAACCCGATTGATCACCGTTTCGAAATAGTCTTTTCTCGGGCTCCACCCAGCCTTAAAGCGCAGTTTTTCCACAGAAAATGTCTGCCCTGTGGCGCTATCAAAAAGATGATACACCGCCGTTATAATGATTTTTTTAATACCAAAGACGCCGTACAAAACCCGTCACCCTGATCAATTAACAATCGCCCAACCGCGGGCAAAAGGGTCTCGATTTCTTTTTGCGAGAGCAGGTGATTTTCCTCGGCGCGGCTGGGAAGTGACAGCCCAATGCAATAAATTAAGACACCAGGCCGGCATCCAAGAATATGTTGCAAAAAACAAAGAGCGCATACCACTATGGCTAAACGATCATCGGATGGTCCGAAAGGAAAAACTGGTCAGCGCAGGCGTAGAATTCCATCGCCATTCGCGGCATAGCATGCCTGCAACGCCGCCGGTTGCGGCCCCCCGGTTGCCCAATCCAAAAGCTCAACGCTATGAACAATGGGCACTACGGTTCCAGATCCAATTTGCATCATACAGCTAATGCTACCCGCAGCGATGATATCGGGCTGCAAGGCTTCAAGATTGGCCACCTTGCGCGTTTTTAATTGGTTGGATATCTCTGGTTGCATCAAATTATAGGTGCCCGCCGATCCACAGCATAAATGCGGATCAGCAGGTTCTAAAACCGTAAAGCCAGCCTTTTGTAAAAGCGTTTTGGGGAATGTTTTGATTTGCTGACCATGCTGAAGCGAACAAGCCGCGTGATAGGCCACTTTGATATTTTTCTGCTCTAGAGCGGGCATTTCCAGCTGCATCAGAAGTTCGGATACATCCATCGCAAGTTTGGAAATCTGCGCAGCTTTTTTCGTCAAATCACTATCGCGAAACATGTGGCCATAATCTTTTACGGTAGTTCCACAGCCGCTTGTATTGATCACCACAGCATCCAAACCGCCATGGTCTATTTCGCGGTGCCAGGCCCGAATATTTTGCGCAGCTGCCGCATGGCTTTCGGTGGTTTTGCCAAGATGATGCGTTAAGGCGCCGCAACATCCCTGCCCCTGCGGAACGATAATTTCACAGCCCAACCGCTGAAGCAGACGAATGGTTGCATCGTTTATATTCGTATTCAGCGCGCGTTGTGTGCAACCGGTCATCAGGACGACGCGTTTCTTGCGCACGGTGTTTGGCGCAAAGCTTTGAGGATCATCATTGCGGCTAACAGGAGGGATCTGTTTTGGTGCCATCGCGATCATCGCACGCAGCCTTGGAGCGGGAAAGAAACGAGCAATAGGCCGCACTATTTTCGCTCCCAAAAGGGCAAGCCTAAACCGCGTCGGATACGGCAAAATGTTCACCAGAGCCCAGCGCAAAAAGCGTTCAAAAAGCGGGCGTTTATACTTGCCTTCGATATAGGCGCGCGCATGATCGACCAGATGCATATAATGCACCCCGGAAGGGCATGTGCTCATACACGCCAGGCATGACAGGCAGCGGTCGATATGTTTTACAGTTTTTTGATCCGGCACACGGTTATTTTCTAGCATGTCCTTGATCAGATAAATGCGCCCGCGCGGGCTGTCTAATTCATCGCCTAAAACTTGATAGGTCGGGCATGTTTCGTTGCAGAACCCGCAATGAACACAGGCGCGTAAAACCTCATTTGAGCGTTTAAAATTGGGCTCCAGCAACTGGTCTTCGTTGAAAAAAGTTTGCATATCTCAGTCCATTAAGCCGGTGTTTAAAATCCCGCGCGGATCAAATTTCTGGCGAATTTTTTGGCTCAGTATCGCAAGCTGAGGTGCCTCTGGCTGAAACCGGGGAAGCGCACCCTTTTGGCCACGGATACAGGTCGCGTGGCCTCCTAACCCCTGTAAAGCGGGGCGCGGATTGGCGCCGCCCTCCAAAATCCCCCAAACCAACCCACCTGACCAATCCAAAAAGCCCTTCTTCAGGCCTGCCGCCTGACACAGCGCAGGCGCATCACTTGGTTTGACAGAAATACGCCAAATATCGCCCGGAAGATCGGCCAATACCTCAAGATTGCGCACAGAATGCCATAAATCAGCAGAGGCGTCTTTTGGCAGGCGCGATATCTGAGCGCCAAAACGGCCCAACACCTCAGATAGTTTTTCAGTCCGATACCCAACCGAATTCAAAAAACCATCAATGCGGATATATGTTTTCTGAGCCATCATATCATGAGCGGCGGCGGACACATCAAATGGGGTGGCCAAAGCGCCAGTCATCGCTTTGACCGCCTGCTGAATATCTAATCCCTGCAAAACAAAAGTGGTTTCAGTTTCTGAAGCGGGCAGCACTTTAAAGGCCACCTCGCTCAGCACGCCCAAAGTACCACAGCTGCCAGAGAGTAATTTCACCAGATCATATCCGGTGACGTTCTTCATCACCCGACCGCCGTTGCGAATTAACTGACCCTGTCCGTCTACGCATTCGATGCCCAACAAAAAATCCCGCGCCGCGCCCACCTGAATACGCCGCGATCCACTGATATTAGCCGCAAACACCCCTCCAATGGTAGAGCTCTCCTGGCCGCCTAATATTTTGTGATAGCGCATCGGCTCAAACGCCAAACGTTGACCCTGCGCAGCGAGCGTTTCTTCAACCTCTTGCAACGAAGTGCCCGCCCCTGCGACCATGGTCAAAGCGCCCGGCTGATAGACTTTGATCCCCGCCAAACCCGTGGTCCGAAGGGTTGCACCCGCTTTGGGCGCAATTCCGCGGCTATCGCCGCCAACGATCCGCAAAGGAGCGTATGCAGCGCGCATAATATCTGAAAGATCAGCTGTGGTTTGCGGTGTCATGACCATGCTTTCAGCACTGGATTATTCAGCTGTAAGCTGCGATGCGCGATGTGCCTGCGCGGTTTCAAGCGGAAAAACTTTGGCGGCATTGAGCAACCATTTAGGATCAAAAACATCTTTGAGCCACATTTGTGCTTCTAGATCAATTGGATCAAATTGCACATTCATCAAATCACGCTTTTCAACACCAACCCCGTGTTCTCCAGTCAAACAGCCGCCAACTTCAACACAGAGTTTTAAAATCTCAGCGCCAAAAGCTTCGCAGATTTCCAGATCCCCCGGCTTATTGGCATCATACAAGATCAGCGGGTGCATATTGCCATCACCCGCATGGAAAACATTGCCAACGGCCAGGCCAAATTGTTGGCTTAGCTCGCTGATACGACGCAAAACATAAGGCAATTCGCTCACCGGAATTGTGCCATCCAGGCACATATAATCATTTATTTGCCCCATGGCGCCAAAGGCAGATTTACGCCCCAACCAAATGCGTGCGGCCTCATCCTGATCTCGCGCCTGCCGCAACTCTACCGGATTATGCCGACTGGCAATCGCCGTGATTTTTTCCAATTGCTCTTCAATTTCCAAAGCGCTGCCTTCGACCTCAACGATTAAAAGCGCTTCGCAATCAGGATAGCCGGCGCCAGAAAACGTATCTGTCGCTTCGATGCAGGGGCGATCCATAAATTCGATCGCCACAGGCAGAACACCCGCCTGAATAATATCCGACACGCAGGCCCCGGCCACTTGATTGCTGTCAAAACCCATCAAGACCGGTAACGCTCCTTCTGGCTTGTGCAAAATCCGCAGCGTTGCTTCCGTCACCACGCCCAATTGCCCTTCCGAGCCACAAATCACCCCTAAAAGGTCTAAACCAGCCGCATCAAGATGGGCACCACCAATTTCAACAATATCGCCTTGCATGGTGACCATTTTTACCCCCAGCAAGTTATTAGATGTTACGCCATATTTAAGACAATGCGCGCCGCCAGAATTCATCGCGATATTGCCAGCAATCGCGCAAGCCAATTGGCTGGAAGGGTCCGGGGCATAAAAGAACCCTCGCGCCTCAACCGCAGCGGTCACGCTAAGGTTGGTGCGCCCCGTTTGAACCTTGATAACGCGGTTTTCATAATCGATTTCAAGCACGTCATTCATCCGCGCCACACCCAAAATAAGACTATCAGCAGTTGGCAAGGCCCCTCCTGCCAAAGACGTTCCCGCCCCACGCGGCACTACGGGCACATTCATCTCGTAACATAGTTTTAAAACAGCGGCGACTTCTTGCGTGCTGCGCAGCAAGACCGCAGCCATAGGTAGGCACCGATAGGCCAATAACCCATCGCATTCATAGGCTTTGGTTTCCACCGGATCCGAGATCACAGAATCGTTTGGTAATAGATCATGCAACCTACGCACCAATTCAGCTTTGAGCGTCAAAACATCAGGATTTGGCCGGGGCATCTGCATAAAACTCTCCTTATTGGTGAAAATTTATAACCAATCTTAGCTATTTGCAACATGTTTGCTTAAAAAGAAAGCATAATCCGTTCTTGCCCCAGGGGCTACGTAAAGATACCAGCACCCGATTACTATTGCGATCCGATGCCGGCTGCAGCATGCGACCGGTCAGCCGCAACGCATCGGCACGACAAAAAGGACTATGCGCGTTTTCTGCCCTCACGCAGCCAGGCCAGCACCCCAATCAAAAACGTCGCCAGCCAGCCCGGAACCAACGAAAACTGGTTCAATTGAACATTCTCGTAGGCCTGTCGGGGCGTGATCCCAATCCAACCGCGGCCCGCGGCGGCGCACCCTGTATTCACGGCTCTTATTCGCGGCAAACCCTCCTGCAGCCAGAAAACACCCCCCGAGATTTCTTGTATGATTGGCATCACGGCGCAACAATCTCAACCGAGTCCACTACCGCGTTTAAACTGCCTCGAGTGATCAAAACCTCCTCCTCCAATTGCTCTGCACACAGCGCTTCCTCTTCCAATTCTGGCTCACTCATCAGCCAATGCGCCAAGCGGCACAGAAATTCTTGTTGCAGCCCTCTCCCTTCGGGCGGCAACAATTCAATATGACGCATCCAACGCCCCCAATCGCCGATGTCTGGTAATTGCACGGTCACCGGGTGCCGTTGCCCAAGTTCACTTAAAGCCAGCAAAAACCCGTTTTCAATCACCCGCGCGGTGGGGACCCCCGGCAAAATCGGCTGCAAGGGGAAGCGATACAACGAATTGGCCTTCAGTCCCGGCGGCCACCAAAACAGCGCCACCACCACTCACATAGCGCACAATGTTTTGCAGATAGACCGGTCGTAGGATACCGCGTCGCCTGTAACGATCAAAAATAATCAATTTTTTCTGATAACAGCTGGCGGGTTGGAAAGACGATTAAGGATAATTCATCAACTGGCACATCATCTTGTTTTCGGGCGGGCGCAGAATTGTAAAATGCACCAAGCTGTTCGATTTCAATAGATTGCGCTACGTGCGCGTGCCTGGATGCGGCTCGCCCGAGACCAGCAAAACCCGCAATCGCTCGCGCACGCCATTCACGGAAAGCATCGCTGCATTGTTGCTTTCGCTGACTTCTCCCGCTAAGGGCTCTAAGCGAAGTTCAAAAATATTTTCACCACCATGCAAGGCTGATAATTCCACATCAACCTCGGTTCCGACCAGCAGGTTAAACTGCGTTGGTGGCGCACCATCCACCGAAATGGAAACATCTGCGCGCGGAACAGCCCAGGTTAAAGCCCCGCTATCTTCAATCTTTAACGTGACCTTCACCGGCTCACCCAAAATTGCAAAAGCCAGGGCATTTTTAATTTCTAATTTGCGGTCAAACTCATCTTTTTAGCCGGTGAACAGCATGTGAAAAAGCTCTGGGAAAGAAAATCTAGACCGCGGGCGATCATGCACTTGCCCTTCAGACAAGGCGATCACCGCGGCTATTTAGCCCGCGGGTTCTTGCGCCAAGGCATCGCGCAATGCAGCAAACAGCGCGGTTTTCTCTTCTTTGCGATCCTCTACAGAGATTTTACGCACCTCGGCGCCGAATTGGAGTTGAAGCGTCTGCTCTAAAACCGTTTCAGCCGCCTCTAAGCGCGCAACGCGACCCGGCAACCGTTTCGAGGCCGTTTGGTCCTTTAAGAGCAGCACAATATCGGGTTTTAGAATTCTTTCTTTGCGAAGTAATTACAGATTTAGCAAAGTCCCGAGCAGAAGCAAAAACGCAGGAAACCAAGCCCACCCGCCAGCGCCCAGATCACCAGCAGGCCGATCCAAACCGGCATTGGCAATAAAACTACAGCTCATTGCACAAGCCGCTCGAGCAATGCATGAACATGCACCTGGTCAGATTTATAATTTCCAGTCAACACATGCATCAGCAGGTTAATGCTAAAGCGAAACGCGATTTCGCGCTGTCTTTCCCCGATATATCCGCGGCCCAATCATTGCTGCCAATCAGTATGGAGGTCACTCCGTCATTGCGCAGTTGAAACGGCAACCCGTTTTCACCAGCGTCAGTCGCTATGCTTTCTGCCACCCAAAGCGGACCATTTCGAAACCGTCCCAGAAAATCCTGTGAGAGATAAAAACTACGCTTTAGCACATGCCCTTCTGGCATCGGCTCAAGCGCGGGCATATCCAAGCTGCGCGCGAGGCGCCGCAACACTTGATTTTCGCGTCTTTGGCCTGTGATCTGGCCAAGATCGGCATCGCGCGTATCAATAAGCGGCGATGATCTATTGCCTACAGCGTATTCTGCTGCGGTTTGTAGGGCCGATATTGCCAGAAATCCTCACGACACCTGACCGGCGGCGGCCATGCCCGCCCACCAGCGCGTTTTGCGCCAAGCGGTCTACGGCCAAAAGCAACGCCTCTAATGGGTCCGCCAATTGCCCCGCATTGCCATGAAGAGAGGCCGCTAAACTCATGCCGCAGCGCGCGCAGGATCAAGCTGATCTGTAATACGGCGAATAAGATCTGGTAAATCCACCCCATTGGCCTGCGCCGAATAGCACAACGCCATGCGATGCGCCAAAACGGGAACAGCCAACGCCAGCACATCCTGCACCGAGGGTTATAACCGGCCTTGCAAAAGCGCCCAGGCACGAGCAGAAAGCATTAAAGATTGCGCCGCGCGCGGTCCCGGGCCCCACGCAACCTTGTCGCGCAGCTCTTTTGACGCCGAAGCGTCCTCGGGGCGACACGCGCGCACCAAATCAAGGATAAAGTTAATCACGCTGTTTCCTATTGGTATTTGCCGAACCACTCTTTGCGCCGCCATCAACCGAGCCGGATCAAACACCTGCGCAACCCGCTGCTGCCCCATCCCTGTGTTTTCAAGCAAAATCTCGCGCTCGGTCTCGCGATCTGGATAATCCAAAGTGATTTGTAGCAAAAAACAATCCGGCTGTGCCTCTGGCAACGGATAGGTCCCTTCTTGCATTGCTTGCAGCAAGGCAGATTGCGTGGACGGACTGGCGCGATTGATCTCATCTGCCATTAAAGCTGGCTAAAAACTGGCCCCTCAATAAACTTAAAATACCGCGCCCCACCGCGGTTCGTTTCTAATATTTCAGACCCTAAAATATCCGCCGGCATCAGATCAGGTGTAAATTGCACGCATTGGGTGTGCAGCTCCAGCACATCCCCCAACGTGTTCACGAGCAGGATTTTTTCCAGCCCAGGCACCCCAACCATCAATCCATGCCCCCGATAACAGCGCGGTCAGGTTTAGATTTATAACCGATTTCTGACCAATGAATTTCTGAGCAATTTCGGCCTTCATCCGGGCCAAATATGCCATTAGATCTTTTATCTGATCCGCAATATTCTGTGACGAAGGCATAGCTTTTCCCCCTTTAACAAATACATTAGGTGTTATTGAGTGTATTGTGAAAAAACAAAATGGCAAAACCAATGAGTGCAGAAAAAATGCTATCGCCCAGCGCCGAAGGGCTGGCGCAGGCTGCAAGAGACGCTAACGACGGGCGCAAATTGCCGCCCATACACTTGTGGAATCCACCGTTTTGCGGGGATCTGGATATGCGCATCGCCCGCGACGGCACCTGGTTTTATAAGGGCACGCCCATCAGCCGCTTCGAGCTGGTACAGCTATTTTCATCCATCCTGCGCAAAGATAGAGATAGCTACGTATTGGTTACCCCAGTTGAGAAAGTAGGAATAACCGTGGATGACGCCCCCTTTGTGGCTGTGGGTTTTGAAAATATCGGTACCTCAGATACGCCCGTTTTGTGCTTTGAAACGCATGTTGGTGATTTTTCGCAAGCCGGGCGAGAAAACCCCATTCGCGTTGAAAAGCACCCAGAAACTGGCGAGCCCGCGCCCTATATTCATATTCGAGCCGGGCTAGAAGCTTTGATCGATCGCAAAAGCTTTTACCGCTTGGTCGAGCGGGGCGAACGAGCCGAGCATCAGGGCCAAACCTGGTATGGCATTTATTCCAATGGGATGTTTTTTCCGATTATTCTAGCGGATGAGCTCAATTAACTTAGCTGACTGCAAACTGGCGAGGTTTTAACAAGAGCTTCTAATTAGACATTTTACCTTTTAGAGCGGAGGCAAATAGATTTTACTCGTCGATTGGCATCACTTCAAACTCAACAAAATCGTTCAAGCGTTCAAATCAAAGATCGAACAAAACAGGGCTCTGCGTTTCCTTCAGCTGATAGCAGATCAATAAATCTTTATTTAACCAAGAATTCAAATAGTGAAGCCCATTTGGGATCAATCGACTCTGCATATGAAACCTCTCTTGGGCTGCGTCCCAACACCCCGCTTTAAACCGTTCTATCACCATATATTTTTGCATTACCGCGCCTAAAGCTTCTACATCTGCCGGTTCTTCCGGCCTGCCCTGTGGAGGGTAAAGGCCCGGCTTGCGAAAAGCACGATCCGCTATTTTAACGCAGCCCTCCGATTTACCTGAGATAACAGCGCGGCGGATTAACGCAACTTGCCGATAGGTTTTTGAGGCTTTTAAGCCAAATAATAATTTCCTCCAGAAGGCTTACAAACGTTGGATCCGGTAATTAAACCTGAAAACCCTGAGATAAATCGCACTTAAATTTTATGTCTGCAAACTTGTTCCATTATTAGGGTGTCAGACGAATAAACCTGAATTCAATCCAAAAAACACTGAAAAACCATAGCTTCGTTTGATAGAAAACCACTGGCAATACACGGCAAACCCCTTTCCAAGACGCAAGTCGAAAGACACGCGATCAAGCTTTTAAAACGCGATCCGCAGCCCATCACGGCCCAGATAAAACGGACCATCCCATATCGGGCGAATGGCGGCTAGCCACTCAGCTTCGCCGAACTCTGGATCATCCGGCGGGATAAAGTGGTTCAGCGCCAAGGCTTTTACTTTGACGGCCACGGCAATCTTTGCAGCCTCTGCCGCCGTTCTATGCGCAGCATAAAAATACGCCCGCAAGCGTTCATCACCATTGCCAACCCACGCCAGCAATGGCTCAATCGCCGCTTCCAGCATTGCCTAATGCACCAACAGATCAGCGCCTTGCGCAAACCCAGCCAGGTCCAGAAAATACGCCGTATCGACGCTAAACACGATATACGAATGCGCAGTCTTAAACGACATCGCAAACGTATCCGCCAATGGCGGGTGGATATTGCGCAACGCTGTGACCTGAATATCGCCCAGTTGCACCACATCTGGTGTATCGATCACATAAAAACGCACCAGCCCACACAAATCAGAGCGCCCTTCATCCGCGATACGCAGATCGATACCAGCCTGCATCGACGCCAGAAACCCGAAGAGAATAGCCTTGCGATTGCTAGCACGGGCGCGATCGACATCTTCAGCCGTCAAGCTTTTCATGATTAAATGGGGATAGGTCTTAAACCAACGATTCCATTGCTCAAAATTCAAAACCGTTTCGCGGAAATTCTCATGATAGACAATCGTGACATGCACCGCATCAACACCACCCGCGCGTATTTGGCGAAAAATCTTTTCCGACCAATTTGCGTATTGCAAATTATCGATAATCCTCATGCAGGAATACCCGAGGAAATATAGGACGTTTTCACAATCATATAAAATTCAGCCGAAAAACTGCTCTGTTCACGCGGCCCGTAAGAGCTTTCCCCTCTACCGCCAAATGGCACATGATAATCGGTGCCTAAAGTTGGCAAGTTCACCATCACACAGCCGGTTTTAGCATTGCGCCTGAAATGCGTGGCCCGCGCCAAATTGGTGGTGACAATACCAGAGGTCAACCCGAAGCGCGTATCATTGACCACGCTCAGCGTTTCATCATAGCTGCACACTTTGATCACCGCCGCCAGCGGGGCAAACAGCTCTTGGCAGTTAATCTACATGGCATTGGTGGTGTTGATGAACAGACCAGGGGACATGTAAAATCCCTGGCTTGCGCGTTCAACTTGCTGCTCGCCACAGACCAATTCGGCGCCTTCGGACAACCCCAAGGCCACGTTTGCAAGGTTTTCTTGCAATTTCTGGGTACTCACCACGGGCCCGATTTAGGTACCAGCCTCAAGCGCATGACCCACCATCATCGCCCTAGCGCCTGCAATCATTTTTTCAACAAACGCATCATGAATTCGCTCATGCACCACCAAATGCGTGGATGCAGTGCATTTTTGGCTGGATCCCCCATAGGCCCCGCCCAGCGCCAAAGAAACAGCCAAATCAAGATCCGCATCCTCTGTCACCGCCAACGCATTTTTTGATCCCATCTCCATCTGCAGTTTGGTCAGGTTTTGCACCGCTGCCGCCACAATGCTTTTGCCCACAGACACCAAACCGGTAAAAAATATTGCGTTTACTTCCGGACTTTCCACCAAGACCTGCCCAATACTGCCTCCGACGCCCATGAGAAGGCTGAACAAGCCCTTTGAAATATCCTGGCGGGAAATAATCTCGGTCAGTACCACGGCCGAAGCAGGGGTTAAATTCGCTGGTTTCCAAATCACAGCATTGCCATAAGCCAGAGCCGAAGCGATTTTCCAAGAGACGGTTGCAGTTGGAAAATTCCACGGCGAAATGATCGCCACCACCCCAACAGCCTCGCGGCGCATGTCGATTTAAATGCCTTCACGAACCGACTCTGCTGTCTCGCCCATTTGGCGCAGGGTTTCTGCCGCATAATAAGTGAAGAATTGCCCGGCGCGGTACACTTCGCCCTTGCCTTCGGCGACGGGTTTACCCTCTTCGCGCTACAGCAATGTGCCAAACTCTTGGGCGCGCGCCATCATTTCGGTACCAATCGCCATCAGCACGTTATATTTGCGCTCGATCCCATAGGCTGCCTATTCGCGCTGCGCCTGCTGCGCTTGCGCCAAGGTCGTATCCAATTGATCTGGCGATGCCTGCGCAAATAAGCCGATTAAATCCGAGAGATCCGATAGGTTTCGATTTAATGCACTTAAGCCCAATGCGCCCCTTGCCTCGCATCAACGATCAACGGAACGTCCAGCTTCACGATTGGATCTGCGGCGTTTTCCATAACCCCTCGCGCGGCATCAATCAATTGATCCACCGCGTGGCGTTCCACTTCGAATAACAGTTCATCATGCACTTGCAAAAGCATCTTCGCCGGCAAATCAGCGATCGAATGCGGCATTCGGATCATCGCTCGGCGGATAATATCCGCCGCAGTGCCCTGGATCGGCGCGTTAATCGCCGCGCGTTTGGCAAAGCCTGCAGTTGGACCTTTGGCATTGATCTCTGGCGTATGAATGACACGGCCAAACAGGGTTTCCACGCGGTTATTGGCTTTGGCGAAGGCAACCGTATCGTCCATATATTCTTTAATCCCCGGAAACCGCTCAAAATAGCGATCGATAAACCCTTGCGCTTCGCTGCGCGGAATGCGCAAATTACGCGCCAACCCAAAGCCTGAAATGCCATAAATAACGCCAAAATTAATTGCTTTGGCTTGCCGGCGAATATCCGGCGTCATCTCGTCCAATGACACATCAAACATTTCCGAAGCGGTCAGAGCGTGGATATCTTGCCCCTCACGAAAGGCTTGCTTCAGACTGTCAATGCCGGCCACATGCGCCAGAATGCGCAATTCGACCTGGCTGTAATCTAGGCTGACCAAAACCTTGCCCTCTTCGGGGATAAAGGCTTCGCGAATACGCCGGCCATCTTCACTGCGCACCGGAATATTCTGCAAATTCGGATCGGTTGAGACCAAACGGCCGGTATTGGCCCCGGCGATTGAGTAAGAGGTATGCACGCGGCCCGTTTCGGGATGGATATGATCTTGCAGCGCATCGGTATAGGTGAATTTGAGCTTGCTCAATTGGCGCCAATCCAGCACCCGCTTGGGTAAGTCATGAATGGTGGCTAAATCTTCCAAAATATCCGCGCCGGTGGCGTAAGCGCCCGTTTTACCTTTCTTGCCCCCCTCATAGCCTAGCTTGTCAAACATAATCTCGCCCAGTTGCTTTGGACTGCCCACATTAAAGCTTTCGCCGGCCATATCGTGAATTTCGGCCTCAAGACCCGTCATTTTCTGAGCAAACGCGTTGGACATACGTGACAACGTATCACGATCCACTTTGATCCCGGTCATCTCCATCTGAGCCAAAACTGGAATCAAGGGCCGCTCAAGCCCCTCATAGACGCGGGTCACTTTTTGAAGATGCAATTTGGGCTTTAAAAGCTGCCAAAGACGCAGCGTGATATCAGCGTCCTCAGCCGCATAGGGTGTGGCCTCTTCAATCGGCACAAGATCAAAGGTAACCGCTGATTTACCGCTTCCCAAAAGTGGTTTGATCGGGATAGGCGTGTGATCCAAATAGCGCTGCGATAAACTGTCCATGCCATGGTTATGCAAGCCTGCATGCAATGCATAAGATAACAGCATGGTATCTTCGATCGGCGCGATGCGAATGCCCTGCCGCTCAAGAATTTTGGCGTCATATTTCGTATTTTGGCCAATTTTCAGGATCGACGGATCTTCCAAGATGGGTTGCAAAAGCCCAATCACCTGATCCATCCGCATTTGGCCCGCGGCTAATTTTGATGATCCGAATAAATCATCGTTGCTGTCTTCTTTATGAGATATCGGGATATAACAGGCCTCACCCGGCTCGACCGCCAAAGAAATCCCCACCAGCTCAGCACGCATTTCATCCAGAGACGTAGTTTCCGTATCGATGGCCACATAGCCACGCTGGCGGATTTTATCGATCCACGCTTGAAGAGAGGCAAGATCATGTAGCGAGCGATAAGCGTTGCAATCAAAGGCCGGCTGTTCGATACGCGCGGGCGTTTCAAGCGCAGTGGCAGTGGTAATTTGGGGCAGTTCAGCGCCCAGCTTACTGGCGATACGCGCCGTCAATGTACGAAATTCCATTTCCGCCAGAAAACCCAACAGAGTTTCGGGCTCGGGCGCGCGTATTTCTAGATCCCCCAGCGTGAAGTCTAGCGGCGTGGCGCAATCAAGCTCGACCAATTGACGTGATAGGCGAATTTGCGCAGCATGGTCGATCAAGGTTGCCCGGCGTTTAGGCTGTTTGATCTCTTCAGCCCGCTCTAAGAGCGTTTCAAGATCCCCGTATTCATTGATCAAAAGCGCGGCTGTTTTCACTCCAATGCCAGGTGCACCGGGAATATTATCCACGCTATCTCCAGTCAAAGCCTGCACATCCACAACACGCTCGGGGAAAACACCAAATTTTTCAAACACGCCATCGCGACCAATATGGCGGTTTTTCATCGCATCAAACATTTCAACGCCGCCGCCAACAAGTTGCATAAGATCTTTGTCTGAGCTGATAATCGTCACCCGCCCACCTGCATCGCGCGCCTGAACCGATAAGGTTGCGATGATATCGTCGGCCTCGTAGCCTTCGACCTCTTCGCAGACGATATTGAACGCGCGGGTCGCGGCGCGGGTCAGAGGTATTTGTGGGCGCAGATCTTCGGGCATTTCATCGCGATTGGCTTTATATTGGTCATAAAGATCATTGCGAAATGTATAGCTGCCCTTATCAAAAATCACCGCAACGTGGGTGGGCGCATCAGGGCCAGTATTGTTTTCGACATAGCGATGCAGCATGTTGCAAAACCCGATCACCGCGCCCACGGGCAATCCATCTGAGTTTCGGGTTAAAGGTGGTAAAGCGTGATAGGCGCGAAAAATGAAAGCCGAGCCATCGATCAAGTGCAAATGGTGCCCTTTGCCAAAATTCATGCTGGGTTTTCCTTTTTGAACAAATATTTTTGTAAGAGGCTTACATGAGCAACGGCAGCTTGACCATCATCTTTGTGATCCTTTCAACATTCTGCCCACCGGGCCTGCGCGCAAAAGAATAACCACGCAGCTCCCGCCTGGCAGAAGAAGCAAAACCGCGGTGCAGGGAGGCCACAAACGAAAACCTTCTCACTATTTTATCTGCACCCCAAATGACAAAGCCAAAGCAACCGGCTTCATTCGCGCCGCCCGTGGATGCTACTATATTACTGTTTTGAAACCATGAAATTTCATTTTGGATTGGTCGGCTTTGCCCGTGATGATGCCCGGCGGAGGCAAGCCTAGGTTTGTTTGGTTTGCAAAAACCAACGCCATTGCCCTTTGAGCATGGTCGCTTGCAAGCTGGCACTGTGGCGCGACTTGGACGCTGTTTAAACTAAGCGGAATTACTTTGAAAAACATGACCGGCGTTAACAGCGCCGCAGACGCTGCGCGCGCGCCGCATTGCTTTTGGAGTGATCCCTCAGCCCCCGCCTTCGTGACCCCTGGGCGGTCGACGGCGCGTCTTAACCCAGAACCACCTCTGCAAAATCGCAATGTATAATTTTACAATCGCAATAAGGGCATTCTACCCATCCAGTTTCTTTCGGTATCTGCAGCCAAACACGCGGATGGCCAAGTGCCTCTCCACCGCCGTCACAGGCGATGCGAAACTGATCTACCACTTTGGTTTCTGATGCGTCTGTTGTCATTTCCCATTCCCTTTTTTCACGCTTAGGCTACCTACCTTATGAGCGATCAGAGATCAAAGAGGCAAGAGCATGTTACCACATACCGCAGTAGAAATTTCTAGGCTGTCAAAAATTTATAACACATATTAAGAGCTAGCCTGCTCGGCAAGCCCTCTACAATTTAGGCTTATCAATCCAAGCGGGATCCGTTTTCGGGTTTCTGAGCCCCAACGGAGCTGGTAAATCGACCTTAATCAATATTATGGCTGGTCTTGTGCGGAAAACCTCCAGACAGTTGGAAATATGAGGATTTGACCAAGAACCCAAGGCAGTCACGCGCGGCAATCAGCGTTATGCCCCAAGAGCTGAACCTTGACCCCTTTTTTACCCCGCGCGCCGCGTTGGATGTGTAGGCCGAACTTTACGGAATTCCAAAATCGCAACGTCGTAGCGAAGACATTCTTGAAATGGTCGGCCTTAGCGAAAAAGCCGATGCCTATTAGCAGTCTTTATCCGGTGGCATGCGCCAGCGCCTGCTCTTGGCAAAAGCACTGATGCACAGTACTCAAATATTGGTTCTGGATGAACCCATAGCCGGCGTTGATATCGAATTGCGGCAAACGCTTTGGGACAATGTTCGCCGATTGAACCAAGAAACTGGTATGACGATCATTCTGGTCACGCATTATTTGGAAGAAGCCGAAAAAATATGCGATCAGATTGCGATTATGAACCATGGAAAATTAATCGCACAAGATAGTACGCCAAAACCAAATCGCCATTCGCGATGTCAAAACCTCGCAAGCCGATCTTGAAGACGTATTTTTAAGGCTGACCAAATCGGCTTAAATAAGAAAATGCTCAGCTTAAACACTTGAAAGCATCCGTCCCAAGCCACGCCCGCCTAAAATATGCAGATGCAAATGTGGCACTTCCTGGACCCCATCTGCACCGGCATTGGAAATCGCTCGAAAGCCACCGCCGCTTAGCACATCCACAGCCACCTTCTTGCACACCGCCGCAATAGTGCGCGTGAAATCAACGATCTCATCGGCGCTGGCCGCGGCAGAAAAATGATCAAAACTCACATAGAGACCTTTGGGAATAATCAACACATGCACCGGTGCTTGGGGCTGAATATCTTCAAACGCCAAGCTATGCTCGGTCTCTAACACCGTCTCATTCGGGATTTCACCCCTCAGGATTTTTGCAAAAATATTATCCGGATCATATATATAGGCCATTTTACCCCCATGGCTTCAATCACAAAATCTGGGCAAACCCTAACAGGATGCGCAAAAGTACAAAAGTGTTAAACGAGCTCTTTCAAAGAAAAACTGGGCAGACTTGGGAGTCCAAAACAAAAAAATACCACATATGGCCTAAACTATGATAGTCTGTTGCTATAGTTTTTTTTGAGCCACCTTTAAATTTTACATTGAGACTTTAGAAATGGATTTACCCAGACTTTGGATGTCAAAAAGCGAAACAGCTTTATACCGCTCGCTGCCCGAATGCGCCTGTTCCGGCATCGGACAATTGTTGTATTTTTTTGATCATGGTCACTTTTTAAGGGGGAAACTCGCGGGTTAACAACCGGCCTTTATAAATGGGATTTTGACGCCAGTCGTAACATGTTGATCACGCATATGACAGCCAGAACAACTTTCACATTCAACTGCATGAGAAATCCCTATGCGCGCATCGCTTCCGCGTTTTTAGACAAAATTTGCCGCCCGCAAGATGATGAATGGTTTTATAACCAAAAAATCCATGAGATCTTAAGCCAAGCGTATGGTCTTGATCTAGATATGATAGAGCGAGCGTTTTACGGCGATCCCAAGGCCCAGATCAAAGCCTTTCGTCGCTCTTTAGTCTTTGTACACGATTGCGCCCGCAGTGATGACCCGGGCCAGCTTGATATTCACTGGCGCCCAATGGCCGTGCATCTCGGTGATTTTATTCAGTAGGGCGGGCGCTTTGATAAAATAATCTGGGTTGAGTATTTTAATCATGGCATGGATTATATTTTTGATCACATTTCACCAAATCACCGGCCACAACACGTATCACACCCCAAGTTTAACAAGGTAACGGCCATCTCAAATCTACCGTTAGAGGCCTATTTTGATCAAACAACGTTTTTCCTGATGAAACGCATTTATCGACAGGATTTTGAGCCCTTTAGCTATCGATTAAACGATCCTAAAAACGCGATGGCAGAGCGCAAAATACATTTGGACCACCTGCATACCGCCCTCTTGAGAAACCCGGAGTAAGGTTACAGCAGCGCCGCCGTCTCAAACAAACTGCGCACCAAGGTTTCGGGCCGAGCGCCCAAATGGCGAATAACCTCTCCCACCGCGCCGTATCCTATTTTACAACAAATCTCGATGGGCTGCTCCGTCATCAATCCATATAAAAAACCAGCGATGAATTGATCGCCCGCGCCCGTCGCATCTACCGGGGTGATTTCATCGACGGACACGTCCACGCGCACATCATTGGCGATCACGCTCACGCCCTCACCGCCTCTGGTGCAAACCACCAGCTCGCAGAGCTCTACAGTTTTCGCCAGCGCCGTTTCGAAATCATAAGTTTTAAACAAAGATTTAATTTCAGCATCATTGCCAATCACATAACCCAGCTCATCCTCGATCAAATTCAGAAAATCCGCGCGGTACCGTTCAACGCAGAAGGGATCGGAAATCGCAATTCCAGCCTTGCCACCGGCTGAACGGCAAGCCCGCACCAACTCAACAAGGGTTTATTTACCCTCATCTTTATCGAATAGATAACCCTCTAAAAAGACATATTCAGCCTCTTTTGCCACGCTGGCCGAAACATCTTCAGGGCCCAGTTCTGCAGAAATTCCCAAATAGGTGTTCATCGATCGTTCCCCATCCGTAAATGGTGAAGATCATCAAACGTGAAGTTGGCAAATGCGCATTCTGAACAGGCGGGTTCACAAAATCGGTTCTACCTTTCTGCATCGCCTACGCGTAAATCGCCCTAGGGCATCATCTCTGGACGCGCCCAAACCTGCCAACGTGTTCGCCACAGCCCCGCCCGCCGCTTAAACGCGAATTTCCATTGCATCATAAAGCGTTTCCGCGCGCTCTTTTTCGATCAGTTGCGTGATGCCTTTTTCAATGCCCATCCGCTGAAGAAACGCATCACTCGATTGGCTGATCACATTAACCACAGCATTGCCAATACCCATAACTTTGTATTTCTTCACAAGAACTGTTCCTTCAACATTATAGGTTTTTTTCGTCATAGGCGCATAAGTCGTAGATCAAACAGGTTGCGCACAAGGGTTTACGCGCTTTGCAATGATACCGGCCGTGTAAAATCATCCAATGATGCGCGTGCAATTGAAAATCAGCGGGAATATGATCTTCCACTGCCCGCTCGACATCCTCAACGGTTTTACCAGGCGCAATTTTTGTTCGATTTCCGACGCGAAATATATGAGTATCAACGGCCTGTGCCGGATGCCGCCACCACATGTTCAAAACCACATTCGCCGTTTTACGCCCAACGCCGGGCAAAGATTGCAGGGCCGCGCGTGAATTGGGCACCTCCCCATCATACTCTTCAACCAAAATCCGGCTCAGTTTAATCACGTTCTTGGCCTTATTGCGATATAGGCCAATGGTTTTTATATGCTCAATCAGCCTCGCTTCCCCCAATTCCAGCATTTTCTGCGGCGTATCGGCGATTTTAAACAATACTCGCGTGGCTCTGTTGACACCCACATCGGTGGATTGCGCGCTCAGTGCCACGGCGACCACAAGCGTGTAGACATTTACATGATCAAGCTCGCCCACAGGTGCGGCATCAGCCGCTTGAAATCGCTGAAAAATTTCCCGAATAGTTTTATAATCAAGCTGCTTTACCATAGTATAGACTATGTGCAGTTTAATCGCCCGACTCACAAGAACTTTGCAACATTTTAGGCAAGAAACGGGTCGCCTTTCGACCCGAATATTTCTACTCTGAGGGTACATAGTGACAAGGTGCCGCATGACCAAAGATTCTATAGCCTATTCGTATCGCGTGATAAAACGGGCGTTAACCGAAATAGACGCGGCGGATCACCCGCTGAATCTGACAGAATTGACGCGCCGGCTGCAATTAAGCCCAGCGCATTTTCAGCGATTATTTTCAGAATGGGTAGGCGTTTCGCCCAAAAAGTATCAGGAATATCTAACGCTGGAACATTCCAAACATTTGCTGGCAATGCGCCATAATCTGCTGGAAACAAACCTTATAACGGGATTATCCGGCACCAGCCGGGTGCATGATCTTTTTATCCACTGGGAAGCTATGACTCCAAGCGAATTTGCTGCAGCCGGCACCACTTTGGAGATTACTTATAATTGGACCGAGTCTCCGTTCGGCGATACATTGGTGATGTGCACAAATCAGGGAATCTGCGGCCTTGCATTTGCCGCTGATATCGGTCGAGAGGCTACATTTCAGGATATGGCCACGCGCTGGCCAATGGCGCCTCTAAGGCCAGATCACACTGGTCTTTCAGGCATTGTTGAGGATCTATTCAAACCCAAAAGCAGCGCCAAGCTGCACTTAATAGGGGCCCCGTTTCAAATCAAAGTATGGCAGGCGCTGCTGCAGATCTCCTCGGGGCATGTTTCAACTTATTCCGATATTGCCCGTGCGATCCAAGCCCCCAAAGCCGTTCGGGCGGTTGGCACCGCGGTCGGCCGCAATCCGATAAGCTGGTTAATCCCCTGCCATAGGGCGCTGCGCAAAACAGGTGCTTTGGGCGGGTATCATTGGGGCTTGCCAGTCAAACGCACACTTCTGGCCTATGAAGCCGCCCGCCAAGACAGCGCCGACCGCACAGAGCTGCCTTTATAAAGCGCCTTAAAAAAGCGACTGCCTGTGAACACAACCCTGGCAGATTATGGCCGCTCAAGTGCAATCGCAGTACCCTCGCCGCCGCCGATACACACAGCAGCAATGCTCCGCTTCACATCGCGCCGCTCCATGGCATGAAGCAACGTCACGATAATCTCGTGCGCCTGAAGCCCCAATTGGGTGTCCAAGCGTGCAGGCCCCGCTATGAACGTTGATAATATCTCCAGGAATATCCAACTCTTTCATGAAGGCCATTGGAACAACCGCAAAGGCTTCATTAACTCCCCATAAATCTACATCTTCCACCCGCCAGTTCAAACAGTCTAACAATTTACGCGTTACAAAAATTGGTGCGGTCGAAAACCATGCAGGCTCTTGGGCTTGACTGGCATGGCCCAAAATGCGCGCGCTGCAAAACAGGCCCGCCTGCTGCATATGCATCTGGCTTGATAAAATCAGGGCTGTGGAACCATCAAAGATAGAAGATGAATTCGCCGCGGTAACACTGCCATCTGCCCGAAAGGCGGGTTCCAGATGCGGAAATTTTTCAGGCTTTGCGTTCAAAGGCTGTTCACCCTGCGTCACGGCATAATCGCCGTTTTTATACGCCAGGTTGAGTGGAGTAATTTCATTCTCGAAGGCTCCGGAAGCTTGAGCCTCACGCGCCCGCATCAGCGAGCGCAACGCATAATTATCCTGCGCTTCTCGAGTGAATTGGTATTTTTCGGCGCAATCTTCAGCAAAACTGCCCATCAAGCGGTCTTTTTCATACGCATCCTCTAGCCCATCCAGAAACATATGATCTGCCACTTGGCTATCGCCCAAACGGGCCGCGCCGCGCATCTTGGGCAACAGATATGGGGCGTTTGACATGCTGTCCATCCCGCCAACCACCATCATCTTTGTTTGACCAAGCGCGATCTGGTCAAAGCCGATCATCGTTGCCTTCATCCCCGAACCACACATTTTGTTCAACATTGTTACTGGCACCTGCGTGCCTAGGCCGGCGTGAAAACCGACTTGTCGCGCCGGCGCTTGCCCCTGCCCTGCGCCAAGCACATTGCCCATTAAAACATCGTCTACCGAACTCAGAGAGGTTTGTTGTAAAGCCGCCTCTATAGCTGCCCCCTAGCCTTTTGCAGGCACAGCATAAAACGCACCCTGAAACCCACCCATCGGCGTTCTGGCTGCGCCGCATATCACCACGTTTCCCATCAACTCTCTCACTTTTCCCACAGACATACAAAAGTAACCTTTGCCGTCTGGTGTTACCGCAGCGCATAACACAGAAGTCAGCGATACAACTTAAAATTATCGATCAGCCCAAGTGACTTTATCTAAAAGTACAGGCAGAACAGATTGATATCGCTGCCGCGATTCAATTTAATAACCTGGTGCGCCGCGCGCTTATCAGCTTGCAAAAGGCACAGTAAAGTACATCAAACTTAACCATTTGTAACCTGCATCCGCAGGTGGCCAAAGTCTTCGGACTGACCTGTATGGACAGAATCTTTGATATTTATGAAACTGCTGAAGCCGCGCTGAATACGGCCAGTGTAGCGCCTGCTTTTAAGGCAGGTGGGAATTGAATATCCGCATCAACTTTTCCTTTAATCAAACGCAAGGGTTTTGGCCGGTCCGGGATATATTGGAGCGAATGGCCGAAGAGGTGAACGCAACAAAAGGCGCGGCATTTGCATTTCTCCCGATATCATTGGTTGTGACAGAGATTTTAAACAACAGCATTCAACATGGGGTGAACTTTAAAAACTTCGGTCAACTCAGGGTGCGACATCTCAGCTACCAAAACTGCGTTGAAGTCACGCTGATCGATACACAGGTTGCACATATCAAGCCCCCAAAACACCCTCTGGCACAGACCCTCTGAAAACGGATATGGATGAATGATCCTCTTACAGCTTTATACAAGGATCTAATATCGCCATAAAAGCGAGCGAATCCTTTTGCATCTCTGCCTGCCCATCAACGCGCTTTGAACATCAAAGCCCCACCTGCGACATCGCCGCACCCAAATAGCGGGGCTTCATATTGTTTTAAAAGTCCACCACGTTAAATAGTGTTATGACATTACAAAAATGTGACCTCATGCGCGATTTCCATTTCCCCGGTCATTCCGTAGTTTACGCAGAAAACAGCATGTGTGCAACATCACATCCTTTGGCTGCAAAAACCGCTCTCGAGATATTGCAGCGTAGCGGCAATGCCATGGATGCGGCGGTTACAGGGGCAGCCTTGCTGGGACTTGATGGGGATTGTTTTGTTCTCTTTTCACCCGCAGGCAGCGATGACATTCGCGCAATGAACGGACCTGGAAAATCACCGCAGGCGCTACAAGCCTAATCGCTGCGCGATCAAAGTCATGGGGTAATCCCGAAGCGCAGCATGGAGGCCATAACCGTTCCCGACGCCGTGGATGCCTTTTGTACGTTGAGCAATGATTGGGGTAAGCTTGGCCTTAATGCGCTGCTGGCGCCAAGCATTCACTATGCTGAAGCAAGCATTCCCGTCGCCCCAAGGGTTGCCTATGATTGGGCCGGCAGCGTGGATGTGCTGCAAAGCAGCGCTAAAGCAGATTACTTAATACCAGGAAAAGCGCCTCAGGAAGGGCAAAAAATTGCTTTCCTAAAACAAGCTGAAGTTTTACGCACGATCGCAAAAAATGACCGCAGCGGCTTTTATGAAGGCGCCGTTGCAGAGGATATCTTGGACACGTTGACAGGACTCAGTAGGGTGCATCCCCAAGAAGATTCCAGCGACCAAATCGCGTTTTACACGGATCCAGTTTCGGGCCGCTATCAGGGAATGGATTTGGTTGAGCATCCACCCAATGGGCAGGGCGCCACAGCCATTTTGCTGTTAAACATATTATCACATTTTGATTTGGCTGCTCTGGCCCCCTTCAGCGCTGAACGCACGCATATCGAAACCGAGGCCACCAAATTGGCCTATGATGCGCGCAACCGCTTTACCGCGGATGACCGATGCCACCGCGCATTTACTTGCACCAGAAACCGCAGAAAAACTGGATGCTTTAATCAATCCAAATACCTTAATTCAGGATGTAACAGCGATCAGCGAGACGGTTCATAAATGCACCGTCTACATTACGGTTGTTGATAAGGACCGCATGTCGGTTTCGTTGATCTACTCAATATTCAACACATTTGGCTCTGGCATCTCGAGCGATAAATTCGGGATTTTGGTGCATAATCGCGAAGCAGGTTTTAATCTTATTCCCGTGCATCCCAACGAATTGCGGGGCGGGCACGGCCCGATGCATACCATTATCCCCGGCATGGTGGGCAATATCAAGCGAATGGCCATGCCCGCGTTTTAACGAATATGCTCGATTACGGCATGGCGCCACAGGCGGCACTGGACGCGCCCTGCGGCTTTGCCGAATTGGGCCATTTGAAAGTTGAGCGCAGCTATGACCCCAAAGAAGTGCAAAAATTAGCAAATATTAGCCATAAAATCGAACATAATATTGAACCAAACGGCGGCGCTCAGGCGATTATGACGCATGAAAACGGCCTGCTATAAGGAGCTTCGGACCCCCGAAAAGATGGCCGCGCCAGGTTATTGATCCCCAGGCTTATTCTACGGGGGGCGTCACTGGCCCGGCGCTCACGCAGCGAATCAATTCAGTTGAAAATGCAGCGGGTATTGGCCATTTTCGAAGGGGCCAAAGAGATCAGGAATATCAGGATGATCGACGGGTTCGCCCGAGGAGTCTTCTACAAGATTTTGCTCTGACACATAGGCCACGTAAAAACTGTGATCGTTTTCTGCAAGCAAATGATAATAGGGCTGCTCTTTGACCGGACGATGATCTTCTGGAATCGACTCATACCACTCATCCGTATTGCTAAATTTTGGATCAACATCAAAAATCACCCCTCTAAAAGGGTGTTTTTTATGACAAACAACTTGTCCGAGGCGATATTTAGCATTTTTTAAATACATTGGGTATTTACCTTACGCGTTGCGCGATCCAGCTTCAAGTGCCCAGAGGTAAATTCGCCCGCGCTTCGATCTAAGCGGTTTTCACGATTGCCAAAGCACAGAAATCTTTTTTAGGTCCGCTCTACCGTATATAACACCGTTCGAATGTCTCAAATAGACGCATAATAATGCTCTTGCGCCACCGGTTTGGCCTTTTGAGATCATCCAAAATTTGATATCCTATAAAAAAACAAAGTTGAGATGACCATGAGCAGAACGATCATTGCATTATGCCTGGTTTTTACGCTGGGATCCTGCAGCATATTCAGTACCGGCGATGTGACGGGCAACCTTGACAATGCCTGCTCTATTCTTGACCAAAAACCCCAATTTGCCCGCGCCTTCAAAGCAACAAAACGCCGTTGGGGCGTGCCCGTCAACGTTCAAATGGCGATTATCCATCAAGAAAGCCGTTTCAAAAGCAAGGCAAAAACGCCGCGAAAATATATTCTAGGCTTCATTCCAAATGGCCGCCAAAGTTCTGCCTATGGCTATGCGCAAGCCTTAGATGGCACGTGGAGCGAATATAAGAAGGATACCGGTCGGATCTTGGCCCGCCGCAGCAGTATTCGTGACGCATCTGATTTTATGGGCTGGTATATGACCAAAACCAAGCGGCGCAACGGGATCGCGCTGTCCGACGCACGCAATCAATATCTAGCCTATCATGAGGGGCAAACCGGGTTTGCCCGCGGCAGCTATAAGCGCAAAAAATGGTTGATCAATATTGCTGGCAAAGTAGCCAATCGGTCAGATATATATAAGTGGCAATTGTCACGCTGCGGACGGCTTTAGCGCAGCTTGCGCTTCTCAATGTTGAACAAAATATTAAACATAGAATCTTTAAGTGAGACACCTTTTTGCAAATTCTCAAGCGCAAGTAATGTTTGATCGCCCTCAGGCGTTTCAATAATCCATTGCGTTAACTCTAATGGGTTATGCCGCAACAGAAGCGTGATTTTACCGCGCTCGGGATGTTGCGGATGTTGCAAGGACAGCGATGTTCGCTTCCCGTCATAACGATGATCCGTAATCAAAGCAGATTTTTGAATATCAATCCTATCTCGCAAAATCAAGGAAAGCGGCGTTCCAGATGTTGTAAAAATGGTTGGCTCACCATCGCCTTTAGGATCAAAAATCGCCATTTGCCCGGCAGAGACCAACACCAAAACTTCCGATGGAATTTGATATTCGAAGCGCAAGCGCCCTGGACGTTTCATAAAAAACTGTCCCTGCGCAGAGGATCTGTCAGCGCCAATTTGAACAAATGCCGCCTGAATGCTGCGCAAGCTATTTAGATACGCAGAAACATCCGCCAGAGAAGCTTTTTCTGCCTGACCAACACCCGCTAACCCAAAAAAAATACCAACCGAAATTGAAAGTATATGTTTCATATGAGCAGTCTAGCCATCCCAGAAGCCGCCGCCAACGAAAGTCGCAATTTTGTGACCGCTCGCACAGGATTACGATTGCTCTGGCACCAAAATATCACGCTTTCCAACGTGGTTTGCAGGGCTAACAAGGCCCTCCTGTTCCATTTGCTCAACCAAGCGAGCCGCCTTATTATACCCTATGGCAAGCTTTCTTTGGATGTAGCTGGTCGAGCATTTGCGATCCCGCAAAACGATGGACACAGCTTGATCATAGAACACATTCTCACCCTCACATGCCCCGGTTAACCCCAATACGAGGTCAATTGAGTCAGATTTATCGTTATCTGGCCCTTCAACGACACCGCTTTTGTAATCAGGCGGACCGAAAGATTTCAGATGGCTAACCACTTCTTCAACTTCGGTGTCACTCACGAAAGGCCCATGACAGCGGGTGATCTTTGAACCGCCAGCCATATAAAGCATATCCCCCATACCGAGCAGCTGTTCGGCTCCCATTTCACCCAGGATCGTGCGGCTGTCGATTTTACTGGTGACTTGAAACGAGATCCGGGTAGGAAAATTGGCTTTAATCGTTCCCGTAATCACATCAACTGATGGGCGCTGCGTGGCCATAATCAAGTGAATACCCGAGGCACGCGCCATCTGAGCAAGGCGCTGAATACAGGCTTCGATTTCTTTACCGGCCACCATCATCAAATCCGCCATTTCATCCACAATCACCACAATATATGGCATCTTTTCGGGCAGTAATCCTTCAGTTTCAAAAACTGGCTCGCCGGTGACATCATCAAATCCGGTTTGGATGGTCCGGCTGAACATTTCGTTTTTGCCTAAGGCATCCGCCACGCGCCCATTATACCCGTCAATATTGCGCACGCCCATTTTTGACATTTTGCGGTAACGCTCTTCCATTTCGCTAACCACCCATTTCAATGCCACTACGGCTTTCTTAGGGTCGATCACAACCGGGCTGAGCAAATGCGGAATGCCATCATAGACGCTGAGCTCCAGCATTTTCGGATCGATCATAATCATCCGGCACTCATCAGGCGTGAGTTTATAGAGCAAGGACAGAATCATCGTGTTGATAGCGACAGATTTGCCGGATCCGGTGGTCCCCGCAATCAGTAGATGCGGCATCTTTGCAAGATTGGTCACCATCGGCTCGCCGCTGATATCTTTGCCCAGCGCCAATGGCAGGCGATGGCTGCTATCGCCAAAGGCTTTGGCCGAAAGAATTTCACGCAAGACCACCTTTTCACGCAAATCATTGGGCAATTCTATCCCGATGATAGACCGGCCAGGCACCGTTGAGACACGAGCTGATAAGGCCGACATTGAGCGCGCGATATCATCGGATAAGCCGATCACACGGCTGGCTTTTAAACCCGGTGCCGGCTCTAATTCATACATCGTGACCACCGGCCCAAGCCGCACACTGACAATATCACCCTTCACCCCATAATCATCCAATACAGACTCGAGCAAGCGCGCATTTTCTTCCAGCGATTCATCAGACAATCGATGCCGCGCCACGTTGATCGGACTAGCCAAAAGGCCCAAAGAGGGCAATTCAAAATTGGTTTTGGGATCTTCAAATTTCAAACTTGGCTGCGCTTCTTTCTGCGCGCGTACAGATTGCGCTTGAGACGCTTTCAATGGCGGATGAACGATTACGCGCGCTTCAGGGCGGGGTATCGCGGAGCGCAAAGAAAGATTGGTATACTCCTCTGCATATTCGGGCTCTGGATAAAATTGGTGGGCCTCCTCATACCCAGCGCTTGAAGCCCAAGCTTGCCCCTCTGTCTGAAAGACCTGCGAAGATCTATCCGCCGAAAGCTGCGGCTCGCGGCGCAATCCGATTAAAAGCGGCCCGCCTGGTGCAAATTGCAAGGGCACCCCCGCAGCGCGTTCTGCCGACGCGTTTTGGGGCCGAAACACGTGTGACTGCATCTCAGATCCAGCGTCCTCAAAGGCGGATTCAACCCGTAATCGCGATTTCACAGCATCACTGATCCGCGCCTGCAGACGATCTTCCGGACCAGCCGGCGCAGAGCTCTGCGCGTTGCTGTTGAGCGGTGGCTCTAAGGGCGAAGCTTCTTCTGTGCGCTTGATAAATCCAGGCAATCTGGAAAACAAATCCCGCTTTACCTCAGTAAGGGGCACGTCCAAATCTTGAGAAAATTCGAATGGAGCTTTGAGCACGAATGTTGCGGAATCTCCACCTCGGCGGATAATATCCAAGGGCGCAGAGGCCTCAGCCCGTTGATTACGTGCTGCAAGCGCGCGCAAACGGCCCCGGCCAAGGCCCCTTGCGACTGCGCGCCCGATTTGAAACAACCCGCCGCGCAGAAACCGCAGCGCATGGCCAAGCTCGCGCTTAGAGACGCCCAGACAATACAGCCCGATCAGCACTAATGTGATCCCCGTTGCCAAAGATGTATAGGTTAAGGTGAGTCGCGCCGGCAAAGGTGACAGCCACAAAAGCGTTTTCAAAACCGTATCACCAAACAAACCACCAAGGCCAAAATTATTGTCCCAGCTGGCAGGTGGCACAAGCCCTGCGGCGTAAATTGCAAAAACCGCGACGCCAAAGGGCGCAAAAATCAATCGCCCCAATGCCCGATATGCGCCGCGATGCAATAGGCAGCGCAGCCCCCAGACGGCCTGTATCGCAACCAGCGACCAGGCGGACAGGCCGAAAACAAGCATGATAGGGGCCGCAATCATCGCCCCAAGCGAGCCCAAGATATTCTGCACCGGTGCATCAGAAGCGGAAAGCCAACTGGGGTCTTCAGGTGAATAGCTAGTGAACATCATGGCGGTCAGCCCGCTTAGAACTAAAAGCCCTAGGCCCAAGAACTCTACCGCGCGCCGTTCCAAAGCGGCCTGCAAAGCGCTGTCAAAAATGGGGGGTCTTACTCTTGCAGAAGGATATGTCATTGGGGCCTCTTAGGTGTAAAGACATGCATGCAGCCGCGTCAGGGCTTGCTCGGTGATTGATTTTGAGGCCACCAAGGCAACCCGAATGAAACCATACCCGGGATTTCCGTCAAGCGTATCGCGCGCCAAATAGGCTCCCGGAAGAACGCGAATGCCGGTTTCACGCCATAATTTAAGCGCAGCCTGTTCTCCATCCTCAACAGGCAGCCAAAGGAAAAATCCGGCCTCTGGGCTTATATAGCCGGGCACAAACCTGAAAAGCGCATCCGCTATGTCGAATTTTTCTTGATATAAGCCACGATTTTCGATCACATGCTGCTCATCTGCCCAGACCGCTTCTGCCACCCGCTGCAAAGGCAGCGGCAAAGGCGCACCCGAATAGGCCCGCAAATGCTTCATCCGCGCGATCGTTTGCGGCCCTGAAGCGGCAAAACCCGAGCGCAGCCCGGGCAGGTTTGAGCGCTTTGACAGCGAATGGAAAACCACCACCCGTTCGGGGTCAGCGCCAATCTGCTTTGCAATCTGCAACGCCCCTGACGGCGCGTCTTTGCGATAAATCTCCGAATAACACTCATCCGCGAAAATCTTAAAATCGTAGGTTTCCGCGAGTTCAATCAAAGACTTCAGATAGGCGGGCGAAGCCACTGCCCCCTGCGGATTGGAGGGCGAGCAAATATAGGCGATGGCGGTCTGATTAAGCACATCAGAGCTTAAAATAGCATAATCAGGTAAAAAACTGTTTGCAGCCCGCGCTGTCACCAAATGGGGCTGCGCCGCAACCGAAAAGGTCGCCGCCAGATAAACCTGATAAAAGGGATTGGGCAGCAAAACCAATGGCTGTTCTCCGGCTTTAGTTTCCGGGCATAGCGCCATCGCAGCGTTGTAAAGCCCCTCGCGGGTGCCGTTCAAAGATAAAATATCCGTCAGCGGATTGACGCAAACGCCATATCGCCGCGCAATCCATGCAGCGATATTGCTAAGCAATTCGGGGCTGCCATCATTGGGCGGGTAGACGTTGAATTCAGACATATTCGCGGCCAAGATATCTTGAATCCACGCAGGAAAAGCATGTTTGGGCTCACCAATTGACATGGCCACGGGTTCGCCACCCGCCGGGTGCGATTCTAACAGCGCGCGCAGGCGCTGAAATGCATAAGCGGGAAGGTTCGAGAACCGCTCAGGAAACGCCATATATGCCTCAATCAATCGGGATCATTTTGCCCCGTTACGCACAAGACTACCGAAGCAAAGCGCTTTCGTCCATACAAAGCCCGGAAAAATCAACAAATAAGGCAAAAAAACGTTTTTTCTGACAGGGTCGCGCTCTTTAAGCTAAAATCGCCGTCTCAATAGCCTGTGCAAGGCGCAAAAGCCTCTCTTCTGCGCCCGGCGGCCCATCAGCATCGACCCACAACTTAGAATGCCACTTGCCAAAGTGATCGCGCATAATCCCATAAGATTGCCAATCCTTGTATTGCGCAGAGCCAACAGGTTTTCGCTCACATAATAGTCGGCATCTTCCATCAGCCGCGCGGCATTGGGCGGTAAAATCGGCGCGGTTGAGCATAAAATAACATCATAGCCAGTTGTAAGCGCTAAATACTCCTGCGCAACGCCGCAAGCATTTGCGAAGCAACGATATAATTACAAGCAGCAAAAGCAGCCCTGCCCCAGAAGCGATTTAAAACTTCTTCAAACATCACCTCGGGTTACGCTTCAATCACCGTTTCCACGTGCCATAAGCTTCTGCAGCAAACAAGATTGGGCTTAGCGACATCGCCTTGGCAACCGCTTCAATTTCGATATCCTCAACCATTGCGCCCGCTTTGATCACCTTCGCCAAAGCCGTTTCAAACCCTAAAGCTGGGGCCTCTCGCAACTCATCAAACGCAACTGTTTGCAATATACCAAGGCGCTTTCCAAACAAACTGCCCGCGGTTAAATCCGCTGGGATCTGACCTTCCAAAGCCGCCAATAACAACGCGGCATCTTCAACCGTTTTGCTGAGCTAGCCAAACGTGGCACATAGCGGCACCACTCCCTAAACCGAGACACGACCCACTGTGGTTTTCAAACCCACCAAATCATTCCATGCCACCGGAATGCGGACTGAACCGCCCGTATCCGATCCGATCGCTCCAACCGCCAAATCACAGGCGATAGACGCCACTGCACCTGAAGAAGATTCGCCCACCGCCGCCGCTGCATCATTGATACACACTGGTGTCGCGGTGACTGGATTCAGACCCAAACCGCTGGAAGCCAGCTATGACATATGCGTTTTGTCCAGGCAGACAAAACCTTGCGCCGTTGCATTTGCCAAAACCTCAGCATCATTCGCCAGCACCCGCCTCGTCAAGAGGGCCGAGCCTGCCTCGGTTGGATATTCAGCGCTGTCAAATGAATCTTTCCAACTGATCGGTACACCATCCAATGGCAATCTCAATCTGCCGGTTTTCGCCCGCTGTTGCGCCGCTTCAGCCTCAGCGCGCGCTCAGGCGTTTTGCAGGCATAAATTCGGCTTGTATCTGCATGCGCATTCATCTGCTGGAGATAGACTTCGGTAAGCTCAAGCGGATCTACGCGGCCAGCCGCGATCGCCCTGCCTTGCTCTGCAGCACTTATCTTTAAATCTGGACTCATGTTTATATCCCCACCAAGTGCTGTCTCCAAATTAGCGTCATCACAACGCATGGACAATGCATAGAAGTGGCCCATATTAGGTTGTATGATAAAAAATGTAGATATCGCAATTGTGGGCGGCAGTTTAACCGGTGCTGCCACGGCTTTGGCCGCCGCGCAAGCGGGGTTTCGAGTGGTTGTTATTGATCAGCTTGCGGCGCATACGCAAGTCGAGCAGGACTTTGACGGGCGCTCTTACGCGATGGCTCTTACCTCTGTACGGTTGCTGAAGGCCTTGGGGCTTTGGACGGATCTTGTAGAAACGGCCCAGCCTATTTTAAAAATCAAAGTTGCCGATGGCAGCTCCAACACAGGCCCCTCGCCTTTGTTTATGCAATTTGATCATGCCGAAATTGAAGAAGGCCCAATGGGGCATATGGTGGAAGACCGTTTCTTGCGCCCCCTGCTTCAACAGGAGATGGCGTGTTATGAGATCATTGAGTATATCGCTGGCACCGCGCTGATTGAGCAGGCGATATCGGGCAGTGAAATGCAGCTGACGCTGTCGGATGGGCGCCAAATTTCAACCCGCCTTTTGATCGGTGCAGACGGGCGCAAAAGCCCTTCTGCAGGCCGCGCCGGGATCAACCGCATCGGCTGGGAATATGTTCAAACAGCGCTCGTTTGCGCAATACAGCACGAAATCCCGCATGGTGGGGTGGCCTGCCAATATTTTTTGCCGGCCGGCCCCCTAGCGATCTTGCCTTTAACAGAAAACCGCGCATCCATCGTGTGGAGCGAAACCGCAAAAAACGCCAAACAGATCATGGCGCTTAGCGAGGCCGAGTATTTGTCAGTATTGCAGCCTCGCATTGGCGATTATCTTGGCAAAATCAGCATGGCCGGCAAGCGCTACAGCTACCCACTTGATCTGACCTTGGCGGAAAGTTTTGTTGCGCCAAGGTTGGCTTTGATTGGTGATGCGGCGCATGGCTTGCATCCCATTGCGGGGCAAGGTCTAAATGCGGGCCTGCGCGATATCGCGGCGCTTGTGCAAGTTCTGAAAGAAGCAAAATTGCGCGGCGAAGATATCGGGGCGAGCGCTACGTTGATGCGCTATCAAGAGTGGAGGCGCTTTGACGCGACCAGCCTGGCTTTGGCAACCGATGCATTCAACCGTCTATTCTCAAATGATAATAGCCTGTTAAGATTGGGGCGCGATATGGGGATGGCCATAATCAATGCTGTGCCCAAAGCCCGCCGCAGCTTTATCCGAGAAGCCGCAGGGTTAACAGGCACATTGCCCGATTTGATGCGCTAACAAAGTATTTTAAAGCGCCGGTCTAAAATCATTTCTCAAAAGCAGCCCACAGCCATAATCACCACAGTTTGAGCTTTAAGGCCAGGCATGAATGAAGACGCGTCAAAGCTTAACTCTAAGATTGTGGCTTGAATAAAATAACTTATAACTACCAATAGACCAGCAATCAAACAAAGTGTTTCTTATGACCCAATCTGTGGACAAAACATTGCGCGACGCCGCCGCATTGCACAAAGCCGGGCGCATCGATGAGGCCGTAAAACTGTATCAAGCGGTATTAACAAAATTCTCCAAAAACCCGCGCGCATTGAAAGCCCTTGCTCAGCTTAAAGGCGCACCTGCACCTGCAAAGCCAGGGCAGATGCCTCTGACAGAGTTCAATGCACTCAAAGAACGGTATCAAAAAGGAAATTTCGTAGACTTAGCAAAACAAGCACAGGGCCTAGCAAATGCTTTTCCAAAAGACAAAGACTTACTCAACTTGCTTGGATCTGCTTTCAACCAACTAAACCAAGCTCAAACCGCCATCACGTTGTTTAATAGGGCTTTACACTTAGATAAATTTTTTATCAACGCCCAATTCAATCTGGGCATCGCCCACCAAAACAATCAGGATCTGGCAAACGCGATTGCCTGCTTTCAAAAAGTCATCGAGCTCGCGCCAAATAACAGTGCGGCCTATTTCAAATTGGCCAATGCCTTTAGGGCAAATTCCGAATTCGAAAAAGCGATTCTGCATTATAAAAAAACGCTTGCTTTAGAGCCGAACCATGCACCCGCGCACTGCAATTTGGGGCTTTCTTTACAGGCAATCGGCGAGATCGCGCCAGCCATCCGCCAGTATCAAGCAGCGCTAAAAATTAACCCCAAATTTGTTCCAGCACAAGGTAATTTGGGCAATGCAATGATGGCACAAGGCGAGTATAAAAATGCAATTAAGGCATTTTTGAAAACTCTGAAGTTACAGCCGGGGGATTATATCACCTCTTTAAACCTTGGCCGCGCGTATAAAAAGAACGGTGATTTCCAAGCCGCCTTTGACGCCTTTAGCAAAGTGATTTCAATGCAACCGGAATTTTCTGAAGCGCATAACGATCTTGGATTAACGCTTTATGGCCAGGGCAAATTGGAAAAGGCACTTAAAAGCTATCAAAAGGCCGTAGATCTAAATCCAAATTACGCAGATGCCTATAACAATATGGGTGTTGCACATCAAGAATTAGGCGCAGTGACGCGCGCGATTGAAAGTTATCAAAAAGCCATAGCGATAAACCCGAACCATCTCGTGGCATATGGCCAAAAAATGTTCCAGCAAGCCCGCTTGTGCGACTGGAGCGCACTGCAGCAAGACCGAGCGATGATTACAGCGCTTGGTGTGAGCACACCCGATGTTACACCTTGGAATATGTTGGGGTTTGAAGATCATCCCATGCGCCATTTGCAGCGTTCAAAACTTTTCGCTAAGAAAAAATATAATCAAAAACCCCTTGCCGAAGCCGCGCGCCCTGCACAGCGCGCTAAACCGTTGCGCATCGGATATTTCTCGGCAGATTTTCATGATCATGCAACGATGTATTTGATGGCGGGCGTGTTTGAAAAGCATACCAAATCAGACTTTGAAATATATGCTTATTCTTATGGGGCAAACACCAATGATTGCATGCGCAAAAGGCTTACAGCGGCCGTAGATAAATTTCACAATGTGCGCCAGTTAAGCGATTTTGAGATCGCCGCTTTGGCGCGCGACCATGAAATTGATATCGCAGTCGACCTAAAGGGCTATACGCAAAATACCAGGCTTGGCATTTTCGCCTTCAAAGCAGCACCGATACAGATCAGTTATATCGGGTATCCGGGCAGTCTGGGAGCGCCTTTCATCGACTATGTCATTGCAGATCCGGTCGTCATCCCTTGCGCATATGAAACCGCTTATTCTGAGAAGATTATCTTTTTACCCCATAGCTATCAGGCCAATGATGATGTGCGCCCAATCGCAAAAAATGTCTATAGCCGATCCCAGCTTGGCTTGCCTGAAGACGCTTTTGTGCTCTGCTGTTTCAACAATTCATATAAAATAACCCCCTGTGAATTTGATATTTGGATGCGCGTGCTGTCGCAAATCGAGGGCAGCGTGCTCTGGCTGCTTGAGGCAAATAAATGGGTCTCGCAGAATTTGCGCAGCGCCGCCCAAGCCCGCGGGATCGATCCAAGCCGTTTGATTTTTGCGCCAAAGCTTGCCCATGACGAACATTTGGCCCGCCATAACTGCGCCAATCTGTTTATAGATACGTTCAACGTGAACGCCCATACCACGGCCAGCGATGCGCTATGGGCAGGCCTACCGCTGGTCACAAAAGCCGGTAAAGGCTTTGCGGCGCGGGTTGCCGCCAGCCTGTTAACCGCCATCGGGTTGCCCGAGCTAATCGTCGAAACCGAGGCGGCCTATGAGGCGCTTATTCTTGATCTGGCACGCTCGCCACAGCAGCTTCAGGCGATTACAAAAAAGCTTGCGCAAAACCGCAAAACCAGCCCGCTATTTGATGCAAGACTGCTGACCAACCATTTGGAAACAGGCTATCGCGCCGCCTATCAGCGCTGGGCTGAACAGAAACCACCCGCGCATATACGCGTTATCCCCTGAACACCAGACAAATCCCGCGCAGAACTACTTGCAGAGCAACCTGCCGGTTGCAAGCGCTCTTCTTGCCGCCAGATAAGCTTGTTTTCATTTTACCGGCGCTTTGTCTTCAGCGCAAAGCTGAGCGCATAATCTCAACGCGCTGCTAGGCACCAGACTCACGCCAAAGGGCGCGCTTCATCAAGCAGCAAGACCGGAATACCATCGCGAATTGGATAGGCCACGCCCGCGGCTTTTGACACCAGTTCTTGACGGTCAGACAAATATTCAAGACGTATATGCGTTTGCGGGCAAACCAAGGCTTCGAGCATCCGCCGATCTGCCTGCGCTGCGGCATTAGTCATTGCAACATCTCATCAGAATTGCCACCGCGCATACTGTATTCAATCAAGGTGATCAGCGTTTCCCGGCGCGTCATCAATGAGGGAGCTTCCAGCAAGGCTTGCTTGTCTCCGCTTTCAAATTCAAGCAGCATCGACAAAGAATTGATCAACAATTCATCATCAGCATCTTTCAAGGTTTCCCAATCCGTCGATAAACTGCGGCTTTCAAAGTAACGCTTCAACAGTTTGAAAAACGTTTTCCGTCTAAAACCTGGGTCTTTTTCAGATTTGGCAAGGTCACCTTCAAAGCCTGTCCAAGAGGTTTCAAAGCGGCGATAAGGGGTAAATCCGTCTACTTCTGCGCCGATGCGATAGCGTGATACCCCACTGAGCGTCACCATATAACGGCCATCTTCGGTTTCCGAAAATTGGGTCACGCGGCCTGCACATCCAATCGCTTGCATGCGATCCGAAGCTTTTTTTCCGCGCGGCTGTATCATACCAATGAAGCGATGCGGCGTTTTCAAAACATCTTCGATCATAGCAAGATAGCGCGGCTCAAAAATATGCAAAGGCAAACGCGACCGAGGCAGCAAAAGCGCCCCGGGCAAAGGGAATACAGGTATTATATCGGGAAGATCAAAAGTTTTTGTCATAAGCAAACATTAGCGCCCGATACCGTTCAAGCAAATATCATCGAGCTTAACTTGCGTCGGCCCGCCAAAACGATCGAATCATTTGGCTTTAGTGCATCAAATATGGTGAAAAGCTGCGCGCGGGCGGCGCCCTCATTCCACTCACGATCGCGGCGAAACAGCTCTAAAAGCTCGCTCACAGCCGGTTCAGCTTCACCAGCTGCATATAGCGCCTGCGCAAAATCTAACCGCGCCTGATGATCATCCGGATTTGCCGCAACGGCGGATCGCAAATCCTCAAGTGGGCCGGCATTTTGGCCCTGCTTGGCCAGCTCAAGCTGGGCGAAAGTGGCTTCCAATTGTGGGCTCTGCACAATTTCAGCAGGAGCTCCATTCAACGCAGCTTCTGCCTGTTCCAGATCGCCCAAGGCAATATGAGCACGCACCAAACCGCTATAGGCAGCTGGATTATTTGGCTCTTCCTCCAGCACGGCGACAAAAGTTTGGGCAGCATCCTCCGAAGAGCCATCAGCCAGCATCTCTTCGGCCGCCTCGATCGCATCGGCAAAACCGCCTCCTAGCACGCCATCGCTAGCTGCCACCACGCGCTCTACAAATGCTTTCACCTCGGAGGCTGAAACCGCGCCTTGGAAGCCATCAATCGGCTGGCCTTTCCAAAACGCATAGACTGTCGGAATTGACTGCACGCGCAGCTGTTTAGACACCATCGGATTTTCGTCAGCATTGACTTTCGCCATTTTTATGACACCATTAGCGGCTTTCACTGCCTCTTCCAATTGTGGCCCCAATGTTTTACAAGGCCTACACCATGGTGCCCAAAAATCAACAATCACAGGAATTGTGTTGCTGGCCTCGACGACCGCGGTCATGAATTCGCTTTCGCTAACATCAGTGATCACATCAGCCGCTACCGGCGCGCTGGGTTTTCCTAATTCGAGCATTTGCTACCTCTCTAATTACCTCAAACGATTATATGGCGATTATGGCGCGGAATTCAAAGGTCAAAGCTGGCAAAAACTGGCGCATGATCACTGGGTTGCTGCCACCCGCGCACGTCGCGCAGAATTTTTGACGAATGGGCAAGCGGCGCAATGTCTTTACTGGCCCAAATATGATCCAATCTGCGGCCCTTATCCGCTGCCTTCCAATCCTTAGCGCGATACGACCACCAGCTGTATAAAAACCCCTCCGGGATATCCTGGCGGGTAACATCCACCCAATCACCCGCAGCTTGAGTTTCAGCCAAAGCGACAACCTCTATCGGCGTGTGACTGACCACTTTCAGTAATTGCTTATGGCTCCAAACGTCATCTTCGCGTGGCGCAATGTTCAAATCCCCCACAAGTATTGATTTCTGCGGTTTGGACGCGCCGAAATAATCACGCAAATGCGCCAGATAATCCAATTTCTGACCAAATTTCTCATTTACAGTTCGATCCGCTATATCGCCGCCTGCCGGCACATAAATATTGTGAATCGTCACTCCGTTTTCCAAACGCCCGGCAATATGACGGGCATGGCCCAATCCTGCGAAATCTTCTCCAGCGGCTTCTTCCATCAATCGTTTGGAAAAAATCGCGACACCATTATACCCCTTCTGGCCCCGTGCAACCATGTAAGAATAACCTATTTCGGCAAAAACCTCGGCTGGAATTTTCTCAACCGGTGATTTACATTCTTGCAAACATAGCACATCTGGTGCCTCCTCTTGCAGCAGGCGCACCACCAGATCAACGCGCAGGCGAACAGAATTAATATTCCATGTGGCAAGCGTAAAAGACATCACAAAGCTCCTTTCAGATGTGCTAGAAGGCCTCTAGCACAGGGCCCGTTGATGCAACAGCGCTATTCAAAGGAATAGCTGACCACTTCATACTCAATGCCATCAAAATCGTGAAAATAAAATCTCGATCCTGCTTCATATTGTGCATGGTCGCGGAATATGAACCCAGCTTCTTTCACGCGGGCTTCGCAGGCCACAAGATCGCGCACGCATACTCCAATATGATTCAATCCGCCCAAAAAACATGTGGATCAGACGGTGTTTTCTGCAGATCTGCAGGCCAACAAAGCGCCGGATACTGAGCTTCTGTTCCGATATGCAGCGTAAATCCGCTCTCAAGCGCCGGGCCCTGCCAGCGTATGCGCCAGCCAAAGACAAACTGCATCCAAGCTGCGATTTTTTCAGGGTCAGAAACCGTTACATTCGCGTGCTCTACACTGATTTGTTCCATCTTGCACCTCGCACCATAAAAATACCTGATTCCTTGGATAGCGGTTCAACCATGGTTTAAAATAAATAATTTTTGAAATATGCAAGAAATTTCCACCAGCATCTTGGTACGACGGACTGGCCTTGCGACCTCAGCATTGCGCTATTATAAAACGCGCGGCCTGTTAAAACCGCAACCCCGCCGGTGAACGGCGCTATCCCCGGTCGGATATCCACCGCGTTTCGATTGTGATCATAGCGCAAAAATGCGGCTTCCGCCTGCACGACATTAAAGAATTGCTTGCGCCTTTGTTATAAAGCAAAGCTCCAACCACCGCTGAATGGGCCTTGGTCTCGCAGGCCATGCGGACCGTATTGGACAGAAAAATCCTGCAAGCAACCAAATTACGGGATCAATTGGAAAGCTGCATTAGTTGCGGCTGCCTTTCGATGCAAGCCTGCCATTTGTTCAATGCGCAGGATCATGTGGCCGAAAAAGTGGTTGGACCGCTGCTAGTAACCGTGCATGATGCAGTGTTACCGACATCCGATTCGGGTTAAAATCTACCAGCGCGCTCTACCAAATAGACTAGACCACCAGCTTATATCCGCCCGCCGCTGTCATCAAAAGACTAGCCTGCGATGGATCCAGCTCAATTTTCTGCCGCAGGCGATAAATATGGGTTTCTAGCGTATGCGTTGTGACGGCCGCATTATAGCCCCAGACCTCATGCAATAATTTTTCTCGTGGCACGATCACAGCGCCTGCGCACAGCAGGAATTTTAATATATTGGCTTCTTTTTCAGTTAGCCTGATTTTCTGGCTATCCGCAGCAGTCAAGATCTTATGGGCGGGTTGGAACGTGTAGGGCCCTAGCGTAAAGCTCGCATCCTCTGACAGCGCATGTTGACGCAATTGCGCGCGCAAACGGGCCAAAAGTAAAGCTATTTTAAAAGGCTTTGTAATATAATCATTGGCCCCTGAAGCCAAACTAAGGATCATACCCGCATCACCACCATGGCCAGTCAACATCACGATCGGACATTTCACATTCTGCTTTCGTACCATCTTGCAAAGCTCGCGGCCATCCGTATCCGGCAACCCAACATCCAAAATAATCAGATCAAAACTGTTTTGTGCGATATGGTGCAGCGCCTCTTGCCCGTTTGCAGCTCGCTCCACAATGAATTCCTGCGTGACGAGCAGTTGATCTGAAAGGGCTTCTCTGAGATCATCCTGATCCTCAACCAATAAAACCGAACTTACCTGCGTCATTTAAGCCATCCTTCTTCTGGTCTTTTACACATGGGAAACTTTAAACCTTTATGCAAGACTGCTCTCCGGTTGTTCACGCGGACGTGTGGGATTGTGAGGGTTTTGCGGCTAAATCACACAAAAATGAAACATTGACCCGCTTCTGTGTTTCCAGCACAACCCAAACCAAGCAATTTGAAAGATTTGTAGGTGCAAAATGAAGGTCGCGTTAACAATTATTGAACTAATCGCGCGCGCGCGCGCTGATCTGCGCATGGGCGTGCCTGTGATCTTAAGCGCAGGGCCTGCTCAAACCTTGGTCGTGCCCATCGAAACGCTGAGCCAGGCGCGACTAGATCAGATGATCGCTGCCAAGCATCGCCTGCATATGGTGCTGACCAAGCAACGCGCAGAAACGCTGAAAATTGCCGCCTATAACGGCGATCTGGCGCGGCTTGCGCTGCCTGCAGATCGCAACCTAGCCTGGCTCCGAAGCGTTGCGAACCCAGTCGATGATCTCAGTGTTCCGTTGAAAGGCCCTTTTGAAACCCTGCGCGGGGGAGAGGTGCAACTGGATCAGATTGCGCTTGCCTTGGTAAAATCGGCGCATCTTTTGCCGGCTGCGCTGATAGCCAGCCTGCCCGGATCAATAAGTGGGCCGGATCTTTCGATGCTGACGCGTCTGAACCCAGAGCAAGCAAAGCCATTTTTAGAGGCGCAAAGCGTGTTATCTTCGGTTGCAGCAGCGCACATCCCGACCGCGCCTGCGGAAAACACCCGCTTGCATGTATTTCGACCTGATGATGGGGGTGAAGAACATTACGGACTGGAAATCGGTCTGCTTGACCGCGCGCAACCCGTCTTGGTGCGCTTGCACTCGGCTTGTTTTACCGGCGATGTTCTCGGCAGCTTGAAATGTGATTGCGGCCCCCAATTGCAAGGGGCTCTGCAGCAGATGGGGCAAGAGGGCGCGGGCACTTTGCTCTATCTCAATCAAGAGGGGCGCGGCATCGGCCTCACAAACAAATTACGCGCCTATGCGTTGCAAGATCAAGGCTTTGACACGGTGGAAGCCAATCACCGCTTGGGGTTTGAAGATGATGAGCGTGATTTTCGCCTTGGCGCTTCAATCCTGCGAAAATTGGGCATTTCGCAAATCCGCTTGCTCACCAATAATCCGGCAAAAGTGGCGATGATCGAGCAACAGGGCATCACCGTCGCAGAGCGCGTGCCCTTAAAGCGGGGTGAAAACCCGTTCAACGCAAGCTATCTGTCAACAAAAGCGCACAAATCGGGGCATCTTTTGTGAGGGTAAGGCAAAAAATATCGTGCTCACCAAACGCGACCTGTAGTTTCAAGGGCAATACTACCCTTGCAGCATTGGGCGCGGCGGCATCAGCGATCGCGAAGGCGATGGGACAACCCCATTTGGCAGTCATGAAATCGTGTCATGCTATATCGCCCCGATAAGTTAGCGCCACCAACCGACTGGTTGCGCCCGATCGGACCAAGCGATCTTTGGTCAGATGATCCAACCGATCAGGATTATAATATGATGGTGCGGGTGCCCTATTCAAGCCGCCATGAAAAGTTAACGCGGACGGATCCGCTGTATAATCTGATAATTCTCACCAACTTGAGCTGGCCCTATGCTTTGAAAGGCCGCGGTTCGGCGATCTTTTTGCACCAATGGCGGCCGCGTTATCCAACTGAAGGTTGTATCGGCATGTCGCGCGCGGATTTGCGCCGCGTCGCCGAAGTACTAAGATTTTGCACTAAGCTGGTGATTGCGTAGCTGCTGGCACCCGGCTGCCAAAAATAGCCGATCCGACGCGGATATGCGTGGCGCCATGGGCGATGGCCAATTCAAAATCTGCCGACATGCCCATCGACAATCCGGACAATCCGTTGCGCGTCGCTATATCAGCCAAAAGCTGAAAATGGAAGCTGGCCTCTTCTTCAGCCGGCGGAATACACATCAGCCCGATAATCGGTAAATCAAGCGCGCGACAATCAGCGATAAACGCATCGCAATCGGCGTTTAAAGCACCCGATTTTTGCGGCTCTGAACCCGTATTAACCTGAATAAACAGCTTTGGACAATGCCCGAGTTCCTGCGCCAATCGGGCCAAAGCAGTTGCCAGTTTTGGTCGATCAAGCGAATGTATCACGTCAAATAGCTGCATCGCCTGGCGGGCTTTATTACTTTGCAATGGCCCTAAGAGGTGCAGATCTATGCCAGGAAACTCAGCACGGAAATTCGGCCATTTTTGCGCTGCCTCTTGTACTCTATTCTCGCCAAAACACCGATGCCCCTGCGCCAGCACCGCGCGGACGCGTTCATCGGGTTGCACTTTTGATACGGCGATCAATTCAGGAACGGTTTGGAGGCCCGCTGCGGGCGGCACAACCACCTCAACCGCGCGTGTGATCCGTTGTTTAATCTGATCCAGGCTCATGTGCTTTTTTCTTCACTCGTGGTTTTCCTCAATAGGATAGGGTTTTACGGATGATTTCAACCTGGGAGGCTGTTTTAACACCTAAATGAGCACGCACCATAACCTATACAGCATACCGATCCAAGCTCAAGAGCCATATGCAATCACACGGCGCATCACAGCGTTACAAAGGCACCCTGCCGCGCATCACCCTTGATAGAACTGGCCTCCGTATTCAAATGCACCCAAAGCCAAAAAAGCAGGGCGTCCATAAAAAAAGAGCAGCCCAAAGGCTGCTCTCTCCACCCAAACTAAATTGTCTAACTTAGAATGAGAATGCCGCTGAAACTTCAGTTTCTTCTTTGTCGTTGCCTTTGGCAACCAGGGTTATGCCGCCCAAGTCATACGTCAATGTTGTCAGCGTTTCGGCTTCATCACCGTATTTGCCTACATCGCCTGTGTCTTTCGCATAGGCAATGGTCAAAGCGCCCATTGTGTATGAGATTGACAATTCGTTTTCGGATGTATCAGCTGCTGTGTTGCCATCGGTTTCTGAACGCGCTGTCAAAGCCATTCCACCAACAGTTGTTGTTATACCGACATAGTGGCTTTCGATTTCATCTGTACCAGCAGACAAAACGGTTCCACCCATTGTGTAGGTCGCTTTAGCGTCATAATTTTGGTCCGTCTGATCATCTGCATCATATGAAATTGTCACTGCACCCATTGTGTAACCAACAGAAACTGTGTTGATGGTGTCAGACGTTGCGCTATTGCCATCGTCGTCTTTTACTTCGAGGCCAATTGAAAAACCATTCTCCGCATAGCCCAAAGTGGTCAAAGAACGACCTTCAATATCTTCATCTACTTCGTAGCCTGCTAAGAATCCATTTGCTGCATAAGCGATTTTCCAGTCACCCGCTGCTTCATCAAGGCCATTAGCGTTGGCTGTTTCCAAGCCACCGATGTCATTCGCATCATAAGTGTATGACAAGCCGTTTAAGCTCATTGAGAACGCACCCAAAGAGTTGCTTCCGCCACTGTTGGCTGAGCTTGCAGCGCTTGAGCTTGCAGTGTTTTCATCAATTGTCATACTGGCAGAATATGCAACACCGCCGGCTTCACCTGAACCATATACGACGAAATCGAATGTGTCGTCGTAGCTGTAGCTAGTGCCTGCTGTGTTTTGCTCACCAAAGTTGCCATATGACAATTTTGCTGAAGCGCTGTAAGATACATCGGCTGCTGCATAACTTGCAGTCAACGCAATCGCTGTAGTCGCGAGAAGAACATTTTTCATCTTTTTTTCCTCGAAGTTAAAACTTAGATAGCCACACCAATAATCAGCACAGCGTATACACTTATCATGTCGTGTTCTGGAGGTATTTTGCAAGCTTTGCCGTGCCCAGCGGGAAAGAGCGGCTTCAATCTGATGCAGGAATGCCACAGTTTGCCAAACCGGTCCTTCACTGCATGTCGCGATCCTGCGTGCCTCTGCAGATAACCACTGCCTGATGCGCAAAACCAGCAGATACCCGATCAAGTGCGAGAAAGCCCAGCGCAGCTCTGGACGCTACGCGCCAAAACCACTATCACCATACCAACCAAAATGCTTGCAAGGAATTTCAAAAAGATGCGCTATAAGGCGGATGAAATAGAGGCGAAATGGCAACAAAGCTGGGAAGACGCCGGCGTCTTTACAGCCACGCGCGATCAAAGCAAACCAAAATATTACGTGCTGGAAATGTTTCCCTATCCTTCGGGGCGGATCCATATGGGACACGTGCGCAATTACACGATGGGCGATGTGATTGCCCGCCATAAAATCAGCACCGGGCATAATGTATTGCACCCGATGGGCTGGGATGCGTTTGGAATGCCGGCTGAAAACGCCGCAATGGCAATAGGCGGCCACCCTAAAGATTGGACCTACAGCAATATCGCCGATATGCGCGCGCAAATGAAGCCGCTCGGCCTGTCGATCGACTGGTCGCGCGAATTTGCCACCTGCGATCCGGAGTATTATGGTCAACAACAAGCACTGTTTCTGGATTTTTTAAAGGAAGATCTAGTCTATCGAAAAAACGCCGTGGTCAATTGGGATCCGGTGGATATGACAGTTTTGGCCAATGAACAGGTGGAAAACGGCCGCGGTTGGCGTTCAGGCGCATTGGTCGAGCGGCGCGAGCTCACGCAATGGTTCTTCAAGATATCTGCGCATGCCAAAGATCTTTTGCAAACGCTCGACGGGCTAGATGATTGGCCTGCCAAGGTCAAGCTGATGCAATCCAATTGGATCGGGCAATCGCGGGGGTTAGAATTTGCCTTTGATGTGATCGACGGGCCGACCAATCATTCACAGATTTCCGTTTATACCACGCGCCCGGATACATTGCTTGGCGCATCTTTTATCGGAATTTCGGCCGATCACCCGCTGGCCCGACAGCTCGAGGCCTCAAATCCCGAAATTGCGGCCTTTAACAAAGAATGCCGGCAGATGAGCACCTCGGAAGCCGATATGGAAAAAGCCGATAAAAACGGCCTTGATACGGGGCTGCGCGTGCGCCATCCGCTAAACCCTAACTGGACATTGCCGGTTTGGATCGCGAATTTCATCTTGGTGGATTACGGTACCGGAGCGATTTTCGCCTGCCCCGCGCATGATCAACGCGATTTGGATTTCGCCCGCAAATATGACCTGCCCGTGATTGACACATTCTTTGCGCTCGACAATAACACACCGGTTGCGGATCAGGCGTTTGTTCCGCCCAAATCTGAAAAAGTGAAATGGGCAAACCACTTTGCAGGGCTAGACGTGGCCACCGGGCAAGAGGCCGTGGATGCCACGATTGCCTTTGCTGAAGCGCAAGGCTGGGGCAAGGGCGTTACCAATTACCGTCTGCGCGATTGGGGCTTGTCTCGCCAGCGCTATTGGGGCTGCCCGATCCCCATTATACATTGCGATGCCTGCGGCGTGGTGCCCGAGAAAAAAGAAAGCCTGCCCGTGATTCTGCCCGATGATGTCAGCTTTGACAAACCCGGAAATCCGCTGGATCACCACCCCACATGGCGCAATTGTACCTGCCCCGCATGCGGAAAACCGGCTTTGCGTGAAACTGACACGATGGACACATTCGTTGATTCATCTTGGTATTTTGCTCGCTTTACCGCGCCGCATGCCGCACAGCCCACCAAGGCCGAAGATATCGACTATTGGATGAATGTGGATCAATATATTGGGGGGATTGAACACGCGATTTTGCATTTACTCTATTCCCGTTTCTTCTCACGAGCGATGCAGCTTACCAAGCATTTGCCAAGCCACGCGAATGTTGAGCCGTTTAATGCGTTGTTCACGCAAGGCATGGTCACGCATGAAGTCTATCAAACCCGGGATGGAAAAGGCCGCCCCGTCTATCATCTGCCCGAAGATGTGAGCGATGGGAAATTGGCAGATGGCAGCGATGTGGAAATTATTCCCTCAGCAAAAATGTCAAAGTCGAAGAAAAACGTAGTGGATCCGGTGCATATTATTTCAGCCTATGGCGCGGATACCGCTCGCTGGTTCGTGCTCTCTGACAGCCCGCCAGAACGCGACGTGGAATGGACCGCCAGCGGCGCAGAGGCCGCGCATCGTCATCTTAGCCGCGTCTGGTCGCTAAGTGAAAAGATCGCGAGAATGGATATGGTACAAGCCGGAAACGGCGATGGGGCACTGCTGCGCGAAATGCATAAAGTCGTCCGCGATGTCACGCTAGGCGTGGAATCATTTGGCTTCAACGCCGCGATTGCAAAGCTATACGCCTTTACCAACACGCTGGCTAAATCGCAGGCCAGCGGGCGCGTGCAACGCGATGCGATGCGGATATTGGCGCAACTTATGGCGCCAATGACCCCGCATCTGGCAGAGGATATCTGGGCCCGGCAAGGCGGCGACGGCTTGATTATAAACGCCGCATGGCCGCAGGCAGATGAAGCTATGCTGGTTGAAACCACACTCACTCTACCGATTCAGATAAACGGCAAACGGCGGGCGGAAATAACCGTTGCAAAGGATCTCCCAAAAGACAAAATCGAAGCCCTAGCTTTGGCTGAAGAGGCGGTGCAGCGCGCCTTAGACGGAGCTGCCCCGAAGAAAATTATTGTTGTGTCGGGGCGTATTGTAAATGTGGTTGTTTAGACGCAATATCCTTTACAGCGCAAACCTTTTGATAGGGCTAGCGCTTGCCGGATGTACGCTCAAGCCGCTCTATAAATCGGGATCAGAGCCCGCAGATTTTCTGCAAAATATCGAGTTGGATGCGCCCAAAGATCCCGACAGCTATGTGCTCTATAACCGCCTTGTAGAGCGGCTAAATGGCGGACAAGGAGCCCGATATCTACTGAGCGTTACGCCGCGCAAAAGCGAATCCAGAGCTGGCATCGCTGAAGACGGCCGAGCACAACGCAAGATCGTAACCGGCTTTGCTGATTATCGCATTGTCCAAATAGCTGATGGAAGCGAGGTTCAATCGGGCAGCGTAAAAGCGTTTACCGGTTACGCACAAAGTGGCTCTAATGTAGCAATTCTAGCCGCGAGCAATGACGCCTATGACCGCCTGATGATCCAGCTGGCCGATAAGATATTGGATACCCTGATCTTGATCCAGCCTCACACCCAGACCCAGCCATGAAACTGCCCGCGCGCGATATTGCCACATATTGTGCCAAACCCGATCCCAATCGGGCAGGGGTTTTGATCTATGGCGGCGATGCGATGCGCGTATCAATGCGCCGGCAAAGCATGATTCTGGCGCTGTTAGGCCCCCAAGGCAGCGAAGAAATGCGCCTCACACGCCTCTCTGGCGCCGACTTGCGCAAAGACCCAGCCGCCCTGATTGACGCAGTGAAAGCGCAGGGATTTTTCCCGGGTCAACGAGGGGTTTTTTTGGAAGACGCGGCCAAGGGGCTCACCAAAACGATCGTAGCCGCTTTGCAGGATTGGCAGCAAGGCGATGCTCAAATTATCGTGACCGCGGGGCAATTACGGGCCTCTTCAAACTTGAGAAAAACCTTTGAAACGCACCCCAATACCTATGCGATTGCAATTTATGATGATCCGCCCAGCCAAGCTGAAATAGCCGCTGAATTGCAAAAGGCTGGGCTGCAAAATCTGGGGGATATCGGCCTGAAAGCGCTTAAAGCTTTGGCGCGCGAATTGGAGCCGGGCGATTTTCGGCAAACGCTTGAAAAGCTAGCGCTTTACAAACTGCATGATGCAACACCTCTCGGGCTTGAAGATATTCAAAACTGTGCGCCAAATTCACAGGAAGCTGTGCTAGATGATATTTTATGGGTGGTCAGCGAGGGGCGCGCTGAGGCTATCGGACCTTTAATGCAGCGCTTAAAATCGCAGGGTTTGCAGCCCATAACCTTATGTATAAGCGCAGTGCGGCATTTCAAAATTCTATTCAGCATCACCAGCGATCCTGCGGGTGCCAACGCGGGCATTTCAAAACTGCAACCAGCAGTCTTCGGCACACGGCGTGAGCGCTTTAAACGCAGCGCCGAGCGCTGGACCTTGTCTAAATCCAAAATGGCGCTTCAAAGTTTAACCGACGTTGACCTACAATTGCGCTCGGCCAATCAACACGCGCCCGCCTTAAAGCTTGTTGAGCGCACCCTCATAAGGCTGGCCATGGCAGCCTAAAAATAGAAATGCACGCCAAAAGCGAGCTTTTAAGATTTATACGATATTGAAAGCTTAGCGGGTGCCTGATAATCCCATTTGATCGCCAACAGCTACCATATCCGACAGCATCTTCTCAGCATCACCAACAGGACCAGGTTCGTTTACAAACACTTCCTGCGCCTGCCCATAGTAGGCAGATTTGGCATCTTCTAGCAACGCCTCAAAGCCCTCTTGGGTCAGCTCAGTACTTGGTACCACTTTTTCAGTCAGAACCGACACGCTTTCGCCAATTTCAGCAAACCCGCCCATGACAACGTATTCCTCGCTTCCGGCTGCGGTCTGAACCCGCAAAATACCGGGGCGCAAAGAAGTGATCACTGGCGCATGACCCGGCATCGCCATCAAATCTCCATCCGCCCCCGGAATTAAAACCGCTTGCACTTGCTGAGAATATAATAGCTTTTCTGGACTCACCAAATCAAATTGCATCATATTCGCCATAAGAGGCTCCTTTAGGCCGCGCTTGCCGCCAGTTTTTCGGCCTTAGCGATCACTTCATCAATGCCACCAACCATATAGAATGCTGATTCTGGGAGATGGTCATATTCGCCCGCGACTACAGCCTTGAAAGAAGCAATGGTTTCGTCCAAAGGCACCTGAACACCATCAGAGCCCGTAAACACTTTCGCCACGTCAAAGGGCTGCGACAAGAAGCGCTCGAGCTTACGCGCACGCGTCACCGCCAATTTATCATCTTCGCTCAATTCATCCATGCCCAGAATAGCAATGATATCTTGCAAGGATTTATAACGCTGAAGTACCTGCTGTACATCGGTTGCAACCGTGTAATGCTCTTCACCGATGATCATTGGGTCAAGCAAGCGTGATGTCGACCCCAAAGGATCCACAGCCGGGTAAATACCTTTTTCCGAAATCGCACGATCCAAAACGGTGGTCGCATCCAAATGCGCGAAAGATGTGGCTGGCGCAGGGTCAGTCAAGTCATCCGCTGGCACGTAGACCGCTTGCACTGATGTAATTGAGCCAGATTTCGTCGAGGCAATGCGCTCTTGCATTGCCCCCATATCAGTCGCCAATGTGGGTTGATATCCAACCGCTGACGGGATCCGACCCAAAAGTGCAGAGACCTCAGAACCCGCTTGCGTAAAGCGAAAAATATTATCAACGAAGAATAACACATCAGATCCAGTGTCGTCTCGAAACTGCTCGGCCAAAGTCAATCCAGACAAGGCGATCCGCATCCGCGCTCCGGGAGGTTCATTCATCTGGCCATAGACCAGCGCAATTTTTGATTCTTCAAGATTATCTGGCACAATCACACCCGATTCAATCATCTCATGATATAGGTCGTTTCCCTCACGTGTCCGCTCGCCCACACCGGCAAAAACTGACACACCCGAGTGCACTTTGGCGATGTTATTGATCAATTCCATAATCAAAACGGTTTTGCCAACGCCGGCGCCACCAAACAGACCAATTTTTCCACCTTTTGTATAGGGGGCCAGAAGGTCAATCACTTTGATCCCAGTGACCAGAATTTCGGTTTCTGTAGATTGCTGATCAAAATCCGGCGCATCGCCATGGATACCACGCATTTCGGTTGATTTAACAGGCCCCTGCTCATCGACCGGATCACCCGTTACGTTCAAAATCCGGCCCAATGTTCCATTGCCAACGGGCACTTGAATGGGTCCGCCTGTGTCAGACACATGCTGTCCACGCACCAACCCTTCGGTCGCATCCATCGCAATCGCCCGCACTGTGTTTTCACCCAAATGCTGCGCAACTTCTAAAACCAGATTTTTACCGTTATTGTCCGTGGTCAGCGCGTTCAAGATTGGCGGCAAATCTTCGCCAAATTGAACGTCAACAACGGCGCCGATCACCTGAGTGATTTTGTTTTTTGAGTTTGCCATAGTTTCATCTCCGGCCTTTAGAGCGCTTCTGCGCCCGAGATAATTTCAATAAGTTCGTTGGTGATCGCAGCTTGACGTGACCGGTTGAACTCGATGGTAAGTTTGTCAATCATATCGCTTGCATTGCGCGTGGCGTTATCCATTGCTGACATGCGCGCGCCTTGCTCGGACGCGCTATTTTCCAGCAAAGCGGAAAAAATCTGCGTTGCCACGCCGCGCGGAAGAAGATCTCTTAAAATCGCTTCTTCGCTGGGTTCGTAATGATAAACTGTGCTGTCCGCTTCGGCTTCTTCTTCAAACGTGACGGGGATAACCTGTAGCGCGGTTGGCACTTGGTTCACTACATTGACGAATTTAGAATAGAAGAGCGTTGCAACATCAAACTCTCCGGCATCAAAGCGAATGACCAAATCGCGCGCGATGGCTCGGGCATCGCTATAGCTGACCCGTTTAACCTCGGTCAGATCAACATGGTCAATAAACACATCGCCAAAATCACGTTTCAACTGATCGCGACTTTTTTTGCCTACCGTCAGGATTTTTACTGTTTTTTCCGTCTCCTGAAGCTTCGCGATATAAGCCCGAGCGCGTTTCGCAATGTTTGAATTAAATCCCCCACACAAGCCCCGCTCTGCGGTCATGACAACCAGCAAATGCACCTGATCTTCGCCCGTACCACGCAACAATTTTGGCGCGCCCTCGCTTTTACCGATAGACGCTGCCAAGCCGGATAATACCCCCATAAACCGCTCGGCATAAGGACGCGATTGTTCAGCACTTTCCTGCGCTCGGCGCAGCTTTGCCGCTGCAACCATCTGCATGGCTTTGGTGATTTTCCGCGTATTTTTAACGCTGGAGATGCGATTTTTAAGATCTTTTAGATTTGCCATCCAGCAGATCTCCTACGCGAAATCGGTGGCGAACTCGTCAAGAGCGTCTTTGATTCTATCTTGGGCTTCGCCTTTAATCTTTGGATCCTCATCCGTGATGAAGACCAATAGATTTTCATGCTTACTGCGCAAATGCGCCAAAAGCCCTTTTTCAAAGCGACCAACATCGTCCACGCCGATCCCATCTAAATACCCATTGGTTCCGGCGAAAATCACGCAAACAATCTCAGCATTTGTCAGTGGTGCATATTGAGGCTGCTTCATCAGCTCAGTCAAGCGAGCGCCGCGGTTCATCAATTGCTGCGTGGCCACATCAAGATCTGAGCCAAACTGGGCAAAGGCCGCCATTTCACGATACTGTGCCAATTCCAGCTTCACAGGGCCGGCGACTGTTTTCATCGCTAAGGTTTGCGCCGAAGATCCAACGCGTGATACCGACAGACCCGTGTTCACCGCCGGGCGGATGCCCTGGTAAAACAGTTCAGTTTCCAAAAAGATCTGACCATCCGTGATCGAAATCACGTTGGTTGGAATAAAAGCTGATACATCGCCACCTTGCGTTTCGATCACCGGCAGCGCCGTCAAAGATCCCGCACCATTATCTTCGTTCAGTTTCGCAGAGCGCTCGAGCAGCCGTGAATGCAAATAAAAAACATCGCCCGGATAGGCTTCACGTCCAGGTGGACGGCGCAGCAACAATGACATCTGGCGGTAAGCAACAGCCTGTTTGGACAAATCATCATAAATGATCAGCGCATGGCGGCCATTATCGCGGAAATGCTCGGCCATCGCTGTGGCTGAATATGGCGCCAAAAATTGCAAAGGTGCCGGATCCGAAGCGGTAGCTGCAACCACGATTGAATATGCCATCGCACCGGTTTCTTCTAATTTCTTCACTAGTTGAGCAACCGTTGACCGCTTTTGACCCACCGCCACATAGACGCAATACAGTTTCTTGCTTTCATCATCGCCAGCAGCGTCATTGTAGGATTTCTGGTTCAAAATCGTGTCCAGAGCAATCGCCGTTTTGCCGGTTTGGCGGTCGCCGATGATCAGCTCACGCTGGCCGCGGCCAATCGGGATCATCGCATCAACACATTTCAGACCTGTGGCCATCGGCTCATGCACCGATTTACGCGGGATGATGCCCGGCGCTTTCGCATCCGCAACGCCACGCGTTTCGGATGCGATCGACCCTTTGCCATCCAATGGATTACCAAGACCGTCAACAACGCGGCTCAAAAGCGCGTCACCAACGGGAACATCCACAATTGATTTCGTGCGCTTGACCGTATCGCCTTCAACGATATCGCGGTCAGACCCAAAAATAACTACACCCACATTATCGGCTTCAAGGTTCAATGCCATACCTTGAATGCCGCCGGGAAATTCGACCATTTCGCCCGCTTGCACATTATCAAGACCATAAACCTGCGCGATCCCATCTCCAACGGAGAGCACGCGCCCCACTTCTGACACTTCAGATTCTTGACTAAAGTTTTTAATCTGCTCCTTGAGAATTGCAGATATCTCAGCTGCTTGGATACCCATTTATCCAACCTCTTTCATTACATTCTGAAGTGCGTTAAGTTTAGACCTGATTGACGTGTCGATCATTTTAGATCCCACCTTAACAATTAAACCACCAATAAAATCTTTATCGACGGCTGCATTAATTTTCACATCCTTGCCAATCCGCGCTTTGATCGCAGCAGCCAACTTATTAGTTTGCGTTTTGGTAAGCGCTTTGGCCGATGTCACATCCGCTGTTTTTTCGCCTTTTTGCTCTGCAATCAGCGCGCGCAACTGGCCGATCAAAGCAGGCACAACAAACAAACGCCGCTTGCTGGCCATCAACGACAATGTGTTTGACAGATCATCCGACAACTCCAACTTGGCGGCCACAGCCTCAATCGCCTTACCTTGCTCGCCGCGGCTCAATAAGGGCGATTTGAGCGCCACGTTCAAATCCTCACTCGTATCAAGCGCTTCGGATAAAAGGCCGATACTTTTTTCAAGCTCAGCGACTTGATTTACGTCTTGGGCGATTTCGAAAACTGCCACCGCATAACGGGCAGCGATGCTAGATATAAAAGAAGCCGGTTCGGACACTGTTATCCTTCCAATATCAGGCTAGATCAGACCTCAGCATCGCGCGATCATCACCAAGCGTTAAAAGATTCGCGCAAAGCAAATCAATAAAATCAAAGTACATTTAGCAGAGCCTTTCACGCCTAGCAACCACCCTTGCCACATTTCCCAAGATCAAAAAAAGAAATAAAAACAAAGTGTTATTTAAAAACATAAGCTATTGCCTATTTTTAAGCCAAAAAGACGCACCATGGTATCGAAAAACACGATTCCTCAGCCAAACTCAGCAGCGTTCTTTCGCTCGCTCCAAAGCCGGTTTGGGATCAGCGGGGCGCAACCCCTCTAAAACGCGCAAGGGTCGAGCCCGCAAGACGGGGGTTTTCAGCCTTGGCAGTGGCGGCATATGCATTGACACTTCCAGCATCAATACACCACCGGCAAGCCGCGGCAGGCGATTGCCAATACGCTCAAGAAACGGCCCCATTTTTTGCCAACTGCGTCGATTAGAGGGGATCTGAAACAGGGCAGCTGAGGCTTTTTGCGGTAAAAACCCGTGAAGCCGCAACTGTGTTTCCAGCTGGCTGGTGCTGTAAGGCCTGCCAAACCCCATCGGCGTTTTATCACTGCGCGACCACAATCCGGCCCGATTGGGCACAATGAAAAGTGCCCGCCCACCAGGCCCCAAAACCCGGTAAGCTTCTTGTAAAACGGTATTGGCATCCTCGCTAGTTTCCAGCCCGTGTAAAACCATCAACCGATCCACATGTCCCGTTTCAAGCGGCCAAAACCGCTCATCGGTCAGAACCGATACATTCTGCAACGCGTTGGGCCAGGCCAGCACCCCCTGAGGGCCTGGCATTAAGGCAATCATGCGGCGCGCCTGGTGCAAAAAAGGCCGCAATAAAGGGGTTGCAAACCCAAAGCCAACAATAGTTTGGCCGCTCAGATCTGGCCAAAACTGCAAAACTTTATTGCGCAGCGCCCGCTGCGCTGCGCGGCCAAGCGGCTCACGATAATAAAAGTTTCGAAGGACTTGTACATCAAGATGCATTGCACCGACCTCTCGGATACGCCAAACATAGGTTAGTGTAGCAAGTAAAAGAAGGATTGCCTATGCCATATGAGCTAGTGACCATCCCCTGCCGTTCGGATAATTACGCATTCCTTCTGCGTGATCACACCAGTGGTGAGACGCTTTTGGTTGATGTGCCCGCTGCGGCCCCAATCCTTGCAACCTTGAAAGAAAAAGCGTGGTCTCTCACGCATGTTCTATTAACCCACCATCACGATGACCATGTTGCGGGCTTAGCAGATGTTTTGGCCGCGCATCCGGCGCAAGTGATCGGCGCCGCCGCGGATCAAGATAGATTGCCCAGCTTGAACCGAACGGTTATTACGGAGGATGTGCTTGCTATCGGATCGCAGAAGGGGCGCGTGATGGAGGTGCCAGGGCATACGGTGGGGCATATCGCAGTTTATTTCGAACCGGCTAAGTTATTATTCTCTGCTGACAGTCTGATGGCGCTGGGTTGCGGGCGCTTATTTGAGGGAACGGCAGAGCAAATGTGGCAAAGCTTGGATGCAATGCGCAACCTGCCGGCAGACACGCTGGTGTGCTCGGGGCATGAATATACGCTAGCCAACGCGAAATTTGCAATCTCTATTGAACCGCGGAATACAGATTTGATCAAACGCCAGGCAGATACGATCGCGGCCAATCAACAAGGCAAGCCAACGGTTCCTTCGCGTCTGTCACTAGAGCGCGCCACCAATCCATTCTTAAGGCCTGAAAGCCCCCAGATCCGAGAGCGGTTACGAATGCTCAGCGCCAGCAATGCGCAGGTTTTTGCCAAAATCCGGCGCCTAAAGGATAAGTTTTGATTATTAAATTCGCTATGAAAACGAGAAAAATGAGCAAACTGGCACAGTTTTCGCAAATAAAGACTTGAAGCCGCAAAAATAACGACCACACTCTACAAGGTGTAGAAATCATGTTGGGGGCAAAACCCGACGCAACTTGACAGGAGTATGTAACGTGCCTTCATTTTCAACCACGCTCGAACAGGCAATCCATGCAGCTCTTGGCTTAGCAAATAAGCGATCTCATGAATTTGCTACGCTTGAGCATTTGCTTTTGGCGTTGATGGATGAGCAAGATGCCGCGCGGGTCTTGCGCGCCTGCGATGTGTATACAGAAGAGTTGCGTAAAACATTGGTTGAATTCATCGAAACAGATCTGGCATCTTTGGTAACCGAAGTTGAAGGGTCCGAGGCGGTGCCTACCGCCGCATTCCAGCGGGTGATCCAACGCGCCGCGATCCATGTGCAATCGTCAGGCCGCACCGAAGTGACCGGCGCGAACGTCTTGGTGGCGATCTTCGCTGAACGCGAATCCAACGCGGCTTATTTTCTGCAAGATCAGGAAATGACGCGCTATGATGCGGTTAATTTCATCGCGCATGGAGTAGCCAAAGACCCCAATTTTAGCGAGGCTCGGCCGGTCTCGGGCTCACCTGAATTCGAAGAGGAAACCACTGCGACTGAAAACGTAGAAGAAAGAGAAAAGAAAGAATCGGCGCTGGCCAAATATTGCGTTGATTTGAACGCAAAAGCGGGCGGGGACGATATCGACCCACTGATTGGCCGCAGCCATGAAGTTGAACGCTGCGTTCAGGTTCTGTGCCGTCGGCGCAAGAACAATCCGCTTTTGGTTGGCGATCCCGGCGTGGGCAAAACAGCCATAGCCGAAGGCTTGGCCCGCAAAGTGGTTTCTGGGGAAACCCCGCAAGTTTTGGCAAACACCACGATCTTTTCGCTTGATATGGGCGCATTACTAGCCGGGACCCGCTATCGTGGCGATTTTGAAGAACGCCTCAAAGCGGTGGTGAATGAATTAGAAAGTCACCCGGATGCAGTTTTATTTATTGATGAAATCCACATCGTGATTGGCGCAGGCGCCACCTCCGGCGGCGCCATGGATGCCTCAAACCTTCTGAAGCCCGCGCTACAAGGGGGAAAATTACGCACAATGGGCTCGACCACCTATAAAGAATACCGCCAGCATTTTGAAAAAGATCGCGCGCTGAGCCGCCGCTTCCAAAAAATCGACATAAATGAACCCAGTGTCGATGATGCTGTGAAAATTTTACAAGGCATCAAAGGTTATTTTGAAGCGCATCACAGCATCAAATATACCGGCGATGCCATCAAGTCAGCGGTTGAACTGTCGGCGCGCTACATCAACGATCGTAAGCTGCCAGACAAAGCCATTGATGTGATTGATGAAGCCGGCGCCGCGCAGCACTTAGTTGCAGAAAGCAAGCGGCGCAAAACTATCGGGATCAAAGAAATTGAAGCGACAGTAGCAAAAATCGCGCGTATTCCATCCAAAAACGTCAGTAAAGACGATGCTTTGGTGCTGAAAGATCTTGAAACCAGCTTGAAACGAGTCGTCTTCGGGCAGGATCCAGCGATCGACGCGCTGGCCTCCGCAATCAAACTGGCGCGGGTCGGATTGAGAGAACCGGAAAAACCCATTGGCAGCTATTTATTTGCCGGCCCAACCGGTGTTGGGAAAACAGAAGTTGCCAAGCAACTGGCCGATAGTCTTGGCGTGGAAATGCTGCGCTTTGACATGTCCGAATGTATGGAAAAACACGCAGTCAGCCGGTTGATCGGTGCGCCTCCGGGCTATGTTGGATTTGATCAAGGCGGGCAATTGACTGACGGGATTGACCAGCACCCACATTGCGTGTTGCTGTTGGATGAAATCGAAAAAGCCCATCCAGATGTGTATAATGTGCTGTTGCAAGTGATGGATCACGGTAATCTCACAGACCATAATGGTCGCTCGGTTGATTTTCGCAACGTGATTTTGATTATGACCTCGAATGCCGGTGCGGCTGAGCAGGCAAAACCGGCGATCGGATTTAACCGTGACCGCCGCGAAGGCGAAGATATCGCTGCAGTTGAACGGCAGTTTACGCCAGAATTCCGCAACAGGTTGGATGCTGTGATAAGCTTTGCACCATTGCCAAAATCCGTCACCATGCAAATTGTTGAAAAGTTTGTTTTGCAGCTTGAAGCGCAATTGATGGACCGGCATGTTTCCATCGAAATCACTAAAGCCGCCGCCGAATGGCTGTCAGATAAAGGTTATGATGAAAAAATGGGTGCACGCCCGTTGGGTCGGGTTATCCAAGAGCATATCAAAAAACCTCTAGCCGAAGAATTGCTCTTTGGAAAGCTAGCCAAAGGCGGCTTGGTGAAAGTTGGTGTGCGCAAAGGCGAATTATATCTTAAATTAGAAGGACCACAAAATCCGCGCCTGACCAATAACAAGCCGCCATTGCTGACCGCAGATTAAAACAGCGCGCATCTGACTAGTGGCTTCAAAGGCGGCCAAGTCATGCTGGCAAAAGCATAAAGGCTTGGCCCTGCAAAGAATCCCGCGCTCTATCACTTTATCGCTCAGTTAATTTCAACTCAATGCGCCGGTTTTGGCTACGAGCCCGCGTGGTGTTTACCGTATTGACGGGTTGAAATTCAGCAAAGCCATTCGCCGCCAAACGGTCAGCCGGTATATTGAGCTGCGAGATCATAAACTTGACGACGGATAAGGCGCGCGCTTGGCTCAACTCCCAATTGTCTTTGAATTCCCCTGTGCCGCTTAGCGGTTGGTCATCGGTATGCCCATCAACGCGGATAATCCAATCTATATTCTGCGGAATCTCCGACATAATCTTATTCAATATGCTGCCCACTTTTACAATTTCGTTCTGGCCAAGTAGCGACAGCTCGGCTGCGCCGGGGGCAAATAACACCTCTGATGAAAATACAAACCGATCGCCGACAATACGCACCCCAACTTGATCTGCGAGCAATATGCGCAAGCTTCCAAAAAATTCTGACTTATATTTGGCCAGATCTTCAGCCTGGCTGGCCAAAAGATCGCGCTCGGCCTTTAGTTCAAGCTTTTCCGCCTCGAGCCTTTGGCGCTCGGCCTCTTCCAGTTTTAAACGGCGCTGCTGCTCAGAGGTAGCCCGCGCCAAAGCCGCATTTAGCCGGTTGCCCAGATTTTGTAGCTGCGCTTGACTTTCGGCATCTTTCTCTTCGGAAATCATCAATAAATCGCTCACTTTCGCCAATTGCTGCCGCAGTGCGATGACCTGCTGATTTAACGCGGCCGCTTGGCGTTCTGTCTTCAAAAGCTGCGCACCGCTTTTTTGCAACTCTTGCGACTTGTCAAGCAAGGCCTGTTGTGCTTGCTGCAGCAAAATCTTCTGCTGTGCACTCGCATCCAGCTGCGCGGCAAGATCCTGATCGGCTGCGAGTTTCATCGCCAGGGCCGCCTTTAATTGCGCAGCCACTTTGTTCATATCGGTTTCGGCGGCCAATTTGGCGGCAAGCGCTGCCGCTAGATTTTCCTCTAGGCTGGCTTTTACCGTTTCAGCCTGTGCGGTTTGCGCGGCGGCTTGATTTGCCGCCTGGCTCGTCGCCGCCTCAAGTTCTTTTGTGGTTGCATCGACTTTTGCTTGCAGAAGAGCGCGCGCATCTTCTGCTTGCGCAACGGCAGCCAAGGCGGCGCTGAGCTGCACCTGTAAGGCCTTTGCCAACTCAAGCGCGCTGAATTGATTATCTTGGCTTTCCGTCCGACTTTTTTCACTGCTGGACAGCGCAGTTTGCAAGCGTTTGATCACATCCGCCTGCTGGGCATGCGTTTGCGATAAAATGCGCTCTTGTATTTCCAGCTGCGCCCTTTGGCGCTGCAAGGCGGCGCTTCGATCTTCCAACAACAATTGTCGCGCAAGCGCTGCAGCCAAAGCCACTTCAGTTTGATCCAGCTCTGCAGTGCTATCGGCGACCTGCGCTTGCAGGCGCTGAATATCTTGATCGCGATCGGCTAGTTGCAGCTGCGCTGCATTTAATGCCAACACGCTGTCTTGCAAACGCGCCGTAGCGAGTTCCTGCGCGGTTTCGGCCGCCGCCAACATGATAAGCGTTTCTTCCGCAGCGCGGCGCTGCTCTTCCAGCGCCAAGCTCATCGTCGTTAATTCCGCATCCGCGTTTTCAAGCTTTTTTCGCAGCGCTTGCAGATCCGCAGATTGCTGGTTTAAAAAGCTTTTTTGCTCGCTATTTTCACCTTCCAAATCGGCAATCTGCGCGGTTTTCTCGCTTTGGCTTTTTAACAGACCGGCAATCTGCGCTTCAAAAGAGGTAATTTCCGCCTGAGCACTGACCAATTGTTGCTGCGTTGAATCGCGCTGAAAAATGAATTGATCGATCAAATTGGCCTGCATCATCAATTCGGTTTGGGTATCGCTTAACGTAGAGGTCAAGGCGATCACTTTTTCTTGCTCGAGGCCAAGTGCTTCTGCAATCGCAGCGATCTCGGCGCTAAGCAAATTGAGTTCATTTTCTTGCCCGGTAATGGTTTCGCGCAGGACGAATTGAACAACCATAAAAATGGTTAAAACAAACATCAGCACCAATAAAAGGCCGGTCATCGCATCCATAAAACCCGGCCAGATTGAGGCTTGAAATCGATGTCCAGTTCGGCGGGAAAGTGCCATAATCAGCCCTCATCATCGGAGCTGGTTGATCCGCCGTCACCCGCTGGCCGGCTGGCGCTAGCGTGCAAAATAGCAGCGCTCAAAGCGTTTATTTCTGCGCGCAACGCCACGGTGCTTTCCTGGCGGCCCGCCGCCATTTCTTCGGTCAAATGCAAAAGCTGAACATCAATCGATCGTAAACGCATACGGCTTTCAGCATCCGCCGCCTCGCTATTCTCAATATTGCGCAAGACTTCAAGCAGCTTTTCTTGGCCGCCTGCCACCCGCAACAACGCCTCATTGCTGGGTATATTAGCCTCGATCCGAGCGGTCAACTGGTTCAGGCTTTCCGATAAGCCCCGCAAGCCATCATCCACCATGGCCCGCCCCGCATCCGCTTGCGTGAACATCATTTGCATGGCTTCCATATTCTCGTTTATTTGATCAAGCACGGTACCCAGAATATTTTGTTCATGACTGGCTTCGTCATCCCCGTCGTCCAACGAAAATCCCAAACGCGTGATCGATGACAGCCATTCCTCCAATTCCCGGTAAAAGCGATTTTGGCCGTGGCTGGCAAACAGCTCTAAAAGTCCCACCACTAAGGAGCCAGCCAATCCCAGCAACGAAGATGCGAAAGCAATTCCCATACCACCAAGCTGGCTTTCCAGCCCGTTCATCAACCGGCTGAAAACGGCAAAACCTGACTCGCCCGCCTTAGGGGCCAAAGAGCGGATGGTATCCACTAAGGCAGGCACCGTAGTTGCCAAACCGTAAAACGTGCCCAAAAGCCCCAAAAAGATCAGTAGATTAACAATATAGCGGGTGATTTCCCGCGCTTCTTCAATTCGTGTTCCAACCGAGTCTAGGATCGAGCGTGTTGAGGATGCTGCAATTTGCATCCGCGCGCCGCGATAGCGCAACAAAGTTGCTAGCGGTGCCAGCAGCTGCGGAGCCGTTGATTCTGAAATGCCTTGATTGCACACAAAGCTTTCGATCCAGCGCACCGATGAGGCCAGCTGAAACACCTGCACAAAGCAACTGATCACCCCAATACAAAACACCAAACAGATAAAGCCGTTCAGCCAAAGGTTAGACTGCACCACCGGCATGATGCGCGGCGCGGCAATTACAGCGCCAAAGCCGGTTAAGCCTACCACAAGCAACATCAGCATGCCTTGGCGTATGGGTCGCGAGAACTGAAGTTTGAGTTCTAGATTAGCTTTATGCATGATATTTTACCTTGATTGGGAAACAGGGCCCATCCATGATTGGCAATGGGAGAGGGGCCCCCCGACCCTTTTCAGCAAGTCTTGCAAGGACATTTTGTGCAAGCCATTGAAAATCAGCATTCTGGATCGACAACTTCTCCATTTGTTCAACCGTTTTAAACAAATATTCACTATTATCGCCGCGGCCACCGCGCGCTATTGCAATAATGCGGGCTTGCTCCTCTAATGACAAGCCTTGGCAGTATTGATCGTTGGTTTGGTCGATCACGCAGGCCAAACCATCACAGATCGCCGCGCTGGTGGCGTCCAATGCCAACACCAAACCGGGCGCTGCAGGCGTGTCGCGATGATAAATCGACCGCATGCAAAAATTACGGCGATACCCAATTAACCGCGCTAACCGCTTTTCCACATAGTCAAAGCCTGGGTTCCACAATAACGACCCATATCCAAAAACCCACATTTGCATTTGTCTGGCCCTTCCAAGTTAATGTCTGTAAATACTAATTTGCCGCGATCGGAAAGGGCCAAGAATGCAACGTTTGATTATTCTCGTATTGGGTATCGCGATCCTTTGGTCCGGGTTTTGGTTCTGGGGGGCTGAACGCAACAAGGCCAGTATTGCGGCCCTGGTCACGAGCGCTGAAAAGAGCGGATGGCAGGTTCAGTTTGACCAGATAAGCCAAATGGGATTTCCAAATCGCTATGATGTCACCTTGCATAACCCACAGATTGGCAACGCTGCGGGCACATTCGATTGGCAAGCAGCGTTTTTACAAATCATGCGCCTGACCTACACCCCGACGCATTGGCTCATTATTTGGCCCAGCATGCATGATTTAATGCTTGCAGATCAGCCTGTGCGCCTTACCAGCCAAACTCTACGCGCCTCGGTAATCCAAACCGAGGATGCGCAATGGCGCGCAACAGCAACCGCCGAAAATTTAACCTTTACAGCCAATTCCGGCTTAAGCTTAACCGTTGAAAACGTACAAATTTCAACCGAACAAAGCTTTAAAAAAACACGCGTTTACGCCAAGGGAACCACCGCGCAGCCGCGCAGTCCCGACGCACAGATGACGCTAGAGCTTTTCGCTGACCTACGGGATATGCGCGAAAGCAAGGCAACGCTATCGGCTCAGAATATCATTATAAAAATAAATGGAAAAACGCTTATTTCTGATGGCATGATCGATTTTTATGAGGATGTGCCGCCCAAAGGCTGGCTGGGCATTAATGTGGCAAACCTAAACAGCGACTGGGCCATGCTAACCGTGCTGCTGCTGCCCCTAAAAGCCCTTTTAGGCGATCAAGTGGCCAATATTTTTTTAAAATTTGATCTAAGTAGCTGAAATTTTTAGTGCAAAACTGTTAAAGTCTGGCGCCAAACAGATTTATTTTCTAGCCTAAGATAGAATTTTATTCTTATAGTTTAGCATAAGCTGTACCGGCCAAGCCGCAGCATCTCAGGCCCATAGGGCCGTTTTAATAGGGAAAGTATCATGCCAATCAGAACTGGAAAAATTCTAAGAATCAGCGCCGCGGCTTTGGCTTTGACGAGCGGCGCCGCTGCCGCTGCACAAAGCGATCTCACCGTTGCCTTGCAACTCGAGCCTCCGCATTTGGACCCCACCAGCGCTGCGGCTGGCGCGATTGACAGCGTGCTTTATTCAAATGTGTTTGAGGGACTTACTCGCTTTGCCTCTGACGGATCTATCATTCCCGGCCTCGCAAAATCATGGGAGATTTCCGAAGATGGCACCAGCTATACATTTCATTTGAACGCTGGCGTCACCTTTCATGATGGCAGCAGCATGGATGCCGAAGACGTCAAATTCTCATTAGATCGGGCGCGGGGGGAAGACAGCACCAATGCCCAAAAGGCGCTGTTTGCTGGCATCACGGATGTGAGCGTTGTTGATCCACTGACCGTGAAAATCAGTTTGGACGCCGCCAATGGCAGCTTCTTGTTCAACATGGCTTGGGGTGATGCTGTGATTGTTGCCCCTGAAACGATCGAGAACATCAAAACGAACCCCGTGGGAACCGGAGCGTTTCAATTCAGCAATTGGGTGCAGGGTGATCGCATTGAGCTGACCCGCAACGCCGATTACTGGGGAACCCCTGCGGCACTAGAAAGTGCAACGTTTAAATTCATCTCCGATCCCACAGCGGGCTTTGCGGCGATGATGGCCGAAGATGTGGATGCGTTCGTGAATTTTCCAGCCCCTGAAAACCTACCGCAATTTGAGGCGGATCCGCGCTTTCAAGTGATTGTCGGCTCCACAGAAGGCGAAACCATCCTTTCAACCAATAACAAAATGCCGCCTTTGGATAATGTAAAAGTGCGCAAAGCCATCGCGCATGCGATCGATCGCCAAGCGATCATTGACGGGGCAATGTTTGGCGTTGGCACACCGATTGGCACGCATTTCGCGCCGCACCATCCAGACTATCTCGATCTGACGGCAAACTCGGCTTATGATCCTGATTTGGCCAAACAGCTTTTAGCAGAAGCCGGGTTTGAGAATGGCTTTGAAACCACATTGAAACTGCCGCCGCCCTCTTATGCACGCCGCGGAGGCGAAATCATCGCAGCGCAGTTGCGCGCGGTGGGGATTCAAACTGAAATCAGCAATTTGGAATGGGCGCAATGGCTCGAGCAAGTGTTCCGCGGCAAGGATTATGGACTCACAATCATCAGCCATACCGAACCGATGGATATCGGAATTTACGCGCGTCCGAATTATTATTTCCAATATGACAATCCCGCCTTTCAAACTTTGATGAACGATCTCAGATCAGAAAGCGATCCGGCGACCCGTAGCGCGATGTTGCAAAACGCCCAAACGATCATTTCCGAAGATTATGTGAATGGATTTTTGTTCGAACTGGCCGTACCAACAGTTGCCAATGCCAAGATCCGCGGTCTATGGGAAAATGCCCCCACACAAGCCACAGATCTAACCGGGGTCAGCTGGGCGAATTAAACCGACGCAAAAATAAGGCGTCAAAGAGGGCTTTACGGCTCCCCTTTTATTTCGCTGGACCCGCGCATCACCTCTGCATAATCTGAACCAATGGTACCCTATATTTTCAAGCGGTTATTATCCTTACTGATCAGCCTATGCCTAGCATCAATCGTAATTTTTACGGTGGTCGAAGTGGTGCCCGGAGATCCGGCCGCCTTCATGCTTGGGATCAACGCCCAAGACGATACGATTTTGGCGCTGCGCAAAGAACTGGGATTGGATCAGGGTAAATTTGCGCGCTATCTCGCTTGGATCGGCGGGATGCTAAGCGGTGATTTCGGCCTCTCTTATACCTACCGCAGCCCAATCGCCGATATGGTGGGTGAACGGCTCTGGGTGTCATTGCCATTGGCGCTTTATGCTCTGGGATTAAGCATTCTCATCGCTTTTCCAACCGGGCTGTATGCAGCGGCGCAGCGCGGCAAACGCGGCGACGCTATGGTCATGGGCGCCACGCAATTGGGGATTGCGATCCCGAATTTTTGGTTTGCGATAATCCTTGTGGTAATTTTTGCAATTAAGCTGCACTGGTTCTCAGCCGGTGGGTTCGCCGGATGGAATGATGGTGTGTTCAGCGGGTTAAAATCGCTGACCTTGCCGGCGATCGCGTTGGCCTTGCCGCAAGCGGCTATTCTGTCGCGCGTGATGCGCAGCGCCTTGATCGAAACCTTAGGCGAAGATTATATTCGAACCGCACGCGCCAAGGGCTTGAGTAAACGCGCCACGCTGTGGCACCACGCCCTGCGCAACGCCTTAATTCCGGTTTTAACAATTATTGGATTGCAATTTTCCTTTCTTATAGCTGGCGCCATCATTATCGAGCAAGTCTTCTTTCTGCCCGGGTTGGGCCGTTTGGTGTTCCAGGCGATCACCCAGCGCGATCTGATTGTGGTCGAAAGCGTGGTTATGCTACTAGTCTTTGCCGTGATCATAGTGAACTTTCTGGTCGATCTGGCCTATGCGGCGGTAGATCCGCGCTTGCGGAGTCAAACATGAAACCAGGAGGCTCATTTCTCATTGGCATTCTACTCAGCGCAGCTATTGCCAGCATCGCGCTGCTCTCTTTTCTTTGGGTGCCTTATGATGTGACCGTGCTCTCTATCAGCGAAAAATTGCAAGGCGCATCACGCGAACATTGGTTGGGCACCGATCATTTCGGGCGCGATTTGCTGTCAATGATCATGGTCGGGGCCCGTACCTCACTGGCGGTGGCATTGGTTGCCGTGGGCATTGGCATTGGGCTTGGCGTGCCCCTTGGGCTGGCAGCCAGCGCAAGGCAAAGTAGCTGGCTAGACGAGGTCATCATGCGGAGCAATGATTTGATCTTTGCCTTTCCCTCTTTGGTGATTGCGATATTGATCACCGCGCTTTTTGGCGCAAGTGCGGTGAATGCAATCATCGCGATAGGGATCTTTAACATCCCAGTCTTCGCCCGCGTAACGCGCGGCGGCGCACTCAGCCTTTGGCAGCGCGAGTTCATTCTGGCTGCGCGGGTCTGCGGGAAATCGACTGGGCGCATCGCGATCGAACATATTCTGCCAAATTTGAACAATTTGCTGATCGTGCAGAGCACGATCCAATTCAGCCTCGGTATTTTAGCGGAAGCCGGCTTGAGCTATGTGGGTCTAAGCGCCCAGCCACCCACGCCCAGTTGGGGACGGATGCTGGCAGATGCGCAAACCATGATCAGCTTTGCCCCGCATCTGGCGCTGGTGCCCGGAAGCGTGATCATTCTCAGCGTGATAGGGCTTAACTTAATTGGGGATGGTTTGCGCGACCTGCTGGATCCAAAACTGCGCAAGGCCCCCCGATGAGCCTTCTTAACGTACAGGATTTGACCTTAACGCTTTACGGGGTGCCAATTTTAAAACAGCTTAACTTCACCCTAGAGCCCGGCGAAATTCTGGCGCTTACAGGTGAAAGCGGCTCAGGAAAATCGATGACTGCGCTCAGCCTAATGCAGTTGCTGCCAGATGCCGCAGGGTTGAGAGGAAAAATTACCTTGGATGGTACACACCTTTTACACCTGTCCGAGCCGCAGCTTTGCGCCCAACGCGGCAGTATAATGGGGATGGTGTTTCAAGAGCCGATGAGCGCGTTAAACCCCGTACAAACCATTGGCGCACAAGTCGCTGAAGCGCTTCGGCTGGATCCAAAGATAAACGCGGCAGCGGCCCAAAACCGCGCTGGCGTGATCCTAGCTCGCGTTGGGCTGGCGCCCAAACACGTGCCGCCAAGCCGCTATCCGCATGAATTATCAGGTGGTCAACGGCAGCGCGTGATGATCGCCTTGGCAATTGCTCGTCAGCCAAAATTACTTATCGCAGATGAGCTAACAACCGCGCTTGACGTCACCACGCAAGCGCAAATTCTGGCACTGCTCAAACGCTTGGTGCGCGAAGATGATATGGGGCTGATCATGATCACCCATGATTTGGCCGTGGTAGCCGATATGGCGGATCGCATCGCAGTGATGCATCAGGGTGAAATTGTAGAACAGGCAGCTACAAGCAAAATTCTAAAGGCAAGCACGCACCCTTACACGCAAAAGTTGCTGCAAGCAGCCAGCCATATGACGCGACAGCCAGGCGCTGAACATAGCCGTATGCCGCTGCTGGAGGTGGCAAATATCTGGCGCAGTTATCCAGCCAAGCGACCGTGGCCCTGGATGAAACCACCCCGCAATATTACCGTCAAGAATGTGAGCTTTTCGCTTCAGACAGGCGATCGGATGGGGCTGGTAGGAGAATCAGGCTGTGGAAAATCTTCGTTAACGCGGGCGATATTGGGACTGGATCCGGTCGAGAAGGGCGCAATCACCTTGAATGGAAAGCAAGTTTGGGGCGCTTCATCCGCTATTAGACGGGATCTACAAGTGGTGTTTCAAGACCCCTATGGCTCTTTCAACCCGCGCCATAAAGTGGCCAAGCTTATTCAAGAAGCTTTTCATCTTTATGAGCACCAGCCTATACGTGAATGTCAAGAACAACGCACCTGCGATGTCATGCGCGCGGTAGGCTTGAACCCGGATGACCGAGACCGCTATATCCATGAATTTTCAGGCGGCCAACGCCAGCGCATCGCAATAGCCCGTGCCTTGATAACGCGCCCGAAACTGGTGATTTTTGATGAGGCGGTTTCGGCGCTTGACGTCTCTGTGCGGGCGCAAATTCTTGATCTGATCGCAGATTTAGCAGAGCAATACGGACTCAGCTATCTGTTTATCAGCCATGATCTCTCGGTTGTGCGCAGCATCACCGATATCTGTATGGTCATGAAAGAGGGGGAGATCGTTGAACGAGGGCCAACCGCCTCGATCCTGAATACCCCCGCCCATCCTTACACCCAGCAGCTGCTGAGCGCAGCGCCGAAACTACCCAAAATCTTGATAGGAGTTTAAGCCATGCCGCTTTCAAACTTACCCTTCAACCCTGCCTTTTGCTTCATCGATGGCCAGTGGCAGCCGAGCAGCACCGCTGAAACTCTTGCATTGATCAACCCCTCGGACGGCCAAGCCCTATCTGCGATTGCGGATGGCAGACCTGAGGATATCGACTTGGCTGTGGCGCAGCGAGCAGCGGGGGACGAATGGGGGCGCAGCACCGCGCTAGAGCGCGGCCGACTGCTCTTGCGGCTTGGCGCTTTGATCCTAGAGCATGTCGAGCTTTTGGCGCAAATTGAAGCATTGGATGTCGGCAAACCACTTAAGCAAGCGCGCGCGGATGCAATGGCAATGGCAATGGCACGTTATATGGAGTTTTATGGCGGCACCGCCAATAAAATTCACGGCGAAATCGTGCCCTATTTAGAAGGGTATACGGTTTATACATTGCGCGAGGCGCATGGCGTAACTGGGCACATCGTGCCGTGGAATTGTCCCATGCAAATCATTGGGCGTTCGGTGGGGGCTGCCTTGGCGATGGGCAATTGTTGCGTTCTCAAACCGGCAGAAGAAGCCTGTCTGAGCGCGCTTATGTTCGCCGAATTGGCGCTGCAGGCCGGCCTGCCCAGCGGGGTTCTGAACGTGGTGCCCGGGCTGAGTGCGCAAGCTGGCGCAGCGCTTGCAGCCCATGGCAGTATCGATCACCTTAGTTTCACCGGCTCAGTGGCGACCAGGCGGCTTGTACAGGCAGCAGCGGCGCAAAATGTTGTGCCGGTGACGTTGGAGCTGGGGGGAAATCTCCGCAAATCCTATTTGAAGATACAGATGTCGCCGCAGCGCGGCCTTTATGATGCGATTGTTGAGGCAATGGCCGTCCGCTATCAGGCATTGGTTGCAAAGTCGGCGATATTATGATTGGGTATAAAATCAAAGATCTGCAAGAATTTGGATGGGCCGCAGCGCGCTTTGATGACTTGCTAAGTCAAGGCCATGACCTGACTTTGGCGGCGACAAGCCAAATTTCAGACTTAGCCCCTGACGCAGGAGCCTATGTCAAACCGCATCTTTTTTGCGATGTCGCCCCCAGCCATACACTAGCGCAACAAGAGATTTTCGGACCAGTGCAGGTTATCATTCCGTTTGGCAATGACGAGGAAGCGTTAGAGATCGCCAATGGCACTGAGTATAGGTTAGTCGCCAGCCTCTGGACACAAAACGGAGCGCGCCAAATGCGCTTGGCCGGAGAGTTTAAATCAGGGCAGGTCTTCATCAATAATTACGGTGCTGGCGGCGGTGTCGAATTGCCCTTTGGGGGCCGCGGCCCGTCTGGCCATGGACGCGAAAAAAGCTTTGAAGCACTTTAGGGGTTTTCATCTTTAAAAACTGTGGCAAGCTATCACAGATAGCCAAAGAAAAAGGGAGCGGCCAATATGCGACTTGTAGGGAAAACAGCCATCGTAGCAGGCGCAGCCTCGGGCATTGGCTTGGGCATTTCCGAAAAGTTCTTGGCCGAGGGCGCCAAGGTCTTAATGGCCAATATCAATGGCGAAGCCGTGGCCGATCAGGCCTCGTGTTTGGGAAAAATGGCGATTGCAATGCACACAGATGTGGCAAGTTCTGCGGCAACTGCGCAGATGCATGACGCTTCCCAGACAGCGCTTGGAGCGGTTGATATCATCGTGAACAACGCGGGCGTTACGCATTTACCCGATCCGTTAGAAGACATCAGCGAAAAAGATTTTGATCGCGTCTTTGCGGTGAATTGCAAATCTATCTATTTGATTTCGCGCGCGTTCGTTCCAGCACTAAAAGCCCGCCGCAATGGCATGATTTTGAACATCGCCTCAACCGCCGGGGTCTCTCCGCAGCCAAATTTGAGTTGGTATAACAGTTCAAAAGACTGGGTAAATACAGCCACCCGCACGATGGCAGTTGAACTGGCGCCCTTTGGGGTGCGGGTGAATGCGCTGAACCCAGTAGCGGGGGAAACCCCGCTACTAACCTCATTCATGGGCGAAGACACGCCCAAGATGCGCGCAAAATTCCTGTCTACAATTCCACTTGGACGGTTTTCCACCGCAAAGAATATGAGCAATGCCGCCTGTTATTTATGCTCGAACGAAACCAGTATGGTAACCGGGGCCTGTATGCAGATAGATGGCAAGCGCTATATTTGACCATGACACCGGGACCCAAAAACCTAATCACAGATATCGCGGGTATAATGGTGGGCAATGCCCAAGACCAGCGGTTGAAATCTGGCGTTACGGTGCTGCGCGCAGCGCAACGCTTTACCGCCGCTTATGCGGTGATGGGCGGCGCGCCAGGCACGCGCGAAACGGATTTGTTGGAGCCGGATAAATCTTTGCAACAGATTGATGCTTTGGTGCTGTCGGGTGGCTCTGCCTATGGGCTAGATGCGGCCAGCGGTGTGGTCGAACGTTTGCGTACCCAGCAGGCGGGATTTCCGGTTGCTGGCACGCAGGTGCCAATTGTTCCAGCAGCCATTCTGTTTGATCTCAACAATGGCGGCGAAAAAGAATGGGCGCAATCGCCCTATCCCGCGTTAGGGCGCCAGGCTTTTGACGATTTGAGCGCAGAATTCCAATTGGGCAGCGTGGGCGCAGGATGCGGTGCTACCACAGGGTGCTTAAAAGGCGGCCTTGGCTCGACCTCGTTCATTCTGTTAAACGGAATTCGGGTAGGCGCAGTTATGGCGGTCAACGCCGTCGGCAATGCAACAGGCGAAGATTTGCGGCATTTCTGGGCGGGACCTTTCGAAGAAAAAGGTGAATTTGGTGGGTTGGGCGGGCCACAAACCGGACCGCAGCCACACAATTTCAGGCTGGAGAACCTTGGCCCCTTGGTTGAAGGTGAAAATACCACAATCGGAATAGTCGCCACCGATGCCAGCCTAAGCAAAGCAGCGGCCAAACGCCTTGCCATCAGCGCCCATGATGGTGTGGCGCGCGCACTCCTTCCTTCGCATATGCCTCAAGATGGCGATTTGATCTTTGCAGCGGCAACGGGATCAGCGCAGGAGCAATTGAAGCCAACCGATATGGCCGAGCTGTGTCATGGCGCCAGTCTTTGCGTTGCGCGCGCCATCGCACGGGCCGTATATCATGCTGAAAAAGCCCCCAATGACCGTGTGCCAACATGGCAAGAATGCAATCGTTAATCAGCCTTTTTCATGAAAAAAATCGTAGATCTTCTGCGCTAAAGAGACCGATATACCCTCAACCGCTTTCAAATCGGCCAAATTGGCCCTCCCCACGGCTTTTGCCGATCCAAAATGCGCCAAGAGCGCCCGCTTGCGCGCGCCGCCGACACCGGCGATTTCATCCAGAGGCGAGGCACCAATGGCTTTGCTGCGTTTGGCGCGATGGCTGCCAATGGCAAAGCGATGAGCCTCATCGCGCATGCGTTGAATGAAATATAAAACTGGATCATTGCGCGGCAAACTAAAGACAGGCTTGCCAATGCGATAAAACTCTTCCTTGCCCAAATTGCGGTCAACGCCTTTTGCAACGCCGACCATCGGAATATCTTGCACGCCAAACTCGGCCATGATCTGCGCCACGGCCGAGACTTGCCCCGCGCCGCCATCAATCACCAACAGATCCGGCCAATCCCCACTTTGCCGCGCCGGGTCTTCTTTGACCAAGCGCTTAAATCGCCGCGTCAGCACTTCTTTCATCATCCCAAAATCATCTCCTGGCGTCAGATCATCGTCGCGTATGTTGAATTTGCGATAATTGTTTTTGAAAAACCCATCCGGGCCCACAACGATCATCGCTCCAACCGCAAAACTGCCTTGAATATGCGAGTTATCATAAACTTCGATCCGTTTTAGTGGGACCTCAAGCTCAAACAATTCTGCGACACCGCGCAACAATTTGGCTTGTGTCGCTGTCTCGGCGAGTTTGCGTGCCAAACTTTCTTTAGCATTGCGCAACGCACCAGAAATCAGCTCTTGCTTTTCACCGCGCTGGGGCACCAAAATTTCCACCCGCCGGCCGCGTTTACCGCTGAGCAGTTCGGTCATCAGATCCATATCGTCAAACTCATGCGAAAGCAGGATCTGCCGCGGCGGCTCTTTGCTATTATAAAATTGGCCCAAAAACGCTTCTAGAACTTCGTCATGGCTCATATCGGCGCTGATGCGGGGATAAAAATCACGGTTTCCCCAATTTTGATTGGCGCGGATGAAAAATACTTGCACGCAGGCCTGCCCCCCCTCAAGATGCAAGGCGATTATGTCGGCTTCGCTGACGCTGCGCGGGTTGATGCCCTGCGTGGTCTGCACCTGCGTTAAGGCGCGAATGCGGTCGCGCAACGCGGCCGCGCGTTCAAACTCCATTGCTTCAGAGGCCTGCGCCATGCTGGTGGCGAGCGTTTCCTGAATTTGCGTTGATTTGCCCGACAAGAATTTTTGAGCATCCTGTACGGCAGCACCATACTCTTGCTTGGACACGCGGTCCACGCATGGGCCGCTGCAGCGTTTGATTTGATATTGCAAACAAGGGCGGGTGCGGCTTTCAAACATCGCATCTGAACAGATTCTCAACGAGAACACCCGTTGCAACTGGGCGAGTGTACGATTGACAGCCCCCGCTCCAGCAAAGGGGCCATAATACGCCCCCTTTTCGCTTTTTGCGCCGCGGTGCTTTTTAATTTGGGGGAAATCATGCCCGGTTGTAACAAAAATATTGGGAAAAGATTTATCATCGCGCAGCAACACATTATAATGGGGTTTTAACTGCTTAATTAAATTTTGCTCAAGCAGCAACGCTTCGGTCTCAGTCTGCGTGGTTAAAAACATCATCTGCGTTGTTTCAGAGATCATGCGGGCAATCCGCGCCGAATGCCCGGTTGGGCGCGCATAACTGGAAACGCGTGCCCTGAGGTTGCGCGCTTTGCCCACATAAAGCACGCGTGATTGATCATCGAGCATTCGATAGACGCCTGGCGAGGTTTCAAGCGATTTTATATACTTTTGTATCAGCGCGTAGCCTGCATATGTCATTTTTATCGCCTTCGTCTGGTCTGCCCATGATCCTATTTATCCTGCAATGATCTTGCGTCGGTTTCAAGAAAAAAGCTGTCCACTGATTTTGTGGATAACGTTGAGGTTAACTCTGGATTATCGGAAATTTTCCTTTGCTTTTTGGTAACTTCCCCTATTTGCCTAAAAAATAAGCTTTTTTGCAAGGCATTGTTATCATTTTATATTTTAACTAAACTATACGCAAATAACTGAAAATAAAACATTTTTATTAAAACGCTGTCATATTTATGTAACCACGTGCACAACTTTGACCCCTTGGCCTACTCAACCCCAAGCACGTCTGGCGTTTTCCAAGCCAAATGTTGGCCACCATCTGCGCAAATCAACTGCCCTGTAACCGCAGAAGCATCCAAAAAATACCCCAAAGCCGCGTTAATATCAGACGCATTTGCGCCACGCCCCAGAACCGTGTGTTTCCGCTGTTCTTGAAAATGATCTACGGATTGGCGGGCGCCTTGCAAAGTAGGCCCGGGCCCAATCGCATTCACCCGAATATCAGGGGCCAAGCCCTGCGCTGCCGTTTGCGTTAAAGCCCAAAGACCCATTTTAGCGATGGAATAGCTGGAAAATTCAGGCGTCAATTTGCGAACGCGTTGGTCCAACATATTGATCACCAAAGCCTGCGCCAAAGGCTCACCTTGCTCATCCTGACTGGCACTGGGAGCCTGCCGCGCAAAACATTGTATCAAAACAAATGGTGCCCGTAAATTAGTTTCAATATGGCGATCCCAACTGCGCCGCGTGGCGCTTTCCAGCGAGTCATATTCAAAAATAGAGGCATTATTGACCAGGCAGGTTAAATTGCCCCCAAGGCCGTGTACCGCTCGATCAATCAGAGTTTGAACTTGATCTTCATGTAACAAATCAGCCTGTAACGCGATAGATTGCCGGCCTTTAGCGATAATCTCTTTCACAAGGCTTTGTGCGGCTGTTTCAGAGCTCGCAAAATGCACAGCAACGTTATAGCCACGATCTGCCAGATACAGCGCCATTGCGCGCCCAAGCCGTTTTCCTGCACCCGTTACCAAAGCTCGCATCAATTCAAATCCTTTGCGTTACATAACCACCAACCAAACATAGACCAGATATGCGGCAGTCAAGAACGCGCCCACCCAGCGGTTGATCCGCAATCGGTAAACCACAAAGGGGGCAAGGACCAAAGAAGCAGCCAGCATCGCCCAAAGATCAGCCGATAAAAGCTGCGGCGAAACCGGAATTGGGCCCACAAAAGCGGTCACACCCATAATTGCCAACATGTTGAAAACGTTGGACCCGATCACATTACCAAGCGCCACATCTGCTTCCCTGCGTATTGCGCTTACCAAAGTGGTTGCCAATTCAGGAAGCGACGTTCCCAACGCAACCAATGTTAACCCGATAGTGGTTTCGCTGATTTGATAGCTACGGGCAATTTCAGTGGCATTATTCACCAAAAGATTTGCTCCATAGGGCAATCCAAGCAACCCAATTCCAATCAGCCCGGTTATTTTCCAAACCGGTAGCGCAGCATCTTGCACGGCGCCACCCTCAAGGCTGATATCAGCCGCATCTGCACGCATTGGCTCCTGCAGCGCATCGCGCAAAGCCAACCCCAGCACGACTGCCAGCGCCGTCAGCAAAATCATCCCGCTGCCATAAGAAAACACCCCAAACGACGCCAAATAAATAAACAATAGGCTGCCACCGATCATCAACGCGTAGTTTTTTCTTAAATCCGTCTCTGCCGCATCAAGCCCAAACATCAATGCAGGCAACCCCAAAACCACCAGAATATTTGCTGTATTTGATCCTACTACATTCCCAATGGCCATTCCGGGCACTCCGGACAGCACCGCTTGAATAGAAATCAAAAGCTCGGGCGCTGAAGTCCCAAAAGCCACAATGGTTAATCCAACGATAAATACCGGAAGCCCAAGCCGATCGCTGAGCGCAACGGCGCCTTTAACCAAAAAATCTCCAGACATTACCAAGATGATCAGCGCCAATGCAGAGAGCGGCCAGGTCATCAGGCGTACCTATTTGGATCCGCAAGAGCAGCCGGATGTGCCCAACCGGAAGCGGCCACACGCATTGCGTCTCATAGCTTCTAATTTGGTCTGTCCAAGCAATTTTATCCGTCCAAACATCGCCAAAACGGCAATCCCAATCAAAAATAGGAAAACGATTTTTACGATCATATTACAAACCAAAGCGGCCGAACGCCGTCTTTTCTTCGAGATACTGATCCGCAGATTGTACAAGCGAGGATGAAAACCTTTGCAAAACGCCTTTTTTCTGCTCGTATATTCGAAATTTCACTTTATCGCCAAAGCGTTGTTTCATCACCGGCACAAGATGGCCAAACCCATCCGCAAGGCCGACGGAGACGGCTTCTTCACCCACCCAAATTTCACCCGTAAACAAATCTTCATCATCGCTCAGTTTGGAGCCACGCTGCTTGGTGACATGCGTGATGAAAACACCGTGTATTTGCTCAAGTAGTTTTTTCAACCGATCCACATCTTCAGGTTTTTCCGGCTCAAAAGGATCCAAGGTCGATTTCGAGGCGCCTGCGGTATAAACGCGCCGCTCAATCCCATAGCGCTGCAAAAAGTCATGCACCCCAAAGCCCGCCGAAATAACGCCGATTGAGCCCAAAATTGAACTGTCATCTACGTAGATTTCATCGGCGGTTACAGCCAACCAATAGCCACCTGAGGCGGCCACATCTTCCACAAAAGCGAACACTGGAAGGCTATTTTCCGCCGCCAACCGGCGGATCCGCGCGCCGATTAAGGACGATTGTACCGGCGAACCGCCGGGTGAATTGATCACCAGCGCCACGGCATCTGGTTTGCCCTTGCTAAAGGCTTTTTCCAAAACAGGCGCCAACGCCTTATCATTTAACTGGCCACGTGATCCGCCGGAAATCACCCCAGAGAGATGCACCACAGCAACGGTTTTTTTATCTTTTATAAAAGGCAGATTAAACTTCATCCTCTGTATGTAGAACCCTTGCCGCACGGGCACAAGACGCGCTGCACAGGAAGATTACAAAATCCGTGCAAACAATGTTTTTTAGCTGCGCAACCGCCAACCCGTTCTAAAAATCCACATAATCGCGGCAAACACAATAAAATAGAGCCAAAGACTGCCAGTAAGCTGACTATGATAAGCGCATCGGCGGTTCCAAAAAGAAGTCAGCATGGAAATCGAATAAAACGTTCCACCCAAAAACACCATTTGAAATGGCCTGCGTGATCATCGTTAACATGATCAAACCCGGCACGATAAAGCTGCCCATAGGCAATACCCTCAACCTGGGAAATCCGGCTGCCCGTGGCAGCGCCAGACACGATAAAATAAAGTAAAGAGGACAAAACCGGCGAGACAAAGCTTTGTAGGATCGTACTGAAAAACCGCTACATTTCAAATTTATAAATGGCATTTACCGAGTGATAATTCATGCCGCCTCGCTGACCAGCTTTAGAAAGATTTCTTCCAAAGATGATTCGCCCGTTTGAAGGTCTTTGACTTTAAACCCCAAGGCCAAGATTTCCAAAAACAGCTTTTCGATTTCCGATCCAGCCCTTATTAAATCATATTGATAAATCAACAACAGGCCATCTGCACTCAAGGCCAAAAGCAGCGGCGGCGGCACTGGTAACGGGCTCAACAAATCAATCTGCAATGGCTTCCGCCTCTTCAATATAATGCGTGGTCAGAATGATCGTTACGCCACTGGCGCGCAGCTGCTCAACCAGCGCCCACATATCTTTGCGCAATTCAACATCCACACCGGCTGTCGGTTCGTCTAAAAACAACAGGCACAGTTGATGGCTCAAGGCCTTGGCAATGCTCAACCGGCGTTTCATCCCCCCGATAAGGTTCTAATTTGTGACGTTTTTTTTATCGGATAAGGACACCGCCTCCAGCAAAAAAGATAAATACCCCTCATCTGACGCTTTGCCGAATAAGCCACGCGAGAAGCGCAACGTATTTTCCACTGTTTCAAAAGGCTCTAAGGCCAGTTCCTGCGGCACCAAACCGATCAAGCTGCGCGCAGTGCGATACTGCTACACGATATCATAACTGGCCATTTTTACCGTACCCGTGCTGAAGCGCTAAATTCCACAAATTGTTGAGATTGAAGTAGTTTTGCCCCATTTGGCCCAAGGAGCGTCAAGATTTCTGCCTCGTGAACGTTCAGATTTATATTTTTGAGCGCCTAGAACCCGTTCACGTAAAATTTCGATAGGCCACCGATTTGCAAACTATTCGACATTCATCTCTTTTCACGTCTGCAAGCTACGACCCGATGCCAGCTTTTACAATAGACCTAATCCAGATCGCACAAATTGCAAACACCGCTGCACAAAATAGCCACCCTAACCTGAAACGTTTTGCGCCTGTCGAAACAGGCTTAGCCAGACGCCCCTTCGCGCACTGTTTTGATCATCAACTTCACATTTTCTAGATCTGCGTCCGGTGTGATCCCATGCCCTAGATTGAAAATATGAGGTCCCTTGCCCAGCACTTTTACGATGCGCCTCGTATCATCAACAAGCTCTTGCCCTCCCGTCACCATATGCGAGGATTTTAAATTGCCCTGCACACAGCCATCAACTTGTACATGGCTGGCAACCCATTCCGGCGTAACCGAATTATCAATCGCCACACAATCCGCACCGGTTGCCTTTGCAAAACCGATATAATTATCACCGGCCTCGCGGGGGAAGGCGATCACCGGCACCTGCGGGTGACGTTGCTTAAGAGCTTGCGTTATGCGGCGCGCTGGCGCCAATGCATAATGTTTAAAATCATCTCCGCGCAAGGATCCCGCCCAACTGTCAAAAAGTTTCACAACTTCGGCCCCTGCATCAATCTGAGCGCTTAAATACTCAATCGTCGCATCAGTTAGCAGGTCAATTAAGCGTTCAAACAGCTCTCGATCTTGGCGCTTTAGCGCGTGTCCAGGCTCCTGACCTGAGGTCCCCCGCCCTGCAATCATATAGGTTGCAACGGTCCAAGGCGCCCCCGCAAATCCAATCAGCGTTGTTTCAGTAGGAAGCTCTTTTGACAGAATTCTCACCGTCTCATAAACCGGATCCAAGGTTTTATGGATTGCCGAAACCGGCTTCAGCGCATCAAATTCAGCGCTTTTGGTTAAGGTGGACAAGCGTGGTCCTTCCCCAGTAACAAACCACAGATCAGCCCCCAAAGCTTGTGGCAGCAATAAAATATCGGCAAAGAGAATCGCCGCATCAAACCCATAACGACGAATAGGTTGCAACGTCACCTCGGCCGCCAGCTCACTGTTATAGCAAAGTGAGAGGAAATCGCCCGCCTCAGCGCGCGTGGCCCGATACTCAGGAAGATACCGGCCCGCTTGCCGCATCATCCAAATCGGCGGCGTCTCCAAAACTTCACCGGCCAATGCACGTAGTATTTTTTTATTCTCAGCCATAAAATACCCTTCTTTCGATCCTAGCTCACCACTTCTGACATTAATGTCAAGCATCGGTTCTTGTCATATGTAGTTTACACTATTAATATGGTAGTTATGGCTCAGCAATACCCCACCCCCGCTTCACCGCTGCGCATAGGCACAAGAGGATCCCCTCTAGCGCTTGCCCAAGCCTATGAAACCAGAGAGCGCCTTGCGCAAGCGTTTGACATTGTAGAGGAGGCTTTTGAGATCGTTGTGATCAAAACCACGGGCGATAAAGTGCTCGACCGGCCGCTCAAAGCAATCGGCGGCAAGGGCTTGTTCACGCGTGAAATCGAAGATAACATGCTGTCAGGAAAAGTTGACATTGCAGTGCATTCGATGAAGGACATGCCGGTTTTGCAGCCCGATGGTTTAGTTTTAGAAACCTATTTGCCGCGGGAAGACGTACGCGATGCTTTTGTATCGCTGAAGCATGACGACCTAGCCTGCCTGCCCGCGGGCGCTTTGGTCGGTAGTTCCTCGTTGCGCCGCAAAGCCCAACTGACCCATCGGCGGCCTGATCTTCAAGTGGTGGAATTTCGCGGCAATGTGCAAACCCGTTTAAAAAAACTTGAAGCCGGCGTGGCAAGCTGCACGTTTTTGGCAATGGCAGGATTAAACCGCTTGAACCTATCACATCTGGCAAAATCGGCGATTGACGTCTCTGACATGCTTCCGGCGGTTGCACAGGGAGCTATTGGTATTGAACGGCGCGCGGATGATATGCGGGCCGCTGCGATGCTAGAGGCCATTCATCACGGGCCAACCGAGCAACGTTTGACGGCCGAGCAGGCATTTCTGGCAGGTTTGGACGGATCTTGCGAAACCCCGATCGCGGGCTTGGCCGAGCTACAGGATAGACAAGTGCACCTGCGCGGCGAAGTGTTGCGCCCAGACGGGTCAGAAACCTTGGATGAGGCAATGAGTGCGCCCATCGAAGATGGTGCTTTGCTTGGGACAGAAATGGCGAATAGGTTGCTAGAGCGGGCCGGCCCTGGTTTTTTTAACTGGCGCCACGCGTAATCGGATTTAATCGGCCACGGGCACCACTTTACCTGGATTCATGATATTATTCAGATAAAAGCTGTGTTTGATCGCCCGCATCACCTGCAAAGCCGCTTTATTTTTACGGCGCCGCATCGACGGTAATTTTGCTAAGCCAATGCCATGTTCAGCAGAAAAGCTGCCCCCATGCTAAGCGTTACAACTTAAACCGCTTCCATGATATCATCCTGCACGACTTTGTCTTGGCCTGCGGGCCAAACCGCATAATGCAGCGTACTGGGTTTCATTCTGCGCCACCACCGCCGCATCAAAAATCGCACCTGCCTCAAGATGCGCTGCCAGCAGCGCTTCAAAATGTTGCATCAATTTGGGCTGGCCCATCGCATCTTGCGCCGCCAAATTCGCGCTGCCGCTGGCAAGCTCAACCAAAATATTGATGTCATAAACCTGTGCAAAAAGCTGGGGGGCATTTGGAAACAGCTTTTGGTGCTGCTCCATGTAAAACCCGGGCATATATTCAAACGCCTCAACCGCGCCGCCCGTCGCGTACTGCAGATCATCCAACGACGTCAGCGCGGATCCAAGCGATATGGTAGCGCGATCATTGCTGTTGCGTATACTTTGGGTTTTGCCTGCAATTTCATTACGACCGCGATGATAATCCAAAGCTTACCTTCCGCACCGATCATCAAATACTTCAAATTATAGCCAAAATTGTCTTTATGCAACTCTGACATCAGGTTCATAATTTCACCGTTGGGCAGCACAACCTTTAGGCCAAGGCACAGATCGCGCGTGTTGCCATAGCGCAAAATGTTTGATCCACCCGCGTTGGTGCTCAGAACGCTGCCAAGCGTTGCTGACCCGCGCGCCCCGAAAGCAAGCGAAGATAAAAGATCTTCGGCATCTGCTGGGGCGTGAAGATTCGATAAAATCACACCCGCCTCTACGATTGCTACTTTTGATTTGGCCCGAATTTCGCTAATAGCGGCCATCCGTTCGAGTAATAAAACCAGCGCCGCCTTGCCTCAGGTGCCTCGGCAAGGCCCGTATTCCCTCCATCGGTACCAGCGGAACCTTCACAAGTCCCTGCCGGGCGCGCCTATCGTGCAGCTTCATAAAGCCTAATACCATTTCGCCACGGGGGGAAGGCTCATCAAAACCGCATCCGCATCATGGCCGGTTGTCAGGCCAAATTTAGTGCCACGATCATACACCAAATTATATTCTGCATAAAGCCCGCGGTGGCGCAATTGAGTCTCTTTATCCTGGGCATCGAAGGCTTGCTGAAGATGTTTTTCCACCAACGGAATGTAGGCGGGCAAAAAGGCCCGACCGATATCTTGGGTCAAAGCAAAATCTGCAGCCCAATCACCACTGTTGCGATCATCCATAAAAATACCTCCCACGCCACGCGTCCGTTTGCGATGCGGGATATAAAAATATTCATCCGCCCAAAGTTTCAATTTCGCATAAAGCGTGGGGTCGTGGGGATCCAAATGAGCTTTTTGTATGGCATGAAAATGCGCGGTATCTTCAGCATATTCGATGCAAGGATTCAAATCAGATCCGCCGCCAAACCACCAGGCATGCGGGGTCCAGAACATCCGTGTATTCATATGCACCGCCGGACAATGCGGGTTTTGCAAATGCGCCACCAATGAAATCCCTGCCGCCCAAAACTGCGGATCCTCTTGCATGCCAGGAATGCCCATGCGCGCCGCCATGGCTTTTTGCGCTTCCACCCCCAGCTGCCCATACACGGTTGACACATTGACCCCCACTTTTTCAAAAACGCGACCATTGCGCATCACGCTCATCAAACCACCACCTGCATCCGAGCCATCTTCCGAGCTGCGTTTGATTTCTGTCACATCAAATTGGCCAATCGGCACCTCCGCAAAAGGCCCGGTAGCATGCGCAGCCTCAAGCGTTTTAAAGGCCGAGACGATTTGATCACGCAGGCTGCGAAACCAAGCGCTCGCTTGTTGTTTCTCAATCTCTGTAATATCGCCCATGATTTAACATCCGTTGCTCTTGATGAATTGGGAGACACCATTGCCGGTGAGACCGACACCGTCAAGCAAAACACAAGGCATTTGATCAGCTGCGAGGCTTAATGCGCTGGCGCTTCAACGGGATCAATCAAGGTTCTTCCGCCATCCACGGTAAGAATTTGCCCCGTCACAAAGCCAGAACTTTCTGAGGCTAAATATTGCACGGTTTCCGCCACATCTGAGGCGGGCGCAATCCGCCCCATCGGTGTGTGATTTTCAATATCTTTGCGGAAGGATGGTTGCTCTTTTAAAGCCATTTGCAAGCTTGAGGACATCACCGAGCCAAAGGCAACTGCATTCACGCGGATCAGGTGCGGCGCCAAGCCAACCGCCATTGAGCGCGTCATCTGATCCAGCGCCGCTGTTGACATGGAATAAGCCAGCAATTCAGGGTGCGCACGGCGCGCTGCGACGGAAGATAAGTTCACAATTGATCCCGCCTGACCCAGCTCTTGACCCGCGCTTTGTTTAATCATGCGTTTAGCCACCAATTGTGATAGGCGCAGGCTGGTCATAACATTCTGTTCCAGCATTGTTTCAACGGATTTATCATCTTGGCTCAGAACATCCGATGGCATCACCTGGCGCGATGCATTGACCAAAATATCGACTTGGTCAAAACTGTCTAAAGTAGCCGAGAGCAAATTTACAATGGTCAATTTTTCGCGCAGATCCCCCGCGAAATATTCAACCTGAGCCCTATCTGGCACCGCGGCAACCTCTTTGGATAACCCCGCTTCGTCCATATCAGCGCACATCACATTTGCCCCAAGCGCAGAAAAATGCCGCGCAATAGCGAGCCCAATGCCATGTGCGGCCCCCGTGACAATGGCGGTTTTTCCATCAATTGAAAAAGACATGAGCACCTCCGATTCTACACGCATGGTATCGGATTTATGCTTGGCGAGCGAGAGGCCGTTCTGCGGTAAGGATTTTAAACCCATTTGCCTGCGCCAACGTCTGCCAATGCTTAAAACAGGTCGATAAGGTGGTTTCATAAGGCAATGACCGGTTCGCCACCAAGAACAAACGCCCCCGAGGCGTTAAATTGGCCGCGGCAGCGCGAATAAAATCTTGACCCAATCTTGGCTCTGCGGCGCGGCTAATATGAAAAGGCGGGTTCATGATCACAGCGTCTAACTTTTGTGGTGCCCGCCAATGCGCCACATCCTGCCATTCTGCCTGCACCCGCGGATCGGGGCAGTTTTTGGCTAGGCAGTCCAAGGCAGCACTATCTGCCTCAATGCAATAAAGCTTTTTGAGCGCCGGTGATTGCAATAAATGCCGGCTTAGATACCCCCAACCTGCGCCAAAATCTGCCACATTTCCTGAAATATCATTGGGCAATGTCTCGGCCAAAAACCGCGAGGCTCGATCAATGGCATCGGCAGAAAATACGCCCGGGCGGGTGACAAACCCCTCTTCAATGGGCTCAAACGCATCTGTCTGCCATTGGGGCAGGCCAGTTTCGGGGCGAAACCATACCAGTTTACCATGGCCTTTGGAAACTGAACCCAAAAGGGTTTCATGCCCTTTCAGCGCTTTAATCAGGCTTTCAATGCCTTGACTCTTGGCCCCGTCAACCAGAACCACGCCATCTGGAGCGGCGCGGCTAGCCGCAAACACCAAATGCCGCGCCAAACGCTTTGAGCGCAGCACATACACCACGGCCAGATCAACTGGCGCTTCTGGCCGCTCGCGCCAAGTATAGCCTGCAGCTTCAAGGGCGGTGATTTGTGGTTTAAATCGGTGCAGGAAGTGCAGGTCCAACTGCTTTAAAGGGGCTAAATCCAGCGCCTGCTCCGGGTGTAAGGCCAAGCAGCGGGCGCGTTCGGGCAGGTGCAGGCCAGACTGCACCAGCGCATGATCTAAACGGGAATGAAACATAGAAAAAAAGCGCCCTGTGTTGGAATTTCCAGGCGCCGCCTACTCTTTTTCCATCGTGCATTGCAAGGGGTGTTGGTTTTGGCGCGCCGAGTTCATCACTTGGGCAACTTTGGTTTCGGCCACCTCATGACTAAATACACCCACAACCGCCAAGCCTTTTTTATGAACCGTCAACATAATATCAAACGCTTGCGCGTGATTCATGCCAAAGAAGCGCTCAAGCACCAGCACCACAAATTCCATTGGCGTATAATCATCATTTAACAGCAAAACTTTATACAGCGGGGGCCGTTTGATTTTGCTGCGCATATCAACCAAAATATTCTGATCTGTGTCATTCTCAGATGAAGCGATCACACCAAGATTAAACCCTATCATATCATTCTCGGACTAAAACTACACTAATTTACAACTGACATAATGTGCCTTGCTTAAGAGAAAAGGGTTGAAGCTTCTATAAAAAAAGAAACCAACCACCCCCATCTATGCGCTCTGCTTCAAAATAGATAAAATGGATGCCCCGTTTGCGCAAATATTTGCGCTCCATTGTCAAAATTATCATACGGATAATTGCAATTGAACCATTTCTCGAAGCTCACGCGCATTATTTTGAAACCTGACCAGACAGATCCTACGCCTAAGAACCAAATCTTTACGATATGAACGGCGCCAACGGCCAGCGCTGCGTTCTTGAGACATTTTGATTTGACCACAACCACGTAGCGCACATGAATAGCCGCATGGCCTCAGCCCCTGCACAGCCATTGTCTTAAATCTCTATTTTAACCATAGAGTTGAAAGCTTTATTCATAGAGTCTGATGTGTTACACATTAAAAAAAATATAAAAAGTCAGCCAAAAAATTGGCAGCATGAGGCAGATAAGGACGATCAAAATGGAAAGACGGCATAGAAAGCCGGCTCGTATTGAGCTATTTATTGCAGCAGCGATTTGGATAATGATTATCGTACCGTTTAGCGCCAGCGCCGCCCCTTACGCAGCCATGGTGATTGATGCCCGTACAGGCAGGACCCTACATTCAGAAAATGCCAATACGCGCTTACATCCTGCCTCTCTTACCAAGATGATGACACTTTATGTGGTTTTTGAAGCCGTTGAGGCCGGCGAGATCTCTCTTAATAAGAAAGTACGCATTTCGCGCGCGGCGGCCTCGGAGCCGCCTTCAAAACTGGGGTTTCGCGAAGGCCAGCGTGTGGCATTGCGCCATTTGATACGCGCCGCAGCGATTAAATCTGCCAATGATGCCGCAACCGCGCTTGGCGAAGCAATTGAGGGCTCGGAAGCGGCCTTTGCGCGACGAATGAACCGAACCGCGAAAGCCTTGGGCATGACCCGCACAACCTTCAAAAACGCCCATGGCCTAACCGAGAAAGGGCATTTGTCAACCGCCCAAGATATGACCATTTTGGGGCGGCACTTATTTTACGACTATCCCGACTATTATCATTTATTTTCACGGATCACGTACAAAGCAGAAAATAAAAATGTGCAGAATACAAACCGCAAATTCTTGAGAAATTACAAAGGCGCCGACGGTATTAAAACCGGCTATACGCGCGCTGCCGGTTTTAATCTTGTGGCCTCAGCACAGCGCAATCAAGAACATGTCATCGTGACCGTTTTTGGTGGGAAATCTACCAAAAAACGCAACACGCAAGTAGCCAAGCTGATGGATTTAGGCTTTCGCAAAGCGCCAAGTAAGGCGCAGGTTTCAAAGCCCACCAAACCAACCTATGCGCAAGCAGGCATTATCACGCGCCAGCACATGGCGCCAAAAAAAAGCTTGCGCCCAAAAGCGCGGTCCATACAGGGCGACATAAGTGAAACCCTTGCCAATCAAACGCTGCAAAAGCACGTGCAAAAAGCTTTGGAACAAGCGCAAAATCATGTTGCTAAAAACCCCGATGTCACACTTGCAGGTTTAGGGCCCAAACCACGCCCGGGGGGCGGTTCCAGCCAGAGCACACAGGGCGCCGCCGAAACCCGCGAAATTGTCACGCGCATTTCAGCCCAGAGCGGGCAGCCGGATTGGGCGATCAATATTGGCCGGTTCGCAAGCCGGTTCGCCGCTGAAAAAATGCTGCTGCGAACCGCGCTCTCGGAAATGGCCACATTACAGGGCACACAGCGCAAAATAATGATCCAAAGATCTGGTTATGATGCAAATTTTGTGGGTCTAACGCGCGAGGGCGCCGATTTGGCCTGCCGCAAGCTGCAGGCGCGTAACATCAATTGCTTGATGATTAGCCCGGGCTAAACCGACCCTGTGTCTAAGGGCATTTCGGCAGAAGGTGCAAACGCCGCTACCATCAAACCGCGGGTATACTGTGTTTTGGGTGCCTCAAACACCTCAGAAACAGGGCCATGTTCGACCACGTCACCCTCTTTCATCACGATCACAGAATGCGACATAGCCCGTACAACGCGCAAATCGTGACTGATGAATAAATAGGCCAGACCATAGGCTTTTTGTAGATTGCGCAACAAATCAACAATTTGCACTTGCACCGTCATATCCAGCGCCGATGTGGGTTCATCCAAAACAACCAGCTTTGGCCGCATCACCATCGCGCGAGCGATCGCAATGCGCTGCCGCTGGCCCCCCGAAAACTCATGCGGATAGCGATGCCGCATCTCAGGGTCTAGCCCAACCTCCAGCAAAATCTCTTCCACAAGATCCTCTTTCGATCTGCCGCTTGGCGCGCCATGCACCCCCAAACCTTCTGCAATGATCTGCGCGCAGGTCATCCGCGGCGACAATGACCCGTAGGGATCTTGAAACACGATTTGCATATCCTTGCGCAGGGCGCGCAAATCGCGGGTTTTAAGCGCGCCAATATCGCGCCCGTCAAACGCGATCCTTCCCTCAAAAGAAATCAACCGCATAATGGCCATCGCCAAAGTTGATTTCCCAGAGCCACTTTCCCCCACGATACCAATGGTTTCACCCGCGCGCAGCATTAAGCTGACATCATTCACCGCCTTCACATGCCCAACGGTGCGCTTTAACAAGCCACGCTGGATGGGAAACCATATCTTTAAATTCTTGGTTTCCGCAATCACAGGTGCAGATAGATCAAACGGTTGGGGCGCCCCGACAGAATGCGCATTTAACAATTTTTGCGTATAGGGATGATGGGGGGCTTTAAATATATCTTTGGTGGGGCCAGTTTCTACGATTTTCCCATCCTGCATCACGCACACGCGGTCCGCGATCTGACGCACAATCCCAAGATCATGAGTGATGAACAGCATCCCCATGCCATCCTGTTGCTTCAAAAGCATCAATAAATCGAGAAGCTGCGCTTGAATAGTAGCATCCAGCGCGGTGGTCGGTTCATCCGCGATTAAAAGCTCAGGTCCATTCGCCAAAGCCATCGCAATCATTACGCGCTGGCGTTGCCCGCCCGACAATTGATGCGGATAGGCACCCAAGCGGGAAGCGGGATCGGGCAAGCCAACGCGCTCAAGCAAAGCAATAATCCGCATCTCTATCTCCGCACCTGTCAGGCTGTGAAGAGGATTCTGATGCAGCTCGATTGACTCGCGCAATTGCTTGTCAATCGTGTGCAACGGATTCAAGGAGGTCATCGGCTCTTGAAAAATAAAGCTGATTTCATTACCGCGCACTTGCTGCAGCAAATCCGGAGTCGCCCCAACCATTTGCTGGCCATTATAGCGTATAGAGCCAGTGACTTTAGCATTCGCCCTCAGCAACGCCACGCTGCTCATTGCGGTCACAGATTTGCCAGATCCGCTTTCGCCAACCAAAGCCACCACTTCACCGCGGGCCACCTCGAAACTGATCCCGCGCACCGCGTCAACCTGCCGACCGTCCTGTAAAAACGCCACGTTAAGATCTTGAATTTGTAACACCGCGCTCATTGAAACGTCTTTCTGGGGTCAAACGCATCGCGCACTCCTTCGAAAATGAACACCAGAAGGGCGAGCATAATGGCAAAGGTGGAAAAGGCGGTGAACCCAAGCCAGGGCGCTTGTAGGTTTTGCTTGGCTTGCAACGTCAATTCGCCCAAAGACGGGCTGGAAGAGGGCAGACCGAAGCCTAGAAAATCTAAACTAGCCAAGGCACCAATGGTGCCAGTAACGATAAAGGGCAAAAGCGTTAAAGTGGCCACAATCGCATTTGGCAAGATATGGCGAAACATAATCATCCAATTGCTGACGCCCAGCGCCCGCGCCGCGCGCACATATTCCAAATTGCGCGCCCGCAAAAATTCAGCGCGCACCACGCCCACCAACCCCATCCAACCAAACAACACGGTCAATACCACAAGCAAGGTGAAGCTTTGTCCCAATATTGCAAACATGATGATGATGATGAATAACGAGGGTACGCCGCTCCAAATTTCTATAAAGCGCTGAAACAAAAGGTCGGTCAAACCACCAAAAAAACCCTGTACAGCGCCCGCTAAAATACCAAGCAGGCTGGACAGGGTGGTAACAATAATCGTGAATACGATCGACAAGCGAAACCCATAGATCAACCGTGCCAACACATCGCGCTTGGTGTCATCCGTACCTAGCCAATTTTGAGCATTCGGAGGCAAAGGCGCCGCACCCGGACGCTCGACAGAGGTATCATAAGAATAAGGGATCAGCGGCCATAAGGCCCAACCCTTTTGAAAATCTGGGGTTTTGGGATCAAACGCGCCGGTTGTAATTTGCGCGATAACCTCTTCTGGCGTGTCAAAGCAAATCTCCAACCCGCCGCTGCGGATTAAGCATTGCACCACAGGATCGCTATAGACCGCCTCAGTTTTGAAATCGCCACCAAAGGAGGTCTCGGGATAAAAATTTATAATAGGAGTGAAATATTCACCGCGATATTGCACCAAAATCGGCTTGTCATTGGCGATCACCTCTGCAAATAGTGACAACCCAAAGATCACGCTAAAGATCCAAAGCGACCAATAAGCACGCCGATTGTTTTTGAAGTTGCGCCAGCGACGTTGATTGAGCAGTGATAAATGGCTCATCCTTCGCGTCTTTCGAAATCAATTCGCGGATCTACAAACACATACATTAGGTCCGATAAAATCCCCACGACCAGCCCCATCAAGCCAAACACAAATAATGTGCCAAAAATGACCGGGTAATCCCGCGCAACTGCCGCTTCAAACCCCATACGCCCAAGCCCATCGAGCGAGAATATGGTTTCAATAATTAAAGATCTGCCGAAAAACACCTCAATAAACACCGCCGGAAAGCCCACGATCACTATCAACATCGCGTTACGAAACACATGCCCCCACAGCACCCCGCGTTCGCTTAACCCTTTGGCCTTTGCCGTAATAACATATTGCTTTTGGATTTCATCCATAAAGCTGTTTTTGGTGAGCAAGGTCAGCGTGGCAAAAGCCGAAATGGTTGACGCAATAATCGGCAAAGTGATGTGCCAGAAATAATCCACGATTTTTTCGCCCAGCGAAAGCTGATCAAAATAGTCCGATGTGAGCCCCCGCAACGGAAATATTTGCAAAAAAGAACTACCGGCGAAGAGCATAAGTAGCAAAATTGCGAATAAAAACCCGGGAATTGCATAGGCGACAATAATCACCCAACTGGTCCAAGTATCAAAGCGCGAGCCATCTAGAACCGCTTTCCTGATACCCAATGGAATCGAGATTAGATAGGCCAGAAGAGTTGACCACAGCCCCAGCGAAATGGAAACAGGCATTTTTTCCAAGACTAAATCCACCACGCTGATCGATCGAAAGTAACTTTCGCCAAAATCAAACCGCACGTAATTCCACAACATCGTTAAAAACCGCTCTAGCGGGGGCTTATCAAAACCGAATTCCTTTTCAAGCTCGGCGATGAATTCCGGGGGTAGCCCGCGCGCGCCAACATAATCGCTGGTTTCACTGGCTTCCGCCACTTCGTTGCTGGTGCCTGAAAAGCTTTCAAACACATCCCCTTGGCCTTCCATATTGGCCAAAACCTGTTCAATCGGCCCGCCTGGCACAAATTGCGTCAGCGCAAAATTGATTACTAGGATGCCCAACAAGGTCGGAAGCACCAATAACAGCCGCCGCGCGATATAGGCGCCCATGGTTTACGTTACCTCAATACACCGGCCGATTTTAACACGGCGGCTTTCTTTTCATTATACCACCAATAATCCAAGTAACCCAGCGAATAGGGCGCAATGGTGTCGGGATGCTCATACATATCCCAATAGGCAACGCGATGCGTAGCATTATACCATTGCGGAATCCAGAACCGGTAGGCCCGAAGCGCGCGGTCAAGGGCTTTGACCGCTGTGCGCAATTCAGCTTTGCTGCTTGCGGAGGTGACATGATCGATCAATGCATCAATACCAGTCGATGAAATCCCAGCCGAGTTAAACACGGAGACATCCGCCGTTTCAGAACCAAAATACTGCTTTAGGCCTGCACCTGGCTCTAAGTTCATCGAGAATTGATCTATAATAATATCAAAGTCAAAATTGCGCCTGCGATCAGTATATTGCGCCGGATCGATACGATTATAAACTGCATCCACGCCGGCGGCGCGCAGGTTTTCAACAAAAGGCAAAATTACGCGATCAAAGGCCGGGCTGCGTTCGATAAACTCTATCTGTAACGTCTCGCCCTCCGCGTTGCGCCGCATGCCATCTTCGCTAACGATCCAACCTGCAGCCTCCAACAAAGCTGAGGCTTCGCGCAGGTTTTTACGATCTGTTGCCCGCGGCCCCGACTCGGGCGCCATCACTGCGTCATCGGTTAAGATCCCTTCTGGAAGTTGGTCGGCAAGCGGTGTTAGCAGAGCTAATTCATCGGCACCAGGAGGCCCCGAAGCAGCCATGTCAGAATTTTCCCAGAAGGAATTAATCCGCGCATATTGCCCATAAAACAGCGATTCATTCGACCATTCGAAATTGAACAAAAGGCTCAGCGCTACGCGCACTTGTGAATCCGAAAATTTGTCTTTGCGCAAGTTCATCACAAAACTTTGACCCGTGGCCATACCCCCATCAGGCAAGGTTTTTTTGATCATATGACCGTCATCTAGAGCCGAAAAATCATAACCGGTCGCCCATGTTTTCGAGGAATTTTCGATGCGCACCGTGTAAGCGCCCGCTTTGAAAGCTTCAAAAGCTGCATTGCTATCTGCAAAATATTCTACCCGGATTTGATCAAAATTGCTTCGGCCGCGATTGATTGGAAGATCTTTGCCCCAATAATTGGGGTTGCGTGTATAAATCACATTGCGGTTAATCTCATAGCGATCGAGCATATATGGTCCAGAGCCGATCGCGGGCTCCATGCGGCTTTCATCCAGCCTTGCGCCAGTGCGCTCAAACCAGGCCTGTGACATAACAGGTAATCCTCCCACGGTGGGAATCCGATCGCGCAGTGGCGAGTCGGGCAGAAATGTGTATTTCACCGTCTTGCTATCCAGGACTTCGACGGTTTGAACAAATTCGCCAAGCACGGCACGAAAACTCACCAGTCCCTGCTTCAGAAACAAATCATAGGTGAATTTAACATCCTGTGCTGTTACCGCGCTGCCATCGGAAAACCGTGCTTCGGGGCGAATGTGGAAGCGCACCCAGCTGACATCTTCGGGATATTCAAGGCTTTCAGCCAGCAACCCATAATTCGCGCCAACCTCATCTGCTGTACCTTCGAGCAAGCTTTCAAACGGCGCAGAGGCAAAGGCAGCGGCACGTCCTTTGTGCGAATATGGGTTCATTGAGTCAAATGTACCGAACCCCCAAATCGAAATTTCACCACCTTTGGGCGAATCTGGGTTGACATAGGCGAGATGCGCAAAATCTGCTGAGTAGTTCAATTCGCCAAAAAAGGAATAGCCATGGGTTTTTTTGCTATGACTCTCTGCCCAGAGGCTGCTAGCTAAAAAGAGTGTCGCCCATCCGAGGCATAACCCAATCCAAACTCGGCTGTTTTGAGCGTTACGCGATTTTGCTTTTACCACAGTTTTGTTTGAATTCCGTACCATAAGCCGTACCTCTTTATTACACTATAAATTTACATAGGCTACGACACAAAATATCCAAGTCACAAAACAACACAAAGTTTTCACGCATGGGCTTCATCGCAAAGCTCACTCGTAAAACGGTATCTCTGCGCAACATACGACGCGTAAAGCCTAAGCTCTGCACTAATCACAGTATCATCGTTCGGCTTCCCGCAACCCCCCGTGGTTTGTAAAGACCTGAGTTAATTTTGGGGGTTATTGGGCGGCTTCCGCCAAATATGCGATCACATTTGCTCGGTCTTGGATTTTCTTAAGGCCCGCAAAGCTCATTTTGGTACCGGGAGCATATGATTTTGGATTTTCCAAAAACCCATTCAGGTTTTCGATTGTCCATACATCCGCCACTTCGATCAAGGCACCCGAATAGCCATATCCATCTGCGGCGGCAACGTCGCGATCCACCACTTGATACAAATGCGGCCCAGTGCCATTGGCACCATCTTCCAGCTTGTGACAGGCTTTACATTTGCCAAAGACTTTCGCGCCTTTGCCCGTATCGGCCATCACCATCAATTCGGCAAAATCAACTTCCTCTTGCTCTTCGGGTTCCTCTTCAGCGGTTTCCACTTCGATATAATAGCCAACCGCGTGTTCTTCGCCATACCCACCCCCCATGTGGTAGACTTCCTCGGCAACCCAACTGCCAAGCAAAAACACCAACAATGCACTGCAAAGGCTGCCCACAACTTTTGTAAGTGTCATCGTGTCTAGCATTGCGTGAACTCCATCTAAATATGACTAAATACTCTTTAGTCGCTTCCACTCGCGGTATGCAAGGTGTAGAAACCGCGACGAAACGACCAAGTTGAAGAAAAGCAGAGAAAAATGACCAGAAAAATTGCATTTCAAGGCAAGTTGGGAGCGTATTCCCATGAAGCCTGCCAGGAGGCGCGCCCCGATATGACGCCTTTACCCTGCCGTAGCTTTGAAGATGTGATCGAAGCAGTGCGCAGCCATCAGGCGGACTTGGGTATGCTGCCAGTGGAAAACTCAACCTATGGGAGAGTGGCCGACATCCACCGTCTATTGCCCGATTCGGGGCTGCATATCATCGGCGAAACACTCACTAGGGTGCAGATTAGTTTGATGGCCTTACCCGGTGTGCCCTTATCCGCGATCACGCAGGCGCTAGCGCATCCGGTCTTGCTACCACAAGCGCGGTGTTTTTTAAGCGACCATGCGATTGCGCCGGTCAGCACGGTTGATAGCGCGGGCGCTGCGGCTGATCTGACCCAGAGCCAAAACCGGGAACGCGGCGTTTTAGCCAGCGCTTTGGCTGCCGAGATCTACGGGTTGGATATTTTGGCAAAAAATATCGAAGATTATGGCCATAACACGACCCGTTTTTTGCATATGGCCCGTGCCCTAGATTTCACACGCCGCGGCTCTGGGAGCATGATGACCACGTTCGTTTTTCAAGTGCGCAATATTCCGGCCGCACTGTATAAAGCGATGGGTGGGTTTGCGACTAATGGCGTGAATATGACAAAATTGGAAAGCTATATGGTGGGAGGCAGTTTTCAAGCCACTCAATTTTACGTCGATATTCAGGGCCATCCCGAGGATGAGAGCGTGCAATTGGCCTTAGAAGAATTGACGTATTTTACCTCGGAGCTCAAAATATTGGGGGCTTATCCCGCAGATACCGCGCGCTGAACCTTATAGCCTCTACTTTTGCAGACGGGCCATGCGCCTGCTGTTTTAAGGCAGCGCTGAGGCCAAATTGATATAATGCTCAATCCCGACTTGAAAGCGCTTTCGTATTTTATGAGCTGCCAGTTGGATCGCTTGCAGGCGCATAAACATGCCCAGGCTTAGCGGGCAAAGCGTGCAGGAAATGCGCAAAAAGCAATACGTTTCATCACCAGCCTCAAGGACCATATCACAGCGAATTAATAACGCGGCCTCCTGCAGCTCAAAGCTTCAATCTTGCGGCGTATCAAAGCGCTACACGTTTTTA
>JACLAD010013587.1_pt1 | contig 122951 bp, 135 predicted proteins | sample 8027901 | NCBI WGS metagenome assembly JACLAD01 (sample SAMN15725071, study PRJNA655200) | protist metagenome | isolation source: fluorescence activated cell sorting (FACS) single amplified genomes of... | place: Spain: Blaines Bay Microbial Observatory, Mediterranean Sea | collected 2016-07-05 | reverse complement strand
TCCGAGTCGAGCATCCCCACTTGTCCATGTTGAAAACTCACTACCAGCCCCACATCTTTGCTGAGATGCTTCAGTGGTCGGATTGCTTGGAACAGCTCTATCCAGGTCCAGATCGAGATACCTTGCGCTTTGTTTTTTCCAGTTTGGTTGGCAAGTTTTCCCGTCGCATTGAAGAAGGGAATGACGGCGAAAAAAAGGAAAAAGGGAATTTTCCACGTGGAGCTTTTTCTTTGTGGATGCAGCGAAAGACCCGAGAAGTGCTGGAACGTCAGCAGGACCTGAGTCGACGTCTTCCTGACCCAAAAATGCGGCCACAAATTTGGCAGCAGGATGCGCGGGAATTGAGCTTGCCACAAGGTTGTGATCCGTTCGATTGTCTGATCACTAGTCCACCCTATCCAGGAACCTATGACTACCTTGATCATCATCGCTTACGGCTGCGCTGGTTGCACTTCTCCATTCAGGAACTCGCGCTGAAGGAGATTGGCACACGACGACAGCATTCGGCTGCACAGTGGAAAGAAGTATTCCGTACGTGTATGTTGAAAATGCGGCAAGTAACGGTATCGGGTGGACATTGCTTCTTGGTCTTGGGAGACTGGGTGGACCAAGGTCACAAGACAGATGCACTGGAATATGTTGAAAAGTATGCAGACAGTGTCGGTTGGGCTGTGGAGGGTGCCGCCTCGGTGCGCCGTCCCGTCTACGAAGAACAATTGAAAGAAGATTTTGGAGAAAGTGGTCGCTGGGAACACCTGATCTGGTTAAGAAATCAAGTGCAGGCTCGGCCATCTAGTCCTATCCCAACAGAGGAGGAGGAAGAATAGTGTCAGGAAAGCGTTTTGTCTTTGCTGCATTCTCAGGTATGTGGGTGATTTTTCATGTCTTCACCAGCCTAGTGGTCAATTTTGAAGACAATCGACTGCGTTTTTTTGAGGGCATCGATGTGTCCAATTTTCTGCTGGTAGGAGTGCTGCCGGTTGTAGTGGGCTGGGGTGCATTTTTCTTTTGGGAACGAGCAAGAGCCTCCCAATCCTGATGTTCTGGAACAATAGTCGTTTGTGGTGGATCTGGCTTTTTCTTGGTGGGTTATGCTGTCCAACTACGCAGTTGGCCCAGTCTGCTTTTCAAGAGGAAGTTCGTAGCTACAACCATGAACAGTCTTTGCTACGTCAGGGGCAAGCCTACCTGCGGGCTCATCGCTATGAAGTGGGTTTGGAGAAGCTGAACCAGCTGCTCTTGGAATTCCCAGAGCACGCAGAAGGACACTATCTGCGTGGTAATGCTTACTATTACTTGAAACAGCGTGAGCCCGCCTGTACTGACTGGCGCAAGGCCTGTGATTTAGGCCAGTGTTACGGCTGGACCTTTGCCACCTTTGAGCGAGTCTGCGAGGATCCTTCCTGAATTTTCCTTCCTTTGGAGCTTTGATGTCTGGTCTCGGTTATCGAATTTGTCCTGTCACCCCCTTTGTTCAGAACTGTTCCTTGATCTGGTGTGAAACAACTCGCCAAGCTGCCTTTGTGGATCCAGGGGGGGAAGTGGATCGTTTACTGGGAATTCTGGAAAAAGCTGATCTTACACTGGAGAAGATCATCCTGACCCATGGCCATCTAGATCACGTTGGAGCGACAGGGGAGATGGTTGAGCGACTTGGTGTGCCGGTAGAAGGTCCCCATGAAGATGATCTGTTTTGGATTGAAGCCCTGGATGAGCAGAGTCGCTACTTTAACTTCCCAAGGGTGTCTGCTTTTCTTCCAAACCGTTGGCTCCATCAGGGTGACGAGGTAACCGTTGGAGAACAAGCTCTACAGGTTCGTCATTGTCCAGGACACACTCCTGGGCATGTGGTGCTGATCCACGAACTGTCCCGCCGGGTTTGGGTGGGTGATGTGCTCTTTCAAGGCTCAATTGGTCGGACGGACTTCCCACGTGGAAACCATGCACAGTTGCTGGAGTCCATTCGTACCCAGCTCCTGCTCTTGGATGATGACTTTGCGTTTGTTCCTGGACACGGGCCTGAATCAACGATTGGTCACGAGAAGCAACACAACCCCTTTCTGCAATAATTCCCTTCCAGCCTAGGTTCTAAGCGCTGTTTCTGAAAAGGAATGGTGATTGCAGATTGAGAGATATCCCTTTATTACTCACTCTCTCTTGTGAAACCGGGTGACATGCAAGCAGCCAAACACGAGCGATCGCAGGATTCTTCAGAAGATCTGCTTCCGTCATCCCAAACAGCACCTAGAAGATGGTTGCCTTGGGCTGGTGCACTCTCCTGGATGGCTTTGATTGGCTCAACCAGCCTTGTTTTGCCACAATATCTTCCTGTTACTCAGGCAGAAGCTCTACTGTTAAGTATCGGTAGCGCAATTCTTTGTAACTTGCTTGTCTTACGAACCCAAGTGTACTTTCTCAATAACTGGTTATATGACAACCAATGGTTTCCCGATTGGGACAATTGGACGATGGACCAAGAGGAAGAGGCAGAACTGGAGGCAGAAGTCTTAGCACTGCTGAACGCTGGGCGTAAATTTGAAGCCATTCAACTAGTTCGCAGCTATACGGACTGTACACTTCACGAAGCCAAGGAATTCATCTACGCGTTGGAATCTGCCAAGTAATTCCTGACTGCCGCTCTCGTCTCCTCGTCCTCTCTAAAATATTCTCAAGTCCTTCAAATCTTCCTAGCTCTGTTCCTGCAACAAGGAGAAGACCTTGCGACTCAAAGACATTCCAATGCAGCGCAAGCTGGTTGGCAGTTTTTTGCTTGTGGGCTTTGTGCCAGCCATATTGCTGACAGCCGTTGGTGTACTAGTGGCTACTACTTCATTAGTTACACAAACCTATGAACAACTGAGCGGACTGCGTGAGAATAAACAGCAGCAGCTAAAGACTTATTTTGCTCAGCAGCAAAGTGATCTAGAAGTGACAGGCAAGACAGTAGAAAGTTTTCAGATAGCTGCAAAAAACAAGTTGACTGCAATTCGAGATGCAAAACAGTTAGCGTTGCAGGAGTACCTGCAAACAATCAAAGCCCAGAGCATCGACTTAGCAAAAAACAAGCTGATCGTTGAGAGTATGTGGGCCTTGCCCAATTTCTTTCGAAATTATATTCCAGAGCAAAATCTAGAGGAGGCCGATCTCAATAGAATGCGAGAAGAATTACGAGGATACTGGGAAAACGAATTTACTGAAAATTACCAGCAATTGAATGGTGGAACAGACCCAGAGACGGAGAAATATTTCTCTAAGTTAGACGATGCAAGCATTGCTTTGCAGCATGCTTTTATTGTCAATAATCCGAATCCAATTGGGCTGAAAGATGCGCTTAACAAACCTGATGAAACAGCTTACAGTCGGCTCCACTCTGAACTGCAGCCATTCATCCGAGACTATCTGCAAACGTATGGATTCTATGACATTTTCCTTGTGGATTCTAAGAGCAGTCGAGTTGTTTATTCCGTTTTCAAGGAACTCGATTTTGGTACTTCTTTGGTAGATGGACCTTTTGCTGAGACAGCGTTGGGGAGAATTTTTCAGCTAGCCAACTCTGCGGATGCTCCCGGGGAGTTCTTTGTTGAGGATTTTGAGCCGTATTGGCCTAGTTTTGATGCTCCAGCTGCGTTCACGGCGGTTCCTATTTTTGAAGAAACCTTGACGGGCCAAACCCAATTGGGGGTGGTAATTTTTCAGTTCCCTGTGGATCGTTTCAAGAATGTGATGAGTGATCGCAGTGGTCTAGGGGAGACCGGGGAGACTTACCTTGTTGGCAATGACCTGCGCTTGCGTTCTGATTCGTTTCTGGATCCTCAAAAATTTTCGATGGATAACTCCTTCGTTATGGGGACAATGATTGATACGGCTCCTGTCCAGGCGGGTCTGTTTGGAGAATCAGGGGTGGGTGTAGTGAAAAATTATCTGAACCAGTATGTGCTAAGTGCTTGGAGTCCTTTTACATTTGAAAAATTCAACTGGGTGATAGTCAGTGAGATGGCAGTCAGCGAAGTACTCAATCCAAGAGACGAGGAGGGGGCTGAATTCTATGCTAGTTATGTAGATTTGAATCAATACTACGATCTGTTTCTGATCCATCCAGATGGTGAGATCTTCTACACTGTTGCCAAGGATGTCGACTACCAAACAAATATACTGAGTGGACCCTACTCAGAGAGTAATTTGGGCAGAGCGGTACGACAAGCAATCAGTACAGAAAGCATAAGCTTCATAGACTTTGAGTCATATGCTCCAAGTGGAATGGCACCAGCTGCATTTCTGGTCAATCCAATCCTAAGGGCTTCATTGCAGGAGGAAGACGATTGGCAGGCATTTATTAAAACGTGGTCTGGTGTTCAAGAGGGGGAGGGAAATACTCAATTGTTAGTTGCCTTACAGCTGTCAGACAGCACCTTGAATGAGGTGATGCTGCAACGCACCGGTCTTGGTGAGACCGGAGAGTCCTATCTGGTGGGTCCTGATTTCAAGCTACGAACCAGCACCCGTGATCCTAACCGTAACCTGGCCTCCTCTCTCAGCGGAGAAGTCTCTCTCAATGGGGCGGACACCGAACCCGTCCGGCTGGCCCTTGAGGGTCAAAGTGACACTGGTCTCTATCAAAACTATAACGGAGACTGGGTGCTGGCTTCCTTTTCTCCAATCAAGGTCCATGACCAAACCTGGGCCCTGATCACGGAGATCCAGGCTTCTGAAGTCCTGCGTCCTGTTTGGATCCTCGGTCTGGTGGTGCTGGTCCTGCTACTGGCTGTCGTGGCCCTGGTGGTTCAACTGGCCCTCTTCTTCTCTCGTAACATCACGGAGCCAGTCTCTCAGACCGCCCTGGCCCTACAGACGATTGCCGAAGAACAGGACCTGACCGTACAGGTTGAGGTCGAGCAGCAAGATGAGATCGGTCAGATGGCCGAAGCGATGCGCCAGATGGTCTCCCAACTCAACAGCGCCCTGCAGCACGTGGAGTGGTCCTCCCGTCAGGTCCAGCAGGAATCAAGCGTGTTGGAGAGTACCGGGAGACAGTTAGCCGAGCAGTCCTCCACCCAGGCCGCTTCACTGGAAGAGATTAGCTCTTCGATGGTGGAGCTGAACGCCCAGACCAAGCACAACCATGAGTTATCTACCCAGGCCAGTAGCCAGAGCCAGCAGATGAGCCGTCAGGCGCAGGCAAGCAGTGAACAGATGCAGCGCTTCTCGAAGATGATGGCCGAGATTGAGTCCTCGACGGAGAACGTGACACAGATCACTTCGTTGATCAGCGAGATTGCGGCGCAGACGCGGATGTTGGCGATCAATGCCTCGATTGAGGCAGCGCGAGCAGGAGTGCATGGAGCAGGTTTTGCGGTGGTGGCTCAGGAGGTTCAGGAGTTGTCGGCCCAGACGGCAGAGTCCGCCGAAGAGATTGCCAGGGTGGTGGGCGCTTCGGTGGAGAAGGTCCAAGCAGGTAGGAAGACCTTGAGCGAGGCGCAAGGTTCGCTGGAGGAGATCTTTGGGACGACGGAGTCAGTAGCAGAGATGATGCAGATGATCCGTCATGCGGCAGAGGAGCAGTCACAGGGGATTCGTCAGGTGAACCAGGCGTTGGAGGAGTTGAACCAGATGACGATGGAGAATGCGCAGTTTTCGGAGGTGAACGCGAAGTCGAGTTCACAGTTATCTAAGCAGGCGGAGGAGTTGTTGGCGGTGGTTCATCAGTTTCGTTTGTGGGAGGAGGAAGCGGAAAAAGAAAGGGAAAGTCCAACTGCCTTGCCTGAACCTGAAGAATTAAAAGCTATGGAAACAGCAACGGTAAACTAGACCTTCCTGAGCGGCAACACCGCTAATCGACCCGACCCATTGAAAACCCTCGAGTGAGATGACGACGTACCAGGATGACAATCAGAATTCCTGGAATCAACGTCAAGACGCCGGCTGCTGAGAGAATCGGCACGTTTGCAGTAAAAACACTGGACACCCGCGACATGATTGCTCCAATTGGCTTGACGTCAATAGTTGTCAGCGCATTGGAGAGAATGACTTCGGTCCAGGAAAACAAGAAGCAGAAGAAGGCAGCGACAGCAATTCCTGGGGCGATTTCAGGCAGTAGAATCTTTCGAAAATAGGTGGCTAGATTGTAGCCATCAATACGCGCCAATTCATCCAATTCGGCCGGTACAGAGGAGATGAATCCTTCGAGAATCCAGATTGCAATCGGTAAGTTGAAGAAACAGTGGGCTAGTGCCACTGCGATGTACGTGTCGATAAGATTGAGATCAGAAAAAATCTGGACGATTGGAATCAGTAGGATTGCCGGGGACATCATCCGGAAGGCAAGCAGGCTAAAGAAGAGAGAACGACTACCAAAGAAATGGTAGCGAGAGAAAGCATAGGCCGCTGGAATGGCAGCTGCCAGGCATATGGCAACATTCATCAGCACATAGATCGTTGCATTGAGATAGCCCAGATACCAGCTCGAATCACTGAAAATGACTTGGTAGTGATTCAGAGTTGGGGACTTTGGATACAAGGTCAGCTGACCAGCGATTTCCTTCATCGGCTTGAAGCTCATCGTCAGTAGCCAATAGAGAGGAATCAATAGGAAAGCCAGATAGAAAACGGGTACAATCGAAAATCTCTGGTTCATGTATCCTCCTGAGACTTCATGCTTTGTGATGGAATAATCCGCGAGAAAAATAACCAAGCTACGACTACCACGATTGTGGCGTAGATGACGGCCATGGCGCCTCCTTCACCCAAGTCGAACTGGATCGTAGCAGTTTGAATCAACTCCAGAGAAAGAAAGTTGGTGCTGACGCCAGGCCCCCCTCGAGCCAGCACATAAGCCTCTGTGTAGATGATGAAGCTATCCATGAAGCGGAGAAGTCCAGCAATCAGTAGCACCAACCGAAGCTTGGGCAGTTGGATATGCCGGAAGATCGCCCAACGTCCAGCACCATCAATTGCTGCTGCCTGGTAATAAGCATCCGGAATCGTACGCAATCCGGCAAAGCAAAGCAGCACCACTAAACTGGTCCAGTGCCAGGTGTTCATTAGAATCAGTGTGATCCACACAACAACAGGATCATTGAGATCATAGTTCCATCCCAGCAGCGCTACAAACTCGCTGAGGAGCCCAATTTTTGGCAGAACCAGAAACTTCCAGATATAGCCCACCACAATCACTGGCATCAGTAATGGGATCGCAAAAATGATGATGTAGAGCTTGGAGAGCAGTCCCTGGACGGGTAACTTCAGTGCAATGTAGATCCCCAGGGGCAATTGAATCGCCAGAGCTAGGATCGAAAATCCAAGACTCCGCAAGAGAGCAGCATGAAATTCAGTAGATCCCAGCACCTGCTCATACCAAGTGGTGCCCACCCAGATATAGTGCTCCCCCGCAAAGGTGTCATGTAGAGAAAAATAAACCACCAGTGCGAAGGGAATCACTCCGCTGAGGATCATCAATACTAGGGTTGGACTGAGCAGTCCATAGGCTAGACGGTGCTGTGCAGTGGAAGCCATGGGCGCCTTAAAATTGTAAAACAATCAGGGGGAATGAAAGAAAATAGTGCGCTTGTCTTGGAGGTTCAAGAGCAGATCTACTTAAAAACAATTGGTACCATTCTTGCGGAAGTTGTACTCAGAAACATCTCTTTCAGATCAGGCTCTTGAAGAGTTCTGAAGGAAAGGGAGAGTTTTGTAAAACCTGTGTCCGAGAAGACACGACTGGGTAAGGAGGAACATGCCAGATAAAAATACAGAGGCTCAACCGAATGTCTTGCTCCGTGAAGTGAACCTGCGTCGAGATAGGGGAAAAAACCAGGACTGGAATGGGAAGGTGCGAGAGACGATGCTGCGTAAATTTCTGGAAGGAATTGTCGAGGCTGATTGAACAGAAATGAGGGACTGGCACGAGCCCGGTCCCTCGAACCACCACTTACTTGATGGATGCAGAGGCTCCAGCTTCCTGCAGCTTCTTGACGATTTCTTCGGCTTCTTCTTTCGGGCAGCCTTCCTTCACGGTCTTTGGTGCGCTCTCAACGAATTCCTTGGCTTCCTTCAGGCCAAGTCCGGTGATTGCACGGATTTCCTTGATCACGTTGATCTTCTTCTCACCAGCAGCATCAAGGATAACGTCAAATTCAGTCTTCTCTTCGGCTGCTGCCTCACCACCACCAGCACCACCGGCTGCAGGCGCAACAGCAACCGCTGCAGCGGCAGCGCTCACACCAAACTTCTCTTCCAACTCCTTGACCAACTCAGACAATTCCAGCACCGTCATGTTGGCAATATGCTCGATCAATTGCTCTTTGGTAATTTCAGACATTTCGATTTCCTTTCAATAACTTGGATTAGGCAGCAGACTTTGATTCGGCAACGGCTGCCAAAGTACGAACAAACTTGGCTGGAACCTCGTTGAGTGTGCGAACGAACTGGGTGGATGGTGCCTGCAACACAAAGAGCACCTTAACAATCAGTTCCTCCCGGCTTGGGAGTTTGGCCAGCGCTTCAACCTCTCCTGCATTTAGCAGAGAGGCACGATTGGCGTCGGATAGCACACCCGCCTTGATTACCAACTGAGGATTGGTCTTGGCGAATTCCGTGAGAATCTTTGCCTGACCCACAGGGTCAGATGGCGAGTACACTAAGGCACAGGTCTCAACAAACTCCTTCTCCAAAACACCGAAGGGGGTTCCCTCGGAGGCAATGCGAGCCAGAGTGTTTTTGAGCACCTTCATGGTCGAAGCTGAATTGCGCAACTGCTGTCGCAGCTCCACGATCTTATTAGCTTCCAGACCTCGGTAGTCAACCAGTACGCCAGCGGCGGCGTTGTTAAAGATCTCCCGGATCTCGTCCACGACCGTTTCTTTTTGAGAACGATCCACGAGAACCTCTGATGGAAATTTCACGAGTGAACCGGGCTTCCAAAGAAGACCGGAAGGGTGCATCAGGTCGTTACTGCACTACGCAGAAACTACTGATGATCGGGCAGGGCAGTTCTGAAGAGAGCAAGGTAGGACTTGCTCCAGCACCACAATTGTCTCGGCGGGGAAGATTAAGCCCGGTAGGGCCCCAGCTGTCTTCAACAACTGCTTGCCAGATTCGTAAAGGTGGGCTGTTGGACCCACCAAGGACTCCCTATCAGGAGTCAATTCAACAAAATTTTATAGACTTACGCGCAGTCCGGGTCCCATCGTCGAACTGATACAGCACTGGCGCATGTAGACTCCTTTGGAGGTCGAGGGCTTGAGCCGCTGAACCGAATCAATAAAGGAGCGGATATTTTCAGCCAGCTGGTCCACATTGAAAGAGATCCGTCCAACAGGTGCGTGTAGGTTCCCTTGTTTGTCGACACGGAATTCTACCTGGCCAGCCTTGATATCTTTCACAGCATTGGCCACATCCATGGTGACGGTTCCCACTTTCGGATTCGGCATCAAGCCACGAGGTCCCAGGATTTTCCCAAGGCGACCCACAACATTCATCACATCAGGGGTAGCAACAACACGCTCATAATCAAACCAGCTTTCCTTCTGGATTCGCTCAGCGATGTCTTCGGCTCCAACATAATCAGCTCCAGCCTCTTCGGCTTCACGAGCTTTCTCTCCCTTGGCAAAAACCAGTACGCGCACCTCTTTACCTAGCCCGTGAGGCAGGGAGCAGGTTCCACGAACCATCTGGTCCGCTTTACGCGGGTCCACACCAAGTCGGAGGACAACATCGACAGTTTCATCAAACTTGGTCGCTTTCACTTCCTGCAGTAGTTGTAGGGCTTCTTCGAGTGAATACTGTTTTTCCAGTTCCACTTTTTCACGAATCGCCTTCTGGCGCTTACTCAGCTTCTTCATTGTTCTCTCCTTAATCGCCGATAGCCACACCCATGCTACGAGCTGTCCCAGCAATGATCGCTTTGGCAGCTTCAATATCGTAGCAGTTGAGGTCTGGTAATTTAGTTTTGGCAATTTCCTCTAACTGGGCTTGTGAGAGGGTTCCAACCGTAGCGGTATTGGGCGTAGCCGAACCCTTGCCAAGTTTGAGGGTTTCCTTGATCAAGACCGAGGCAGGCGGGGTCTTTGTGATGAAACTGAAAGAGCGATCCTTGTAGACCGTGATCACGACTGGAATGATCGTGTCGAGTCCCTGCGTGCGAGCATTGAATGCCTTGCAAAACTCCATGATGTTGACGCCATGCTGGCCAAGAGCTGGTCCAATTGGCGGCGAGGGGTTGGCCTTTCCAGCAGCAACTTGCAGCTTGATGAAGGCCTTGACTTCTTTTGCCATGAAAACCTGTTGGAGTAGTCAGCGTTGGGTAGAACTCCCAACTCCTACTGTTTAGGCCTTGACCACCTTGTCGAAATCGACTTCGACAGGGGTTGGGCGGCCAAAAATACTGACAAGCACCTTGAGCTTGCCACGTTCGTGGCTGATCTCGTCGATCACACCACTGAAGTTGCTGAAAGGACCTTCGGTGATCATCACCTTCTGCTCCCGCACAAATTCTTCTTCCACGCTGGCTTGCTGGAAACCGCTGTCGATCTGCTCCTTGATCGCCATCAGTTCTTCATTACTGAGCGGTATCGGAGGAATATAGCGATTTTCTTCGTGATGCTTGCGCCCCACGAAACCAGTGACCCGATTAGTCTTGATGATCAGGTGCCAAAGATCCTCCTGCAGGTCCATGTGCAGTAGCAGATAGCCTGGGAAATACTTCTGCGTGACAACACGCTGCTTCCCACCTTTGCTGCGAGTGACCTCTTCAGAAGGAATAAAGATTTCTCCGACCAAATGCTGAAGTCCCTTGATCTCCAGTTGTTTTTCGATCGTTAGTTTGACCCGCTTCTCATAACCGGTGTGAGCCTGGAGAATGTACCACTTGAAGTGGCTGTTCTCGACAGGTGCAGGTTCAGCAGCTTCGTCTGTTTCAGGTGGAATGATTGGAATTTCGGGATTCAGTTCACTATCGTTCATCGCATATCTCTTAGCCAGAAATCAGGAGTTGCATCAGGTTGGAGAGTCCAAGATCAGCCACTCCCAGATAGATCGCGATGATCAGCGATACCAGAACCACGATGGAAGTTTGCCGGATTGTGCGCTCGCGGGTCGCCCATTGAATACGTTTAAATTCGGCTTGGACGTCAATAAAAAATTGCCGGATTCTATTGAACATGGCCTTGTTTGGATTGGACGTGATGACGAGTCTGCCAGAACCGAGACAGGGCGGGAATCGTGGCTTGGTGCTGTGCAGGCCAGACAGGGGTCGAACCTGCGACCTGCGGATTTGGAATCCGCTGCTCTACCAACTGAGCTACTGGCCTGTGCAAGGTGACGGTTCAATGTCACTGGAGCCCGAGAGCAGGATTGAACTGCCGACCTTTTCCTTACCAAGGAAACGCTCTACCACTGAGCTACCCGGGCCCATCGCTGGTGGTGGGGAGAGAAGGATTCGAACCTTCGAAGGCTGAGCCAACAGATTTACAGTCTGCCCCCTTTGACCGCTCGGGAATCTCCCCACATAATCATTCCTGGAGCTGGCTGACGGATTCGAACCCCCGACCTGCTGATTACAAATCAGCTGCTCTACCAACTGAGCTAAGCCAGCCAAGGAAGCCGCCTATATTATGCAAAATTTACGGGGATGTCAACTTTCTTTTCTGGGCCAATCCACCTGATTTGACTACCATTCTCGCCGTTGACGAGAGGTTTCTCGCTTGCAACTTTTTTGACCCTCCGTACTTTGACCTAATCTTTGGGCCTCTCTTGTACGCCACTCCCCAGCCTCATTTGTCGATGTCCCAGCCGGCCAGTGAAACCCCGATGATGCGCCAGTTCCATGATGCCAAGCGGCAGCATCCGGACAAGATCCTCTTCTTCCGCATGGGAGACTTCTACGAAATGTTTGGAGATGATGCAGTGAAGGCTGCGCCCATTCTCCAGATTGCGCTGACTTCTCGGAACAAGCAGCAGGAAGGGGCAATTCCAATGTGCGGTGTCCCCTATCGCGCCTACGAGAGCTATCTCAATCGTCTGACCGCTGCTGGATACAAGGTCGCTATTTGTGAGCAGACCGAAGATCCGGCCAAAGCAAAGGGCTTGGTCAATCGAGAAATTGTCCGGATTGTCACACCTGGAACCACGGTTTCCCCAGAACTTCTCCCCCCTGACGACAACCACTACCTAGTTGCCTTGCTTTGGCAGGCGCGTCCTGCTGGTACTGGGCTAGCCAGGGCCGATCTTTCCACGGGTGAACTGGAAATCACGGAGTTTGAAGAAAGTGAAAATTCGTTGTGCCTGGACTTTTTGCGTCAGCTACAACCAAGCGAGGTGTTGCTTCCAGAAGCTCGAACCGAGGGTGAAGCTGAGTTTGTGCAGAGTGTCCTAGAGCTACTGAAGCAACTTCCGAAGGTTGGGGAGCAGGCAGTGACCATTCGCTCAGCCTATGATTTTGACACACAGACGTCACGTCAGCGACTTCTCGAACATTTTGGCACCCTGAACCTTGCTGGGTTTGGTGTGGAGGAATTGGCGCGCGGCATTCGGGCTGCTGGAGCATTGCTACAGTATATGGGTGAGACACAACAGTGTAGCTTGTCGCATCTAACCAGTATCCGTCAGTTAAGACGCAGTCAGACAATGCCACTGGATGAAACAACCATCCGTAACCTGGAGATCTTCGAAACCCCCACTGGACAGAAGCGGCATACACTCTTTCATGTGCTCAATCAATGTGTGACTCCGATGGGAGCACGCCAGTTGCGACAGTGGCTGCGCTATCCACTATTAGACAAAGGACCGCTGGAAGCTCGCTATGATGCGATTGAAGAGTTCCAGAAGCAGGGTAGAATGCGACAGGAACTGCGTCAGCAGTTGTCTCAGGTCCAGGATCTACCCAGAATTGCAGGACGGATTAGTTTGCCGGTCGCAGGCATCAGTGACTTCCTCGCTTTGCGCAGTTCGTTGGAACCGCTGCAATTGTTACCGGAGTTGTTGGCACCCTTGTCTACTCCATTACTGGTTGAGGTGGGCGCTTCCTTTGATCCCCTGAACGACCTGCTCACCCTGCTGGAACAACGGTTGTTGCCAGAGCCTTCTCTGAAATTGGCAGAGGGCGGTTACATCGCTGACGGAGTGTCACAGGAGTTGGATGATCTGCGACTCTTGACCACAGATTCCAAAGAGTTTCTCAATCGAATGCTGCAACAGGAGCGGGAGCGAAGTGGTATTGCCAGCCTTAAACTGGGCTTCAACAAGGTGTTTGGCTACTATTTGGAAGTCAGCAATGCTCACAAGAATCGGGTTCCTGGCCATTATCTTCGCAAGCAGACTCTGACCAATGGGGAACGCTATATCACGCAGGAACTAAAGGAGTTTGAAGAGAAAATTCTTAGCGCAGAAGAACGTAGTGTGGAGTTGGAGCAAGCGCTGTTTGCGGAACTAAGGCAGGAGGTTCTTCAACAACTTGGACGCCTTCAGGAAAGTGCTCGCAAATTAGCCATTTTAGATGTTCTGTCTGGATGGGCCGAACTGGCCTTGGCAGCTAACTATGTTCGGCCTCGCTTACTGGAAACTGGACATTCAAGACAACTTTGCTTGCAAGCGTCTCGGCATCCAGTGATTGAGCAACTGGATCTGGGCGAACCTTTCGTTCCGAATGACATTGACTTGGAGGAAGAAAAGCGACAGGTTCTGCTGATTACCGGCCCCAACATGGCTGGTAAGTCGACGTTTATGCGTCAGGTTGCTCTGAACGTGTTGATGGCCCAAACTGGCTGTTTTGTAGCAGCTGCTTCTGCTGAAATGACGCTAGTAGATCGAGTATTTACCAGAGTTGGGGCTTCTGACAACCTTAGTCAGGGCCAGAGTACCTTCATGGTGGAAATGAACGAGGCAGCAGCAATTCTCAACAATGCCTCAGAAAATAGCCTGATCGTATTGGATGAGATTGGACGTGGCACGAGCACCTTTGACGGCATCAGCATCGCCTGGGCGATTGTCGAACATCTCCACGAATTGGGCTCACTGACACTTTGCGCAACGCACTATCATGAACTCACAGAACTGGCGCAGCAATTGGCCGGAGTTGTGAATGCAAGCGTACGCATAGAGGAAGATGGTGATCGCATTGTCTTTTTACGCAGGATTAGTCCGGGAGAAGCTGACAAGAGCTACGGAGTGCAGGTTGCTCGGCTGGCTGGCTTGCCATCCTTGGTCATTCAGCGGGCCCAGCAGATTTTGCAGACTCTTGAGCAGGCCCATACTTTGGGGCATGTGGTGCAAGAGGTTTCGCCCGTGTATGATCATCCAATTGTGCATCAGGAAGCCGCAACGCAAGAATCTGTCAACGGCTCCCAACTGCAACTTTCATTGTTTGCTGAAGATTCCTGGTTAGTTGAGGAATTACGAGCGCTCAATTTATCCCAAACCACCCCGCTGGAGGCACTAAATCTGCTGCATGCGTTGCAGCAGCGCCTGCAGTGATTCCCGTTTCCTTGTTCTTTGGAGAAGCGCTCCATGGCCCCAACCCGTGTGGCTATTTACCCGACCAGTTCTAATCCTCCGACCCTCGGGCACGCTGATATCGTGACGCGTGCTGCCCGGCATTTTGAGCACGTCTACTGGGCGGCTGCCGTGAATCCAGAGAAGGAATATCTCTTCACTCAGGAAGAACGCAAGGAGATGATGCAGGCATATGTGGATCATCTGCCTGGCTTGGGGAACGTGAGTGTTGATGCCTACCAGGGTCCCACTGTGCGCTATGCGCAGAGTAAAGGCGCGAGTGTGCTCATCAAGGGATTACGCAGTACAAACGATTTTCATGGAGAACTGCAGCAGGCGATTGGGAATTTGGGGATTGACCCTCAACTGGAAACCTTCTGCCTGTTCGGTCGGCCAGATCTTTTTGTAGTTAGTTCCACGCTGGTGAGGGAAGTGGCTTTGCTGGGAGAACGGATTGATTCCTATGTCATTCCTCCGGTAGCAGAACAGATCTATGCGATTCTGAGAAACCAGGGACTGCTACCTGCCAAGTAATTGTGGATTCCTCACCTAGGATAGGTGGGATGTTAGGAAAGGATTTTCGCAGTGGATACGATCAATTTGGAAGCGTCGCCACGCTTACGTTGGCGATCTGACTGGTTTTTCCTCGTACTGGCGCTGCTCGGTGGCGTAGCTTTGGCGACAGCTGAATTCGTCGATCCTACGGTATTTAGCCCACTGACACCACCGGAGGGAATACACAACTGGTTAGGGTTGCCAGGTGCACTGATTGGGGGGTCGCTACTGGAAATCTTTGGCCCACCGGCTCCCTTACTGTTCTGGTTTCTAATCCCCCTGAGCAGACCACATTGGCATTGCTTTTCTCTGCTCAGCGGATGGTATCATGCCCTGTTGCTCTGCTGGCTCCTTTCCATTTTGCATGTGTTGGTGTTGACACTGGAACACAACACCGTCCCATTTCAAGGTCTCTGGAGTTACGGTTATCTCGGGTTATTGGGTTCACAGTGGCTCTTGCAGCATCTGCCTCACCAAGAAGCCGCCGCAGTAATTGGTGCGGTCTGTTTCTACCTGAGTGTGCGTATCTACACTGCTCTGCCTTTCCTGCCAATCCTTCGAGGTCTTGCATTGCTGACTGTTGCCGCTTTTGGACTAGCGCATGGGTTGCCTTGGCAAGCAATTCCCAGAGGATTGTACAAAGCTTGGGAACGGTTGAAGCGCAACCTGCGGATTATGGCGCTGATGCCGGAAACGGTCACGGCGAAGAAGCCATCAACGTCAACGGTGCAGGAAGTAGAAGAAGACTTCTTATTGACCGAGAATCCTTCGATGCTGGATCAATTGGAACGCAAGGATCCAAACAACCTGAACGAAGCAGCCATGCTCTACGAGCAGTGGTTGCAGTATCAGGAGGAAGAAGTTATTGAAATTCCAGTTTTAACTACCATTCCAAGACAATTACCCAACCCGGTTGGGCTCTCTGTGGGGCCCACCACTTTCCCGAAAAAACCTCAACCGTTTCCCTGAGTTTGCGGAGCCCTGTCGATGAAAGAACTGCTAGCTAAGTTGCTTGAACGAAGGAATCTGAGCCGCGAAGAGGCTCGGGAGATGATTCTCTGGGTCATGAGTGAAGAAGCGTTTCCTACACAGGCAGCTGCGTTACTTGCCCTGCTCCAGGCCAAAGGAGCAACGATTGATGAGATTGTCGGTGCAGCCCACGCTATGCGAGAGCGCTCCGAGAAGATCCAGGCTCCAAGTGATGCAATTGATACTTGTAGTACCGGAGGCAATGGTATCAGTACCTTCAATATCTCCACCTGCGCTGCGTTGATCGCCGCTGCCGGAGGAGCTGTTGTGGCCAAGCACGGAAATCGGAGCAACACGCGACGTAGTGGTAGTGCAGAAGCCTTACAGGCACTAGGAGTAAATATTGATTTGGATCTTTCGCAAGTTGAGGCTTGCCTACAGGAATTACAACTCTGCTTCTGTTATGCGATTAAGCACCATCCTGCAATGCGATTTGCGGGGCCAATTCGTCGAGAGCTAGGAATCCCAACCGTTTTCAACATTCTTGGACCATTGACCAATCCGGCTCAAGCTCAGCGCCAGCTGGTGGGTGTACCCAACGTAGAATGGACTTTTCGAATTGCTCAGGTGCTTGCGGAACTTGGTGCAGAGCGCGCGCTGGTGGTTCACGGTGCAGACGGTCTCTGTGAATTAACCACAACAGCCAAAACCCATGTTGCAGAGCTTCGAGACGGTAAGGTCGAACTGTATCAACTGGAGCCTGAAGAGGTGGGACTGCCGAAAGGCAATTTGGAAGAGATGCGCATTGACAGTCCAGAAGAGAGTGCCCAAATGATCCGAAAGATTCTCCAAGGCAAAAATCAGGGCACCCCACGACATGTTGCTCTTTACAATGCTGCAGGCGCTCTAGTAGTCGCAGGAAAGGTAGAGAACCTGAGGGATGGTGTGGAGCAGGCAGCCCAACTGGTAGACTCTGGCAAGGCTTGGCAACGCTTGGAAGAACTAGTCGAGTTCACCAATCGGGCAGCATAAGCTATGGATTCCTCTCGAATGAGCACCCATAGCTTTTATGAAGATTTTGTCAGGGAATCAGAACAGTAGATCCTGTTGTTCTGCGGCCTTCGAGATCAGCGTGAGCCTGCGCAACTTCACGTAAAGGATAACGTTGATTGATTGAAATCTTGACCTTCCCACTACCGATAGCTCCAAACAGTGCCTGGGAACTGTCGAGCAATTCCGCACGAGTAGCAACATAGGAAAAGAGTGTTGGACGTGTGTAGAACAAACTCTTTGGATTGAAGACTCGCAGATCCACTGGAGGCACTGGTCCAGAAGATTGACCAAAGCTCACGAACAAACCTCTTGGACTCAGACAGCCGATCGTCCCCTCGAAAGTGTCGCGCCCGACTGAATCATAGACCAACCGAACACCCTTCCCATTGGTGATTTCCATCACCTGATCCAAGAAGTTTTCTTGCTCATAATTGATCACGAAGTCACATCCGTTGTCTCGAGCCAAAGATTCCTTGGCAGGTGAACTGACCGTACCAATTACTGTGCAACCCAAAGCTTTTGCCCACTGACACGCAATCAGTCCAGTCCCTCCAGCAGCAGCGTGAAAGAGAATCACATCATCTGCCTGCACTCTTCCGATACGACGTAGCAGGTATTCTGCGGTCATCCCTTTGAGCATGGAGGCTGCGGCGACTTCATCTTCTACGTCATCTGGAATGGGAACCACCAGGTTGGCTGCAATCTGGGAGACTTCACTATAAGCGCTGGTCCCACCAACATAAACAACCCGGTCTCCTTTCTTGAATTCCTTGACTGCACTACCAACTTCTTCCACAACACCGGCGGCTTCCTTACCCAGTCCACAGGGTGGGTTGAGAGGATAGAGACCGCTTCGCTGATAGGTGTCTATGAAGTTCAGACCAATGGCTGTGTGGCGAATGCGGATTTCTTCAGAACCAAGTTCAGGCAGATCGACGGATTCCCAGCGCATGACTTCCGGACCTCCCTGTTCGTGAATACGAATCGCGTTCGGCATGATCTCCTCAAGAATGATGGGTTGAAATGAGTCCCTTGAGAATAACGATCAGAAATTTTCTGGCAAGTGGGAAACGTACATGTTACCCGAAAGTTTTATTGTAGTTGTTTGGTGAGTTGTTTGAACAACTGTTCGGCTCCGGCTTGAACAGTTGGAGAGAGTACAAAAGGCTGATGGATTTGTTCGACTTCAATCAGCCACCATTCTCGTTTGATTTTGCAAAAAGCATCATCGGTTTGTCGAAGTAACCTCTTGACCCCTTTGGTTTTGATGAGGAGCTGCCCATTTATAGACAAGAAGAACGGATTGGTAATCTGTGGGTGCGAATGTACTCTGTGTGTAGCCATAGTCTACTGATTGAGAATCCCGTAGACGGACACTTGAGTAACCAAACCACAGACGATCAGTTAGTTCAAAGATCAAATTTATGCCATAGCTGATCATATCGGAATATGTCTGCTGTTCTTCAAATTTGTTGGACCACACTGTTCCTCTTTGGAGAGCAACACCGAATCGAGTTTGACCGATTCCGTAGGATGCAAAGAACTGTAGGTGCACTAAGTTGAATAGATCCCAATTCCAGCCGAGATGATACTGTAAATTAAGTAACTCTAATTTAGGCTCATGCGAAATGCCGCTCCCATCAATTCCTGTTCCTGCAAGTTTCAATTGGAGAAGTTGTAATCCATCGAAAAAACCCGAACTCTCAATGTCCTGCCAGAGCATGATTTCTAATGAATCGCCAGTGAGGCCAATAGACTTATTACCGCTCTTCGTAACATAAGATCCCGCAACACTTCCAAATCCAATCCAACTAGTGGTTGTTCGATTATCAATATTTTGGGCATTGAGCGGAGTAGCTAGAAAAAGTAGTAAAAATATACAGGCGAACAAATGGCACAGGGGTTTCATGATGAGATGTCTTAAAAATACTGAAGTTGGGCTTTTGTTCTATGTTTTCAACAAACATGTTTTGCCAGAGCAAGTAAAAAACAGCACGAGCAATTGCTAAACCCTTTGGGTAGGATTCTCACAATCTTTTGAATGCTGTGAGGCGTAAATTTGTTGGATTTTGGAAGTGAACGGTTGGATGAAAAATTGTAATGAAAGAGTCGAATGAAAAATTGGTTGTGGTTACTGAGTCTATCTCTGCTGATAGGTTGCTCCTCAAACCAACATGATCTCTATTTTCCTCAGGGAGAGCGAGAAGTTCTGGGTCTTCAGGCATTTCAGAGCTGTGGGCATGAAAACTACCAAGTATTGAAAGAAGGCCAGGCCGGACCGTACGATCATGCCTTGATTGAATGTGGTGAGCATCCACGGTGAGCATCAGCTAGTCCTGGAACGGCTAGCCAGTCAGTTTCCAACTGCTGGAGACTGCTCAAGGTGCCGATATCTCGCCAATAGGCGGAGCCGATATCTACGGTTCGGATTTCTTCACCTCGGGTGACCTGCTCTAGGTAAAGGGGAATAATTCTGAAGACTTCCTGCTCAGGCAAAACTTCGAAAATCCTTGGGGCAACCAAATGAATCCCACAAAAGCCGACTTCTCGCAGGCTGCCAATGGGGTCTCGTAGAATGCGGTGATCCTGTTGCTTCACATAGTGAACCCCACAGAGAAGATCAGCCTCGTCAACGAGCAGGCGATTATTGGTTGGGCGTTGCTGTACGAGCAGGGTTGCCAGCGGGTTGGTTTCAGAGTGAACTTGCCAGGCAGTGGTCAAATCAGCGTTGGAGAAGACATCTGCATTGTGCAGTAAAATCGGCATGTTCATGGACCAAAAAGAACGGCTTTGCCGCAGTCCACCACCAGTATCAAGAAGGATTGGTTCGTGCGAGATTTGTAGGTTCAGAGAAGCAGGAGTGCGAGCTTCAACAAAGCAATGGATTTTTTCTGCGTGTGCATGTGTGTTGATCACGACCTGCTGGACTTGCTGCTGTTCGAGTCTGCGCAGAATCCACTCAAGAGCAGGAATGCCGCGAATTGGGGCGAGAGCTTTGGGAAGTTGTTTTGTCAGAGGAGCCAAGCGGGTGCCGAGTCCAGCGGCAAAAACCAAAGCTTGTGGAGTCACTCGAACTCAGAATCTTGATCTAGGCGACTCGGAGTAGCCCCACGTTGATTTAGGTACTTACCAGCATAAGGTTGCTCTGCCGTTTCGAGCATCTGAACAAACACGATTTGACAGATACGAACCCCAACTTGCAGAACGATTGGAAATGGTGACTGGTTTTCCAGTTCCAGAGTGATCTGGCCCTCAAAACCAGCATCAATAAAGCCTGCGTTTTGGACCTGCAAACCGAGTCGACCAATGCTGGAACGTCCCTCGACATAAGCAGCCATGTTATTGGGAATCCGAATGCTCTCACGCGTTGTGGCCAGGACAAAGTGATTGGGTAGCAACTCATAGCTGTCAGCTACTTCAGAGGCATATTCGACAGGTTCACCCAGCACAATTTTTCTTCGAGAGGGAGCCAACCAGCTGAAGCTATTGCCCAAGGTGAGGTCTACACTAGAGGGGCCAATCTTGACCCCCTCTGGGAGATAGCCCCGAGTGACCATCTGGCGGAGGTGAGTATCAGGAACGATCATGATTTTGATTTATTAACAGAATTTTTAGGCAGAGCATGCAACCAAACCAGCCACCAAGTTTACTCGCAGATTTCAAGGAGTCTTGCAAAGTTTGTGAGGGGAATGGTCGAAAATTAGGATATTTGGAAATCGATACTTTGCAGCCTCATCTTTCGCAGAAATGCTTTCAATGCCAAGGACGAGGCTACACGTTGACGCAGTTGGGAGAAGACCTGCTAGAACTCTACCGCCCAGCTATCCAACAATGGATTCGTGAAGAACTCTCTCGTACAGGCACACGCTAAACTTAGGCTTCGAGCCAAAACGCACTGTTGCGCTGCTCGGAACGTTCTAGCAGTTTCCAGCGCACGATTGGAATTTCTCTAAGCAATTCTGAGTCACTGATCTTGTACACTCGTGAGTCCTTAACCGCTCTCATCAGGAAGCGACGCTGTTGTCCGAGAATCGTTTCTTCGCCACAGAATTCCCCTTCTTCTACAACCTGTGGGGTCTTCCCTTCCATTAACAATTCAACCTGACCTCGACGGATCAACAGCAGAGAGGGTTTAGTGAGTTCGATCTCATTTCCTTCAGGATAGAACTCTTGCTCCATCACCTGGGCGATTTTGGTCTGAATTGGATAAGAGACCGACTCTCCAAATAAAGGGGTTGACCGCATGAACTCAATACGATCCTGCACTCGCTGGATTTCGTTGAAGATCCGATTACGCGCAACAAACTCCTCGAAGAGAGGACTTGGAATCTGGAGAGTCTCAATGTAGCTGGCAGACCGGTAGGTACCAAAGTTGATTAGGCCAAACAGCGCACCCATATCTCCAGCCAATGAACCTGCAGAGAGAATGTTGTTGACTTTGCTCTCAGCACGGATGAACTCTACACTGCCGGTCAGAATCAAATAAACGTGGGCTGGAGCCTCGTTATTCTTGAGCAGGATGGTCCCTGCACTAAACGACACTCTTGGGCAGTTCAGCAGCATGTTGATCTCGCTCTCAGGAACCGTCGGGTAGTAGGCGTGGAGATACTTTGCTGCGTACTTCAGGTAATAATCGATCTTTCCTGGGATCAGTATGTCTGTCATCCCAAAGGCTAAACCGGAACCGATCTCTTTTTCCTGATTCGACAGAGGACCGGAGGTGTGAGAGAGCACAATTTTTGTTGAATTGTCTGCTCGAAAATCAGTCGCCAAGCCGTGGATCATCCCTCCCCCAATATCAATCTTTTTCAGAGTTACCTTGGTCAGGTAATGGGATCGGGTGCGTTCATAGAGTTCACGAGAAATTCCAGGGGTTTTGGGGTCGTCACTGATCATTCCCTCTAAAACACTGAAGGCAGTGATGTCCGCGAGATGAGCGTAAGTGACATGGCCCTCCTTCCAAAGAGTACGTAGGAAGAGGATGTTGGTCTCTACTGGGTGAGGTGAAAATACTGGGAAGACTTCCAAGCCATTGACATTGTTCCAAGTGTCAAACTCAAGGTCGTGCACATCAAAAAACTCATCGAACTGATTCTCATCAATTGACATCAAGGCTGCTAATTTCTTGGTGACGGATTCACGAACGAGTCGAGTCGAGTAGTATTTAATGCGGTGGTCAGAACGAATTAATGAGGTCAGCCCAGCAAAGTGGTCATCGTGCGCATGGGTGTGGAAGATGCCTTCGATCTCATTGACATTGATTCCCAGCGCATTGATGCTGTGAGAAATGTTGGGTCCAGCGTCAATCAGGTAGATGCGTCCCTGAAATGTGACGATGCTAGCCATGCAGGGGCGGTTGGTATCCCATCCATCTCCCTCGCCAGAGTGTGTGATTGCGAAGTAATCTCGACTGACCTGATGTGCTCCAAGTTCATAGGGTGTTTCATAGGCCTCTCCCTCGCTCAGATTTAGATCGACCTGCACCGAGTCGCCTTCATAGCTGAACTCGTAGATATTGAAGCCAAGTCTACGAACAAGAACCCCATTTCGAATCTCCACTGCCTGATCACGAACAATGCAGTCTTCAAGCAGATCCTCCGTTGGACGGATATTGCCGAAGGCAAAGCGGAGTTTCATTCTCATCATCTCATCCGCGACATCAGGCGCGATACCAGCCGCTTCGATCTCCTGCAGGGAAATCAGACCGTAGTTACCCCGATAGATATAGTTCATTTGTGAGCGAACAATCTCTTCTTGGCCGATCAGGATTGGTTTGTTCCCTGTATTGTTAGGATGATTGGGGATGATGATGCCCTGGCGGTAGAGCATCTGAAGCACCGGGAATTCCGCAAGGTTGGCGAAATGTCCGTTCTGCAGTGAGAGATCTGAGAGCAGGATGGCGTTGGGCCCGGTCTCATAAGTCACTCCGTTCTTCTCAACCCACTGAATCAAGCCCTTTTTCATCAAGTGCTTGACGCTATCAGCTGGGCAACCGCAAAGAATACGAAGTTGGGCCTGTGGAACAGCAACCCAGTAGACTCCCGTGGTAATCTGGGTTTTTTCGATCAAAACACACCTCCCTGACGAGGATTCATGAGCAAAAAGACAAAAAGGTATCTCAAGCTAGCGATGCTCTGATTCGATGACAAGATGAAAATCCTTGGTTTGGATTAGGCTAATAAGCTGGAATTAGCCTATCTGTTGGGTAGGTAGATAGACTTGGAACAAAGCCCCACCTCCAGGGATCGGTTGGTAATTCAGGAGACCAGCATGAGATTGAATGATGCGGTAAGAAATTGACAAACCCAGTCCATGTCCAGTTGGTTTGGTGGTAAAGAGGGGTTGAAACAATTGTCCGATGTTTTTGTCAGCTACCCCTGGTCCTTGGTCCTGTACTTCGATCAGCATATATTTTCGCTGGGGGGCGAGATGTTTCCCGGCTAGCTGCCATTGACTACAGAAAGAACTGCGGATTGTCACTTCCCCACCTTCGGGAGAAGCTTCAATGGCGTTTCTGATCAGGTTTAAAAAGACTTGGTGCAACTTATCACGATCGCCTTCAATATCAGGGAGAGATGGGTCAAAAATACGGTTCAGCAGCAATCGCCGATTGCCTCGGTTTTCTTCAAACCAAATGACGGTCTCCAGTACTTCATGGATATTGAAAGGCTGGGCTGATAAGGGTAGGGGGTCGGAGTGCAGAAGCAACTCTTCCAACAGGCGCTCAATTCGATTGATTTCCTCCAAAACCATCTCCGAAGGCTCTGTGGAGATCCCCAGTTCCTCCAAATCTCTCATTTGTAACTGGGTAGCCCCCTTGATGCCACCGAGAGGATTTTGGATTTCATGAGCCATCGAGGAGGCCAACATCCCGATTGCATTGTTGAGATGTAGCTGCTGCTCCCTCTCCTGCTTGTCACGCTGCGCTGATATGTCATAGAGGGTGATGAGAGCACTAACGATTTTGCCATCTTCGTAGACCGGACTGATGCTAAGCTCAAAGATTCCTTGTCGAAGATTTGGGGCATCAATCTTATACTCTTTTGCATTGAATTCTTTCCCATGCCGTAAAGCTTGATAAAGCTTAGACAGAAGGGTTTCATCACCTAGAAAAAGTAGATCAAAAGGCTTTTTGCAGAGTTTTTGTGTATCTTTCTGCCAGAGTCTGGAGGCTGCTTCATTGGCATAAATGACCTGACCACGCTGATCACAAACGAGTAATGCCGAAGGCAGATGATCTAGAATGTTGTGAGCAAAATCTTTCATAGACTTATCTGTTTATCAGCAGCTTGCCAAAGGCGATGAGCCAGCAAAACATTAGCAAGAAAAACCAGTGCAGCCCCCACCCAGCCACCTAGTGAAAGCACTTCCCCTGCAAGTAGTACGGGGCCAAGGGCTGCGGCAATCAGGATACGTGTTGAAGAGATAATGCTTCCTTCTACGGGAGTCACATAGCGGAATCCTAGCGTCAGAGCATATTGACCAATAAAACTAAGCGCTGCACTACCAAATAGGTATTGAGCTTCTAGCCAGCTTGGCCAGAAAAACTCTCGATAGAACCCTATCAGACAGATCACAGCACCCGTGCCAAAAACGTAAAACAACAAATCTGTTGCTGAATTGCGCTGTCTGGCTCGATTGAGTGCAAGCATGCCAAAAGCAGCAATAAATCCTGAGGCAATCCCCCAAAAATTGCCCTTCTGCCAATAAAACTCTCCTGGAAACATCACCAGCACAATGCCAACAAAGGCAATAACGGTCAGTCCAGAGGCCAGCCAGTCTCGTTCTCCTAGACCCAACCAACTGAGCACAACGATAAAAACTGGATAGGTCATATTGAGAATATTGGCTTCAGCCAGTCCAGTCTCTTGAACGGCTTGGTAGAAACAGAAAACAGAGAGCAGGTTGGCAATAGCACGAAGGGCAACCCAGCCTCTATCTTCTATTTTGGGGAGCCTTCGAGCTCGGTACAAGACACAGGAGATAATTATCCAGCCGAGCAAAAAGCGGACAAAGAGATAGAAATTGGAAGTCAGGGTCGGTACAGCTTCTTGCCCCCAGCGCATGACAACTGTGTGGAGGTACAGCAGGAAGGCCGAACTGAGAACGGCCAACATGCCCCAGCGTTCCTTAGACAAAGACAAGTTTGGCCGATGAAAGAGTTGAAAAGTGCGGGGACTCAAGAAAAGGAGTGGACTTGCTGCTGAAGTAACCGCGCAGCAGCAGGAGCAAAGTAAGTGAGGACCATGTCAGCTCCGGCTCGACGAATTGAGAGCAGAGCTTCCATCATTGCACGCTCCTGGTCAATCCACCCTTTTTCTGCAGCAGCACAGATCATCGCATATTCGCCAGAGACGTTGTAGGCGGCAATCGGCAAATCAAAAGCTTCTCGCAGACGGGTGACTACATCGAGATAGCCCAAGGCAGGTTTGACCATGATTACGTCGGCTCCCTCGGAGATGTCCAGTTCGGCTTCTCGTAGAGCCTCACGCCAGTTTGCGGGATCTATCTGATAAGTTTTCTTATCGCCTTTTTTAGGTGCTGAATCCAGAGCCCCTCGGAAGGGACCATAAAAGCAGGATGCGTACTTTGCTGTGTAAGCCAAGATGCTAACTTGCTCAAACCCAGAAGCGTCCAGCGCTTCACGGATTGCACCTACTCGACCATCCATCATGTCGGAGGGAGCAATCCAGTCGGCTCCAGCTTCAGCATGAGAAACTGCCATCCTACAAAGGACCTCGATAGTCTCATCGTTGACGATCTCTTCTCCCACAACCAAACCATCATGGCCATGGATAGTATAGGGGTCGAGGGCAACATCGGTCTGAACGCAAAGATCGGGCAGTGCAGTCTTGATCGCCCTAATGGCTCGTTGCACTAGCCCTTGTGGATCATAGGCCTTGGTAGCCTTGTCATCCTTTTCTGTGGAGTAACCAAACAGGTTGACAGCACCAATTCCCAGTTCGTATGCCATTTGGCATTCTTTGACCAATTCATCCACAGAAAGTCGATGCTGACCCGGCATGGTACTGATTGGCTCACGCAGTCCTTTCCCTTCAGCGACGAAGAGTGGATAGATCAGTTGCTGTGGAGCCAGCAAGGTTTCCCGTACCAAAGATCGAATTGGAGCATTCCGACGTAAGCGCCGTGGACGATGCGTCAACTCCATTTCAACCTTCGTGGAAGGATTTGAGTAGTTTGCTCCGTGTCGGATGGCGCAACTTGCGGAGTGCCTTGGCTTCAATCTGGCGAATTCGCTCCCGTGTTACATCAAAGTCCTGTCCAACCTCTTCAAGGGTGTGATCCTTGACTTCATCGATCCCAAAGCGCATGCGCAGTACCTTTTCCTCTCGTGGAGTGAGGGTTCCTAGAGCAGTGCGTGTCAGGTCTCCCAAATTTGCCTTCGTGGTCGCGTCTGATGGATTACTGGCTTTCTCATCAGCAATAAAGTCCTTGAGTTGCGAGTCTTCATCGTCTCCGATAGGCGTGTCGAGGGAAATTGGTTCCTTGGCGATCTTAAGAACCTTTCGCACCTTGTGAAGCGGCATACCGATGTGCTCGGCCAACTCATCTGGTGTTGGTTCTCTCCCAAACTCTTGAATCAGGGAACGAGAGGTGCGGGAGAGCTTATTGATGGTCTCGATCATGTGCACAGGAATACGGATGGTCCTTGCCTGATCAGCAATCGCTCGGGTAATCGACTGACGGATCCACCAAGTAGCATAGGTTGAAAACTTGTAGCCCCGGCGATACTCGAACTTGTCCACGGCTTTCATCAGCCCAATGTTTCCTTCCTGAATCAGATCCAGAAACTGTAGGCCACGGTTTGTATACTTCTTGGCGATGCTGATCACGAGTCGAAGGTTTGCTTCCACCAACTGGCTTTTGGCAAACTTCACGTTGCGCTCGGCTTGCCGCAATTTCTTTACTTCCAATTGGAAGGCGTCCCAGTCTAGTGCAGTGCGCTCAGTCATCGTTGCAATCCGCTGTCGGCAAGCCTGTATTTTCTCGTAGACACGTCGGGCGATATTGAAAGGCTGTTTGGCTCGCTCTTCAATCTGCTTTCGAATTGGCGCTTCTAGCTCTTCATTCTCAGTTTCGTGGGCTCGCTCCCACTCTGCAAAGAATTTGTCGGCAGCGTCCAAATCGAGAACCAGATTTTGCCGGTATCGATCCAACTGACGATAGGTCAAATCGATCTTGCCCTTGTGCTTGAACATCAAGCTGCACATGTTGTCGATTTGCCGAGAGTTGAAGTTGATACTGCGAATTGTGTTCTGGTAATTCTGCTTGTGCGTGTTCATCAGGGCTTGTTCTTCCTCGGTCAGTTCTCGCTCCTGGGATTGTTGCCGAAGGCCAAAGACAATGTCATAGTCTTCTCGGGCTCGATCCAAGTTCTGGATCAGTTCTCGGGTTGCCTTGGATTCATCTTCTATGACATTGTCGTCTTCATCGAGTCCTGAAATGATATGACGAGCACGCAGTTTCTCAGAGCGCAATTTCTTGGCGACATCAAACAGATGTAGCAGTACAAGATTGGATTCTACGAAGATTTCGATCAACTCCTGATGGCCTTCCTCAATTTGCCGAGCAACCGAAACCTCTCCATCCCGGGTGAGCAGTTCAATACCACCCATCTCGCGTAGATACATGCGTACGGGGTCATCAGTGTTGTTGTCAACTCCCGGCTCCAGATCCAATTCCTCTGCGGGCTCAAAGTCCATATCATTACTGCTTTCCCGCTTGCCAAGGCTGACATTTTTACTTGAATCAAGGACCTCAATGTCCATATCAGAGAGAACGTTGAGGATGCGCTCCAACTGTTCAGGAGTTGTGGTACTGCTGATTTGAGCATTGATTTCGTCAAGAGTGACGAATCCTTTGTCGCGTCCTTCTGCGAGAAGCTCGCGGATTACCTTGTCCAAAATTTTTTGTTCGGCTTGGGCTTGCGAGGAGGAGTGGGCATTTGCGTTCATGGGCTCACACTTAGCGAGGTTTGAAAATGCGGTTCAACTCTTCTTCCATCTGACGTAAGGTACGTCCCAACAGAGCATGTTCTGTTGAATTGGGCGCTACCAACTGCAAGCGTTCCTGGCGATATTCTCGCAGGTGACGTTCCTTGAGACGGCGCAGAGAGAGACGGAACTGAGACTCAAGATGTTCGTGCAAGAAGTCGGTGGCGTACAAGGCTGCCAATTCCCGCGCCAACTCTGGTTGCTCCTTGGCAAATTGTTGTGGAAGGTGGGCGCTAGATGCGTCGTCTGGGAGCTGCAACAGTTGTTCATACAGTTGCCGATAGAGGGAGTGTCGGAAATCTTCTGGACGCAAAAACTGCTTCGCAAGAGACATCAATTGAGCTTCAGTCAGCAGCGCTTGCAGCAAAAACCGCTCGTCTGGTGAATGCGGTGATTGACGAATCACAGAATTTGAAGAACCGAGTATTATATTATTTTGTGAGAAATTTGTCAAGGTTTTTGCTGCAGCAAAAACTGTTTCGTTAGGTAGGCGTAGTGCCTCCGCAATTTGCACCCAAACCATCTGGCGCTGTTCAAGTTTTGGAATCGGCTGAGCTGCGACGAGTAACTCACGAAGAGCTTCCTGGCGTCCGGGGACAGTTTCAGGATATTTTGCTAAAGTTTGCCGGATCAAATACTCTAAGAGAGACTGCTTCTTCGCTAGCAATTTGGAGAACGCTTCTTCGCCTTTATTCTGTAAAAAGCTGTCAGGATCTTCGTTTTCAGGGAGTGTTAGGATGTAGGTGTCGAGGGGAACAGGCAGAAACAACTGACAATTCTTCAAAGCTGCTTTTTGACCTGCAGCGTCACCATCGAACAGTAAGACCACCGAGTTGGCGTGGCGTCGAATCAGCTGCAGGTGTTCAGGAGTTAACGCGGTCCCACAAGTAGCGACTGCCTGGGCGAAGCCATACTGATGCATCCGGATTACATCCAGATACCCTTCCACAAAGATCAGTTCACGACTCCGACGAATCGCTTCCAAGCCTTCGTAAAGACCGTAGAGGACCTGGCTTTTACGGTAGTATGGGGTCTCAGGACTATTCAAATACTTCGGTTGATCTTCGCTACGGATGACCCTACCCCCAAAGCCGATACAACGTCCCCGAGCATCCCGAATGGGGAAGATCAGTCGGTTGCGAAAGCGGTCGTAGCGACGCTCTTGCTGTTCTGCCATTTTGACTAGCCCGCACTGCTCTTGAATCTGAGCAGGAATTTTTTGGGCAAGGAGATACTGGTGAAGTCGCTGCCAATCATCTGGAGCAAAGCCAAGCTGAAAGCGTTCCTGCCATTCTGCAGGGACATAACGCTGATCTAAGTATGCACGAACATCTTGTCCAGTTGGTCCTTGCAGTTGTTGTTTATAGAAGTCGCTAGCGAGTTGTAAAGCATGCAGACCAGCTTCCTGGTCAGGTTTACGCTGATCCGATTTACCTTCGTGACGCAACTCTACGCCCGCCTTGTTGGCGAGGTCGGTGACCGCTTCGGCAAAGGTCAAACGTTCGAACAACATCAGAAAACGAATGGCATCACCGCTAGTTCCGCAGCCAAAACAATGAAAGAAGCCACGCTGCGGATTGACGTTGAAGGATGGGGTCTTTTCAGAATGGAAAGGACAGCAGGCTTTGAAGGTACTACCTGTGCGGCGTAGAGCGACACCTCGTTCTTCCATTAACTGGACGAGGTCAGTACGATTGACTACCTCACGAACAAAATCATCGCTGAAGCGCATCGGCAGAGCTTAGCAGGAGGTCAGACGAAACTGGGGTTGGTGTTGCCATGCGGGTACCTTATAACGGACTCGTTCTGGTTCCGTCAATGAAATTGTCCCGTAGAGATTACAAGGAGTCTCTCCAGCCTCTGCCAGAATTTCTCCCCAAGGAGAGATGATCAGGCTGTGGCCATAGGTCGCTCGGCCATCTGGATGTTCGCCACACTGAGCCGCGGCAATCACAAAACAACCATTTTCAATGGCTCGAGCTCGCAGTAGCGTATGCCAGTGGGCTTTTCCCGTAGGACGCGTGAAAGCTGCGGGAATAGCTAATAATTGCGCACCAGCCTGACTGAGCGTTCGATATAGATGTGGAAACCGCATGTCATAGCAGATACTCATTCCGTATCCTCCCCAAGGAGTTTGTAGCAGGACGGCCTCCTTGCCAGCTTCAAAGCTCGCTGACTCACGATAGGATTCCTGATCACTGAGAATGGCATCAAAGAGATGAATTTTGTCGTAGCGGGCTCGAATCTTCCCCTGATCATCGATGACGAATCCACGATTCAGCAACCGTCCGTCGCCAGTTGAGTTGTGGAGAATTAGGGAACCGACATGAATCCAGACTCCTGCTTTGACAGCGATATCTAGGCAGCACTTCAGCACAGGATCTTCTTCTTCAGTAACGGCTGTTGCTCGAGCAAGAGGATTTTTCTGCTGCAATAGGTTGACGGCTTCTGGCAGAACGATCCACTGTGCTCCTTTTTCAACCGCTTCCTGCAAAGCAACTTCCACCTGTTGGCGATTGTATTCGAGGTCAATGCCGGAGGTTAGCTGCACACAGGCAACCTTCAGTTCACTAGGCGTATTTGTCATGAAAAATTCAACTTTTGGAGTTTGGGAGCGATGATGACTTGGCAATAGGGATTTTCTGGATGCTGGCGATAGTAGTTTTGATGATAGTCTTCTGCAGGATAAAAGGTGCCTAAGGGAACGATCTCAGTAACGATTGGCCTAGAGAACCTTGAGGCTACTTCCTGTTTTGATTTCATGGCCAGTTCCTGTTGCTCTTCGGAATGATAAAAAATTGCTGAGCGGTATTGGGTGCCAACGTCGTTGCCCTGACGATTGAGTGTTGTTGGGTCGTGCATCCTCCAGAACCAATCCAAGATCTCAGAATAGCCGATTATCTCTGAATCAAAATCGAGTTGGACAACTTCCGCATGTCCTGTCATTCCAGAACAGATTGAGCGATAATCTGGATTGTTGGTATGTCCACCGGTGTAGCCACTCACAATGCGGTGGATGCCTTCAATACGCTGGTAGACTGCTTCCAAACACCAGAAGCAGCCGCCAGCTAGGGTAGCTTTAGTCAATTCCATTCCGTCACTCCTTTGTGAAAAATAGATGCTTTCGACTCATGGTGATCAAGATTTGGTGATTCCCTCAATTTAGCAATGGGCAGTGAGAAAGCCGACTTGAAAATTCCCTTTCGACTTGAAGAGTCTTTCGAATTCCGTAGGGATATTTTCCTCATTCAGGGGGCTGTTCCAGAGATCTTCCGTCAGAGTGCCGATCTTGTAGTTCGGATGGTTCTGGAGTAGTTCAAGCACCATCTGGAAGTATTCTTGATGATCGGTTTTGAAGCGAATTTCTCCACCTTCTCGAAAGAAAATCAGCAGTCGATCCAGAAATTCACTGGAAAACAGCCTGTGCTTTCGATGAGCCTTCTTGGGCCAGGGGTCTGGGAAGTTTACATGGAGGATGTCTAGACTTTTTTCAGTCAGATACTCTCCGAGCAGTTCCCCCCTGTCTTTTACAAGCAGAGCATTGATCAACTGAGCTTGAGCCAGTTTGCGAGCAGCCAGTGTTAGGCGTTTGAAGCGTAACTCAAAGCCGAGGAACGCATCTTGTGGATGTTGGCTGGCCCAGGCTTGCAAATAACCACCAGAACCACAACCGATCTCCACATGTACTCGTTCTGCGCGCTCACGCAGAGGTTCCCAATGCTGCTGGATTTGATCCAAGGTGGGATGAGGTAACAGCAGATCTGGATAGTCGTGCACCTGCTTCAAATAAGGATTGGTGCGAGTCATTCGCTCGTAGACCTGTTCTGGCAATTCCCGATGGTCTCGTATGCGGAATTTTTTTAGTTGCTCTAGATTCATATTTGTATGTTGCAGTTAGAGCAGATTCAATGGCAAACAGATGGGAGCGCGCTACTTCGACTTTCCGATAGTGAGGAAGTTCGCATCTTGGCGCTCTCCGTGACAGAGCTATCATTATACGCAGGACAGCAACTTTCACCCGATCTGCTAGAACAGATTCAATCGGCTGGCCGATTCCGTGAGATATATAAAAAATCTCTGGATTTGCTTGCCCGGCGCGAACACTCCATCTGGGAACTCCGACAAAAATTACGACAGCGCTTCCCTGGATTCAGGGAAGTGGAGCCTGTCTTGTTACAACTTGAGGAGCAAAAGTTCCTTTGTGATGAACGCTTCTCTCTGAATTTCGTTCGTTCCCGTATGGCCAATCGCTCTTGGGGCGCTTATCGGCTGCGTGCTGAGCTAAAGCAGCGTGGCGTTGCCGGGCAGTGGATCGATCAAGCCCTGGCCTCAGAGGTAGATGAATCTGTCTTGAGGGAAAAAGCCGAAGCACTCGTAAGAAAGTTCGGATTTCCCACAGATCCTGCAGCGAAAAGAAAGTTAGCTCAAAAACTCTACCAACGAGGTTTCTCGCAAGAATTGATCAACCAAGTGCTTTCGCAAGATCCTCTGTGATACGAATTCTCTCATTTGGAAACCTCCGATAGGTCCTTCATGTTCCCCAAGCGCATTACCAAGGAAGAGGTCGGTGAGTTGCCTCTAGTCAGCTATTCTGGAAGAATTGAGCTAGTGGCAAATCATGAAAGTCTCAAGGCCTGTCTGCCAGCATTACACGCTGAAAAATTGCTTGGATTTGATACGGAGACCCGTCCCTCTTTTCGTAAAGGAGTGATGTTCCCGATTGCCCTACTGCAATTGGCGACCCAGGAAACAGTCTACTTAATTCGCCTGAACCAGCTCGGATTTCCTGAAGAACTGCGTGACCTATTGGCATCACCGGAGTCACAGAAAGTTGGGGTAGCCATCCGAGATGACATCAAGGGCCTTCAGCAATTAGGAGCGTTTATACCACAAGGCTTCGTTGAACTTAGTCAACTCGCTCGTCAGTTGGGGATTGTTACCTGTGGACTACGAAATCTTGCTGGAATCTTTCTCAATGTGCGAATCTCAAAGAAAGCCCAACTCAGTAACTGGGAGCAGGAAGAACTGACAGAGAGTCAGCAGAATTACGCAGCGACTGATGCATGGATCAGCCGGGAAATTTATGGTTTCCTTGACCAAGGAGGCTTGTTACAGAATACCCTAAGCTTTGAATCCTGACATGGAAGTTCAAAAACAATGGCTATTTGCAGCTAGTGCAGACGAGAGTATCTACCAATTTCTAAGCCGAGAAACAGGCTTGCACCTGCTGGTTGCTGGTATCTTGTATCGTCGCGGCTATTGTACTCCGGATGAAGTAGGAATCTTTCTGCAACCAGAACTTCGTCAGCTTCGAGATCCATTTTTGCTTCGGCATATGCAGGAAGCAGTTGAGTTGGTGCTGCCTTTCCTGCGAGAGAATCGGCGCATTCTAATCTTAGGAGATTATGATGTCGACGGAATCACATCGACAGCGCTGCTACTGAGTTTTCTACGCGACGCAGGATGCAGTCAACTCGACTACTTTATTCCACAGCGATTACAGCACGGCTATGGGCTGACCCCAGCCAGTGTCGATGTGATCTTGTCGCGCCAACCAGAGTTGGTGATTACTGTTGATAACGGCATTACTGCTCGCAAAGAAGTTCAGCAACTCCAGAATGAGGGTGTAAGTGTTTTAATTACGGACCACCACCTAGCTCTGCCAGATTCTCTTCCAGAGACTGTTACCGTCAATCCCAACCATCCAGCTTGCTCCTACCCGTTTAAAAAAATTTCCGGCTGTGGGGTGGCCTTCAAACTAGTGATGGCTTTGCGCAAAGCCCTACGAGACATTGCTTGGTGGGATGAAGAACGGCCAGAACCAAATCTAAAGCAGTTGCTTGATTTTGCTGCGCTGGGAACAGTTGCAGATGTAGTCGATCTGCGCGATGAAAACCGTTTGTTTGTTCATGCGGGTCTACAATTAATGAACGCTCAACCAAGGCCTGCGATCCAAGCGTTAAAACAGGTCAAAAGGGTTGATGGAGAGATTACCGCAACAACACTAGGATTTAAGTTTGCGCCCCTGATGAATGCTGCGGGTCGTCTTTATGATGCTGCATTGGCAGTAGAACTATTGCTGAGTCCAACTCTGGATCAGGCTTTGCCACTTGCCCAGCAACTCAATGACATGAATGAAGAGCGACGCAACCTAGAACAGGAGATGTTGACCATTGCCTTTGAGCAAGCGGCTCAGCAGGAAGACCAGAAAGGTTTGGTGCTTGCCTCAGGTCAGTTTCATGAGGGAATCAATGGGATTGTTGCTGCACGTTTAGCTGAAAAGACCTTCAAACCAACGATTCTGTTGAGTACTGCTAATCCTGAACGATACACTGGTTCAGGACGTTCAGCGATTCCAGACTTTCACCTCAAGGAAGCGCTGCAGGAGTGTGCTGACCAGCTAGTTCGTTTTGGAGGTCATGCGGGTGCTGCAGGGTGTACAGTTGCTCCTGAAAATCTTGAGGCTTTCCGCACTGCTTTTGCAGGAGTTTGTGAAGACTGGTTGCCTAAGCAACTGAGGCCGCAGCTACTGCTGGATGGAAAGCTGCCGCAGCAAGGACCAGATGCGCTTTTGGTAGAGCAAATTCAACAACTTGAACCCTTTGGCGCGGCAAATCCAGAGCCACTCTTTGCGTTGCCAACCCCACAAGAGGAATTTCAGTTACTTAAGGATCATCACGTGAAGTGGATACTTTCCCGCTCTACCGAAGTCATTGGATGGAATTTTGCTGAGCAATTGCAGGGAGTCAAACCACATCAACTAGCGGTGACAGTTGGCTTCAATGAGTTTAGGGGACAACGAAAAATTCAGATGTTGCTTAAGGAAATCCAAGCATGAATCCAGCGCCTGTGTTGCTCTGACAGCATTCAGTCCAGAAGAGGCCGAGCACCTTGTGGAACCAGCTACTACAGAAGGGATTGATGAACTATGTCAAATTCCCTCAAGGAGAAATGAAGCTGGTCTTCTATTGGCAAGGCAATCTGGATCACTCAAAAGAATATTCAATGCTTGCGAAAACCACGCGGGATCAATCATCGGCCATTCAGCAGCTTCTTAGTGAAAATCATTCCTATGACTTTCCCTGTCTGTTGGCCTTGCCCATTCTGTGGGGCAATCAGGACTTTTTAAATTGGATTAAGGAGGAAACCCATCCTCAGGAGTTGATTGAATGAGTAGTGTTCGGACAAAAAGAATTGTGCTGTTATGGCTGGGCACAACTTTTTTGATTTTGGGAGGAGCAGCTTCTGCTGTGATGAGCTTGGTTGATCCCAAGAGTCATGTGAGTACTCAGATTCAAACAGTCACAATTGAAGAACTTCAATCGATTCCTTTCGAGGTCGATTCTTCAGAAGTATCAGGTGATAACGCAACCCAGGTTGTGGAACCAGCATTGTCCCTACCGCAAGGAGCTGTCCGAGCAGCTCTGCTAGAAGTTGATCAACCCTATTGGGAAGTAATCGATCGACAGCGCTTGGGCATGGTTACTGAGAATTGGCAAACCGTCCTGATTCAGAACCACTACAAGCTAGACTACACGATCATTCCCGAATATGCCCGTGACTGGGAATGGATTCAGGATGGCAGGAAAATCAAGGTTCAGTTTCATACTGAGGTTGATGCGATGAAAGATATTCTGTCACGCAAAAAACTGGGCAAATTTGCAGTACAGATGACCTCTTTATCGGTCACTGATTTTCCAAAAGCATTGGAGTTGCTACAACTGCTGGTGCAGGACGGTCACTATGCCTACATACACCGTACCGAAGACAAGTTTGAGGGAATGGTTTGGTACCGCGTAAGAATCGGATTTTTTCAGGGTGCTGAAGAAGCACAGGTGGTAGGCCAGGAGGTGTTTGAGAAATATTCTAAAAGTGGTGAGTTTACTGGTGATTACTGGGCAGTGGCGCCAACTTCTCGAGAATTGTCCCGTAATTTAATTGATCTTCAACAACCGATTACCAAACCTTGGACCATTGAATTGCCCATCGAGGAGGACTTGACGACAGCGAGTGCTCTGTTACCCAAGTTTATTGAACACACAGACTTCAGTTACCTATCCCAGCGATTCGATAGAGAAACGAACAAGCTACAATTCCGTATTCGTGTGGGATTTTTTGAGACAACTGGGGAAGCCCGCTCTACTATGTATTCACTGCGTAATCATTATAGTGGTTTCCGTAATGCTCGTATTGTCAAACTTTGGGATGCCAACTCTGCAAATGCTCAGTGAGTATTGCTGGTTTCAGTCGGAAAGCTGGTCGACGAGTCGGTACCAGCACCTCATGCTCCAGACTGGATAACGCACAGATTTCTGAGAAGCAAAAATCTCCGCTTGCATAGGATGGCCGAATCTCCAGAACCTTTCCCCCTACCGGCATCCAAAGAGCATTCGTCAATCCGGCTCCATGTGGAGCCACCACGTGGGTCACTCCACTAAAAAGCTGCATCTGCCTTTCGATCGACCAATCTTCCAGTTCGACTATCCGATAACCATAACGATCCAGTATCGGCAGTAACCCCTGCTCATTCTGCAAGTGCCGACGCTTTACACGCCGACGAGAAATATAAATTCGGCTAGTCAAATCGTTGCAGGCATTGCTGCGACCGAGATAATTTTGACGAAGGTACTCGATAGAGTATTTGATGTCTTGAAGAGATGGCTTGCTAGGAATAGTGAGCAATTCACATTGAAAGATTCTTGGGGGTAAAACCGTCAGCCTGATTCGGAGTTGCTGAAGAAAAGCGATGTAATTTACTGGTAACCACCAAGGCAATAACCAGTGACTTTCCCTTTGTGTGAGCACTTGGGGAATGAGTTCTGTCCAGAGATGGTAGTAGCTGTGAAAGTGGGGATGGATTCCGAGATGAAAGTGCCCTGAGAGTCTTTGAGTTGTAGCAGTGAGATCAGGGATTCTTCCAGAAAGACGCTGGGTAAAGCGGTTGAAATTTTCTCCGTTTGTAGGATTGCTGTGGGGATTGATCAAGTTCCAGCGAAAGTGATTCCCATGGAAGTATAGCCAATCACTGGAGCGGACGAGTCCATCTTGTGCATCAAGGTAAGCCTGCTGAATCTGCATTCAGACATTGTATTGCTGACGATAGTATTCTCGATAAGATCCAGAGGTCACTTGTTCTACCCAGGCTTGGTTGTTGAGATACCAGCGAATGGTTTGTAAGAGTCCCGTTTGGAAATCCAACTCTGGGGACCACTTCAATTCCCGTCGCATCTTCCGTGGATCAATTGCGTAGCGCTGATCGTGGCCTGGTCGGTCTTTGACAAATGTAATTAGTTTACGGCAGGAATCGTCTCCGTTTCGGCCTAGTTCCTTGTCTAACAGATCGCAGATCAGATGCACTACATCCAGATTGCGCCATTCATTGGAGCCTCCGATGTTATAGCATTCCCCTGTTTGTCCCTTGCGGAAAACCAGGTCGAGTGCTCGGCAGTGATCCTTGACGTACAACCAGTCCCTGATGTTGCTACCATCTCCGTAGACTGGCAAAGAGCGTTCTGCCAGACAGTTGTGAATCAGTAGTGGAATCAGCTTCTCAGGAAACTGAAATGGGCCATAGTTGTTCGAGCAATTGGTTGTGACAACATTCAGTCCATAGGTGTGATGGTACGCTCGAACTAGATGGTCGCTACTGGCTTTACTGGCAGAGTAGGGTGAGTTTGGTGCATAGGGAGTTTCTTCATGAAAAGCGCCCTCTTGGCCGAGTGAGCCAAAGACTTCATCCGTACTCACATGATGAAAACGTGGGTCAGGGCTATTGCCCCAGTAGGCTCGTGCAGCTTCCAGTAAGTGAAAGGTGCCCAAAATATTTGTTTCAATGAAGTCTGCAGGTCCGCTAATACTTCGGTCAACGTGGGATTCTGCAGCTAGGTGAAGAACTCCTTCGATTTTGTTTTCAATGAAGATCTTTTTGACAACATCAGGTTGCCGTAAATCTGCATGAAGGAAGTGATAGTTTGAATTTCCCTCAACTTCTTTCAGGTTGAGCAAATTCCCAGCATATGTGAGAGCATCAAGGTTGAAGACGTGATCTTGTGGGTGATGCTGTAACCAGTGGAGAACTAGGTTGGAGCCGATGAAGCCGGCTCCACCTGTAATCAAGATTCTCATCAGGTTTCAGAAAGAAATGCGTAGGAGGGGTAGCGTGGTTGAATGCTCCCCACTGAATGATCGTTGGATTAAGTTGTTCGCCAATGGGGTTGGGTTGATAGCTAGGGTATGCTTAGCTCGATTGTAATTGAAAATACTTGGTGTGATTTCGTGTTGGGCATTGAACATGTCATCTTCGACACTGCCGCCTTGTCCAATCTCATAGAGGCCGAACATCATTCCCCCGAAAACGCCAACGGCAGCTCCACGGGCGATCATGCTGGTAACTTCGGCTGATTTCTGATCTTTCCAAGCCCAAAGAGCCAGTCCACTGACAGCGCCTATTCCTCCTCCCCAGAGAGAATCAATGAAAACAATTTCTAGATTTGCTTGAGCTTGGGATTGCTGGGGGGTTGCAAAGATGAGAGTGATAGCGCCTACGGTAGCGCAGAGAGTACTTTTAATCCATTTACGAACCATTCAAACCTCCTGTTTGTGGTGAGAAACTCAAAAAGTTTTTGCAAGTACTGTTCTAGTTGTTTTTACTCCCACCAGTTCTGACGAGGATTCTTTCCCTTGTCCTGATAGGGGGGTAGGCATTCAATAACCGCGCTGTCTGTATCGTATTCGACTACACGATAGTGAGGACTCTGGTCGACCTTCAGGCAGGCACGGTATGCGTCATTCTTGAACTGCTTGGCATCGTGGTAGCCCACACGGGTCGTGCTGTTACATCCTGCCAAAATGCCTAGGGCACAAACCAAGAACAGTGAGCGCATTTCAAACCGGTCTACGAGTCGCAGTCGGACGATGGAGTGAGAGCATTTGCTCTGGGGAGAGATACTTGGCCATATACCCTAAGACCATGGACCAGCTTTTGAGATGAGAATGCAAAATCTTGGCACCGTAGCGGTACTGTGTACTGGGATGAACTAAACGGTAGTTTTTGACCAATTCGTTGAGTTCAGGTTTGTTGAGTTCTTCCTCTAATCCATATATTTCAACCAACCGCTGAGTACTGTTGGTACTTTTGTTGTGAAGTAGCCCAAGCAACTCAGGATCAATTTTCAAATTTAGTTCCTCATAAGTGTCAAAGATTAGTTGTCGGACACACATGGCGAGAATGTTCTCATCATCCTGAGGTCTTGACCAAAGAATTTCTAAGCGAACGATAGCGTTAAGTGGATCAGCTTCAGGATGTGCCTCTGTTTGAACCTCCATTGTTAAAAGATCACCCGGATGGTAGATCACGTCACTACATAAACCAGTGCCTGTATCATGAAATTTGATGAGAATGCCTTGATTGTCGGCCGTTACTTCGACAGTCTCTGGGACATCATGAGACATACGGATGATTTCTGTTAGACGGCCATTGATTTCAGGAATCGTAGCGTCACCAGAATCTGGTCGAGCGAAAGAGTACATGAGCTTCATTACACAAGAGGATGCCAGAAAATTTAGTGCCTCAGAATCATTGATTCTCCCCCAACTTGCAAGGATCGTGTGTCTTTATCACATTCCTGCGTTGTAGGGAAGAACGTCATCTTGGTGTGCTTTCTTGTTGCATGAGATCTTCATAAATAGAAAATAGGATGACTTTTTTGCAGGCTATTCATTCTATCCTGTCAACTATTACAAACAATTTGAAAAATAAGAATATTGTTTGGCATCTACTAAGATAATGAGTTGGACTCAGCATTGGATTCAAAAGACAACCAGCACAACGCTGGTCAACATTGCGTTTCTCGAAGACTGTGTCAACCAGCAAATCCCAGTAGATCTGGTTTGTAAATCTGAGAACTGGATCACTGCTTCTGGTGTGCTGGCTACTATCACAAAGCGTCAATGTGTCGTTCCGTCGGATCAGACATTAGCTGAACATCTTTCGCCGAAAGAAAATCCGCTTATTTATTGGCATCTTTTGGAGTTGGAAGAGTTCGATCCTGTTATTCCGCTAAAGACGGAGAGAGCAGCAGCGATTGCTGTACAATCTCATCAGTTATGTGTGCCAGGGAGTAGAATCAGGTGGGGTGGTTCTATCAGTCTAATGTGTGGAGGATTTTTCAGGGACGCAAAAGCTGGTGACGTTGATTGGCCTTTAGAAGAGGAGAAAATCGATCAGGAACTTTCTGTGGTTTCAGAACCCTACTAACCGACAGCCTTTCTTTTGTTCTTGTTGTGTGACTTTTCAGAATTTTGTTCTTTGCTTTCAGAAAAGGATACAGACTGTTCACCAAAAAGTGGATGGCGAGTGTTGTATTTCCCATCAGGAATCACTAACTGCATTCCGATGCGCTTTTCCAGATTCAGCAGTAACGGACCTTGTAAGTTGATGGTAATGTTCGATAGGTCCCGAGCCATGGTCAAAATACAACGAACCTCAATCTGATCAGCTGATTCTGCTTCCAATTTCCGAAGATGATCTTCATTCAGGTTGATGTGATAATCTGAGTAGGCGTAGGTTGGAGCCATGACAACGAAAGCAAGGTCTGGCGTGTCCATGGAGTGTAGCCACTGAAAAGGAGACTCTGGCTCTTCATCATTAAGCAGAACGAAATGCCGCTCATTTGAGAAGCCGAGTAGACCACTGGGTAAGGTCAGCACCTGACTATCATCAATTTCGACCTTGCCGAACCGGGTGGTTTGCATACTCATGAAGCCTCTTTGATCACTGGCCTGGAAGTTGGGTAGTTGGGTTTGATTTCTGAAAGTACATCCTGTTAAAACAGGTAATAGCTTTACCGTCCACGGGCTAGGAGATCTCGCAGATTCTTTAAGGAAACTGGTGATTTCTCTGCGGCACGTTTGTTTTCTTCCTGAATGCGGATGTACACTTCTTCCCGGTGAATGACGTAGTTTCGCGGAGCCTCAATTCCAATCCGGACTTGCTTCCCCTTGATTTCTATGACCTGGATCTTGACATCATCACCGATCGTAATGCTCTCACCCGACTTCCTTGTCAGTATAAGCATCTCGCCTTTCCGTTATTGGGAGTAGGGCGCTCAAAACATTTGATGGCACTCGTATGCGATCCTATGCTGGCAGGGCGCTTGGAATCCAGTTCTGCGAACAATGTAGGCTTATCGCAAAAAATCTGTCAATGATGGCTGAATGAGGCGACTACCGGCATCCAAAGAAACACGGTTGTTCAGTTCAGCAGTTTTCAGATGCAGGGCAGATTCCGCCAAATCAGCATCGCGAATCTCAGAGAGTCGGCGCTCCTGATCGAAGATCTGAACTTCCTGTTTCTGTTGCGCTTCTTGCAGGTCCCGCATTGTGTTTCCTATAAAAGCACGTTGCTTTAAAACCTGCTCCAAGGCCAATTCTAGTTCTTGCAATTTTTCTGCAAGAACAGAACCATCATTAGTTTCCAAGGCTCTTTCGAGCGACATCAGCAGAGAGAAAGTGTCTACTTCGATTTCTCCCTCTCCCAACAACAACTCATTCGCAGTGACAGTCACTGGAACAGTAATTCCGTCTGCAATCAGAGTCTCTTTCTTTTGAGGACTACCGATGAAAGAAATGGGTGGGTTAGGGGTAAACACGAACTCCATTCCTTCCGGAAACACCGGGCCTAACTCTGAAATATCAAAATCTTCAACCTTCTCACTACTGAAATCAAAAGCATCTGGCAGTAGGTTGACCTTGTTCTGTAATTCTCCTCGGTCATCAGAGAATTTTAATTTGACCTGGTCGCTCTCCTTCCCAGATGGATTGATCATATCGACCACAGGCCGCAGGCTCAGTTCTGGTCCCCAATTCTGCCCACCGTCGTCAGAAATTTGGTAGCGTGCCCGACCCCAAGGCCCGGACTCTGTAATCTTCAAAACATATGGATTGTTTGAAAAGCCTTCAAATTGAGCCTGAAACTGGGTGACGTCGACCAAGTCACGAATGTCACCCTGGACAATTTTTTCAGTTTCCACCTTGGCTGGTTGGAGGATGTAGTTGTGCTTGATTGCAGGAGTTAGTGATTTGATTCCTGAGAAGAGATACAGCTTGCCGGAACGAGCGTTACCTGCATCGAATAAGGCATCTCGTATATCCTTGATTTCACCTGCTGTTGCATTGCGTGTGTCTTCATTCGCAGAACTGGTCGACTGTGACATGACCAGCGTTTTTGCTTTGTCAAGAAACTCGTTGATCTTGATCAACTCAATCTCTGAGCGTTCCAACCAAGAAATGGAATCTGCCAGATTTGCTAGGCGTTGGCGTTGTTTAGAGATGTTGGTCACGATGTCCTGAGCCATCGTGGCACCAAGCGGATCATCAGAGGGCTTGTTGATCCGCTGTCCTGTCGCCATCTCCAGTTGCAGATCTTGCAGCTTCTGGGCGTTTCTTTGAATGTTGCCGAGGACTTGATCCCGCTTGATGGTTTCAGTCACACGCATGAGGCGATTCTCTAACTATGAAATGAGTGCGGCTTACATGCGCACGAGAGTTTCCATCATTTGGTCGACAGTACCTACAAAACGTGCCGATGCCTCATAGGCTTTTTGATACTGCATCATCTTTGCTAGTTCTTCGTCCATGTTGACTCCGCTGATTGAGCTACGGATCTGACTGAACTGATTCACTAAGCTATCTTGTTGAGCTTTTTCTGTCTGGTTGCGTTGTATCCTTAGACCAAGATCAGCAAGAATCGTGTTGTAGAACTCATCAAAGGTCATCGTGTCGTTGCGCATATGTGGATCAGTCTGCAACTTGGCAATGTCTAGCGCTACTCGATTGTCACCCGGATAGAGATCACGACCTGTAGAAATCGTGTTCGGATCCAGCATGATTCGGTCACTCAACCTCAGGTCTTCGGCGCCTTTGAGTGTTTCAAAAAAACTATTAAAGCCAAGCACTTGGGTTAGATCAGTCTTGTCATCACCAAAGATGAATTTGTAGTCTGTACCCGTCTGAATGAACATCGAGCCATCTTCTTCAATAGAGGCATAGAGTAATTCTGGAGCGTTTACCGTCTGATTGATCCGCTGTACAATATCATTTAGTGTATCCCGACCAGCTTGGATCTCAATTTCGTAGGTTTCTACAAAATCGTTCTCACGATCAACCAAGTGTAATTGGAAGATACCGTCTTTCAGAAAAGGCAGTGGCTGAAGCCTCGCTTCTGCATTTAAGCCGTAGGCACTTTTCATCATATTGCTGGCAGATTTCAAACCCGTCCCAGTAGCATGTAATTGGTTGATCTTGCTGGTTAGGCCAAAAGCCAAATCATTCAAATCATCCATGTACTTGACAATGGTTTTGTCTCGAACTTCTGTCAATTCTTGCATTTCACCAGCCCGAAAAATCTCGGTGATGTCACGTCGAGATTCTCGAGAAAGCTTCCCCTCCACACGATACATGCCAATCTCACCACCCTTCAGTGATGCTACCAACTCATTCGCTTTATTACCCTGAACTAGTGTCCAGTCTCTACCAATGAAGACTGTCAACATTCCATCTTTGCCTTCTACCCAGTTCAGGTCAACTAGCTTCGAGAGGCTCTCCAGTGTTCGGTCTCGTTCATCCCGGGCATCGTTAGCGTGGCGACCACCACCAGCTTCATAGGAAAAGATTTGACGATTTAGCTCCTGAAGTTTTCTGGCGTGCTCATTGATAGTTTCGACGGTGGCCCCAATTCTAGAATTAGTTTCGTTGCGTAGGCTACGAAGTTGAGCGTTGGTGTCTCGAAATCGAGTTGCCAGTCGATCCCCCATGTCTCTTGCTTTCGCCCGAGCTGAATCAGATTCTGGATGATTGGCGAGTTGTGCCCAAGAATCCCAGAAATCGTTCATTGAACGACGAATACCGTTGTTGTTCATTTCGTCAAAGATGACTTCCAACTTCGTTAGAACATTTTCGCGAACGCCATATCGGCCTGACCGCGGTGACTCTTGTAGAATTTTACGTTGGAGAAACTGATCGTATACACGTTTGGTGGGGAGAGCTTCAGCGCCTGCGCCAAGTCCTGTAGGATCTGCTTGTGCGGCTCGAGTGCTGACTTCCTGACGTGAAAAGCCCTCTGTATTCTGATTGGCAATGTTGTGGCCAGCAGTCGATACACCTCTTTGTTGTGCAGAGAGTGAACGGCTGCCCATATTCAGAGCGTGAGTCAGGGACATAATAGTCTGCTGGGGTCGTTTTTAGACAGAGGTTCGCGAAACTTTGCTACCAGAATGCTGCAATTCTCCAGAACCAGAGTAGGTCGCTTGTTGTCGACCGGAGCCTTCTGTCAAGAATCGCATAGAGGCTTCCACAGATTTTAATCTAGCCGAGGATTCTAAACTGTTGCGTTCAGCTAAGATGCGTATCTCTGATAAGATGTTTTGCAACTCATCAAAGCAATATTGCAAAGCCTTAGCCTGATCAGCGGGTGCCAGTTGAATGATCACACTGAGGGTGAAAGGACTAGGTTGCTGCGGCCAGAGCCGAGGAAATTGGTCAACCAGAGAAATCCGCTTTTCTTCCTGCCGAATCACCTGTTCAACAATCTTGTCCTTCACTCTCTGAATCCTGAGCAACTCATTTCCACTGAGAACGCCAAACCCACTGGCTTCCTCCTGTAGTTGTTCCCAAAGTGTTTGGTGCAACTCAATCTCTGTTTTCAGGATGTCCTGCAGAGAAACTAGCGCATTTTTTTGGGAACTGACATTAGTGGTCAGGAGAGTTCCTCGTTGAGTGCTTCTGTCAACATCTTGTCAGCTAATCGGGCTGTGTCTACTTTATATTCACTGTTGCGCAGTTGATCACGGAGACTAGCAACCTTGTCCATGCGAATCTCGGGCTCAGCAGCAATGCGTTGCTTGAGCTTGTCGATTGTGAAGGATGAGGTTGTAACAAAGTTGTCTTTGCGTAACTGCTGGTCACGCCGAGCAACTTCCTGACCCTCTGTTCGGAGTCCACCGCGTGCATCCTGCAAAAGGGGTTGCGGCTGGTTTGTTACCTTCATGGGCACCTCGTCGGGCTAAGATGATCGTGATCAACTTGAAGAGGTTGTCACGATAGTGTGATTACAAACAAAGAAAAAATGGATTTCTCGCTGAGGGAGCAATCCAAAAACTTACTTACTCACTGTATCGGCAGTTGTGCCAGAAACTTGAGTAAATTTTCAGAATTTTTTTGCTGGAGGTTTTAGTTGGCGCAATAGCGCTTCTGCCAAAGATCCTTCAGACTGAGCCATAGATTGGGCGTACTGTTCATCCAACATGGAGCGGAAGATCTTTTCACCATTGGATTCCGGCAGCAAGTCCGACTTAAATCCAGCTTCTCCCATGGTTTTGAGCATCTGCTGAGTGAGTAGTGCCTCGAAGTCCTCTGCGGCTTTGCGCAGTCGGACATCATCATTGTTTAGTTTGCTCGTCTCTTCTGTTTGCATGGTGCGCTGCATCAAAGGCATCAGCGCAGGATTGAGCTTCATGGTTTCCTTACTGAATGATGAGTTCTGCGTGCAAGGCACCGGCTGCTTTAACAGCCTTGAGCATCTCGATCAGATCTTTACTGGAGGCTCCAATTTTGTTGAAACCATCCACGATTTCTTTCAAGTCTGCTCCCCCCTTGAACATGAAGACTCCCGACTCAATGATATTTCCCTCTGGGTTGGCTTCAGGGTCAGCAGCGGGAGTTTTGACCTGAATGCTTAGGCCACCCTGAGAGATTGCGATTGGGGAAATTCGTACCTGACCACCCATGACCACGGTGCCAGAGCGTTCATCAAGTACTACCTGTGCCACACTGTCTGGGGTAATCTCCATATTTTCTATACGGGAAATTAACTCGACAGTCTGTCCAAGATAACTATCTGGTACAAGAATTTCGACAGTACCCGCGTCTTTTGCTCTTGCAGTGCGATATCCCAAATTCTGGTCAATAAGCTTTGCGAGCCGGAACGCCGTCGTAAAATCTGGAGATTTAAGATTTAGGAATAGCCGAGCACGACTATTTAGATTTAAATTAATCTCTCGTTCTACCAAAGCTCCGCCTGGAACTGCACCAACAGAAGCAACCATGCGGGCTCCCACCGGTAATCCAGCTAGTTCCTCCGGAGGCAAGGCTTCCGCACGACTGACACCTTGTGGGATACCAGAGATCGGGCCTTGAGCCACCGCATAGACCAAGCGATCTGGACCTCTCAGCGGTGCCATCAGCAAGACACCACCACGTAGAGATACTGCATCTCCAATAGTAGCTGCTGTCACATCCAGACGTTGGCCAGATTTGGAGAAAGCAGGCAGCGTGGCTGTCAACCAAACTGCGGCAATGCTCTGACCACTGATGTCTTCGCTAGCTAGACTGATTCCAACTCGCTCCAAGGCGTTAACGATTGGCTTGCGTGAGAGTAAGCTCCCTGGACTGTCTCCAGTGCCATCCAGACCCACAACGAGCCCAAAGCCGATCAGTTGGTTATCACGGGCTCCCCGCAGATTTGCGATGTCTTTGACCCGCACTCCCCAGGCTGGTGAGGCTATGGTTAGGAAAAGCCCCCAGATCAGTAGTAGCCGAAATCCCTTACGAAACATGATTGCCTTTTGCAAGTAAACTCGCTGTGTGCTGCCAGAGTGGGTAGCACCAGATTCAAGTTCGGTGCCAGTCAATTGGCCTGTTTCTGGCCGTCTAGTTCTCTTCGATGGCTTTGTTGCGGTAGAATTGCAGATCCCCTGCTTCAGTGCCCACAATTAAATCCAGATCTCCGTCAGAGTCGTAGTCAACAAAAACTGGTACACCCCCAACAGGCATGCTCAGCTTGGCGAGGGGTCCATCATTCAGTTTCCACCCCCAAGGAGTGTCCTGGGTAGCATCTGCAGGGCGAAATTCGATCAGTCTGCCTCCATCAGAACCGACAACTAACTCATTTTGTTGATCATTGTTAAAGTCAGCAAAGACCGGTACAGCACCCAGCCCAACGTCTAGATCAAGAAATCGTCTATGATAGAGCCGGAATCGAAAACCTGTACCATTGGCTTCTTGAAGATATAGGCGCATATTGCCACCAAAGTTGCCAAGGAGCAAATCAGCCCGGCCGTCTTGATTGACGTCGTAGATGGCAGGGATCGAATTGCGTCCGCTGGTCACACCATTCATAGGTCGTGGATCTCGGAAAAATTCAGGGAATTCCGGAGTGCCACGGTTTTCCCAGAACAGCACGCTACCACTTTCATTGCCGACCAAGAGGTCTTTGTCACCGTCACTATCTACGTCAGCAAAGACAGGAGCTGCGTTAGCTCCACCACTATATTCCAGAAAATTCTCATCCATTAAATTCCAGCGATCTGATCCATTTTCTGGGTCATTTTGGAAACTTCTTAATTCTCCTCTACGGTTCCCAACGATCAGATCCAAGTCACCATCTCCATCCAAATCCAATAATGCTGGTACAGCACGATTCCCAAAGTTTTGCCCTGCGAATCGCTGACTCACAAGTTCATAAATTGGCTCACGAGGTAAGATTGGAGTTGGTGGAGGAACTACCTGAATTGTAGGTGCTGGGGGCAGATCAGCGAAATCCTGGCCTTCTACAATTCTTGGTCGCTCCAAGGTGTTTGCCGTAATCACTGGTTCTGGTAGAGCGATGTCTGTAGGTTGCTGCTTACCAATAAACAACCAACTCAGCAGATGTCCATCTTCATCTCCAACTAGTAAATCCTGTTGTTGGTCTCCGTTCAGATCAACCAGGAATGGTGCACTACTGCCAACAGTTTCGAGATCTTGCCAAATCTGGGCTTGTTGCTGCCAACCAAGGCTGACGGGATAGCTGGGTTGTGGTTGGTGAGTCAACAATTGCAGCGTGCCACTGCTTTCACCAATCAGTAAATCCGCGTTCTCATCGTCATCCCACTGAAAAATTGCAGGGACTGCGTTACCGGAGGCTGACTGTGCATTCGCAAACCGAGCACTTTCCAATACAAAATTGGCCTTTTCAGAACTACCCTGATTTTCAAAGTAGATCAGGAAGCCTTGGCTGTTACCCACCAGCAGATCTAAGTCAGAATCCCCATCCAGATCACGAATCAAGGGTGTGCTACGACTGCCAATATCAATTTTTGCAAAGCGGACTTCGGCCATCTGCCAGTCAGGGCTTTCCTTGCTACCTTCGTTGCGTAACAGGTCTAAGGTGCCATCCTCACGGCCCACTAGAATATCAAGGTCTCCATCTCCATCGAGGTCAGCGAGGGAAGGTGCACTGAAACTACGACCATTTGGTGCAAGCGCAGGGAATTCCACTCGAGACCAATCAGGATCCTCAGTTCCTCCTTGATTAATGTAGGCATAGAGTGCGCCAGAGCGGCTGCCCAGGAGTAGATCTGAATCTCCATCTCCATCCCAGTCACCAGCTGTGACCAAGGTGTGTCGATCCTTGGGGAGTAGTTCGCCAATATTGAAGAAATTTTCGGTGACGGGCCAGTAACGATTTCGGCTGCGTGCTTCTCGAGAAACGGGTGGCTCAGTTGTTTCTGTTGTTGTCTCCTCATCATTGACCACAGGTGCGTTGACCTGCATTGTGTACATGTTGCCTGGGGCTGCTGCATTGCTGGATGCCTGAGGATCAGGCACTACATCCGGCCCAATTTCTGTAGACAGAAAGCTTGGACTTGGACGCAGGCTGCGTTCCACAATTTCCTCAAGTGTGGTTACTTCCAAGGGGAGGCCAAATCCTTCTAGCAGGGGCGGGAGGCAGTTTGGAAAGACGTCAATTTGAGCGCAGGCTTCTTCCATCAAGGCCAGCGGTGCTTTCCTTGGATCGAGGTTGACTCTTCGCAAAGCCGCTACTTGCTTAAGTCCATTAGTGATGGGATCCCGATTTTCATAGTAAAGAATTCGAGAAGTGCGGGTGCCAATCAGTAGCTCGGGATAGCCATCTCTATTGACATCGAAGAAGCGAGGAGCAGCGAATCCACCAGTGTTGATGAAGAGGAAGCGACTGGATTCTAATTCCCATTCGGGCTGAAGCTTAGTACCTCGATTTAGGTAGAAATCAATACGTCCTCTGGACTTACCTACCAGAATATCTTGGTCCCCATCACCTTCCCAGTCCACAAAAGTTGGAGTTGCATCCACTTCTGGAGAAATATTACCGATCAGTTGTGTCCTAGCTTTTTCACAGCCCTTGATCCGAGAACGTTGAGAGGGCACATCCGGGCAGAATAGTGCTCGGGTAGCAATTCCTTGATTGTAAAAAAGTTTTGTGTCTCCTTGCTGATTTCCAAGTAGCAGGTCTGCTGCTCGGTCTGCGTTGACATCACTGAAGCTAGGGACACTGTTTCCATTGACCTGAATTTTCATGTAGGCCGGAGTGACCAACTCCAGCACGGGCAGTAAGGCGTTCCCCCGATTTTGGTAGAAGAAGATGGTGCCGTCCCCGGAGCCAACAAACAAATCAAGGTCGCCGTCATCATCAATATCAAACCAGGTAGGCGCTGCATTGGTGCCAACATCAATCACACGCTTAACGCGGACCTTGCGGCTATTTTGAACATCTTCCTGAAATGCGCTGAAATCCTCAGTTTCTAGACGGAATTGGTTGTCACCTGGGTTTCGAAACAGGGCAATTCGGCCATCACTTTTGCCAACAAAAAGGTCTTCGTCTCCATCACCATCAAAATCAGCAAAGCTTAGGATGCTACGTTCAAATCCACGCGTGTAGAGTAATTGCTCTTGTCCATTCAATTTGCCGTAGTATTGACGTTGCCATTGGTAGATAGGAGCGTTGTCTTCTGCAGCAGGAAGAGTGTTCGCCCCGCTTAGGCCCAAAATTCCCAATAGGGCAGTGGTCCAGCATTGGCGGAAAGAAAAGCGACGTCGCATAAGATGAAATGGTGAGTGGGGGTTGTTTGGTGGGAGCAGAGTTGCAAGACCTACGCCCGTTATTAGCGCTTTTTACAGGTCAATTTTTGATATGGATGCAGGTTGTTCGAGCTGTGTTGGCTAAGGGCAAGTCAGGCGGCCACGGAACGCTTTTCCATCGAAGAGAGCAATCTTAGCTTGTTGGGGTAGGGCGACCATCAGGTCCAACCTTCCATTACCATCAACGTCTTCAATGATTACGTCTCCGGGAGTGTCTCCCTGCAGATGGTGGGTTGCGGCAAATAATTCCGGACTTTTGTAGGCCCCAGTCCCACGAGCAGAACTTCCATTGCTGAGGACCAGCGCCATGTCTCCGGTGAGCGTCGTGACTGAAGTGAATGCAACAACAAAGCGGTTGCTGATTACGAAATCAAGAACTCCATCTTCATTGAAATCGGCTACGTCAAAAGATGAGGGACCGCGTCCAGCTGGCAGATCAAACTGGTTTCCAAAATTTCCAGATCCATCACCATACCAAATCCGAAGAACTTCCGCACTACGACTACTAACCGCCAGATCCTGTCTGCCATCACAGTCGAAATCGGTTACCTCCAATTGTTGAGGAGAGCTGGGCGTATCTAACTCTGAAGTTTTTTTGAAGGTTCCATCTCCCTTGCCTTTCCATAGTTGGAGCAGATTTTCGCCGACAGAGATAGATGCCAGATCAGTCACATTATCTCCGTTCCAGTCTCCCTGCATCAATTGCTGAGGATATTCGGCAGTGTCCAAAGTAGCAGCAGTCGTAAAATTGTCATTATCGTTGTTGAGCAGTATCAAGATGGAATCTGTTTCACGATTAGCGACGGCAATATCTGTTAGTCCATCATTATTCCAGTCTCCAGCTTGCAGGGAAATTGGCGTAAGACCAACGATGAGGGTGTTGTTGTCATCCAACCAATTTGGGCCTTTGAGCAGTTGCAGATAGACACTGTCGGATTGGGTCAGCATTAAGTCATTGTGGCCATCGAGGTCAAAATCTTCGATGACGAAAGACTGGTGCCATCGTGGTTCGCTTGGGATCCAAAACGGCAGGTCATCAGCTTGTAGCCATTCACTGGATTGAGGTTGCAGGGTAAAGGCTTGAACCCTCCCATCATCTGTGGTGCCAGACTCCTCGCTGCGTTGTGGGACAGGAACGAGTAGCTCAATATCTCCATCATTGTCCCAATCGCTCCGAATCAGCTGAGCGGAACCAACCGGGAGAGACTGCTCTTTGGGTGCATAAAATTGATCATTCATCACCGTTGAAGGAGGGGCGTCTTCCTCAATAAGTTGATCACCAGAGCGACAGGCGAGTAGGCTCAGCAAACAGAGAAAGGGCAGCGCATGGAGGAGTTTCATTCTTGCAGCAAACCTTTGAAAAAGAGCCCGTAGTCTTCGGGCAGATAGTCTTGAATCATGCCGAAGTAGCGATCCCAGGGAGGTAGGGGTAACCGCTCACGGCTCTGGTAGTAGAGAGCGGTCTCGGAGTTATTCCAATGCTCTTCGAGGAAGTACTTGAGTGGGGAGGTCTCTCCAAGACCTTCGAACACGATCACAGGTGAATTATTTCCTCGACCGTAGTTCTCGTAGTGTTCCAGCAAGCGGTTGCCCAAGCCCTGTTGCAGGTAGTCTTCCAGCACTCGAGTGGCCTGAAAATCAATCTTGATCCAATCCGCCAAGTCAATCAGCCCGTTGTGAACATCCTGGTTCATTTTGTTTGAATCATCCAATGCCAGCCGAATGCCCAGATCCTGAGAGAGGTTGCGAATTGTTGGCAGATAATCCGGGGTGATCAATTCGTTGACCTCAAAATAGAACAGGCTCTGATATTCCGGAAAGAGCTGAAGCAGGTTCTTCAGTGCCCGTGGATAGTTAAGATAATCTGCATCCACATTTTGGGTGAACATCAGCGCTGGCATGGGCTGATTATCTATCTTCATCTGTCGACGTAAGAGCCGGATGGTCAGAAACGTGGCAATCAGCGAAGAGAAGCGCAGCAGCACTGAGGGAATCTCTAATTCCTTGCACTGCTTGACGATCCTGCCAAAGCTTTGCCCAGAGCGATCCATGGCTAGCAACTCGAATCCCTTGGTTGGAGACTGGGGAGATTTCGGGGCCAGAGCGTCGATCGACTCGGCTTTGATTGCCAACCATTTCAGATATTGTCGTGCCCGTTCGCTCAGCGAACTCCATTCCTCTTCCAGCAGTGTTCCCAACAGTTCTGAAACTACGTCTGGGAAGCATGGAAAAGGTAGTGAGGGTGGCAAGGGAGTGGCCACGCTACAGGCAAGATGCTCTGGTTCAACTACCTGCCAAGCGGTTTCAGACCAGAATCCATCGGAGATTTGGTTCATGAAGGAAATTACTGGGGGTTAGGAATTGCCGAGGGCCAAGTTGGCGAACTTGGTATATTGTCCGATAAAGGCCAACCGGCGCACACCACACTCACCATTCCGGTGCTTGGCAACAATGATCTCTGCAATGCCTTTGGACTCAGAATTTGGATTATACACCTCATCCCGATAAATGAACATGATCAGATCAGCGTCTTGCTCAAGCGCACCAGATTCCCGCAAATCCGCCATGATTGGATGCTTGTCAGCTCGACGTTCCAGATCACGGTTCAATTGAGATAGAGCAACAACAGGTACAGAAAACTCCTTGGCGATAGCTTTGAGTTGCCTTGAAATATCGGCAATCTCCTGTTCACGAGATTGCAGACGTCGCCCCCCAGTCATCAACTGTAGGTAGTCGATAACAATCATGCCGAGGGGTGTATCCCCATATTCTTGGGTGACTTGCCTAGCCACCTTGCGCACATAACCAGGAGTGATTCCAGAAGCATCATCGATCAGCAGGGGTGCTTCCAGCATTTGCCCAGTAGCATCCACCAGCTTTTCCCAATCGTCTGGTTCTAAATTTCCAAGCCAAAGCCGTTGGCTATCGACTCGCGCTTCGCTACAGATCAAACGCATTGCGATGTGTTCCTTGGGCATTTCCAGGCTGAAGATCAGGATTGGCTGCTTCGACTGCAGCGCAGCATACATCCCCATGTTCATTGCAAATGAAGTTTTTCCCATCGAAGGTCGGGCTGCCAGGATAATCAAATCACCGCGCTGTAGACCACGGGTTAGTTCATCCAGCTCGGTGAAGCCAGTTGGGATACCCGTGATGACCTGTGGATTTTCGGAAAGAGCCTCCAGGTACTCGAAGTTGCTGAGCAACACTTCACGTAGTGGCGTGTAACTGCGAGAGCGGACTCTGTTCTCGATTTCACGGAATTTCTCGGAGGCTTCTCCCAGAAATTCACTGATGCTGCGTTGGCCTTCCTGTCCCTCCCGAGCCAATTCATAGGCAGTGGAGATGATTGCTCGGAGTTGGCTTTTCTCCTGAACAAGCTGGGCATAATACTCAGCGTTGTCCGCCACTGGTGTGGTCTGAGTCAGCAAGAGCAGGTAGTCCACTCCTCCAGATTCATCAAGAAAGTTGTGATCTCGGAGCCACCCAGAAACGGATACTTCATCAATCGGAGCTTCTTCTCCCGCTAACTCCTGCATTGCCGTAAAGATCTTTTGATTGGCTGGGGAGAAGAAATCTGTGGGCTGCAAGTAGTCCTGAACTTGAGCCAGCAATTCATTGCGGTAGATAATGGCTCCAAGGACAGCTTGTTCAGCAAGCTTGTCGTGGGGCAGCAGTTCTTCAGGTTTCGGTTTCGTGGGCGCACCGGGCATAGGCAACGCTGTGATAGAAGGTCACTGAGGAACGCAGACAGTGGAGGGGACAGGAGGCCAGAACCCCCTGTGATAATTGAGAGTCAGGAGGCTTCTTCCGCTTCGGCGAATTCTTCTTCCGCAGTCGCTTCAGTTTCCTCAATTGCTTCTTCACCAGCTTCGGTGGTTGCAGCCACTTCGGCTTCTGGCTGTGCGGCATTTGGATCGAACTCTGCCAACACACGGATGCTCATTTCAATGGAGACTTCGGTGTGAACCCGAACGGTGAAGGTGTGAGTTCCAACGTTGCGGATCGGTACTGGTAGCAGGATTGCTCGACGCTCTAAAGTGTAGCCCGCGGCTTCGAGGACTTCTTGAATGTCTCGATTGTTTACGGAACCGAACAGGCGACCACCTGGGCCAGCCTTGCGCGTGACTTCCAGATCCAGCACTTTCATCAGGGCTGCCTTTTGCTGAGCTTGGGCAATCTCCCCTTTGCGCATCTTTTCCAGATACTGCATGTGATGTCGGAATTCCCTCGACTGTTGACCGGTAACTGGCAACGCCAAGCCCCGAGGCAACAGGTAGTTTCGTGCATAACCGGGCTTGACGTCAACGACGTCGCCGAGTGTGCCAAGATTGGGCACTTCTTGTTTCAGAATCAGTTTCACTGGATTACCTCAACGACAGGGTGCGTTAGTTCTGGGGGATATAGCCCGCGGTGTAAGATAACAGAGCCAGATTACGAGCTCGCTTGATCGCGATCGCTAGCTTGCGTTGGTAAGGCGCTGATACGCCAGAAATACGGCTCGGAACAATCTTTCCACCCTCGGTCACATATGACTTCAACAATTCCAGATCTTTGTAATCAATCTCTTCGATGCCAGCTTCCTTGAAAGGACAAACCTTGCGTTTGCGACGTAGAAGGATGCTATTGGGGACACTGCGCATCGGGCGTTTTTTCTTTTTCTTGGCCATCTCTCGTTCCTGATTGGGGTCTTAGTCTTCGTTGGTTTTGGTGGATTCTTCTTCAGTCTCAACCGCATCAGAGTCATCGTCTTCTTTGACTTTCTCTTCTTCGCTGGCTTCCTCAGCCGGTTTCAATTCAACGAGACTCTCAAATTTGGCTGCTGCGCTTTCCCAGTCTTCAACTTTAATGATCTGGGCTCGGATCACTTGCTCAGAATAACCAAACTGGCGTTCTAACTCCTCCAGCATTGCCCCATCACCACTGAGGTACCAGAGATGATAGATGCCATAGTCTTTCTTCTTGATCGGGTAGGCCAACTTACGCCGCCCCCAAAAATATTCACGGCGAATCTGCCCATCAAAGCGTGCTACGAAACCGCGTACACGGTCAAGCAACTCCGCTTGTTCTTCACTATTTAAATCGGCGGAAGTGATGAACACCGCCTCGTAGTCTCGCATCATGGATAATTTTCCTTTTGAGCGTTAGGCCCGCTGATGCAGGCAAGGAAACTGGACGTCAAACATTGAAGCGAAAGTGCATAATGTCACCGTCCTGAACAACGTAATCGCGTCCTTCTAGACGCCAGCGTCCGGCTTCACGGACCGCTGTTTCCGAACCAAGGGAATCCAAGTCATCGAAGTGGTAGACTTCGGCACGGATGAAACCCTTCTCGAAATCGCTATGAATTTTACCAGCTGCCTGAGGAGCAGAAGATCCACGTTGGACCTCCCAGGCTCGAACTTCCTTTTTGCCCGCGGTGAAGTAAGTGATCTGATTCAGCAATTGGTAACCAGATCGGGCGAGTTGTACGGTCCCAGAGTGACGAATGCCCATCTCTTCCATAAATGCACGAGCTTCCTCTTCTTCCATTTCTGCCAATTCTGATTCCACTTGGGCGCAGATTGGAATGACTTCGACCCGTTCTCGCGCAGCTAACTCTCGCAGAGCAACTTCAAATTCTGAGGCTTCGCTTAGTCCCTCTTCGGAGACATTGGCGATGTAGAGCGAGGGCTTACTAGTGATCAAGCTTAGCTCTCCAAAGATCACTAACTCTTCCGCAGACCAATCTCCGGAGCGGGCTAGTTGGCCATCTCCCAGATGAGCTAGCATTTTTTCAAAAACTGGAATTGCTGCTGCAGCCTCTCGATTGCCTTTGGCCTGTTTGCGCAGTCGTTCCAATTTCCGCTCAACCTGTTCAAGGTCAGACAGAATCAATTCAGTCTGGATGACCTCGATGTCTCTCATCGGATCTGGTGATCCATCAACATGGACCACATTCTCATCAGCAAAGCAACGAACAACATGCGCAATCGCATCAACCTGACGGATATGACTAAGAAACTGATTACCTAATCCCTCTCCTTGACTTGCCCCCTTAACTAGTCCCGCGATATCCACTACCCGTAGCATAGCTGGGATCGTCTGGTTGGGTTCGACCAACTCAGTCAAGCGCTGCAAGCGTGGATCTCGAACCGGCACCATCCCTACGTTGGGTTCGATCGTGCAGAAGGGATAGTTAGCGGCTTCTGCTTCAACGCGTGTAAGCGCTCGGAAGAGCGTCGACTTGCCAACGTTGGGTAACCCAACGATTCCAACTTCCAAAGCCATGTGGAGCCAACTTCAGAGAGGTGCGTTAAGTGAGGTCTGAGGAAAGTTTGCACCGCTGATGAACTTTTCCAGCAGAGGAAAAACCTGACGAATCAGTGTCTGACATTGTTGTCTAGCTTCTTGGCTCCAGCGTCGCAATACATAATCAACAGTTGGTACATCCGCAGGTGGTCGACCAATGCCGAGTCGGACACGCCGAAAGCCGTCAGAATTCAAGTGCTCCATCACGGAGCGCAAGCCATTGTGTCCCCCATGCCCTCCACCAGAGCGCAACCGAGCCTTGCCAGGAATCAGATCAAGATCATCTGTGCAAATGACAATGTCAGGAGGGTCTATCTTGTAGAAGCGTGCGCAAGCTGCAACTGCCTGACCGCTATGGTTCATGAAAGTGAGGGGCTTCATCAGAATCACTGATTGATCTCCGCTTCCGTGGCGACCCATCATCGCTTGAAACTTCTCAGTACCAACTTCACAGCGCCAAGCTTCCGACAAGGCGTCGATCAACCAGAAACCAGCATTGTGCGGTGTCTGTTCATACTGCGGTCCTGGATTTCCCAGTCCCGCGATTAATTTCACGGCTTGTCGGCCACAGCGGCAGCTTGGGCGATACGAACTGCACGACCCACAATGGAGGCAATGCTATAGTTGTCCTTTGCACTCAGTTCCACTTGCTCAGGCAAGCGGACGTCCTTGATTCTCAGGTTGCCACCAAAATCGAGAGTGGAAACATCCACCTCAACATAATCAGGGATTGCATCTGGCTTACAACTGACAGGAACATCTCGTGCGACTAGCTGAAGAACACCACCTTTGCGGACTCCTGGACTCTCTCCCACGGTTTTCAGGGGAACACGCAGATTGATTGAACGGTCCGGATCCAGTTCACGGAAGTCGAGATGGATCAGCAGGGGCTTGTGAACATGTTTTTGCACGTCCTGCAGCAGTACCTGACGGACTTCTCCTTTTTTGGCGTCAGGTTCCCTAATTTCTAGTGTCAAGAGCTTGTGGGCGATGGTTAGTCGGCTCAATAGTTGGCGAGTTTTGACCTCATCCATTTCGAGGTTCAGGTTGTTCTCACCGCCATAAACAACTGCGGGGATGCGATTTGCACGGCGCAACTGCTGGATGGCTTTCTTGCCCATGTCGGTGCGCTTGTAGGCGACCAAAATTTCTTCAGACATGTCGGTTTGCCCGAATGGGGTTGCAAAAAGAAAAACGGTCTTTATAGCATCGTACAGAAATAAATTCAATTGATTTTACAGGAATTCAGAATGATTCGACTGATCGGGTGTACTTTGATCGGGCTACTGATCGGGTCGCAGAGTCTCTCAGCACGGGAGCGTCCACGCTGGGAGCTAGGGATCATCCACGCTGCAGGACAGCTACCGCACTACACGGGTTCCAATCACTACTACCAACGGAGCATCAATCTGCCCTATGGCATTCTCCGTTCAGAGCAAGTTGATGTGTCTGGGGTTCCCAGGCTGTTTACAGATTTTACCCCGGATCTGCGCTTGGAGATGGCTTTTGGAGCAGAGCTGCCCGTGGAATCAGATGATCTGAATGAATTACCTCCATCTGGAGCGGATGGCTCTTCTGACAAAGTCATTCGTACGAAGAATTATACTCGTCGTGGTATGGAAGATATCCAAGCGCTGATCGGTATCGGGCTGACACTCGATTGGTACCTGGGAGAGCATGTGACGGTTGATTTTCCATTGCTCAGTAAAAGTACCCTGGGAGGTGGCTTCCGTTATGCTGGGAACTCTTTTGCTCCAGGGATTTCAGTGGATGCTTTCGATCGGGACTCCGACTATGCCCTGGCTTTTGGTATATCGTGGGAATATGGAGATGAAAACTTCAATCGTACCTACTATGGAGTGAAAGCAGACGATGCCTTGTCAGATCGTCCTGCCTATACACCTTCTGCCGGCTTGATTTCCTTCAATGAAAATCTTCGCTTTGCGGCTCAATTCACTCGCAGTCTGTATTTCTTTGTCCTGCGGTATCGCCGAGTACTCGAAAACAGTGCTGTTCAAGAAAGTCCTCTGGTGGTCGTAAACAAGAACGAAGGGTGGGTTTTTGGAATCATTCTGGCGCTAGCTGCTAGTGATGCTTCGGTGACTCGTAGAAAGTGATTTCTGAAGAGTATTAACTTTTCGGAATTCTTGAAAGGATTTTGTCAGGAGAGATCCGAAGCAACTTTTGGTAACGTCTCTAGCTGCAGACAAATCCAATCATACCACTCCTACATTCCCTCTCATGTTGTCGCAGAGACCTGTAAAATTTTCAGAGTAGGGTTGATCTCCGAGGCTGCTTCGAAACAGTGATCCAAATCAAATTGTAGGGAGGGCAGTAGATCGACCTTGTTCAGCAGCATCAATTGAGCAGCCCGGAACATATGTGGGTATTTCAGCGGTTTGTCCTCTCCTTCGGTAACAGAGAGGATGACAACCTTGGCCCATTCGCCGAGATCAAACAAGGCAGGGCAAACCAGGTTGCCCACATTCTCCACAAAGAGCAGACTACTTTTCTGCAATCGGAGCTGATCAAATCCCCTAAGTAGCAGGTCTGCTTCCAGATGACAGCCCGTGCCTGTATTGATCTGGATCACCTCACAACCAGTTGTCCGAATTTGTTCAGCGTCGTGTAGGGTGGCTTGGTCTCCTTCCACTACTGCGATCAGTAGTTCTCCCTTCAAATCGGATAGAGTTTTTTTCCAAGAGAGTGGTTTTGCCCGAACCAGGAGAGCTGACCAAGTTCAGTACACAAATTCTCTGCTCTGCAAACTAGGCACGATTCTCGGCAGCAAGTTGGTTATTCTTAGTCAGTAAATGAGTGCCTAAAGGAATGACACGGCCTTGCTCGTCATGAATGTGGTCATGGGTGTGATTGTGATGCTCATGGCCATGCTCATGGTGATGATGGCTGTGTTCGTGACTGTCAGCAGGGCCATGTGGGTGAGAATGGGCTTGGAGTTCGTCCATCATGATTGGTGAACGACCCTCCTGTAGATGAGTCATTTTCACTTCTGCTCCTTAGGAACAGCCGCAAGTCTCAAACATTAGCTAAGCTCCATTTTCTTGATGTTGAGTTGATCCTCAGAGCGAATGGCTAGAGGCCGATCCGCAGTCACAGATTTCGTAAAGTTGCTGCACGGTGAATTCGAGACCACAACGCCGACAGGTAACTTCACCCTCTGGTTCCAGAATTTCGAGTTGTGCTCCAGCGAGCAGTGTATTTTCGGCACAAGCTTAAAAACAGAAGCGGATTGCGTCAGCCATGACGCCACTCAGCTTGCCAATTTCTAGAGTAACCCTCTTGACTGGTTGTCCTTGGGCGTGCCCTTCAACAATGGCCACCAGGTTTTGAGTGATGCTGAGTTCATGCATCTAGCAGATTCGTGGAAGCTGTTCACCATAGATCACATCGACAACCCTTTCTCCTCCAAAGGCAGTCTGAAGAATGACACGTCCCTTGGGAGATTCCGAGACAACTCCAATCTGGCAGCTGTGCTGGCCAGCGGGGTGAGCACGCATGGCACTTAGGATGACCTCTGCCTGATCACAAGGAACGACAGCGACGAGAGTTCCTTCATTGGCCAAGTAGAGCGGATCCAGTCCCAGGATTTCGCAGACTCCCTGAACTACTTCACGAACTGGAATCTGTTGTTCCCAGAGGCGAATGCAGACCCCAGAATCCTGGGCAAATTCGTTCAGAACGGTCGCGACTCCTCCCCGAGTGGCATCACGCAGGCAATGAATCTTTGGGCAAACTGTGAGCATCTCAGCGATCAAGCCATTCAGTGGCTGGCAGTCGCTCTCTACGGGAATTTGCAAGGAAAGCTCACCCCGTGCATCAACGATGGCAGCGCCGTGGTCTCCAAGGAAATGACTGACCAAGACAGCATCGCCAACTTCAGCTCGCCATGAAGCGATGTTTCGATTTTCTGGCAAAAAGCCAATCCCGGCCGTATTGATGAATAACTGATCTGCCGCGCCTTTCTCCACCACCTTGATATCTCCCGTGACGATCTGGACTTGAGCCTCGGTTGCGGCAGTAGCCATGGAAGCGATAACCTGTTCCAGTACCGACAATTCTAGTCCTTCTTCGAGAATCAGTCCGCAACTCAATACCTGAGGAATTGCACCACTGACAGCCAGGTCATTTACGGTTCCACTGATCGCGAGTTTGCCGATGTCACCACCCGGAAAGAAGAGCGGTTGCACAACAAAACTGTCGGTCGTGAAGGCGATTCGATGTCCTGGTGGGGGTGATAATTCTGCGTGATCTTGCAAGCCCTTGGGATCAGGTTTGCCAAAGTGTTGGAGGATTGTTCCTTCAATCAAGCTACGAGTAGCGCGTCCACCACCTCCATGTGCCAGGGTGATCGTATCCCGGGCGTCACTCATAAGGTAGCCTCTGCCTGGACTTGTTCACGCCAGCGAGAACCATAGTTGTAGTAGGCGGCACAGGAACCCTCAGAAGAGACCATCAAGGCCCCGATAGGGTTGTCGGGTGTACAGGATTTCCCAAATACCTGGCATTGCCAGGGTTTGAGCCGACCCTTGAGTACATCACCACACTGACATTCCGCAGGATCAACAACAGGAACATCCCGAACGGCAAAGACCTTCTCAGCATCAAAATCTGCAAATTCTGGTCGCATCTCCACCCCCGATTCAGGGATCGAACCCAGGCCCCGCCACTCGAATTGTTCACGTAGTTGGAAGACTTGATCCATAGCCTGTTGAGCGGCCAAGTTGCCTTGGGTAGGAACAACTCGGCGATACTGATTCTCCACCTCACAGCGTTGTTCCTCAAATTGTTTGAGTAGCATCCAGACCGACTGCAGGATATCCAAGGGTTCAAAACCAGCAACAACAAAGGGTTTGCGATGCTCAGAGGCGATGAAATTATACCCTTCGGTACCAATAATCATGCTGACGTGACCGGGCCCAATGAAACCGTCGAGGCGTAGATCCGAATCAGCGAGAATTGCCCGCAAGGTTGGGATGATCGTGATGTGATTACAGAACAGGAAAAAGTTTGGGATCTGCTCTGCTTTAGCCTGTAGCACAGTGAAAGCGGTGCTAGGCATCGTTGTCTCGAAACCGAGTCCAAAGAACACCACATTGCGCTCTGGATTGTTCCGTGCCAACTGAAGAGCGTCCATTGGTGAATAGACCATTCGGATGTCCTGACCAGCAGCCTTGGCCTGCAGCAGGCTCTTACGAGAACCAGGAACCCGCATTGCGTCACCAAAGGTTGTCAGGATCACATCTTCGCGTTCTGCAATCGACACACAGTCGTCAACGCGGTTCATTGGCAGCACACAGACGGGGCAACCTGGACCATGAATCAGATCGATTCCCCTAGGCAGCAATTCTTCTAGTCCAAACTTGAAGATCGTGTGTGTATGCCCACCACACACCTCCATCAGGCGGATTGGTTTTTCAGCTGTGGCGTTGAGTTGCTGGGTTAGCTGTTCGATCCCTTGCAGGAGAAACTTGGCCTTTTCAGGATCGCGAAATTCCTGAATGTATTTCATCAGACCCTCCTAGTTGGTGGCTGGTAAAGACGTCTGTGCTTCGTGCCATTCATCCTGCATTTCACCGAGTTCGGTGAGTAGTTCTAGTGTTCGCTGTGCCTCCTGTGGATCAATACGACTCATCGCAAAGCCCACGTGAATCAGGACCCAGTCGCCGATCAGTTCTTCCAAGTCATTCACGTCGTTTTGTAGGCAGGCAAGATTGACGGGTCGTCGGAGTCCACCCACGCTGACTTCTCCAAGAAACTTGGACTTGTCGATGATTCTTTCAATTTTACCAGGGATTCCTAAACACATGAGTTTTCCTTGATATGTGTCAGTTTAGATTTTTTGAGCATTACTTTTGCTGATTGTCAGTAAGTGCTTTCAGACAATATTGTGAATTAGTTGTGCGGTGGTTTGAACTTGCACACCCTGCTGCGCTTCGGGTAGTTGTTTCAGAGACTGAATTCCTAGTCAACAACAATAATTAAATCTATCGAAGATCTACGGTGATCTTATTTTTTCGTAACTAACCATGAACGTTTGTATTGTTGCCAGAATGCGAGGGAATCTGAAGTCAGCTTATTGCTGAAAACAACAAATATTCATTAAGTTCAGAGCGTGGAGAAATAAATGTCAGAAAACAAGACAGGATTTTGGGTAGTTGATCAGCGTCCGATGCAAGTTGAGCAAATGATGTTTACAGATGAAATGAATCGGGAACTGAAAACTCTGAAAGATGATCAGGTTAAGAGAGTGGCGATTATTGGTGCTAGAGGAGTTGGAAAGACATTATTTGCCCAAGCCTTGGCAGGCTTCCAAAGCATAGTACTCAAAGTCTCAGAACTCGGTAGTGTGCAGATTCCCAGTTCTGAAATAATTATTCTGAAAGGAGTAGATCAGCAATCTAAGACGGAAGTTTTGAAAATATCAGAAAGAGAGCAGCAAATCATCTTGGTTGCTCAGGAAAACATCACGGAGCACGCTGGAGAATCAAATTCTTTTCGTACCGTAAACTTGGAAGAATTGATGCCAAAGAATCAGAAATCTTTCGAAAAGATAAGGAACTACCTACTCAATGTTCTTGAGCAGAATCAGATTCGGCTTCAAGTCGGTGATCTACAGTTTCAGTTAAATCTTGAAGAAATTTTCGATAAGCTGTGGCCAAACATGAGACAAATCATTCGGCAAACACAAATGAGATCCAAAACTGGAGAATGGGTACCGATACCTGTTTGACCAACCAGTTGAGATCAGGTCTGATCTCAAAAAAAAGAAATTTAATCACTGATCAAACTGTGTAATGTTCTTTTACAGCATCTAGATTGACTGGATACTGACTAAATAAATGAAAGAGCAAAAAATTATGTTAACTACCAAAAAATCATTGTTCAGATAAGTGACCTTCTAAGTTGATGTAATGAATTATCTTGGAGTTTGTGGAGGAGATGTCGGCACATGAACAAAATATTTTAGATCACCCTCATTCCAAAAAAATTCTTCAAAGTTGACGTTGTAGATTTCGTTTAGTAGTTGAGAAGTCATTATCTGCTGACAATTGCCACAGTAGTGCTTAGAAAAGCCCAGCATAATGAGAAGATTACAGAAATGGAAGGCATGGTTCGGGTCATGTGTGGAAAATATTACAGTTAGAGATTTGACTTCTTGGAGTTCATTTAAAATTGAAAATAGTTTTTCTTGGTTCTGTAAATCCAAAGCAGAGCTAGGTTCATCCAAGATGAGTAGATTGCATTCGGAAGTGAGGGCTTGTGCAATCAATACCAACTGTTTTTGGCCTCCACTTAGTGTCATAAAAGAAGATTGTGCAAGATGTTCGAGTGACATCATCTCTAACCATCTTTCTGCCTCCGCTCGATCGGTAGAATTTGGCTGTTGGTACCATTTTAGATAGCGGGTCCGACCCAGTAAAACCATCTCAAGAACATTTAGGTCGCTCTTAAGGTTTACATCTTGAGGCAAGTACGCAACTGTGCCCTCAACTTTGACACTTCCCGATGCAGGACGATCGAGTCCAGCCAATATCCGCAGCAACGAGCTTTTGCCCACACCGTTGGGTCCAACCACCCCTAAAATAGAGCCTCTTGGAAGTTTGAAATCTAGGCTCTCGATCAGCCGCTTTTTCCCTCGTTGTACTGCTAAATCTGAAGCAGCTAGGATCGTCTGATTCATACCTTAGGATTCCAGTCTCCGCCGAAGTAGATACGCAAAAAAAGGAGCACCAATGAGTGCCGTGATTACTCCTAGAGGAATCTCCATTGAACTTAGCCCTCTGCAAAGATAATCAATGATCATCATGTAATAAGCTCCAATGAATGCAGAAACGATCAATAGAGAGAAGTGATTGGATTTTGAGAAGTTTCTTGCAATGTGAGGTACGACAAGCCCAACCCAGCCGACGACTCCAGCCACAGAAACTACGCCAGCACAAATGACTGTAACCAGACCTAAAACTGACCAGCGATTACGCTCTACATTCAAACCGAGTGATTTGGCATGATCATCACCGAGATTGAGTACATCAATGCGATATCCCAGGATAATTAAGGCAAGTAGTGCGATCAGTATGAGGGGGCCAACAAGCTGAATCTTAGTGTAACTTGCTGTCGCAAAAGATCCCATTAACCAGTAAGTGATTGCGGGAAGCTTATCATCTGGATCTGCGATGAACTTTACCATGGAGACTAAGGCCAGGAAAAAGCTACTGGAGACAATTCCCGCCAGCACAAGTGTTAGTCGGCTTGTGTATCCTTGCACTCTAGCCACGACAAAGACCAAAATCATTGCAATCAGACCGAACAGAAAAGCAAGCGATAGTGTGAGGAAACTGTTCTCAGAGATGAGAATTCCAAGAGCTCCCCCAAACGCCGCACCAGAATATACCCCGATAATCTGAGGGCCAATCAGAGGATTAGCAAAGACTCCTTGCAGTGCACAACCACAAGCTGCTAGCCCAGCTCCACAGATCATGGCTGTGAGTGCGCGTGGAATTCTAATGAGCAGAATTACTCGCTCAACAATCGCGTCTAATTCGAACGTGGGATGGAAGAGGTTGACAAGAATTTTGCCAAGATCAGCAACGGAAGAATTGAGTTGACCCGAAGTAATATAGAGGACTGGGATAGTCACTGCGATAAGAAATAACCCCAGTTTTTTCAGAAACAATTTCGATCACTTGAATAAGTTTGTATATCCTTTTGATCCAGCATTCATTTTCATTTTTAGAATCTCATTCAGATCCGAATCAGCAGCATCTGTCTCATAGAGCATCTTGTAAGAACGTTTTATCTCATCACGGAGTGGATAGCTGTGGTGCTCCGGATAGGTTAGCATCCCTAGCCACATCCAAGTCAAAGGTGACTCCTGATTAGGAGGATCCCAGCGATATCCTCCAAGTGGTATGGAGTAAACGGTCTTATTGATCGCTGCATCAGTTACTGAAAAGACAGGGTGTTCGATGTAATCTTTGGGAGAGAGTTTTGGTTCGAATCCATTCATCAGGACTATGTCTGGATTCCACGCTACGACCTGCTCTGGAGTTACATTGTAGAACCCTTTGTTTCCTGCAGCAGGATTGATCCCACCGATGAGATTGATATAGAAATCGTTATAGGTTCCTTTGCCAGCAACCTGTAAATTGTTCTTAAATAGCCGAAAATAGAGAACATTTTTCTTCTTCTGGATCTTGGCTGAATTGGTTTTGACTTCTTTCATGGTCTGCTCACGCCAATTCACCATTTTCAGCGCCTTGTCTTCCTTACCAAGTACGGTTGACATGATCCGAATCCACTCCCGCGTGTCTTGTTCATTCCGAATCATAATAGCTGCCACATTTAAACCAGCGTTGGTCAAAGGATCGAAGATTTCATCTCCATAGTTGCCCCATTGAAAAACCAAATCTGGCTTCAACTCTAAAACTCTCTCAACGTTGGGCATAAAGTTGAAGCCACCACCAACAAAATCACTAGGTAATTGAAGCACTTCTGGAAAAAGTCTACCGAGAAACCGACCTTTCATCGCCGTTTTGGTAAGCTGATGCACTCCCACTAATTTGTCAGCTGAACCGTCGATAGACATGAACATGGAGGGGGCTGGAATAGGGATGCTGACCACTCTCTCGACGGGATTCTCAAATTGGATTGTCCGACCCTTTTGGTCGACTACTTCGAGGGCGCTGGCTAGAGTGGCCCAAAACATACAAATTGTGATCAGTAAAATTCTCATAGCGTTCTTATGTTACAAATTTCGTTAGAAGGTGCTGGGAGAACACGTTGACACATCTCCCACTGTAAAACTCGGACATCTGCAGGAGGTAGTTTGCCAGCATTCCTGAGATGAACTGCTTCTAAAAATTCATCTCGTACAACACCTGATTTAATGCCCAGGTGAAACTGGGCTTCTGGACATGTAACCTCAAAGGCGTAAATGCCAGACGAGGCCTTCGAACACTCAACAGATACCTCAGTCTCTGGATCAAGAGTAAATCCAGTTTCATGATCGGGTTTAAAAAGATAGCTGAAGGCATCCCTCATCCCTTTTCCACCAAAGGCTCCTCGGATCTGAACCCCCGTTTTTGGAATTGTTCCGAGGCCATGTTCCAAAAGGCATTGTGAGAGCTTGAAACCGAGTGAGAGCCCACACAGGGCGGGTCCAGAATGGTACTTCAGGAAGTCACCAAAGTGATACGGATATCCCCATGTAATTTCTATGTTTTCGTTTAGTGGAAATTGGCTGGCCCACTCAACTAGGCCAGCCTGTGTTGATGGTTTGGGAGTCAAGCTCATCCTTTAGTCAAAATCCAATCTGCGATTTGACTGATTGCCTGCATGGATGGGGCTGCTGGATTGAAATCGATCGGTGCAATTGCTTTCCTTTCGGATTCAATCAAGTTTTCATCATAGGGAATGGTCGTGATGATTGGCATGGAATACTGCTTACAGAATGTCTCGATGGCTTCCTGATCTGCATCTGTCCTTACCTTGTTAGAAACAGCGTAGAGATGAGGAATCTTTAGCTCAGTTGCCAGCTTAAATGTCCTCATTCCTGCTTCTAAAGAACGATAATAGGGCTCTACCACGATCAGCATCATATCCACATTCTTTGCGGTTCCTCGCTTGAGATGCTCCAAACCGGCTTCCATATCAGTGACTGTGTGTTTTCCGTAGCCAGTCAGTTCTACGATGAGGCCGCGCACCGCGCGGTGAGATGCACACATTCAACCACTGCCAGCAGTTCCATCTGCAGGGTGTCCCATGACGATCAGATCAATATTATCAGGTGCCTTTGAGCTGTATTGCTGAAATAGATCTGATTGAGAAAGTGTCATCTTCAGCACTCGTTCTCCAGCTTCGTCCTCCTCTAATTTCATGACCGTATGGGGGATGAAATTAATATTTCCGGCATCTTCTCGGCTGATTCCTAAGGTCAGTGCCAAATTAGGATTGGGGTCACCGTCAATAGCCAGAATTTTCTCCTGACGGCTAGCCAGCATTCTTGCTAACGTTCCAGCAAGAGTGGTTTTCCCAGAACCACCCTTACCAACAGTTGCGATTCTCATGTTGCTCCTGATTTGTGTTGATGCAAATGATCTTCAATCATTTGATGGAGTAGCTTTACTGCCTCAGGAATCGCTCTTGAGACAGCTTTTGAGAGTTCTAGTGTACAAGGTTCAAGATTACTTGGCTCACAGGCTAAAATTCTTAGATAGGGAGGCAATTTACCTATATTTTTTAAAAATTGAAGAACCCTAGTTGGGGTCGCATAGTGTGTATCCGCAAAGTAATCTCGCTGTTGCTGAACGTTCAAGGCCAAGTCTTCAACCACAGGCTCAAGTACTCGCAGTGTGCCAGGTGGAAGCTTTTCTTCGAAAGCATCAACTAGAATCAACCCTTGGTAACCGAGCAGCATTTCTTGAATAATGTTGATACCTCCAATCCCAGTTTCCATCAGCGTTAAGCCGGGCTGCAGAGTTTGGCCTTGTTGGTAGCCTTGCACAACGAGTGGACCGAAAGCGTCGTCAGAATTCAACATGTTGCCCACTCCTGCAACAAGCAACTGATGCTGTGCTATCAAGGACTCTTTCAGAAACTAGGGAGTTCAGGAATGAAGGGCATATCGAGGCCGATCAAGATTCGTGGGGATTCTTTCTTGACCGGATAGCATCCAAGGTAAGCGTCACTACCTAATCGTGCTCCATTACGGATGTCATACAAGCAACCTTGGTGGTGAGGACAAATCAGGGTATGACCATCGATCTGAGCCCCAAACATCAATTCATGGTTAACCATGCACTCTGCTGAAAATGCGTAGATTTTTCCCTCAACCAAACAGAGGAAAATGAAAGCATCTTCGATCTGATCTGAATAAAGTAAGCCAGCTGATAGGTTTTCTGCATTGTGACGGCTGGGAATCCACCGGGCCACCTTGCGAGAGTTGAGAGAGACACTTTGGGAATCGCCACCACTACAACTCGATGCTGTAGGGAGTAGGTCATATAGATCCATCAGTGTGCGAATGGGTGGATCTGTGATGACCTGCTCCATGACTCCGTCTTTGAATAGACGAACCAGACGAGTCAGGGATTCACGATGAATCTGATCGAGAACGTTCAGCAATTCAAAAACTCGAAGTCGTGCCTGATCGTCTTCGATTTGCTCCAGAGAGGAGACCAAGTAGTCAGCCCTTGCTAATAATTGATCCCATTCCTCATTGGTCATGAATCCACGCAGGGCTTGTGGCTCAAATTCCTGCGTATTCTGGTCAGTGGTGTTTGCAGCGGCTATGGTCGTCTCCATCGCAACACCCGTCTACACATTCGTAGTGTCCGGGTTGCTGCATCTCATTGAATGATTCGATAAATAGTTTCCCACCTTCCTTGGTACCAGCCTCTAAAAACTGATAGCTACCGCTGGGAGTCTGTTCCATTCGTCCTGTTCCGCACAGTTCCTGTAAAATCAAATCCACCTGGTCAGTAGGCTGATTCAAGAAAGGACTCAGTGCCTGTGCTGTAAATTCATTCCCAAATCCTTCTCCCTGGTACCAAAAGCAAATCTCGAGGATTTCCTCTTTATGCACCAATTCATCGAGTGCAGTGCTCATTTAATTTACATAGTTGAGATGTTGCTTGAATTCATACTTGGTAAATAGTTCTGAGTCTACGAGATCATTGACAGACTTATCTAGAATAGCTTCTCTGTCAGAAGCCCCATACTGCGCTACAGACCAGGCTAAATCAGCAATTTTTTTGCGGACAACATCAGGGTTGAAGCCAAGAATTTTCAGCAATTCTTCCTCTTTAGAGCCCATATTTTCAGCCATTACAATTTCTCCAAAAGCATCTCCGGGTAGATCCACCTCTACCGTAAAGACTTCCTTTGGCCACACTTTGAAGTAGTCCCCAATGACCAGTGTGTTATCAAGCGAGACAACACCAGTAACTCCTTCGTACACCCGCTCCTGCAACTTCAATGTCGACATCTCTCCTCCGATCCACTTGTAGACAACGACGTTACCGGGCCGCAGACAACCGGTTGAACTTCCGATGAGAACAGTGCGATCGTAAACGGTCTGATGGTCTTGTAGTCGTTGGGTGACGTGAATCGGACTCCAAGTCATGTTTTCAACTTCGACGATCATAGATCCCGAATCTCTGTCCTGTAAGTCCTGCATCAACAGCGGTCCAAGGGGATAGCGGTCGAGGATAGGAGAGTGGCCAACAATACCGATTAGGACTCGCATGGACTCAATTGATACCACATGCGCAGGTGGTTACCTCTCTGGTAAACACATGGTCTGAACCGTCCACCATAGTGTGAGTTGTACAAGGCATACAAGGGTCAAAACTACGAAGTGCTCGTAAGATATCAATACCTTTGAACTCTTCGGAAGACTTAAAGTTACTTTCTAAAATTGGGGTATTCAGCACAGACTTCTCATAAGGTCCGGGCTCTCCCCAGGGTGTCTGAGGGCAGGCGTTGATGGTCGATGGAGTGATGATCTGGTAATTGGTTAGCAAACCGTTCTCAATCTCGCAGTGATGGGATAGAAAGCCTCTTCCAGCTCCCCAGAAGCCGGCGCCAATGAATTTACCTGTTTCAGGAATCTTGAACGGTGTGGCAACTTCACGCTCCCCTCGTTTCCAGAGATCCATTGCTCTAACCCAATTCTCCATATTGACCATGGCATTATAAGCCACTGCGTAGGCACGTGCTCGATTACGTTCGATCGCATTCCAAACGGGTGGGACTTTCCACTCGATTTTCATCTCTGGCAATTCTGCACCTTTACCGACATTCAAAACTAGGCTGTTGCCTGTAGATTCAAAAAATTCACTCTTCGGCAACTTATTGGCCAAGGCAGAAATATACATTCTAGCATAGGCTCCAGCTTCAAATACCTTGCGGTCCCAGGTCGGCGTAGTTGACCAACTATAGCGCTCTTTCCAATTTTGCTGACCAGGCCGTGGAATCGTTGTTTTGTTCCAGGGATGGTAAGGACTCAAGGGTGCACCGAGAGGATCCGTTTTGTAGGGATAGTCTTCCCACATCTCGTAGTAGGAGTGTTCAATGAACTCTTCAATGCCTACGTTCAGATCCTGTAGTCTTGTGGTAACTAATTTCCCATCAACCAATGCCCCCGGTGTAGACCAGCGCATTTCTCCCCAAGTGTTGCAGTTCTCGTAAGAGGCATCGTAGTAGTCTTCATGATCCCACTGGCCAAAATCAACCATGGTTGCATCCAGCTTACCCACTTCTTTGAACCGCTCATCACACTCGTAAAAGAAATCATAAATATCATCCCAAATTCCCACGCACTTTTTGGAATAGTCGAAGAATTCGGAGAAGCGAATGTAGAACTCATTGAATGTGGTGGTACTGAGGGTGGTGGTTACTCCACCCGGGATGATTGTCTCTGGATGCGGATACTTGCCTCCCAGTAGTACGTAGGCTTCGCGGGCCACTCTGGTCATCTGCAATGCCTCAAGATAGAGCTTGCCCGTCAATGGATTGAGATCCGTCATGATTTCTGAAATTTTCCGATATCCATGAAGGTGGCTGAAGCGGGTCGGAGTATTCTGTGCCTTTGCCCATATCTCAGGATTGGTCTCCCGAACGAGCTGTTCTGAATAATCCGGACCTGCAAGCACAAAGAGGTGGAGTGGGTTGTCGTAAAGATATTCACAACTCAGCAACAGATTGCGAACGACAATTCCTAGTGGTGGTGGTTTGATTCCCAAGGCCATCTCAATACTGAGGGCAGAGGCTGTGGCATGAACACCCCCACAAACACCGCAGGCACGAGAGCTAATGAATGCTGCATCTCGGGGATCACGACCCCGTAAAATCACCTCATAGCCCCGAAAGAGTGTGGCCATCGAATTTGTTTCTACGACTCTTCTGTCATCGAGATTGACGGTGCTGTGGAAAGCCAAAGCACCTGCTACGCGTGTAACTGGATCAAAGTCCTTGTCAAACAATTGGCCATTTTTTCGAGCTATTTCACGGAGCTTTTCTTCTCGTTCTGCTGGAGTTTTGACCTGATACTGATAAGGATTTGGTACGCCACTCTTCAGATGAGCATTGCCGGCAGAATCAAATTCGATAGGGAGATTTTCAAAACACATTGATGGCCTTTTTTCTTTAGGGTTTGTTCCCTGAGACTAGATAATGAGCTTGGATAGGCACGGCCTACAGTGGAAAACTCAGCAGTTCCTATTTATGATTTTTTTGGTGGAGCCCAGTGCTTGGAACCCCCTGATATCTTCCGTGGTGCTCCGGCCAGACTAGGCACAGATTTGCGGTCTGACGTGGATGCATTATTTGATGATTTTGTCAGCTGGGACAGGTTAGTGAGAGCGGCCTTGAATTCATCTAAGAGAACGGATAAGCCACCGTTAAGTTGCCCAATGCCCTCCCCTAGTGGGGCTGTGTTTTGGTTAACCTGCACGAGCCCTCCAGCCAGTAACTCCAAGTTGTCGGCGGTCTTTTTAAGATTCAGATAGATTCCAATCAAATGATAAGCAACGACCAAGACGATAGCTCCAGCTAGAACCAATGAGATGCTGGTAAGGATAGTAGACATGATTAGTTCCTCCCACGAGCGAGTTCAGTTGTTAGCTGGTGTAGTCCTTTCGTCTGTCCAACAATTTCTTTTGCATGTTCAAGCGTTACTCCCAGTTGCTTTGTATGGGAAGTGTGACTGGCAATGCCAAGTCCACTTTGAAGCATTTCATGACTGTACTCACAGATGGATTTCGTGTGAGACAGCGCCTGACTCAAAAGAGACCAAGCGACAGGGACAATGATGAAGGCAATGATTGCCAGGGTGATGCCCCAAATCCAGTACGCTGCTTCAGCCATTTTTTTCTCCTGTCGCAGATTTTGGAGTAAGATTGCCTGCCAAGACTGGCAGACCACCTTTTATACTTACCAAAACAGAATTGGTCTGCTCCAGCAATGGTGGCAAGTGCGAGGTTTGCTTCTCTATGGCTCGCAACCCCAACCTCAGTTTTGCCAGAAAACTTTCTGGAGTCCCTCCGATGGCAGCTAATTGATGGTTGATCTGTATCAGCGCCCAGGCCACGACTGCTAGGAATGCCAGGGTGACAATGCAACTCAGTAAAACCATGAATGTCATTTGGACTCTCCACTCTTTGGTTTGGTGAGCTCAATGCAATTGACAGCATGGGTCAAAGCACGGTTTAAGTGGCTGATTGACTGGCCCAAGATAGGAACATGGATTGTGTTATTAGCGACCCTCTGGCCAGTATCCCAAATTTTTGAGACAGCCTGATGAATCGTCCGAGCGTTGCCTATAATGACTAGCAGCAGAACGGCAGCTACGCAAATCACCACAACTCCTAACCCCAAAGCAACCCACCAAAGTAAAATGTTTTCGTCGACAGTCATGATGCCCTCTTTTCTTGGTCATCTTTGGCTAGTGGTCTCAGTAATTCTTCTAGTACACCCATCCCATCAGCCACTTCTCGGGTGTAGCGATTGGTCTGATTCAGTTGCCAGATGGGCATAGTGTTTTGCTCCACTTGTTCAACCTGCGCCAAGGCAGTCGTCGCTAGTTGAATGATTCTTCTGGTTTGGTAGATGATGCCAAGCAGTAACACCACAACCACCAAAACAACTACGATTGCGGTAGCGAATCCAATCAGCCAGAAGGTGCTCATGCGACCTCTTCAAGTTGCTTAATTTTTGAGTCGCTTTTCAAGAATGAATGGGCACTTTCCTGAAGCTCCTGTTGGGTTTTAGAATTTGGAGAGAACTTCGTTCCAGTATGTTGCAGTTTGTTGTAGAAGAATCCGGAAATCTTTTCGACTACCCCCTGCTTTTGGTGGCCCCATCCACTGGGAACATTTTCGTTTTCTTTCCAACGAGCCGTCCAGTTGGTCTTTCCTTGTGTCAACCGTCGTAGAGGACGAATAAAGCTTCCTACTGTGCGGCTTGCCATTCCTGAAACGATAGTTCCAGGAGGTGACTTGTAGAAAGGAGCGAAGGCATCTGGGAAACCCGGCATCGTGCAGCCAATACAGATTCCACCAGTATTCATGCAGCCCCCGTTGTGTCCCAATGCACCTCGAGATACCATATTACACTGTACCACGGGTCCCCAGCACCCCAGCTCTACTAAGCACTCAGGGTCGCCATAGTTTTTGGCAAAAACTCCTTCCTCGTAGTTGCCAGCCCGGACACAACCTCGGTGGACCGTATCACGGAATAACCACGCTGGTCGCCCGAGCCCGTCAAATTCTGGCAGGGGCCCTAAGCCAACGAGAAACATTAACACTGCGGCAATTGTCTCGGTCAGATTATCTCCAACAGGGGCGCATCCTGGAATATTGATTGGTGGCAGTCCCAGTGCACTCAGATAGTCCTCTCCAAGAAAATCCATCACAGACATGGAATTTGTCACGTTACCAGCAGCGGCAGGAATTCCCCCCCAAGTTGCGCAGGTTCCAACTGCAATCACAGCAGCTGCACTTGGAGCTAGATCACGCAGCCAATGGGCGGTAGGAATGGGTTTGTGGTAGCCATCCTCACTGTACTCCATACCCATCGCTGACCAATAACCACCAAATTTTCCAGCAATGCTCTCATCCGCAACAGACCCTTCATATAGAACTACGTAAGGGGCTCCAATCTCTCCTTTTTTTGCCTTGTGATACGCTGCCATGAACTCATCACCAGCTGTGACCGAAAGTACGGGGTGATGGAGTACTATCTTGGGTAAGCCTGGAATAGCAGCACGAATGAGTTGATCAACAGATGGGTTCTTAGCTCCCACCGCAGCAATGCTACAGCCGTCACAACTCATTCCAGCTAGCCAGAACGCGTGAACTTCTTCAATTGGTCCTTGTTCTAGTGTAATCCTACCGAAGCCACTTTTAGCTGCTGGTGGTGTCGTTGTTTGCATGATGTTTATCCTGCGCGAAGGTTAAGGAAGAATCCAATTTTTTTTGGAGTTTTAACTTTCTGCCGGCCCATTGTCCAACAAAATCATGAAAGTCCTCAGATGATTCAACAAATATCTATTTGACCAAACCAAGAAATAAATAAATAAATATCTAATTTTAATATCTTTTTTAGTAATTTAATTTATTGATTTGATGCGTTTCAATTCTGCAATTGAAGTTCCTAATAATTGTTCTATTTCAATTTTGGAGAGATATGAAACTTCATATCTTCAACGATCATAGGGCATATTCAGGGGAACTGGGGATCGAGAATTCGAGCTATGGCAATCATCGCCTGACCCAGGCTGATACCACCATCGTTACAAGGGATTGCTTCAGGTCTAAGCACAGAGAGTCCCTGTGCCTGCAGTTTTCTTTCGAGCAATTGGGCCAATAGCTCATTTTGAAAGACTCCCCCACTCAGGACAACCTGCTTCACGGATCTACAGTCTATTCGAGTTGTTTGTAGATGTTGGACGATTTGCCAAAGACCTTGTGCCAGACCACGATGAAAACGCAAGGCAATCACTGCGTTAGGTGTTCCACCCACGAGATCGTTCAAGAGGGCCTGCCACATTGGTTGTGGTTCTAGGTAAGGCAATCGATTGGACTTCCATTCTAGAATGGCAAAAGGGTAAGAGAAGCTATCGATGTCTTCTACTGAATAAGCCTCTTCTGCTAGACTTTGAAGCTGCATAGCGGCTTGCCCTTCAAAAGAAACAGATTCCTGGCACAAGCCGATTGCTGCAGCCACGGCGTCAAACAGTCGGCCACCTGAACTGGCAAGGGGTGCGTTGCGCTTTAATTGAAGCATGCTCTGGTACGTAGAGACAGGCTGCTTCTTTAGAAATCCTGCAAGCTCCAGTTGTCCATAATTCCCCAAAAAGTGATCCCATCCGAGTGAGCTGAGCAGCTGGGCCAATGTATTGCGCCAGGGCTCTCGCATTGCTTTTTCACCTCCTAGCAGAGCTACGGGTTTCAGCATTCCCAGACGTTTTGCAGAACGGTAATCTCCAAGCAGAATTTCGCCTCCCCACAACTCATCATGAGGACCCATCCCTAGTCCGTCCAAAATGATTCCCAAAACGGGAGTCGTCTCAAGCGGAACCAGGTGTTCTGCCAGGCAGGCGGCCAAGTGTGCGTGATGATGTTGCAGACGCATCACAGGAAGTTGGTGTTGCCGAGCGTACTCTTCACCGATGCGGGTACAGGGGTAGTCAATGTGCAGATCTACAGCGACATGACTGGTTGGTTGCGGATACAAGTGTTCAAACAACTGGAGGCTTGCTTCAAAATCTGTGATGGCCCGAGCTTTGTGCAAGTCTCCGATGTGAGGCGAGAGAACAGCGTGATCATCGATGACTCGGCAGAAGGTGTTTTTCAGTGAGGCCCCAAAGGTCCAAACGGAAGGCGCTTTTTCAAAACCTGCTGGTAGAGGAATCGGATCTGGAGCCAATCCTCGAGCTCGCCTGAGTACTCGAACCGTTTTCCCTTCTATTCGTAGAATGGAGTCATCGACACGATTGATGATTGGGCGTTCGTTCCAAAGCAGCCAGTCTGCGAAGCCTTTCAGTCGGTTTCGAGCTTCCTCAGGAGTCTTGCACTGCGGTTCATCAGAGATGTTTCCAGATGTAAAGACCAACGGAACGCCCAGTAGCTCGAACAGCAGGTGGTGCAAGGGAGTGTAAGGTAGCATCCAACCAAGCCGACGTTGATTGGGAGCAACTGCCTCTGACAAAGACATCGTGGATTGCTGGTTTTTTTTAAGCAGGACAATCGGAGCGATGGGGCTACTCAGTTCCCTCCATTCGAGCTCGTTGACAGAGCACCATTGCTCTAGCATCTTGCGGTTCTTCCCCATCAGGGCAAAGGGTTTGGCCTCACGAATTTTTCTTTGCCGTAGTCGCTGCACGACATCTGTGTTTGTTGCATCACAGGCTAAGTGGAAACCACCGATTCCTTGAATTGCGATGATTTCACCCTGTTGGAGTAGACGGGCTGCAGCATCAATTTCATCTAGTTTAGAGAGTTCCTCCCGATCAAAGTGCTGATCATCCAAGCGCTCTAGATGAGTTTGGGGTCCACAGCGATGACAGGCGATTGGCTGGGCATGGAAGCGACGATCATTTGGATTGGTGAACTCTGCTAAGCAGACTTCGCAGAGTGGAAAGCTACGCATGCTGGTGTTGGCACGGTCATAGGGCAAAGCCTCAATGATCGAGTAGCGCGGTCCGCAGTGTGTGCAGTTGGTTAGTGGGTAGCGATAGCGGTCAAAAGTTGGCTGGGTAACTTCTTCTAAGCAAGCAGTACAGTTGGCGAGGTCGGGTAAGACTTGAAAAGCTGAACCATGCAGTGAACTCTCCACGATCTGAAACTCAGCAGGAGGAGAGCTAGTCAAGGCCTCAGAATTTAGAGAGATGATTTGGGCGATGGTTGGCAGGGCACTGGGCAGGAGTGACTGAAATTCCTGTAGTTGCGAGGGAATTCCCCAAATTTCGACGACAGCCCCAGAACGATCGTTAAAGACGCTGCCCGTCAGTTTCAGTTCTTTTGCTAGTCGCCAAACGGTTGGTCGAAAACCAACTCCTTGCACACGCCCCTGATAACGCAGACGTATACCGACTTTCTCTGGCGAACCGTTAGACTTCGAAAGACTGGAGGAGTCTTGATCAGTCAGGCCCATTCACTCTCACTTTGTTCAATTGAACTTCTATGTATTGATCTCGTTCACGGACTGGAAAGTAGCGCAGGGACAGCTCGGAAGCAAGTGGACAGGCCCCCTGACAGTAGGTCAAATTCAAATCCATGATGAGGACAGATCAGCAATCCTTCTTCGACAGCACTCATGTCCAGTGGCCAGCCAAGATGGGGGCAAACATTTTCAAAGCAGATTATCTGATCTGCGATCTGGGTCAGTAGTAGCGAGTAGCCATCTTCTTCCCAGAGCAACAGTTTGCCTTTTGTGATCTCATCCAGTTTAGCGATGGGGGTCCAAGAATTGTAGTATTTCACATTGTGGATGAATGCTTAGTTGGTACTCTACAGCAGTAAAAATATTCTGAGCTTTTAGCACATCAAAAATTAACAAGAGATGTCTGAAATTTCTACGATTGACCGCTCAATGCAAGATCGACTGTCCCAAATCCTAACGTTTCTGCAGACAGCTGAATCACTCAAAAGTACATTGAGGAGCGCTCACACTTCCTCTGGTAGACCGGAGAGTGTAGCAGAGCATACTTGGCGACTCTGTCTGCTTGTGATGGTGCTGGCACCAGAGTTTCCCGAAGTGGATGCCCATCGCTTGATGAAGATCTGTTTGATCCATGATTTGGGGGAAGCGTTACGGGGAGATATCCCAGCTCCGTTGCAGGATCCCAATTTCGATAAATCTCAAAGCGAGCGGGAAGATCTATTGGAATTGTTGTCACCGTTGCCGGAATTGCAGAGAGGTGAAATTCTGGAACTCTGGGAGGAATATGAGCAGGCAGCGACCCCGGAAGCAAAATTGGCCAAGGCCTTTGATAAGTTGGAGACATTGCTCCAGCACACCCAGGGACAGAATCCTCCTGATTTCAACTATGCGTTCAATCTAGACTATGGACGAAGATATACGGAATTGAACGTCCAGACTCGTCAACTGCGAGCCTGGATTGATGAGGAAACTCGCAAGCGGGATGCAGAATCGAGATGAATTGCAGGGGTGAGAATAATCTATTCTCAAATCCCACCCGTCCGTGATGTCTATGGAGTAGACCCAGGCAGGCGTCGTTGTGGATGAATTGATTCGACAGTATAAGCCAAGTCCAGCAATTTCTGATCTGCCCAAGGTTCAGCAAGTAGTTCCAAGCCAACCGGTAATTCTCCATAAAATCCAGCTGGAACAGAGATGGCAGGCATTCCGGAACAGGCCGCCAAGCGACAGTTGGTCCCCATCTGATCCTCCCCAATTGGGGAAGCCACATGGCGAATCGAGGGACAGGCCAGTGCATCCAAGTTGTTTTCGGCAAGCAGACGAAGCAAGGCTCGGCGTACAACCTTGCGCTGTGCCATTTCCCGGTAATAGGTGGGTTCATCTTCACTTCGCATGGCCATCGATTTCTGCGTTCGGAGATCCACTTTGGGATGATGTTTTCCAGGGGCGAGTAGTTCCTCTAGATCACGGAAGCCCATCTCAGGATTGGCCTGAAGATAGGCGTTCACATCCTGCTTGAAGTCATACGCAGAGACAAAATAGCCTTCAAGTGGTCGATCCAGAGAAGCCTCCAATTCGGCTGACTCCAGTTCCACAATCTCCCATCCAGCTTTTGCAGACATGGCAGTCAAGGTGTCACGGATCACCCCAGCAACGGCTTCATCGCCTTCTTCTCTCTCCATCCACTCACGTAGTAACCCAATGCGAACTTTCTCGCGTGTTTGAAGGTTCGCCAGAAACTGAAAGTTATGCCCAAAGCTCTCAGCGGTCTGGATATCTTCTGCGTCATAACCAATCATTTGATCGAGCATGACCGCCAAGTCTCGAACTGATTTGGTGAGTGGTCCTCCAATATCTTGCGTTGAAGATAGCGGAAAAATTCCTCGTCGGCTCATCAGGCCTTGTGTGCCACGTAGTCCGACCAGATTGTTCTGTGCAGCAGGGATGCGGATCGAACCACAGGTGTCACTCCCCAATCCAGTGACCGCAAAATTGGCAGCCACTGCGGCACCGGTACCACCGCTGGAACCACCTGGATTTCTAGTCGTATCGTAGGGATTTCTGGTAAAGCCGTGGCCCGATCCAACATTGGTGATGCCATAGGCAAACTCCTGCATGGTGGTTTTACCGAGCAGGACCACCCCAGCGCCCTTCAGCTTGGCAACAAGATGGGCATCCCGACCCGGAGAATATCCTTGGAAGAGGACAGATCCCACGGTCGTCGGCATTCCTTTGGTCTCGTAGTTGTCTTTCACTAGAATCGGAATGCCGTGTAGCAATGAGCGAGCACCCTGCCGACTCCGTTCTTCATCCAGAGCGGTTGCGTGTTCCAAGGCAGCAGAGTTGATGGTTTGGATGCTGTTGAGGGCTGGGCCTTGTTGATCGTAGGTAGCAATGCGATCCAGGTAGTACTGGGTCAGTTCAACTGCGGTCAAACTCCCGGAGTTCATTGCCTCTTGCAGCGTTTCAATAGATGCTTCTAGCAAATTCATTGGGTTGATCTCACACTTTGCTATTGAAATGCTTAAAAAAATTCATGCCTAAGTGAACTGACACAAGAAATTAGTTTTCGGTGCTGTTTCATACATAGAGCGCAGTCAAAATTATACTTCAGCAGTAAGTCGCACTTTTGCGTCAGATAATAAGTAAAACATCCTTTGCTCTGCTTCTTCTGGTTTCTTGGTGAAAATAGAGTTTGCTACATCCTGATGCAGAGCAAGAGAGGCTTCATTTTGCTCAGCATCTCGATTGGTAAGACGAATCGAACTAAGCAGTGATGTGAAAATGATACCATCCATTGCGCTAAGAAACTCGTTATCCGTGGCCAGCAAAATAAGTCGATGAAAATTAGCGTCCGCTTCTACAAAAGCCTCGGCTGAATCGACAGTCTCTCTCATCTTATAAATTGCCTCCTCAATGCTTTTGTAATCTTCTGCCGTTCCATTTCTTGCAGCTAGTAGGGCTGCTTTGGGTTCAATTACCAACCTGAATTCATGTAGCTGCATCAAGAATTTTCGATTTGGAGGTGCTGATTGATGCCAGGCTAAAACGTCATTGTCCAAAATTCCCCACTCCAGCCGATTTTTGACTTTGGTTCCTATCCCGCGCCGTACTTCTAGTAACCCCTTTCCGACAAGAATTTTCACTGCGTCCCGTATCACGGAGCGACTGACCCGGTATTTCTCTGCAAGGGTCATTTCATCTTCAAGACAGGTACCCTGCGGATAGAGTCCAGCAACGATTCTGCGCCCCAGTTCACGGGCAATTTGGGTTGCTAGACTGTGTGTCAGGCCATTCGTCTGAGTCAGGTTGTAGAAAAGTATTTCGTTCATTCATTCTCGATTTAAAGGAGTCCACTACTCAAAAAATCTCAGTTTACAGGAATCATAGCGTGGTTTGAAGTCGCTTAGAAGACTTTGATTGTTTGTTCCACCGATAAGAGTTTCCCAATTTGCTGTGAAAATATTTTTTTGTGTTTGGTTGTTCATTTTGGAATCAATCAAACTGATGCGTGAAACTAATTTAACTCTTTCGGACAGGAGGACCGGCTACCAATAAGCTGTTGTAAGTGAATTTTAATCACTTTTTACTATAAGTATTGTTTTATTAAACATCATATGTTTAATATGGCGAACAAAACAAGGTGATTGGCGATGTGAACGACGGTTTGAAGCCAAAAACCTGAGCAGAGTAAGAGAGCTACTTCATGAAAATTAAAGAAGTCAAGAGTCACATTCTCCAATATGACCTTAAGGAAGAGTTAGGTTATTCCCAGCAGTATTATCAGAAAAGGACTGGGCATCTAGTAGAGGTGGTCACTGACGAAGGGATAACGGGGTGGGGTGAGTGCTTTGGCCCGGGGAATGTGGCTATTGCCAATAAGGTGATTGTCGAGCGGGTGATTCAGCCAATGATCTTAGAGGAAAATCCGCTGAACCGGGATGTACTCTGGCACAAGGTCTATAATCTACTTCGGGATCATGGACAGAAAGGAATGCCAATTCAGGCTCTTTCTGGGGTGGATATTGCGCTATGGGACATCCTAGGCAAGGTCACGGGGCTGTCAATTTCTAGGTTAATTGGGGGAAGATTTCGAGAACAGGTGCCAGTTTATGGCTACGGGATGATGCTTCGGCGTGAGAACTTACCAGCACTCATGGATCGCTTTGAAGATGAGGCTGCGGCAATCAAATCCGCGGGCTTTGTCGCGACCAAGATGAAGGTAGGATTGGGGCCCAAGCAGGATGTGCAGCTCGCAGAGTCGGTTCGACGAGGTGTTGATGATGATTTTCCGTTCATGGTCGATGCAAATCATTGCTACACAGTAGATCAAGCGCTCTATGTAGGTCGGGCACTAGAGGAATTAGATGCTTATTGGTTCGAGGAACCCGTTGCCCCAGAGGATTTGGACGGTTACCGAGAACTACGTTCCCAGTTGAAAATCAACATTGCTGGAGGTGAAGCAGAATTCACACGTTGGGGTTGGCAAAATCTGCTGGAGAAGCATTGTCTAGATATCGCTCAACCGGAAGTGTGTGCACTTGGAGGAATCTCAGAGTATTTGCGAGTTCTGGCTCTAGCCCAGGCACACTTCACACAGGTGATTAATCATGTGTGGGGCTCAGCCGTCGCGATTGCAACAAATCTGCAGTTGTTGGCGGTCATTCCACCTCTTCCAGGTGGAATTCATCCGCAGGAACCAATGCTGGAGTTTGATACGACAGACAACAAGTTCCGCGATGACTTGCTGACCGAACCGCTGAATATTCAGCGCCAGGTCGCAAAGAATGGTGGTTATGTTCCGATTCCAGATGTTCCAGGGCATGGAGCAGAACCGAATCGTGAATTCTTGGAGCACTTCGCACTGGAAGTTTAGTCTGCCGGTGTGGTCAACAAACTAATCTCTGGAGGATCAATGTTTGGAATCAAGAAAGTAATTACTTGTGTTGCCCTTGCAATGATGTCCATGGCTCCCATAGCAGCAGCAGAAGATATGGTAGCGATGCTACTGCCTGAAAATGTGAACCCACGTTGGGAGAGCCAGGACGCCGCTTTTTTTGTAAAGCACATGAAAGATATGGCCCCGAATATCCAGGTAGAGGTGTTTAATGCGAACAACGATACTGCTGCACAACAAAGACAAGCCGAGCAAGCTCTTTCTCGAGGTGCAAAGGTACTGGTTGTCATTCCTATTGATGGGGAAGCAGCTGCGATCATAGCAGATATGGCTGCGGATGAAGGTGTGCCTACAATTGCTTATGACCGAATGGTGCAATCGACAAATACCAGCTTTTGGGTGCAGGCGGACCTGAGAGCTTCGGGTCGAGCCCAAGCCGCCCACATCGTAGCAAATACTGAGTTTGGGGACACTCTGGTAATGCTGAAAGGCTCCCCAACTGATCCTAACGCCCCAACTATTTACCATGGACAAATGGATGTCTTGGAATCCCTATTTGCCTCTGGTGAACGAGTTTTAGGATATGAAAATTGGACTCAGGGTTGGGATCCAGCAGTTGCCAGACGTTCCATGGATCAGGCCTTGACCAAGCTTAACAATAATGTGCAGGGAGTAGTTTCATCGAATGATGGAAATGCTGGAGCTGCTGTTGCTGCTCTAGCAGAGCAAGGAATGGCTGGCAAAGTCCCAGTTAGTGGGCTGGATTGTACGGTGCAAGCTCTTCAATTGATCCTGTTAGGTCAAATGACTCAGAGTGTTTGGAGAGATTTTGATATGATGGCAGAGGCCACAGCGAAGGCAACAGTTGCTCTCATTAACGAAGATTCTCTAGATGGTATTGTGATGGGGACATCGCCAGCAAATTCAGCTGGCAAGGAAGTACCTATGGTCCCTGTCGGTTTCTATAATGCTGTCGGCGAAGCCGGTGTTCAATATGTGATTGATAATGACCCTTCGATCACCAAGGCTGACGTATGCAAAGGTGAAGCTGCCGCAACTTCGTTTTGTAAGGGCTGAATCACACTTCTTGTAAATTGCGATTTTCCTGTTCCTGTTCAGATGCAAGCAGAATTGCCCCATTTGGTAGTTAGAGAAGCTAGAAAACGCTTTGGTGGCCTGGAAGCTCTTCAGGGAGTCTCCTTCGAAGTGAAGCGTGGTGAAGTGATGGGATTGGTTGGTGATAACGGGGCAGGAAAATCCACTTTGATGAAGATTATTGCAGGTGCTGAGAGTTGTGACACTGGTCAGTTTTTTCTTGATGGCAATGAAATTTTCATTTCAAGCCCACAAGACGCGGTAGCTCAAGGCATTAGGATTGTCTACCAGGATCTGGCGCTATGCGAAAATCTGGACGTGGCTGCCAACCTTTTTTTAGGTCAAGAACCCGTGCTCGGGGGTTGGGCTAAGTTCCTGCCAAGATTCATGAAACCATTGGACACTCTCTCCATGGAGTATCAAGCGCAGCAGGCCATTCAACGCTTGAAAGTCAGGACACTACAATCAGTTCGTAGCCAAGTAGGTGGATTGTCCGGTGGTCAACGGCAGGCAATTGCGATCGCCAGGGCGATAGGTGCGGATTCCACAGTTGTCTTGCTAGATGAACCGACTGCAGCTTTGGGAGTAGCCCAGACGAGAGAGGTACTGGAGACCATTCGGCAGCTACGCGATACTGGGCACGCAGTTGTCTACATTTCCCACAATTTGAGGGATGTCTTTGAAGTTTGTGACCGAATTACAGTACTGAGACAAGGAACAAATGTAGCAATTTACAAAGTATCCGAAGTTTCTCCTGAAGAAATTGTGTCTGCTATGACACGAGGAATGGCTGTTGACGATGCCTGAACTCGGTGCCATGAGTCTGAAAAAAATCAGTACTTCCCGTCTGGGCTCCGCACTCCCTGTGCTACTAGCTCTTGCTGCCATTTGGATCTATTTTGGTTTGACAGAGCCGGCTTTCTTAAGTCCACGCAATTTTTACTACCTCTTCATGCAGAGTTCAGTTGTTGGGACTTTGGCAGTGGGGATCACAATTGTTTTATTGATCGGGGATATTGATTTGTCTGTTGCTGCTACTTCAGGAGTTTGTGCAGCAATCTTGGCAGTCTTGACAACTAACCTGGGAATTCCAGCTCCAATTAGCTGTTTAGCTGCTTTGTCGGCTGGAGTTTGTGTGGGTATCTTCCAGGGGGCAATGTCAGCTTTGGTTGGTATCCCATCCTTTGTGGTTACTTTGGCAGGATTGTTAGGATTTCAAGGATTGATGCTAAAAATTCTAGGAATTCATGGCGCGATCAACGTCCGAGATCCGTTTGTCAGGGGCATCACTACTACCACATTGCCTACAGAATTGGGTTGGGCTGCAGCAGCCTTGTGTATCGCAGCCTTCTCTTGGATGGTTTGGTACAATCGGCAAAAGCGTAGAAGACTTTCCTTGGAAAATAATCCTTGGGCCAGCGACCTCACCAAGGTGGGATTCTTTGTGGTGTTTGCCATATCGGTTGTCGCTACACTCAATTCTTACCGTGGGGTCCCACTGGTTGTCGTTATTCTACTGGGACTAACGGCGCTGCTAGGTTGGCTCACTACCTCAACCCCATTTGGCAGAGCTCTCTATGCAGTTGGAGGCAATTACGAGTCAGCTCGTAGAGCTGGCATCTCATTGAAAGGTGTTAAGATTGCGGCTTTCGGAATCGTGGGATTTATGGCGGCAACAGGAGGAATTGTGGGTGCATCCCGCTATGCCTCTGTGTCTTTCAATGCCTTTGCAGGTGGGCCTTTGCTGCTAGAAGCAATTGGAGCAGCAGTCATAGGTGGAACATCATTGTTTGGGGGTAGAGGTAGCGTCTGGAACGCCATCCTTGGAGCCCTTGTGATTGGTTCCTTGGGCAATGGCTTGGACCTGTCTGGAGCTGGAGCGGCAGACAAACTGATGTTTTCAGGAGGAATTTTGCTGTTAGCTGTTTCCATTGATGCTCTGTCTCGTCAGGGAAGAATTCAAAGTAGAGCATAGTGGGTGCGCCGCTTAGGCGCGTAGAGTCAGCGTAAGAACCGAAGTAGCAAATACCAAGGGACTTACCCGCATTGCTGAGAATATGCGGAACCTACCGAGGTTAGGCACGAGTGGTAACACTCTCGTAGATCCCGAAAGGGAGTGCTGAACACAGCATCCTCGGAAAAACCCGGCACAGCGTAGGTCACTCTACGCCGTGGTAGCAGGGTAAGGTTAAGATGATATGGTTAGAGCCATACTGCTCGAACATTAGAGGTATGGAGTATGGTCTGCTGGACTACCAAAAGAGTGAACACTAGCAATAGTGACTACGGTAGCCCTCACAGTTTGGGAAGGGGAACACCACTATCCCCTAAGCTATGTTTTTTAGAGCACACCCAACTCAGTAACTGTGACCAGACGTCAACAAGACGCGAAACCTCGGATAATGAACCTAAACCATCTGCAACTGACCAACGCGAGAAATGCGGGATCACCTAAGTTGATCAGAGGCGATTCAGTTCGTATAAGATCAATATGGTGACGGAGGCTTCATAGTACCCAAGGTAGTTACTGTAATGGAAACTACAGTCAGTAATCAACCTGACCTATCCTCAACGTATAAGTCCAAGGTAACAAGGGCGAAAGCGGCAGAACGTGAGTGAAGCAAGAGGGAGAAGGGGGAAGGAAGCTAACCTTCTAAACTGTTCAATAACATTATTCGAGGAAGTGAATGCTTTCAGCGAAATTGAAGAAGAAATTGAACGGAATCAGTGACTGTTCGAGGAAGGGAAATAGAAAGGTCGATGATCTGTTCAAGATCATGACCAATAATCTAGAGATCTGGGATCTGGCTCACGCGAACGTTGCGCCCAATAAGGGAGCAACGACAAAAGGAGTCAGCGAAGTAACGGTCGATGGACACAGTGATGAACGTAGTCGCGAGATTATGGCGCAACTGAGAAACGGAAGTTACAAACCCAGCCCTGCCCGCAGAACATACATACCTAAAGCCAACGGCAAAAAGAGGCCACTAGGTATACCCGTTTACCCCGATAAATTGGTTCAAGAGGTCTGTAGGATCCTGCTAGAAGCTGTCTATGAACCGACCTTCAGCAAGTGGTCATACGGATTCAGGCCCAGACGAAGCTGCCACGATGCGCTCATCGGGATCAGCAAAGTATGGACAGGAACCAAGTGGTTCATCGAGTTCGACATCAAAGGATTCTTTGACAATATCAACCATCAGAAACTGATGGAGATTCTGTCCGAAAGAATCAATGATGACAGGTTTTTAGCACTCATCCGTAAGATGCTAAAAGCAGGATATCTCGAGGATTGGAAATATCACAAAACCTACAGCGGCACGCCGCAAGGTGGAGTAATTAGCCCAATCCTCTCTAATATCTACCTCGATAGGTTGGACGATTTCGCAGACGAATTGTGCGCCAGAACCTACAAAGGCGAAAGGCGAGCAAGGAATCCGGAGTTTATAAAAGGCCAGAATCGGATCGGAGCGCTAAGACGGAAGCTCCGAAACAGGGAACTTCACCCAATCGGGTCAACCGATAGGAAAGAGGTTCTGCAGAAACTGGCTGACCAACAGAGAGCCATGAGGGATATAACCCCCAACGAAACCCATGATGAGTCATATAGAAGACTCAGATACTGCCGATACGCAGACGATTTCGTTTTCGGATACGCAGGAACTAAAGGGGAAGCGGAGGGTATCATGGAAGAAGTTGAGGATTATCTAAAAAGGGAACTTCTCCTAGAAGTTTCCAAAGATAAGACCAAAATCGAGCACCATGAAGCGGGAGTACGTTTCCTTGGATATGACATCCGCAGCAGCGGAAATGAATACTTCAAGAAGAAAGTGGAAAAGGGAGTAACAGAGTACAGGCGCGGGGGAACCCAAAATATCAAGTTATGGGCCCCAAGTGAGAAGCTAAGAGCATACTGCAAACGTAGGGGCTACGGCTGCTACGATGAGGTTGGTTCAACGCATCGAGCGATTCTGATGCACCTAAGTGACGCAGAAATAGTTAATAGCTACAATGCGGAATTAAGAGGCATATGCCAGTACTACAAACTCGCTACCAACTATAATCGAGCGCTAGGACGACTTCAGTATATCGCCGATTATAGCTGCCGAAAAACGCTGGCAAACAAACACCAGATATCAGTGGCCAAACTGTCGCGAAAACTGGTGAAGTCCTCGGACTATGACAGCAAGAGGCTTACGGTAAGGAACGAAAGACGCGAATATCGGCTATTCAAAGTAAAAGACGTAAACCGTCTAACTGCGAAAGAAGCACCCAAGACGTTGGATACGATTGTGGACATCTATGCAGGTAGAAACGATCTAACGAAACGTCGAAAGGAAGAAATTTGCGAGTACTGCGGGATGAAAACAGCTTTTGTCGAGGAACATCACGTCAGAGCGTTGAAAGACATTCGTGACGGAGTGAAAGCATGGGAACGATTAATGATTGCGAGGCAACGCAAAACATTGATCTTGTGCGTCCCATGCCACGACTTACTACACTCAGGTAAGTTGCCCGACAGAAGGAGATTGTCGCACACATCTTAGCTATCTCTCGGAAGAGTGGGAGAGTCAAGTTGATACGCCAAAGGCGTAGTCCAATAAGGCTACAGACTAGGATATCACAGAACCTAAGATGAAAAGGATACTATGAACAAGTCAAATAAAGCGCAAAAAGCCTGGGAAATCATAAGAGCCTTAGAGGCTGGACCCAACAAGGAAAAGCTGCACAAGGCCACTGGTGACTGCACAACCATAGTCCGGAACGCATGGGCTAGGGCTGGGTGGTTCGGTAACGGATCCCCCTTTTGGGGCGGAGAAGACTACCTAGACAGGACTTCTGCGATGAGGGCGATCATAGAGGTTTGCGACGAATTCAATCGAACAAAAGATCTGTTAGAAGCTGAGAGCCGTGTGCAGTGAAAGTTGCAAGCACGGTTCGGAGGGGGGACAAGGGTTATCCGCCTTCGGCGGACTCACCTGTCCTACCCTACTGTTTTTTGCGCAGCAAACTGTCTCAATGTGGGGTCTCTCATGACATCAACTGTTTCCACAACAAACCTCTGGAACTCTACGCAGTTAGCCCTACTTAAAGGAATTTTGGCACAACTAATTCCTTCGGGAGCTAATGGAACGATACCTTCTGCAGCAGAATTTGGTGTTGCGGATTTCGTCATACAGAAAGTTTCTGACAAGCCTGATTTGCAGTTGTTGTTTACACAAGGTCTTGAATACTTGGAAACTTTACTGCAGCGGTCTGAGAAGACGGCAGCAGAACTCTCAAATGAAGAGTGGATTGCCCTCGTTAGCCAGCTTGAAAAAAGCCAACCAACCTTCTTCGAAATGCTCCTCCGAACTACCTACATGGGTTACTACAGCGAGTCAGCAATTCGACCACTTTTTGGTTTGTCTGCGGGTCCTACCCAACCGGAAGGATATTTAGTGCCGGCAGACGATCCAGTAGAACTCGATCGGATGCTAGAACCTGTTTGTCAAAGAGGTGTTTGCTACCGAGAATGCTAAACTTCTGTATGAATAAGGAACCATGGGCCAGGATGCTGTTGATGTATTGATTGTTGGAGCAGGAGCTTCGGGCGCTGCAGTGGCATATTCGCTTGCCGACATGGGTTTGAAGATCCTTTGCCTGGAGCAGGGAGATTGGGTTGACCGATCCAACTTGCCGAGTACCCGGAAAGATTATGAACTGCATCGATACGACAAGTTCAGTTGCGATCCAAATGTTCGTAAGCTTCCTCAAGATTACCCAATCAATTCTGAAAACTCTGCAATCACTCCTGTCAACTACAATGCGGTCGGTGGATCCACAATCAATTACTTGGGGCACTGGCCCAGATTTCACCCTTCTGACTTCCGAGTGAAGACTTTAGATGGTGTTGCTGATGACTGGCCGATTGACTACGATACGTTAGCTCCCTATTACGATCTCAATAGCAAAATTATGGGTATTTCCGGGCTTTCAGGGAATCCCTCTTATCCACCTTACGATATTCCACTTCCCCCGATTCCTTTAGGCAAATTGGGCAAAACCCTCGCAAAAGGATTCAATCAGCTTGGCTGGCACTGGTGGCCTTCCGATACCTCAATCCTGAGTCGTGATTACCAAGGGCGGAACCGATGTGTCAATGCAGGGACCTGTGATCTAGGATGTGCCTCTGGTGCCAAAGCCAGTGTGGATCTGACGTACTGGCCTTTACTACTGGAAAAGAGAATTCAACTGCGGACAAACTGCCGTGTCCGAGAAATTATGCTCCAACCTAATGGCAAAGCAGGGGGTGTCCTCTATTACGATGCAGATGGAAATCTACAGGAGCAAAACGCAGAGCTAGTGATTATGGCCTGCAACGGGGTAGGAACACCCAGGATCATGCTCAACTCGAAGTCTAAGGAATTTCCAGATGGCATAGCTAATCGCAGTGGGAAGCTGGGAAAAAACCTGATGTTTCATCCACTTTCCGGAGTGGTTGGTCGATTTACAGAACCAATGGAAGGATTTAAGGGGCCAATGGCCTGTAGCATCATCAGCCAAGAGTTTTACGAGACGGATCCAAGCCGTGATTTTGTGCGAGGCTACGGTTTACACGGAGGGCGGTTCACCACCCCCATGACTTTTGCTTTGGGTGGTTATGGAATAGACAATTTGATGCCCTGGGGCGCGGAGCATCGGCGTCAATTCGACGAAATTTATCCTTATTGTGCTGGATTGACCATCGTTACGGAAGATCTTCCTCTAGAAAGCAATGCCGTGACACTAGATCCTGAACTTACGGATGGCGATGGCATTCCTGCACCTAAAATCAATTACCAGGTTGACGAAAATACCCAGAGAATGTTTGCCCATGGTGCGGCGAGAGCTGAAGAGGTACTTTTAGCTGCTGGAGCCAAGAGTATTGTCGCCTCGGGGGGTGACGCTTGGTGGCGAGCTGGATGGCATTTGATGGGTACTGCCCGGATGGGAACAGATCCAGAAAACTCTGTAGTCAATGATTGGGGGCAGTGCCATGATGTGAAGAATCTATTTATTGTCGATGGGAGCATTTTTGTCACCTCAGCCGCGGTCAATCCAACTCCCACGATCCAAGCACTCGCACTCTACATTGGAGACAGCATCAAAAAGAATCGGAATTCTCTTTTTTGCTAGGAGTTTTAAAGTCCATCCAATGACAAACTGAATATTCAACAGCAAATTACCTATAGAAGGGCTACTTTGAAATCCCTGACCGTCTTGGTCATGGGGCTGAGCCAAACCTTGAATTCATCAAGCGTTTTGAAATCTAAGTCCTAGCGAAACTGGTGTGAAGAAAACGAAAAATGATCTTAATGTTTATAAAATTAAATATTTTATTAATAAAATATTTTAATAAATTCAGCTAGTTTTTCGACTTTTGGTGAACAGCCTTTCGCCTTGACAAAAAAACTCTATCTCCGCAATTTGTGGCGCACGAAAAAGCAAAGTGCTTGATATTCCGAAACTTTGCTTTCTGAGCAAGGCTGTGCCTTGCGAACTCTAATAACCCATAGCCAGGAGGAAACCGACCCCAACGCATCCCTTGTGTCGAATCGAGTCAATGAATTCAATGCTACAGAGGAGTACATGAAGATTTCCAAACTATCGATTGCTTTGCTGGCAGTAACGACTGCCTTTTCGATGCTGACGACTTCGCTCTTTGCCGGCGGTCACTCGCTTGCTAAGGTGCCCCGGGAGCAAACCCTGGTACTAGGATGGAGCATCACTTCACCAATTGGAGTGACCAATCCCTTTGCATCTACTGGATATACTCATCAGGAAGCCAACAACCTGATGTGGGAGGGTCTGTCCTATTTTGGTATTTTTAACGATGAAGAAATTCCTTGGTTGGCTGACAGCATGGAGTACACGAAGAGTGACTACACGCAGTTGACCATCAAGCTCAACGCAATGGCTCAGTGGAGTGATGGAACTCCTGTCACTTCCAAGGATGTGGTCTTCACCTTTGAGAGCCAAAAGAGCAATAACAAGTTGCCCTATCACGCTAATTTCAAACAGTTTGTTGACAAGGTCACTGCGGTAGATGACAAGACCGTAGTTGTTGATTTCAAGATGCCAGCACCTCGATTTAAGTTTCAGGTACTGACGCTGAAGTTCGACACAGGAATTCCGATTGTTCCTGCGCATGTCCTCTCCAAGGTGGAGAACGTCAACGAATACGAAGGTGGCAACGACATGCCCCACTCTGGCCCCTATAACCTTGTGTTGTGGGATGCCAATCAGAAGATCTACGACTTAAACACGGATTGGTGGGCAGTCAAGGCAGGTCGAATCAGTATGCCTGAAGTCAAGCGTGTGGTGATGTTCAACATCGGTGGCCAGGTGGGACAGGGAATGGATGTGGTTGCCCAACGTGTGGTGAACAATGAATTTGATGCCACCCTGGACATGCGCAGTTCTGTGATTGGAAACATCCTGCGTCAGAACTCCAAGGTGACTACCCACTCGGCAGACAAGCCTCCCTACGGGTACCTCGATTGGTGGCCGAATTCTCTCTGGGTCAATACCCAACTTGAGCCCTACAGCGATGCAAGAGTCCGTCGGGCGATGAGCTTATTGATCAACCGCGAGTTGATCAATGAAATCATTTATGAAGGAGCTGGTATTGCGACAATTTACCCCTTCCCTCTCTACCCAGGACTTGAGAAGTTTGCCAACAGCCCAGCTGTTAAGAAACTGGAAGCTGAGCTTCAGCCAGGGCTCTATGATCCAGATCAGAGCGCTGAATTGATGAAGGCTGCTGGGTTCACTATGAACAGTGATGATATGTGGGAGAAAGACGGCAAGACGGTGAGTGCTGTGATCAACGGATTTGAGGGAATCCACAGTGACATTGTTCCGGTCTTAGTGGAAATGTTGCGTAATGGTGGAATTGATGCGGATATCAACTTTGGTACAGATGCCTACCAGAACATGGCTGATGGCAAAGCTGGACTCTACATGTTCGGCCACGGAGCCAGCCTGAAGGATCCTTACACCGCATTGGAACTCTTTCATAGCCGCTACAGCGCCGCTTTAGGTACCACCGCAGGCTCTAACCGCTTCTCTCGCTACTCCAATCCAGAGTACGACAAGTTACTGGACGAGATGGCTCCTTTAGGAGGTGATGATCCAAGATTCCAAGAATTGGCAGCGCAAGCAATGGGAATTTACTGGAGAGATCAGATTGACATTCCTATCATTCAGTGGCTCCACCGGATTCCCTACAACCAAACTTACTGGGAGAATTGGCCAACGATCGCCAATCCTGGCCTGGGTATGAATGGTGCCTTTTGGGCTCATACCGGCATGCTGGTTGTCTCTACCTTAAAATCTGCTAAATAATCCCTTTCCACACGCCCTCGTTCTGGGGGCGTATCTGAGTTCTTCATGTTTGTTCTCAAAAGACTGCTATTTGTCCTTCTGGTGGTTTGGTCTGCCTCCACCATTACTTTTTTTATTCCCAGAATCTCAGATATTAATCCGATCCGGGAACGCTTTGCAGAATTGGCCCGTTTGGGTGGATTCTCTGCGGGTGAGTTGGAGAAGATCGTTGAGTCTTACTCCAAGGCTTTTGGGCTCGATAAACCTCTGATGCAGCAATATTTCGATTACATTGGAGGGGTGATGACCCTGGACTTTGGGGTATCACTGAACAAATTTCCTAAAACTGTCCTCATGTTGATTGCCGAGTCCTTACCATGGACGATCGGCCTGATCCTTGTTACCACGATTCTTTCTTTTGTGATTGGGAATCTCGTTGGTGCTCTGGCTGCCTGGCCGCTTTCTCCCAGATGGGTTCGCGGTGTTTCTACCAGCTTTATTTTGTTTCAAGGGGTTCCTCCAGTCCTGCTCGCGATTTTATTGATTTTCTTTGTAGCTTTTAAACTAAATATCCTGCCGATCGCGGGTGCCTATTCGATCGGGACCGTTCCTGATTTCACCTTCGAGTTTCTATTAGATGTGTTGAGGCATCAGGTCTTGCCCGGTATCGCCCTCATCTTCGGGTCCCTCGGAACGTGGGTGCTCTCAATGCGGGGAATGGGCATTACAATTCAAGGTGAAGACTATGTGGTCTTTGCAGAACACAAGGGGTTGAGTTCTTACACGATCTTTAAGGACTATTACCTGAGAAACGCCATGTTGCCCCAGGTCACCGCCCTTGCCCTGGCGCTTGGCAATGTGATCACCTCCGCGATCGTCGTAGAGACTATCTTTGGCCTTCCTGGTCTCGGGTTTGTTTTGATCACAGCGATTCGCTCCAACGACTTTTTGGTGATCTACGGGATCGTCCTGTTTATCACGATTGCCGTGGCCGTGTTGATGGCTCTGGTAGAGTTGCTCTATCCCTTGTTGGATCCACGCGTGCGACAAGGTCAAGAATGATCAATTACTTCAAGCGCAACATCAGCCTGACAATTGGTCTCGGGTTGCTAATTTTTTTGATTCTCTTCACAGTGCACGGGCTGTTGACGATTGAGTTCAAGCAGGCCTATCCATTGGCTGTGCGGCCCAAGCAACCGCCAAGTCTGAAATACTTATTTGGGACTGATTTCTTCGGGCGGGATCTCTACACCGCAATGGTTGTGGGAGTTTGGCAAACCGCCATCATTGGTTTACTGGCAGGAGCCGCAGGAACGATCATTGGCATCGTGCTGGGATTCATTTCTGCTTACTTCTCAGGACTGGTTGACGCGGCTATCAAATTCATCTGCCAGATTCTCACCCCGATCCCGGCCTTTCTAATCCAGGTTGTGATTGCCAGTTCGATTGACAAGCGGGATGTCACGATCATCACGATGGCAGTTGTCGTTTTTCTGCTCTCCTGGATGGCGCCAACACTGGTCATTCGTTCACAGGTGCTCTCGATGCGAGAACGCCAGTTCGTTGCTGTCGCCAAGCTCTCCGGAATGAACTCATTAGAAATCATCTTCAAGGAAATCTTTCCGAATCTCTTGCCGTTCATTGCGGCGGCTTTTGTCGCTCAGGTCTTTCAAGCCGTCTTTGCTTCCTTCTATCTCGCTGTGATTGGTCTCGGCCCCTTGCGTGAACCCTTGCTGGGCAACACAATCTGGGCTGCGCAAAGTCAATCTGCCTTCTTCAATGGTTGGTGGTGGTGGCCTGTTGGACCGTCCTTAGCGATGATCCTGATTTTGGGCTCGCTAGCGTTGATCAACATGGGTCTGGATGAAATGGCAAATCCCCGCATCCGCAATAAGGAATAACGTTGGAACATTTGTTGGACATCACAGGCCTGACCGTCAGCTACTACACTGACATTGGTCGGGCCATCGCCTTAAATCAAGTGGACCTGAAACTCAAACAGGGCGAAAAACTGGGTTTGGTAGGCGAATCCGGCTCTGGAAAGAGCACGATGGGCTTAGCCATGATGCGGATGATCAAGCCACCTGGGAAGGTAGAAGGTGGCTCCGTTGTCATTGATGGGGTGGACATGCTGCAGCTCAGCGACAAGGAAATGCTCAAGAGGCGACTCAGCACGATCTCCTACATTCCTCAGGGGGCGATGAATTCGCTGAATCCTGTGTTGAAGATCAAGCGTCAGATGATTGACGCCTATAAGGCACATTATCCGAACCACAAGCTGGATCAGATCCTCCAGTTGGCACATGAGGCCATGACCTCTGTGGAGTTGCCGGCGCATGTGCTGGAGATGCATCCTCACGAACTATCCGGAGGTATGAAGCAGCGAGTCTGTATTGCCATTGGGATCTTGCTCCGACCCCAGATCATCATTGCCGATGAGCCAACCAGTGCGCTTGATGTAGTGACTCAGCGTCAGGTGATCGAGACGCTCAACCGGGTACAGCAGAAGATTGGTTCTGCATTGATTTTGATCGGTCACGACATGGGCCTGATGGCCCAGTCGATGGACAAGGTAGCGGTGATGTATGCTGGAGAAATTGTGGAAATCAATGACGTGCAAACGGTCTTCACCAGTCCCAAACATCCCTACACGCAGGCGCTGATTAGCAGCTTACCCAGACTACAGAATCGGGGAGAGTTTCGGGGGATTCCTGGAATGGCGCCTTCGCTCTACCGTCTGCCAAACGGTTGCCGGTTCCATCCACGCTGCACCCAACAGCAACCTCAGTGTCAAACGATCTCTCCACACAAGAGTGTTTTTGAAGACGAAAAGTATGTGACCTGCCATCTCTACGAGGCCTCATGAGTACGGCCACACTGGAGCTAAAAAATGTCTCCAAGCTCTATCGGGTGGGCAAGAAGGAAGTTCACGCACTCAACCCGATCACCTTTGATCTGTTAGGAGACCCAGCCCGCATCATCACGGTGGCCGGAGAGAGCGGTAGTGGAAAGACAACCCTGGCCTCCATTATGTTGGGCTTGCTAGGGCCAACTACGGGCCAAGTGCTCTATGAAGGCAAGGATGTCAGTAAATTAAGTGGCGCACAGTACCGAGATTTTCGCAAGAATGTACAGGCGGTTTTTCAGGATCCCTTTGCGGTCTTCAATCCCTTCTACCAGGTGGACCATCTACTGGAAGTGCCGATCCGTAAGTTCAATCCTGGGCTCTCAAAAGCTGCACGCCGCAAGGCAATGGAAGAAGCTTTAGAGGCGGTTGGATTACAACCCAGTGAGATTCTTGGACGCTATCCCCACCAGTTGAGTGGAGGACAGCGGCAGCGAATCAACGTGGCCCGGGCGATCGTCATCAAGCCCAAGATCCTGGTTGCTGATGAGCCGGTCTCGATGGTCGACGCCTCCTTGCGAGCCAACATTCTTGAAGCCTTGGTGTCCCTGCGCGAGAACTACAAGGTCAACATTCTCTACATCACCCACGACCTGACGACCGCCTACCATGTCTCTGATTCAATCATTGTTCTCTACCGGGGGAGCGTGATGGAGGCCGGAGATATCACCAAGGTGGTGGAATCTCCACAACATCCTTACACTCAGCTGTTGATCAACTCGATCCCCTGGCCAGATCTGGAGCGCAAGTGGGACAACCAGCGATACGCCAATCCTGATATTCAGGAAATTTCGGGAGCAGGGTGCAAGTTCTACAGCCGCTGCCCGAACCGCCAGCCTGGTTGTCAGGTGACTCCCCAACTGGTTCCTCTGTTCCCTAGACACCTGGCTAGTTGCCTGTTGCACCAACCCCAGGCAAATCTGGATTCTAACCTAACGCAGAATTTGTAAATCGCAGAAGACGACTATGCAAAAGATCGCAGTCACCGGAGCCAACGGTCACTTTGGGAAAATTCTAGTTCAGTTTTTGAGAGAACGGCATTTCACAGTGAAGCCCTCGGATCTCTTCTCTGGGCGTCCCGAAGAAGGAGCGGTCAATTGTGATGTTCGTGATTTGGGCCACTTAGTCAGTGTTTTCCAGGGCTGTGATGCGGTTGTACACCTAGCGGCTTTCCCGGGCCCCTGGACGCAACCAGATGCCAAGGTTTACCAGGACAACACCGTGGGCAGCTACAACGTGCTGCTGGCTTGTGAACTTTTGGGCATCAAGAAGATCTGCCTCGCTTCGAGTATCAACGCAATTGGTGGGGTTTATTCCCGCCTGCCGACCTATGACTACTTCCCCGTAGACGAGGAGCATCCGACCTACAGCGAGGATCCATACAGCCTCTCCAAGTGGATTCTGGAGATCCAGGCCGACTGCTTTGCTCGAAGGCGTGAGGACGTCTCCATCAGCAGCATGCGCTTCCACGGGTTGCAGTATCGGGATTTTATGGAACCCCGCACGACCAACGGGATCTCCTTCAAGCATCTCTGGGCCTATACCGATCCGATTGCTGCGGCCAAGGCCTGTTTGGCCAGTCTGAAAGTGACCTGGACTGGACACGAGGCGTTCTTCATCGTTGCTCCGGAAACTGCTAGTTCCACCGACTCCGAAGAACTCATCCGTGAGCACTATCCACAGGTGCGAGTGACAAAGCCAATGCCTGGCAAACATGGATTCTACAACTGTGAAAAAGCAAAGCGTTTACTGGGCTGGGTGCACGAAGATCATGAGCATTGAGACACTGAAATCCCTCAGAAATTGCTGAATCAATCACCAATTGTTCACTTCTTTGATTTCAAGATTTGATTTCCCCTACGGTTTGAGACTACACATCTCTTGAAGAATTGGGCGTTAAAACGTTTGGTCTAAGCGCCCGTCCGCCTGATCGTCGACGTTGACGGATATCCCCCTCAAGTTGCTGAATGAAGAACTCCCATGGCATAAAAAGACCTCAAAATCACACGCCTTGAACTGCTGGTGGTCAAGCCTCGCTTCATGTTCCTGAAGATGCACACCAATCAAGACATCGTGGGCTACGGAGAACCAATCCTGGAAGGCCAGACCCATGCAGTTGCAGGGGCAGTGCGGGCAATGGGGAACTACCTGCTGGACAAGGATCCTCGACAGATCGAGCACCACTGGCAGGCTCTCTACAAGGGAAGCTTCTATCGGGGAGGGCCAATTCTGACGAGCGCACTCTCGGGGATTGAGCAGGCGATGTGGGACATCCTCGGTAAGTCCTTGGGTGTGCCGGTGTATCAACTGCTTGGTGGATCAGTTCGAGAGCGGATTCGGATCTATGCCCATGCTCACGGAGCAGACAAGGAACAGCTCTGCAAACGGGCCCGTGAACTGGTCAACATGGGCTTCAACTTCCTGAAGACAGGCTTTGAAGCGCCTGTCGCCTTTGTCGAGAACCAACAGTTCCTCCGAAATTGCGTGGAGCGCTTCGCTGCGCTACGTGAGGAGGTAGGCCCAGAGGTGGACCTCGCACTGGATTTCCACGGACGCTTCTCACCAACGATGTCCAAGCGTCTGATCAAGGAGTTAGAGCCGCTTTATCCCTACTTTGTGGAGGAACCCTGTCTGCCTGGCAATACGGCAGCGCTGGTGGAGTTGAAGAACTCAACGACGGTTCCGTTAGCCACTGGAGAACGCATCTTCACCAAGTGGGGCTTCCGAGATTTGATTGAACAACGAGCGGTCGATATCCTGCAACCTGATCTCTGCCATGCTGGGGGCATCATGGAGGTCAAGAAGATCTCAGCGATGGCCGAAGCCAGTGACCTGGCCGTGGCTCCCCACAACCCACTGGGACCGATCTCGCTGGCGGCCTGTCTACAACTGGATGCCTGCACCCTGAACGCAGTGGCCCAGGAACAGGTAACTCTCGGAGATGGCTACCTCGTTAAGCCGTTTGAAATGCAGAATGGCTACATTGAACTGCCCACCGAGCCTGGGTTAGGGATCGAGCTGGATGAAGAGAAAGTACGGGCGCTGGAATACGATGGACATTGGGAAACTCCACGTGTCATTGATCAACGCGATGGCTCTGTGGCTGAGTGGTAAAGAAAACGAACAGGAAACTATGAACTCTCCGAAGATCAAGGACATGCGGGTCATTATGACCGAGCCCGATGGCATTCGACTGGTGGTGGTTAAAATTCTTACCGATCAGGATGGACTCTATGGGGTTGGCTGCGCGACCTTCACACAAAGACCGCTGCCGGTGGTCAAAGCGATCACCGACTACCTGCGTCCCTTCCTGATTGGGCGCTCTGTCGTGGACATCGAGGACATCTGGCAATCCTCCTACGTCTCGTCCTATTGGCGGAACGGACCAGTTTTGAACAACGCGCTGAGTGGGGTGGACCAAGCCTTGTGGGACATCAAGGGCAAGATGGCCAACATGTCCTTGTACAATCTGCTGGGTGGAAAGGCACGGGAGGCAGCCGCGGTCTATGTTCACGCTTCGGGAAGCTCTGCCGAGGAGGTCGGTGACAAAATGCAAGCCTTCATGGAGCGTGGCTTTCACCACATCCGAGTGCAGGTCTCCACTCCGGGCTACTCGACCTATGGCAACAAGTCAGCGAAAAGTGGCACAGACACCAGCTCCAATCGGGATGTCAGCCAGGGACCAATTCCAATCACAACTCGCTTGCGAGAGTATGAACCCGCCAAACGCTATGCTCACCCGGGAGGTGTCTTTGAGCCCAAGCCCTACCTGCGCTCGGCTTTGAACCTGTTTGAATACATCCGTGATCGTTTCGGCTATGGCGTGGAGATCCTGCACGATGTGCATGAGCGGATTCCTCCGATCCTCGGTGTCTGGTTCGCCAAGGAAGTCGAACGCTTCCAGCTCTTCTTCCTCGAAGATCTCTTCAGTCCCGAAGACAACGAATACTTCCGAATGGTGCGGGCCCAGTGTGCCACGCCGATCGCGATGGGTGAACTGTATTCTTCGCCTCACGAGATCATCCCGATGATCAAGGATCGGCTGCTGGACTTCATCCGGATTCACATCTCCGACATGGGTGGCATCACCCCCTGCCGCAAACTGGCTGCGATGGGTGAGCTGTTCTCTGTGCGTACAGCCTGGCATGGACCTGGTGATACTTCACCGATTGGTCATGCGGCGAACCTGGCGCTGGATCTCAACTGCTCCAACTTCGGTATCCAGGAATATGCGATCTTTGGCGAGCGGACCCAGGAGGTCTTTCCAGGGTGTCCGGAAGTTAGGGATGGGATGATGTGGCCCAACGGCAAGCCGGGCCTGGGGATTGACATCAACGAGGAACTGGCCGCGAAGTTCCCTTACAACGAGTACGAATTTGGTGGTGCCTGGGACACCGTCCGAAGAGCTGATGGTTCCGTCGTGAAGCCGTAGTTGAAGCAAATTAGCCCCAACCTTTGGTCCAATTGTTTGGGGCTGTTGCACTGAAATCTTCCGTTCATCAGCAAAATAAGTGTTGCAGGCCTTTCATGTTTAGCTTTGCAGGAACACTGTGCCAGGAACTGCCTCTCACCCAGAGTAAGGACTCCCCAACCCTACCCCTCTTCCAACGCCAACCGCACCCCAAGACCAATCAGGATCATCTTGATGAATTGAAAGAGAGTTGCTGATGGTGCCATAACCATTGAAAGTCCGAGGACGGAGATCACCGAGTGCAGCAGAGTACCCCCCAGGATCCCAAAGGTGGTGGTCCAGCCTGCGGGACTACCGGACCGAATGCCATTCTTGACCACCAGCATGGTGTCAGCCCCGGGGTAAAGGCCAACGCTGCGACCACCAAGGTGAAGGCGAGTACCTGTGAGTCGAACAATGCGTGATCCTAGGTGGGGGTGATCAGATACTCGATAATGCTTCGGCAGTTAGCGACGTTACCGGGGTGCCGAACGGCTGTGGGGGCATGGCCTGGAAGGTAGGAGACGATCTTCCCACCCCACGGCGTGATGGTCTCGTAGGCCATGGGAAAGGTTCCTTCCTCGGTCGTGGTTGTCATCAAGGTAGTGGCCGGACAGCTTTGCTCCAGGTTGATATAGATCTCGTCGGCAGGTTGCGCGACGTCTTGTAAGTGTTGACACAAAGGATGCCGGCTCTTGGCTACTTCAACCAAGTAGGGACGGATCGGATGCGAACTCGGAGCGAACCCATCTGGGTCATCTTTGCGCACCCAACGAAAGCCAACAAGCGAGCGCCACCACGCACACTGCCAGAAGGCTGCGCTGGAACCGTGCAGCAGAAACATCGGCTTGCCCGCCTGTAAGTATGCCTTCACGAGCTGCTCGGCTACAGCACTGGGGGGCGGAACGTCGCAGGTGCCTCCAATCAGGTGAAACATCAACAAATCGTACTTTTCCCCTAGATTCTCCTCCATCAAACAATCCCAGTTGTCTTCGTGAAAACGGATCTCATGGTGCGGACATAGGCACTCGAAAAGGTTTTGCCCTGCGTGGGTACCGTAGTGATTGTCTGCTGCAAAAAGAATCATCGCTACTCCAAGTGGTGGCCATTGCCATCAAAGAAAAACGGGTTGAATCAAGCCATGGTCGTCAGCATCTCGAGTGTCACTGCATAGCGCAAGGGCTTCCCATGCTGCCAGGCCAGAAACTCATCGATCACTGTGTCCGCTATCCTGTTCACTTCCCCACCAATCGATCCTGCGATATGGCTGCTCAAGAACACATTCGGTAGTCTGTAAAAAGCAGAGTCCACAAGTGGTGGCTCTGGATCGGTGACATCCAGCAGCGCAGTCAAGTCTGGTCGTTGCTCCAGCACATTCACAAGATCGGATTCCATGACGGTTGCTCCCCGACCCGTGTTGAGGAAGACCGCATTTTTAGGCATTGCATGGAAATGATGGGTACGGAGTAGTCCCTTTGTTTCGGGTACATTCGCCAGATGGTTTGAGACGACCTGTCCACGTGCAAACGCCTCCTCCAAAGTCACTTTCTCTACACCCAACTTTGCAGCGTCCTCCACCGAGAAAAATGGGTCGAATACGAGCACGTTCAAATCAAAGGGTACCAGCCGTTCAATTACTTTCCGACACCATCCCGGCTCCGAGCAAGGCGATGGTTGTGCCGTAGTTCCCGACTCCAATGAAGGGATCTTTACGTCCTTCCGGTGTGGCGCAGTCACGAATGTTTCGAAAATAGCCCTTGGTCGCCAGCAGGATCTGTGAAACCGTGAACTCGGCAACGGGAACCGCATTGGCGGCCCAAGCGCTGATCACAAGCACCTGTTTTTGTAAAAAAGGTTCTGCAAAGAACTTTACGGAACCTGCTGCATAGAACACTGCTTTGAGTAAAGCCAGTTTGGCAAGCTGTGTTGACTTCAGCGTAGGCATGCCCCAGGTGGAGAAGATCACCTCGACTGAGTGGAGATGCTGCACATGAGCATCGAAGTTTTCAGCAGAGATAACCACCGGGTAGAGCTCGCAGAACTGGGCCAGACGATCTTTTCGTCCATTCCCATAGACCACGTCCAGGGAGGCTGGTTGATTACTGAAAAATGCGGCTTTTATTTTCAAATCCTGAACTCAGGAGCATTTGCTTATTCTTAACCAGATAAAGGAGGGTCAAAAATATTGATTGAAATTCTTGTGTGTAGAAAGCGACCTCTTCCCAAGTATCCTATCCTACTGACCAAATAAGGCTGTCACAAAAGTAATGGAAGTGGGTCTTCTTTTGTGAATCATTGTCATTTTGTCAGACATCTGATTGAGCCAAGAAGCGGATTGCATCTTCGAAGCGATCGTCTCCCCAGAAGATCTCGTCTCCAATTGAAAAAGTGGGTACCCCGAACACGCCCTTACTCTTAGCGAGATCCGTGTTCTGTTCGTAGATTTGAATTGTTGAAGCAATTGTGGCCCGGGAGATCACCTCACTAGCATCTTTGTTCAGCAAGGAGAAAACTTGACCAAGATTTTCATCAGAACCAGCCTCTAAACCTTCCAGGAACCAAAGGGAATAAGTTGTCTCGAGATAATCAAGAAACCAGCCTTCCGTATTGGCTACAACTCCGACTTGATTGGCCAAGTCAAAATTTTTCAGAGGGTAGGGGGCTGGCACCTTTGGAATTGGAATCCCATAGAGTTCGGCTCTGCGTTCAATATCTCTCCACATGTGCCGGACTTTGGATTCTTTAGTAGGTGGAAATGGGATGTTGTCCATATCCTTCATGATTTTCCGAATACTGATTGGAACGAATTCCAGTTGAAGATTGCGTTCTTGCAGCACAGATTTCATACGCATTGCTGTGAGGTAGATGTAGGTGCTGCCTACAGAAATCCAAGCTGTCAATTTTTGTCGACTCATCTTTCCTTTAGATCTAGCAGTACAAGTGGAAAAACGGTTTCTTAAAACGGATGAATCAAAAGTTTGTTGCTATTCACATCGGGCCTTCTCACCAACTGATTGAGTAGAAAATCAGTCATTGGCCTCTCTTGAAAATTTGCATTACTCTGCCAATTTTGTGAAATCCGAGACCATAACTTTTCTTATCCAATCGCATGGAAGAGATAACCTAGCTCTCAATGAGTCAGATTAGCAATGGCAAAACCAAAGGCCAGCAACAAGGTCTGCCGTAGCAAGGGCCAGAGGACCATTCTCCAGAAACGCAGACGGGGGATGCGAAGGATCTTCGATTCGGTGTGCCATTGAGCGGGAATCGCATGCAAGGCGGCAGCACCAAGCGGAGCCGGTAAGGGCATCCGAGAATCGCATGCAAGGCGGCAGCAATCCAAAACTGTGAGACACCCCACGATTTGCTGATGGATTCCTACAGAGAATTTAAAATTCCAGCCTACTGCAATTAGTTTTGCCTACAGGAGAGAACCAATGGAGGAGAGCGTGAAGAAAAGAGAAAAGAAATGGTTGGCAATAAACTGAAGAAATTGTATGTAATTTCAAAGCAGCAGACTTTTCCTCAGAGAGTCTTGTTGTGTTGGGCCCCTGTATCCGTTGTGTCGCCAAACCTTCCGGATACCGGGGCTTTTTCATTTGTATGTCGGCAAAGTTGGATCGAGTTCTTAACAAATAGTTTCTTTATTTATAGTTCTGTCTCTTCTGAGTGTCAATTATTTTTCAGACAAATTTGTAAAATTAATCATTTAAATTCAGTAATATGTAAATATTTCCTCAATCTGAGAGGCTCGTTTATTCTGTTTTTGTCACAATTTTAAAACAAAAATAAGATAAAAAAGCATTATTAAATACAAATTACAATTTAACCACTTATTTTAATACTGAGTTCATCAAAATTCTTGTAATGATTGTGAAACAAACCTGGAAAACAAAAAATGGACGAAAAGAAAGAAAACTCCACCAATCACATCAAGAAAATACCGGATCATACTGATCTGCTGGAAGAGATCAGTTCCACCGGAACCTGGTATCTTGATCTGGCTACCATGAAGTTTCTAGAGATGAGTGAGAAGATCTACGATATTTATGGAGTCGGTAAAGAAGCTCCACCCAGCTATGAGGACTTTTTATTCAATTACGTCTTTATAGAAGACCAATCCTACGTTGAGCAGATGAGACTAGAGATCACTAACGTACAAGGGCCTTCGAAAATTATGTTTGAGTTTCGGTTTGTTCAGCAAGAAACAGGAGCTATTCACAAAGAGCGGACACTCGTGCAGCGAGTGGAGGACGAAGATGGAAATTTAATTGGACTGCGCGGTGCCAGCACAGACTTAGAACCAGTACAGTAGGAGGCTGGTGAAGATTTAGAAAAGTGAGGAAAATGAAAGACTGACCAGAACTCCCTCATCCGGCCATTCGGCCACCTTCTCCCCAAAGGAGAAGCAAAGAATCTGTTCGATTTACTTTCTTCAGTCAGTATATTTTCATCAATGAAATCAATCTACTAAAACTCTCGCCCAGTGGGAGAGGGGGGGCCACGCTAGTGATGAATGCGGGATTTGATTGATTTCATAAAAGATCAAAAGATCAGTCAATTGGCAAAAATCCCCCACCATGATTCCCACAATACAAGAATCACAGATTTGCCATTTGGGTCAGCCCTTGTGTTAAGGTAAGCCAGCACTCCCAAACCGGGGTTGCATCGCTGATGAATTCAAAACAAAGGAAGCTGAATGGGATACCGAACTGAAATCCACGACAAGGTACTCAACGCCAAGAGCCTGGAAGATATCTCTGAGGCCTATGGGTCCTGGGCCAAGACCTACGATCAGGATCTGCTAGAAAACTTTGGCTACCAGGCCCCTGCACGAAGTGTGGAGCTATTGTCGAAGTACCTGCCAATGGAGGAAGCCGTTGTGCTAGACGCCGGCTGTGGAACCGGACTGGTTGGTCAACTCCTTGCGAAAGCGAGAAAGTTTCAGATTGATGGAGCTGATTATTCTCAGTCTATGTTGGACGAGGCCCAAGCCAAGGGGTGTTATCGGGCACTGCAGCAAGTCGATCTGAACCAGCCTCTGCAGATAGCAGCGAATACCTATGATGCAGTGATCTGCATCGGTACCTTTACCCTCGGGCATGTGCAACCCGAGGCCTTACATGAGATGTTGCGTATCACTAAACCTGGTGGACGGCTCTGCTTCACCGTCCGCGATGAATTCTGGCTCAAGAGCAACTTTGGCAAACTCCTGAATGAACTCGATCAGGCTGGGCTGACGGACACCACCGAGCTGCAGACCATCGACTACATCCTCACGGAAGGTTCGAAGTGCAAGCTGGTCTTACTAACGGTGCTCTGAGAAAGCATTATGGTCTAAACAACCCTCGCCCAACTGGGAGAGGGGGGACCACGCAAGTGGTGGGTGAGGGTGTTTTGCGTACTGAAAATGCGAGGAAATTTTTGAATTTGTCGAAGCCCCTCATCCGGCCATTTGGCTACCAATATAAAGTCCATCTGGTCAGTAGCTTGACAATGAAAGTTTGTTCAAAGTAGATGAGAACACATTGAACCAAACGCTTTTTCCAACAAAAATTTTGATGAATGGACTCAAATGGTGAATTGGAATGATATGAGTCAGCTCCAAAGAAGGATTTCTGAGACGAGTGTGGGAGTGCAGAGAAGGGAAGCGGTGCTGAAGGAACTAAGCCCCGAGTTGGGACAATTCATCCTGGAAATTGGATGTGGCGGTGGGCAACTACTCAAGGAGGTGGGATTGAGAGTGGGTCCCAGTGGCAAAGTGATTGGCCTGGACATCAGTGCAGATCAAATTGCGGCTGCCAAAAGCCTTTGTGAAGAGGTGGATCACATCGAGTTTTTCAATGGTAAGCTCGAAGAACTGGAAGGGAGTGATTATCAATTGGATTCGGTGACCTCCACGCAAACCTTGGAGTATGTAAAAGACTTGGATTCCCTCATGAAATCCATGGTGAAATTGATGAAACCAAGGTCCAAGTTTGTGAACTATTCGACCCTTTGGGACTATTTTCGATTCCATGGACCCGAAGAGGAACTCAATCAACTGATCCATAGAGCGGCCATCCATCAAGCACATTTGATGTTGCCCTCCAAGTTGCTAGGCATCTTGAACAAGTATGGCTTTCACAATGTGAGGACGAACCCGATCCCTTTCTTCTTTACCAAGCGAGATGCGAATTCCTTTGCGAATTTTACAGAAATGAATCTGGCCAAGGTTGCTCTTCAGAATGGAGTTGCCGAGTCAACCGTCACTGAATGGAGAAGACAGCTGGAAGAAGCGGAGCAAGAAGGGAGGTTTTCCTTCACGGTGATGGGTGTGGTAACGACCGGTTACCGAACTTGAGAGTAAAAAAGAGATCAGTGGGCAACTCTACTTTTAATTTCTCACATTGATGGTCCCAAAAAATGGAAACTTAACTTTATGTCCCTCAAATAAGCTGCCTAGTCCTATCACGCTTCACCAGTTGTGGGTCAATGCCGTCGTAGATTTGATACTACAGACCCTCAGTTGTTCCGATAGACCTAGACAGAAAAAATCCTTGCGCACTTGTCTGAGGATATGGTTGGTATTTTTGAGAAAGTTGTGTCGTTAAAGAGGGAACTTATTTTGATAAGACCTGACGGAGTACCCAGTCGTAGACAGCTGGATTCATAAAAGCTTCATCCCAACAAGTGGGATCATGTCCTCCTTCTGGAACTACGGTAAATTTAATTGGTGAACCTAGGGACTTAAGCTGATTCACCATACTTTCCGTTACAGAAATGGGCACAATCTCATCTTTTCCACCGTGGAAAGCCCAAATCGGTAGTTTCGGAAATTTAAATGCGTAAACAAATGGTGCGCAGGCACCACCTGCAAAAACACAGGAAGCCCAAGAATTTGAGTATTGGATAGCGAGTCTCCAAACTGCATAACCACCCTTGCTGATACCCATTAGGTTGATCCGATTAGCATCGACTCGATGGGTTTCAACAATTTCTTCAATAATCGCTAGTATTGTTTGTTCGTTCCAAAACTTGTCAGGATCATAATGTAATGGAGATACCACGAGACTCTCCAATTCATTCCCATCTGTGATGTACTGGTTAATTCCTTTCTCTTTGAGCGTCTCAAATTCATTCTCTTCAATGGAACCTCCATGTAGAAAGACAATCAGAGGATAGCTGTTTTGTGGGTTTTGTTCGTAGCTATTTGGTTTGTACAGTAAGTAGTCTATATCAATAGATTTTTGCTTATTTCTTTTGTGAAGTGTTTCCTTCATGGCTCTTCCTCTATCTCAATCGATTCTGAATTTCTTTTCTAATGAGTTGGCCAATCATCCGGCAGTGAGACCGCCATCAGCCAGGAAAACCCCACCGTTGCAGAAAGTGGACTCATCCGAAGCCAGGAACAGTGCAAATTGAGCGATCTCCCCATTCGTTCCATATCGGTTCATCGGAATCTTACTTTTGACAAAATCTTCAACCTCCGTTGGGTTTGCAGGGTTTATTTGTTTGTGAAGTGATTCCATCATCCGGTTCGCAATGGGACCCGGTGCAAGAACGTTGAAACGGACACCACTAGAACCAAACTCAATGCAGGCGGTTTTGATCATTCCACAGACTGCGTGCTTGCTAGCGGCATATGGACACTGACCACTTGAACCGACTACGCCGGCACCCGAAGATATGGCAATTAATGAACCTTTTTTCTGTCCGGTCATTATCGGAGTAGCATGTTTCATCAGCAACCATACTCCTGTTACATTGACTTCGAGCGTGTAGCTAAAGTCTTCTACTGTGTAGTCTGTCAATGACTGAATCACCCCTTCGTTTCCTGCATTTGCAACTACAGCGTCCAATGATCCAAATTTTTCATTCGTTTTGTTGATCGCGGAGGCAACAGAACTTTCGTCTCTGGCTTCGTATTCAAGATAGATGATGCTTTTATCAACCCCCAATTCAGCCTGAAGTTCACCTAGCTTCTTCTTGTCTCTTCCCAACAGCGCTAGTTTTGCTCAATTCTTCTTGAACAACTTTGCGGTTTCTTTACCGATGCTGCCTGTCGCCCCTGTAATTAGCACACTCTTGTCAGCTAGTCTCATTGGCATTACATCCTATCAGTAGGTGAACACGGCTTGGCTTGTGGCCGTTGAATTTCTGCTTAACTGAACCAAAAAAACCTGTCTCAGTCCAACTGTGTTAGAAACTCCGCATAATGCCAATGCCAAAGCGGAATTTGGGTTCTTTTTGCTGGAACTGCTTGTCTTGGTCATTGGCGAATTCAAGTAGTCGAATGCTGGCTTCTTCGTCGTTGATTTCCCCATTCTTGACAGAGTCTACAAGCTTATCTCCGACAAATACATACTCTGAAATATACTTTTCGGTTCGAGTACCGTTGTCGTTGTAGATCGATTCGACCTTGGACTTGATGCAGTTCCATTCCTCCATAAAGCTTGGGGAAGAACACTCATTGATTTGAATTTCTTGAACCGTAGGTCGGTTGGTGGTGCATCCGGAAACTAGAAACAGAAGAGAAGACCAACAACAAATTCTGATCATTGAGTTCATCGAAATGCTCTCTCTGAAATGTTTGAGCAATGTGTAGGTGAGATCGCACTATTGGAAAGTATTTTTGCAGGAAGAATAGAAGCAGTAGTTAGAGTTCCGTCAACCTCGACATGATTGGTCCCATAAATTCTTCAACCAATTCTATATTGTTATCAGCTCTGCTTTTTTCACGCTTCACTTGTCTTTTGCCCAACTCTTCCTCCGCAATTTTTTCTGAAGGATAAATGATTAGAGATTGATGATGGTTTTCATCGATTTTCCACCAGATGACGTCTTCGGCTGAGGTGTCACCACTGACAGCCTTATTCATGTTCGCCTGCAATTCTGCAGGAGTCGGAACCCCATTTTTCCAATACCACTTCGTGTAAACAGCAAATTTCATAGTTATTCTCTCTAATTATTTAATCAGTAGTTTCCAAAAAAACCTACTTCTAAGTCAATTGGCAGGGCATTGCTAGATTGAGTTGGCTCATGCATAGACTGCTTGCCGGAGACCCTTGAGATAGCCGATCGCGAAGAGCCTACCAATTTCAGAGTAACCAAAATTTTGATTGCTGTCTTCCCCCATCGTGGGAACGTGGTCGGGGCGACAGATGCCATCGTAGCCCACTTCCTTGTAAGCCTGCATACAAGCAACCATGTCGGTCTTGCCGTCATCGTGGAAGGTCTCAACAAAATCGGTGGCCTGTCCCTGCACATCACGGAAGTGCACAAAGAAGATCTTCTGCTGCTTGCCGAATTTACGGATCACCCCGGGTAGATCATTTGTCATCAGTGTGAAGTTGCCCTGACAGAGAGCGATGCCACTCATCTCACTCGGATGTAGATCCAGCAGTCGCTGGAAGTTGTCGATACTGTACATGATTCGGGGAGTTCCCTTGACCAGCGGAATCGGGGGATCGTCTGGATGCATGGCAAGCTTGACGCCTGAAGACTCTGCTTCGGGAACCACGGCATCCAGGAAGTACTTTAGGTTGTCCCAGAGTTTCTCTTCGGTGAGGCCGTATTCGTTCTCATAGGGATCCGTCACATTTTCTAGTCGAAACTGGGTCACCAGTGCTCCCCCTCGTGAGGGTAGATTGGTGGTGGTGCGAATCCAGTTGAAGATCGGCATCCACTCGTAGCACCAGACTGGAATCTCCAGCTTTCCCATGTTGCGGATCAACTCGATCACCTGCTCAATCTCCTGGTCTTGTCCCTCAATGCCGAGTTTGACCTTCTCCATTGGTGGACGATTCTCCAGTGCTGCCAAATAGAAGCCGGTTTCTTCATAGCGTTTCTTCTGGGCAGCCAGCTTATCCAGACTCCAAGGCAGTCGTTCCTTCGGAACCTCCAGCCCTTCGCTCCAGTCCATTGCTCCAACGACGTCCGTCACTCCGCACTGCTTAACCAGGCGGATCAGACTCTCCTGGTTGGGCTGAAAAAATTCGGCAATACGGATCATTTCAGCCTCCACTCTGTTGGGTTTTCTTCCACTCTTCGAATTCCCGCTGAGCTTCTTCAGTTAGCGGATAGTACTTACGCAGATCTCCACCTTCGGAGAGCTTCAGCTTGGAGAAGACCTCCCAGTCCTTGTGCGTGCCGGCGTGAGCAATGATGTCGTCAACGAGCTGCAAGGGGACAACGACAACGCCATCGTCATCGGCAATGATGATATCACCCGGGAAAACCAGTCGACCTCCACAGGCAATCGGACAATTTACGCAGAAGGGAAAGATGCCGGTCTGAATGTGATAGTTGGGTGTGAAGCCACGAACCCACATGCCCAAGCCAGTTTCCAGGGCTGGTTGCGAGTCGCGAATCACTCCATCGACAACGATACCTTCTCCTCCCTTGCCTTGGAGATATGTCAGCATCATCTCACCGAAGACCCCGCTCTGCATGTCTTCCCGGGCGTCTACAACAACCACATCTCCAGCTTCTGCGAGGTAGAGGGCGTGTCGATGAAGTTGCTTTTCTACTTCCTGGTATTCTGATTTGTCATCATAGTAATCTTCACGAATGGGCATGAACTGTAGCGTAATTGCTGGACCGCCGATCACTCGCCCTTTCTCCTGGGTCACAGGTCCGATAATGTGTGAATTACGGATGCCGGCCTTGTGCTTGAGTTCCGCGCTGAGTGTCGCGCTGCCGATCTCCTTCAGTTGTTCGATCTTGGCACGTTCAGGTCGTTGAAAGCGGACTGGGTGGACTTGGGTTTCCATAAGATTTAACTCCAAAGGCGATCGTGGGAGTCCAGAACATTCCAGCTGTCCGTTGAGTCAAAGAAGCCGCTGAGTTCTGGAGTGGGAGGATTGAGGTGCGCCTGCACCACTTCTTCGTTTAATTCGATACCGAGGCCTGGGGCTTCTGGAACTCGAATGTGGCCATCCTCCACCAGGGCCTTGCCGTCAAAAGTCACCAGGTCTTCCCACCAGGGGAGATCGACAGAGTGCATTTCCAAGGCGACGAAGTTTTCAGTTGCTGCGGCACAGTGGACGTTGGCCATCGCGACAATGGGAGAGCCGGCCTGGTGCAAGACCATCGGCACCCCATACTCCTGAGCCAGATCACCGATGCGCTTGGTCTCCAGAATTCCACCAGAAGTAGCCAAATCTGGATGCACGTAACTGACACAGTCTTCATCGAGCAGGGTCTTGAATTCCTGGCGCAGGTAGATATCTTCACCAGTACAGACTGGAGTCTCAACGGCGTCCTTGATGGCCTTCATCTGCTTGGGGAACTGCCAAGGTAGCATGTCTTCATACCATGCGAAGGTGAAGCGATCCAGCGCACGACCAAGCCGAATGCAGCTGTCGAGGCCAATGTGACCGAAGTGGTCAATGGCAATTGGAATGGTGCTGCCAAGCTGCTCACGGATCACCCGAGCGTATTCGGTCAGGTGTTCGATCCCTTTCTGGGTGATTTGCGTAGCGGTGAAAGGATGCATCAGGTTGGGATTAACGGCAACGGCTGGATCCTGAATCAAAGTGCCTTCGATGCCACGCAATAGGTTGATGCCAACATCCATCTTGAGGAATTGGTAGCCCTTGTCGATGCGAGTCTGCATGCGAGCCGCCATCTTTTTGGGATCCTGTTCTGAAGAAGTGTCGGCATAGACCTTGACTCGGTCACGATACTTCCCGCCAGCGAGCATGTAGGAGGGTACTCCATAGGCTTTTCCAGCCAGGTCCATCAGCGCCATTTCCACACCACAGACACCTCCACCCTGTCGTCCATGAAAGCCAAACTGCTGGATTTTGCGAAAGACTCGCTCCACGTTACAGGGATTTTCTCCAAGCAAGCGGCTCTTGAGCATCAGTGCGTAACGGACACTGGCGCCGTCTCGTACCTCCCCGAGTCCTGTGATGCCTTGATTGGTATAGATCCGCAGCAGCGGCCAACGCCAGTTGTCGTGACCCACGATGGCAAAGCGGAGGTCGGTGATTTTCAGCTCAGATGGCCGTGAATGGGTTTGGATGCTCATATGTTTCCGATGAACAAGAAAAAGAGAATGGAAGTTTAGCTGACCATGCCTCGTGCGTTGACGGGGACGGTGGCTTCTACCTGATCCTGCCGAATCAGGTTGACTTGATCAAAGAGGTTGGAGACCAGACAGACGTGGTTTGGGATGATCCGAACCTTCTCTCCAATGGCAGGCTTGTTGACACAGGCTGAAAGATCGATCGTGCCATGTTCTTCATTGAGGGTCGTGATGATCGCGTCTGGATATTCGACCAAGTGACCCATTCCCGGGGCATCACAACGATCTGAACCGAGGGACTTGGAGCCCGTATCGACCACAGCCCGATTCTCGGTGGGACGACTGACCACGGTTGCCAGAACTGTCAGTGCACAGTCGTCCAGCGTGCCAAAACCGTAGCTGGCCATCATACGATCACAGTAGATGTAAGTCCCCGGCCGGTGCTCGGTCACGGCCTTGACTTCCGCAGCTTGGTAGTAGTTGGGAGTTCCTCCGCTGGAAATGACCTCTGGGGCCAGATGATTCTCCGTCAACAGCTTGCGAGCATCTTCGAGCCACTGATCAACTTCAGCCACACGATTTCGTGGGGGATAGGTCATTAAACCAAGGAAGTGTAGTCCAGGTTGTTCTGCAATGAAGCGAGCTAGCTTCAACGCTTCCTCTGGAGTCTGGACCCCACATCGCCCTGCTCCTGTGTCACATTCAACCAGTACTCGCAGTCGGTGCTTGGGATTCTGAAACTTGTTGGCATAGCCTTGGGCCACGGTTTCATTATCAGTGACCACGCTCACCCGGATGCTCTCGTGTAACTTGGCCAGTCGCTCCAGTTTGGCTTCTCCAACCAGATTGTAGGTGATCAGGATGTCCTGGATTCCCCCCGCTGCCATGCTCTCGGCTTCTCCCACCTTTTGACAAGTGATTCCACAGGCTCCGAATTCGACCTGCAAATTTGCGAAGCGGTGGAGCTTGTGGGTTTTGATGTGGGGTCGCAGTGTCAGACCGTTGGCGTCCGCATAACCTTGAACGCGCAGTAGGTTGGCAGAGACTTTTTCCAGATCGATCAATATGGCAGGGGTGTCGACATCACTCCAGTTGGGCATTGGAAATCCTGGCTGAGAGTTGTTGGAACAGGTCAAAGGCAGGGAGCACCGGACATTCCTTGGTATTCTCTTGGTCTCCTGTGAACAGTGACATTGAAAAAGCTACAGGAGGCGTTGACCTTCATTCTGATAAATGACTTGGAATTCGGAAGCTAGAGAAAAGAATCTGGATTTGCAAGTTTCCCAAGCACAGTTCTTTCCGAACAAACAGCAACCCGCTCTTCAGCACTCAATCGAAGAAGCCTGCATCTTCTGGAGCCAGATATTGTGCTGCTGCTTCTGGGATCAGGTCAACACCTATGCCCGGTCGCTCGATCACGTCAATCATGGAGTTCTTTACGATGGGATTGGGCAGGCCTTCTACGATCTCATACCACCAGGGGTCATGTCCTGTTGGGTATTCAAAGGCGATGAAGTTGGCGGGTAAGGTGGCACAGACTTGAATCAGTGCTGCCAGTCCTAAGACGCCGTTGCCTGTCCCATGAGGTGCCATAAGGATACCATGTAGGTAGGCGTATTCAGCAATCCACTTCAACTCAGCGATTCCACCAACATCTGCTGGATCGGGTCCCACGACATTGACTGCATGTCTTTCGATCAGATCCTTGAAGTTCTGGCGCAGATAGATCTGTTCACCTGTGTGGATTGGGGTGGAAGTGGAGTGGGTCAGGTCTCGATAGACATCGGCATTCACATAGGGCACGTAATCCCCGGTGAGCATGTCCTCCAGCCACATCAGGTTGTAGGGCTCAACAGCTCGGGCAAAGCGTAGCGCATCTGCTGGCATCCATCCGGGACCACAGTCTAGGGCGAGTCCTACTTCATCCCCTAGCACTTCTTTCATGGCAGCTACGCAATCGACTAGTAGTGCGAGCCCGCGTTCCGTCAAGGTCCCCTGATCCATTTGTCCGTGGAAGGGACTTTGCGCTGCCTGTCCATAGAAGAAACGATCGAGCTTCTTCATTGGTGAGTGGAAGGCGATTCCCTGCTTGACGATATCAAAGCCTTCGGGCAGGGATTTCATCCACCGACAGTTCTCCGCCATTGCCTCCGGAGTCCATTCCCCCATCGGTCGACGAATCGAGCCGTTGTAGGTCCGCACCTGATCCCGAACTTTGCCACCGAGCAATTTATAGACAGGCACTCCTGCCGCTTTTCCCGCAATATCCCAGAGCGCATGCTCAATGATCGAGACTGGCGCCCCATAGGGTTTGAACGAACCACGTTGTCGGATCTTGAGCATGCAGCGCTCTACATCAGTGGGATCTTCTCCAATCAGTGCTTCTCGAAATTGGAGAACCCATGGCTTCAAATATGGCTTGTACTGTTCAGCCTCTCCGTAGCCTGAAATCCCTTCATCAGTAACAATCCGAACGATTGGATTCTTGCCAATCAATGCGCACTTTAGATCCGTGATCTTCATTCCGCTCCTTTTCCTGAATACTTTTGGAAAGACGGCTAAAACAAGTATTTTGGTGGCCTTCAACAAACAACAAAGACCTGAAAAATCGTCAGGATGGATCATCCCTTTCTCGGGGTGAACCGAACGATTAAGATGCGTTCGACTGCACAATGATTTTTGTAATCATTTCTAGACGAATTCAGTACTTTTTTCCAATAGCCATCTGTTATCTTCTTTGCAATTTTCAGATTTATCTTCAGCTCAGGAAAAAAGAATGATGCAGAGGCAGCACAAAATTGTGTAAAGAATCGAACCAAAAATCTTGCAAACGCAGCGGATAAAGAAAATGGTACGCACATTCGAGAAGATGAGGAGCAAAACCAAGATTTGAATTCTTGTCAATTTTTGAGGAACCAAATGAACACTCAGTCAACTCGTCGCTCCTCGGCCTTCCTCACGGGTAGATCTGGAGAGAGACGGCAAACAGTTTGGCCAACCCTTTTGAACCACCAAGGGTAATGTGCTACGAAACAGATGGGATTCTCTACGGGTTACAAATGATTGGAAAAGTGGTGAAGGGCAATTGCTGTGCAGTGATTGCCGTGGAATTTGAAGGTTAATTTCAAGCGAGAAAACGAATGACAGGCAAAGTAGATCTCCTCCTCAAAGGGGGACGAGTGATGGACCCCAGTGTGGGCTTGGATGCACACAAGGATGTTGCTTTCACAGACGGCAAGATCTCTGCGATTCTGGACAGCAACAGTCCGGTTGAGGCCAAGGAGGTTCAGGATGTTTCGGGCTGCATCGTGTGTCCAGGGTTGATCGATCTCCACACTCATGTCTACTGGGGTGCCACGGGTCTTGGGGTAAACGCCGAGGACATTGCCGGTCGCAGCGCGACGACTACCTTCATTGATGCGGGCAGTGCTGGGGCTGGAAATTTTGGCGGACTAAAACACTTCATCGCTGACAACACCGATCTTCGAATCCTCGGATTCATCAACATCTCTTTTGCGGGTATCTGTGGTTTCAGCAAGAAGAAAGCGAACCTCTTTCCGGAGTGCGAAGATATCCGTTTACTCGATACTGATGAGTGCTTGGAAGCCATTGAGAAGTACCGGGAAAGCATCGTTGGGATCAAGGTGCGGATTGGACGCTACGCAAGTGGCAGCGCTGGTATGACGCCACTCCAAATCGCCCGGGAGGTTGGTGAAGAGACAGGTCTGCCATTGATGACCCATGTGGATTTTCCACCACCGGATCGGGATGATGTTTTGAACTACCTACGTCCTGGGGACGTGCTGACTCACTGTTTTCGACCATTCCCCAATGCACCACTCTACGGCAACGGTAGCATTCGGGATGCGGTCACTCAGGCTCGAGAGCGGGGAATCATCTTTGACCTTGGTCACGGTGGGGGATCACTCTCTTTCCAGGTCAGCCGAAAGATGCTGGAGCAGGATTTCCTGCCGGACACGATCAGCAGTGATGTACACCTGATGAGTGTCGACGGTCCTGCCTTTGACATCTTGGTCACCATGTCCAAGTTCCTTTGCCTTGGCATGCCTTTGATGGACGTGATTCGGGCGTCCACCACTCGTCCTGCAGAGGCAATTCAACGACCAGATCTGGGTAACTTGCAGGTGGGCAGCCCAGGAGATGCAGCAGTGCTCAGGATTGAGGAGGGACGCTTTGAGTACTATGACGTCAAGAAGGAACTGTTGCTTGGTGACAAGCGTATGATCGCAGAAAAAATGGTGGTCAAAGGAAAAATCTGGAGATAACCAAGGAGACGAGGATGGAGAAAGGTTTTTTTGTTTATGCTTGGGATCTGGCAGAGGAAGGCCCCAAGTCAGCGCTGGCGAAGATTCAAGAACTTGGAGCCAATACGGTTTGTCTGGCCTCCAGCTATCACGCTGGTAAGTTTACGCGTCCCCGGGCCAAGCAGAAAATCTACTTTCCTGTGGATGGGACGGTCTATTTTGAACCGAATCGGCAACTCTACAGAAGTATTCAGCCCAAGCGAAATCCGGTCTTGGATCAGTACGATTTCTTTCGGGATTGGCCAAAGTACAACAAGGATTTGCGACTCAAGGCCTGGACCGTCTGTACCCATAACAGTCCGCAGGGATTGGAGCATCCGGAACTTTGTGTCAGGAATGCTTTTGGGGATCCCTACATCTACAATCTCTGCCCGGCCAATGACGAAGTGCAGCACTATGTGCGGACGCTGTGTCAGGACCTCGCATCGATCGAGAGCGTGGAGTGCATTACCCTGGAGACTCCAGGATACCTGCCTTTCTGGCATGGCTATCACCATGAGTTTGGTTTTGTACCCCTGGACTTTCAGGCACAGGCCCTTTTGGCGCTTTGCTTCTCAGCGGATACCAAGCGTAAGGCGATTTCCTTCGGGGTGAATGCTGACAGGCTGCAGAATTGGGTCGTGGGGCGTCTGAATCAGTTCTTTGCTTCTGGGGTCTACCCGAAGGAGTCGATGGCGATGCACTGGTTCCTCGCAGACTTGATTCAGGAGCCTGATCTGATGGCCTATCTCCGAGCTCAGGAGCAGATTGTTGCTGAGTTGATCAAGTCGGTTCGAGATGTGTTGCCCAAGCATGTACGCCTGAATCTGATCCCCACAGTACAACGCCCCACAGCAGGTTGCTGGGTGGAGGGAACTGGATTGACGAAACTATCAGAGCTTTTTGATGGGGTTGATTCCTGTGCGTATCAGAATGGAGCCGACGAAATTTTCATGGACTCCTGGGATGTGCGCCGCCGTGTGGGCGATGAGGTTCCCCTGAGCTTCATTCTGCGCCCTGCTCCCCCCGATTTGGACAGCAAGACCCAACTACTCAGCGCGGTCGAACAACTCAAGACGCTTCAACCGTGTGGGATCAGCTTCTACAATTATGGTTTTCTACCAGAACCCAACCTGCTCTGGGCTCAGGAAGCCTTTGCTTTGTTGGATTGACTCATCTCGATGAAATATTGATTCACCTGTCGATAAGAAAGGGAAGGTATGCAGCGTTATGCAGGAAAGAACGTGCTTATCAGTGGAGGAGGTTCTGGGATTGGCCATGCCATCTGTCTGAGATTGGCCGCTGAAGGAGCCAACATCATCCTGATTGACAAGGATCTCAAGGAAGGTCAGTCCGTCGAGCAAGAGCTGAAGCTACAGAACACCAAGGTGCTCTTCGTTCAGGCTGATATCACCAGCGAAGCTGACGTTGAGAAAGTTCATAAGGAAGCGACCCTGTTCTTTGGTACCATTGATGTGCTGGTCAATAATGCGGGGGCAGCCTTTGCTGAAAACTACGCGATGACTACGTTGGAAAACTGGAACCAGGATATTGCCCTGAATCTGACCGGCCATTACATGTTGACCCGTCTCTTCCTGCCAGATATGGAAGCCCAGGGCAAAGGTGCGATTACCAACATTTCTTCGGTCAATGGTGCCCAGTCTTTCGGGAATCCTGCTTACAGCGCAGCCAAGGCTGGGGTGATCTCCTTCACACAGACTTTGGCAATTGAATATGGTCCAAAAGGCATTCGTGCTAATGTAGTGTTACCAGGAACAATCGAAACACCGGTTTGGCAAACCCGTAAGGATTCAAGACCTGAGGTTTTTGAGTTAGTTAAGGGTTGGTATCCAGTTGGTCGAGTTGGTCGACCTGAAGACATCGCGGCTGCGGTCGCTTTCCTCAGTGCGGATGAAGCGAGCTTCGTCAACGGAGCTTCCTTGAATGTCGATGGCGGGTTGACCGCTGGGAATTTCCGGATGATCAAAGACATCACTGGAGAGTAGCAACAGCGGTTTCTGCCGGATGTAAGATGCGAGTGTGAGGAGCATAAATCAGACAAAGGGTATTTATGAATTTGAATAATCTAAGTGTTCTCGATAATTCAATATCTAGATCCATCAGTCCAGAGAACTTTACTGGTGATAAGGGCCAGGGTGGACGAGCCACCACGGGTACGGGTGAAGACTGTGCGAGGGATCTTGGTCCAGGTTGGAAAATATCTCCTTCGGTCAAGATCCAAAGTGGGCAGATCTTTGAGTTGGCTGTGATTGAGGGTCCGGGGACGATCGAGCAGATTTGGATGACTCCCACAGGCAATTGGCGCTTCAGCATCCTGCGTTTTTATTGGGATGATCAGGAGTATCCAGCTGTGGAGTGTCCAGTCGGAGACTTTTTCGCTTGTGGCTGGGGCAAGTTTGCGCCGGTTTCCTCACTGGCGGTTTGTGTGAATCCTGGGAGTGCATTTAACTGCTACTGGCCGATGCCTTTTGCCAAGCGTTGTCGGATCACGCTGGAAAACATCGGGGACGAGGAGATGACACTGTACTATCAGATCAACTACTCTCTCGGTGAGATCAGTCCACAGGCTGGATATTTCCATGCACAGTTTCGCCGGGTCAATCCGTTGCCCTACAAAACCGACTACACGATTCTGGACGGAGTGCAGGGGAAGGGACGCTATGTAGGTACTTACCTGGCTTGGGGAGTCAACAACTCAGGCTGGTGGGGTGAAGGCGAGATTAAATTTTTCCTTGATGGCGACGAAGAGTTTCCCTCCATTTGTGGAACAGGGACTGAGGATTACTTTTGTGGATCCTATAATTTTGAAAACAAGGAAACGAAGCAGTACCAAGAATTCTCTACTGCTTATGCCGGCCTACCCCAGATCCTGCGGCCTGATGGAGTGTATCGTTCTCAAACTCGCTTTGGTATGTACCGCTGGCACATCACGGATCCCATTCGTTTTGACGAAGATCTACTTGTAACCATACAGGCTCTTGGTTGGCGCAATGATCGGCGCTACCTACCGCTGCAGGATGACATTGCCTCAGTAGCCTACTGGTACCAAACTCTTCCAAGTGAGCAGTTTTCCAAGCTGCCTGACAAGGATTATTTGGAGATAATTTAAGTGTTAAAGGTGGCCTTGTGTCTTCTTGCCAAGGCAGAAAAAAGTGACTTTATTCTCCTAGGAGCGCTTCTGGTACAATTCGGTTGTTTGTGAATCAACATTATCAAATTCATAAAAATCAGCCAAAATCACCAACCTTTCGCCTTCATTTCTTCCCGTACTTGTTCATTCACTGGATTGGAGAACGATTCAAGGTCAACGCCTACGTCAATTCTCCAGCGGCCGCCAACTTTGATGCTTGGCAAAAACCGGTTCGACACAAACCGCTGACTGTCGTCTCACTGACGTCTAGCTCAGAAGCTAATTGTTTTGGTGTTTGGTAGTTTTTCATTTGCTTTCTTGATTTGAGAATGCAATCTAGATCTCAGCTAAATTCTTGACAATCTCAATCTATGAATTGATAAGTTTGTTTGCCCAGAGCAATCCTGCTCTTGCGGACTAGTTCTTTCGTACATTTATGAAGTTTGAGGTAGTGAAAGTGGAAGAAAAAACATTTCTTTGTAGTACACACTTTTGTTTCTGATGAGGCTCGAAAGGAATACCTGACACCACCAGAAAAAAAGAATCCACCCCAGAAAAGAGCAACAGAGAGAGAATGGGCTGAGGGCGCAGTAGGTAAATACGCAAGGTGTATGCAGACATGTTGTGGTAACGAAGAATTCTTTTATTGCCATTGGATCGCTAAGAGTGAGCGAGATGTATATAAGCAACTTGAAGAATTCAACTTGGAAGGAGTGATCGTTAACTCAATGATTCAGGAGGCTCATCAGTTCGTTTCAGCTTACCGAAATTCCAATGACATTCTTCGGCAGTACCCTGAAGATGGAGATAAGTGGTAGTGAGTAGTGACGAAAATACCTTCGACCAGCAATTAAATTGTGAGGGCGGCAGATGAAGTGTGCAGAAACACGCCTCACCTGTGCAGGCGGCAGAAAAACCGCCCAACCTAAAAAATCTGAATCAGCGTAGGCGCAAGCTGTCACCGTATTGCTTGGGATTTGCAGCTTCCACTTTCAAAATTGGGGTTCTTGGTTTACTTGTTGTGAATGAAAGTCAAATCGGGAATCCTTTGATAAAAACTGGGTTCGTGGTCCTAATTACCCACTGTAGGAAGCCGTAAAGATAGTTTTTGATTTAAAAACATCATCTAAATTGTAAATTAATAGTTGCTTTTAAAATTACCTTCTGATAGATAGCTATTGGCCAAAGTGATAGGGTTGTCTTCATGCGCCTAAGCTGACTAGTGCCTCCATCTGCGCTGCACAAAAGTTTCTCCGCAATGCAGATGAACGACTGTATGCCAGTAGTTTTGATACAATTCTTCCTGGTATAGAGTCCTCCCCCTTCCTAGGGAAGCGTTTTTCATATGGCGCTTCCCTGCACCACCCGCCTCATGGCCAACAATGAGGAAGTTTTCTAAACGTCCCATTTGCAAATCAATCAGAGGAGTTGACCTATGGCTATCGTCGTTGTGTACTTGCATCATGAAACAAGCGAGGGTGTTTTTGACCCTGAAGAGCACTTTAGAATAGCTAAGGATTGTCCAGTTCCTAAACTTCCAGGTGTAATTGAGGTTGCAGTTCGAAGTCATGCTACTGGTAGAAGAATTTTTTCTGGACAGGTTAAATTAGAATCATGGGCAGACCTGCAAACGTTGGAGAATTGGCACAAGTCTGATGGAGCTCAGGAATGGCACGAAAAGTTCGCGAAAACTGGGAAATTTTTTGAAAGAATCATAATGGAGGTTTACGAGTAACAATCTTGAATCTAAACCACTAATACTGAAAAAACCGTGATCTGAAGGATGGTTTTTCCATCGGTTGGTTTTCACTTCCAGATATTTCAAAAGCTTCTGCCTCTTCTCGCTGCCCTGGATGTTAGCCTAGCCAAATATGCAGTACATTGGGCAGCACAAATCGGCTGCCCTCCTTCCCTTATCGCACCACAGCACATTCCGAAAACTTGCATTCTGGATGATGAGAAACTCGCATTCTGGATCAAAATTTAAAACAGATTACGATTATTTTGCAATCATTCCTGTGATCTGCTGGTCTTGACTGCCATCCATCCCAGCAAACATAAGCATTAACCCTAATCAATCCATCGAATTACTAATCCGACGGTCTCAGAGTTCAGGCTCAAAAATCTAAACTTGTTTATTCTCTGACTATTAATTAGAGGTTAATTTTGATCTGTAGTTAATCCCTGACCTTTTCAAAGTGAGTCAAGATGACAACAAATATCAGTCAAAATCCCTTTGTGCTTTTAGCTCGTATAACTGTGAAAAAGGGCTGTGTAGAAGACTACTTAAAAATAGCTGCTGCTGCAGATGTAGCAGTTGAAAAATCCGAACCAGGAATGTTGTTTCACAGCTTTGATGCCGATCCAGATGATGATCACAAATTTGTTTGGACAGAAATTTATCGATCTAGTGATGATTTCATTGCCCACGCTGACAACCCCCCTGTTCAAGATTATGTTGAAAAGCATGGAGAAATTGCTAATGAGTTTTCGATAGAAGTTTACGGAAAAATCTCTGATCAATGTGTAGAGAAAATTCAATCACTTGGAGTTCCTTTCAAGTACTTCAAAGCAACATCTGTTGGCTACTTTAGACCAGAACGATTTAGCTAGAGGTACTTCGTTAAATAAAATATTCCCGCTACGGGATCCAAACCATTGAATCCCTTCTTCCACTAAGTCTGTGCCTTACCCTTTGATTTTCACCAACTGATGCATCGGAATTCTAATCCGATTGTTGGCCTTTTGAAATTCTCTTGAAAATATAATAAAAGAAATGTATCAATTTGATTTTTCGGGATTACGTAAAGTGCGTATTCTCTTTTTTTCATCTATTTAGAGAAGAAAAATGAAAAATCACGTTTTTAGTCTTCTAGCGGCACTTCTCCTATCTCTACCTACTGTAGCAAGCGCCCAATATAACAGTCTGTTGGATTCGCCGTCTTTCAATACTCGACCCAGTTACGAAAACAAATATGATTGGCGAACAGGTAATAGCTATAATATTCGTCGTGATGGCTCTGGGAACACTCACATTCGAGGGTTTAATACACGAACTGGTTCAATGTGGAACCAATCTATTGATAGCCAAGGCAATCAGCGTGGGATGGATAGTAAGGGAAACATGTGGAATTATAATCGACGTTCAGGCGCATACTGGAATACAGATGGTACATTTTGTACAGGCAAAGGTGCTTACAGAATCTGTAACTAAAGGCGATACACCCAATCCTTTGGCCTAAGTTTTTGGGTATCCAGATAGTTCCAATTCCCTCCAGTTGAGAGTAGATTCACCTTTTTCCTAACTCTTCTTATCTGGAGGAACCATGTCTGGAATTGACTTCAAGAGTTTTTTGATTGGTATCTTGATTGCCATTACCTTTGTTTTTACTGCTGGTATGGCTGTCAGTGGAGGTGGAAAGTATACGGTAAGTTGTTCTTCGATTTGCTTTGTTCTAAATACAGAAACAGGCGTTGGTAGATATGTCTACTCTGAGAACAGTGATTCGAGATGGAAGAAGATTAACAATCGACAAGCTAAGAACATGAAAGATTCTGAGCTTGGCCGAGAGGGTTTAATGCCTCAGGGCGTGAAGCCAGATTTTTGATCTGAATGTATAGTTTTGTAGAAAGTATACATTGAAGTAAATGGTACCGGCATGAAAAAGTAGCCATTTTCCGTTGAATCTTTCGTAACCCTTGCTAATGCTGGACTCCTATATCAACCACTGCAGGCAACATTTTTATGGGTTCGCTAATGTGGTGAATCAAACTGGCAGAGCGCGATTTCGCATCAGGTGTGATGC